>Ga0126369_10001107_pt1 | contig 18431 bp, 18 predicted proteins | sample PanSoiMetaPlot_1_FD_109646 | JGI IMG/M metagenome (GOLD analysis project Ga0126369, IMG submission 109646) | Tropical forest soil microbial communities from Panama - MetaG Plot_1 | ecosystem: Environmental > Terrestrial > Soil > Tropical forest > Bulk soil | place: Panama | collected 2016-02-17 | reverse complement strand
CGATGCACCGAGGCGTTCCTGGCCAGCTCCGAGCGAGTGGATCTTCTGCTCGATCTCTCCGCCGCCTCGGTCGGCGATACGGTATACCTTGACACCCGCGCCTTCGACCCCATGCACATGGAGATGCCGGCGGGGACGAGTGCCGCTCCGGTCGATCATGCCGCGATGGGGCACACAGGTGCCACGCAGACCGCCCCACAACCCGATCACGCGGCCATGGGTCACGGCGGCGCCTTTCCCGAGGGCGCAGCGCGCGCGCTGCTCGAGCTTCGCGTGCGCGAGCGGATCGCCATAGATGCCCGCGTCCCGGCGCAGCTGTCGAAACTGCCGTCGATCGATATCTCCGGGGCGGTCGAGCGTCCGCTGCGGCTTGGTTTCGCGAAAGGCCGATGGCGCATCAACGATCGTGTTTTCGCGATGGGCGAGACGCCGATCGAAGTCAAGCGAGGCACCGTTGAGACCTGGCTGATTCGCAACTATTTCAACAGCATGCCGCATGCGATGCACTTGCACGGTTTTCATTTCGAGGTGCTCGAGCGGCAGACGAGCCCGGAACAGGTCGCGGCCCTGAAGATCGACGATCGCGGGCGGCTGGCCACGGATCTGGGAAGGAAGGACACGGTGCTCGTCTGGCCCGGCGAGACTGTTCGCGTGGCGGTAGAGTTCGCCCTTCCCTCTGGATCGGCTTTCGCGGGAGATCAGATCTACATGTTCCACTGCCACAACCTCGAGCACGAGGACGGCGGCATGATGCTTGGGGTGCGTGTCACCTGATCCTTTAGCTGTTTGTGGGCTACAATTAAACGAACCAAGCGTCCACTCTTATGAACGACCCCTCACTCGCCGTAGCGATACGCGCCGCGCGCAATGCGGCCGCCATCGTCCAGGACGCGGCACGCGACCTCAAGCACCTTCCGACCTTCTCCGGCAACTACGCCGACATCGTCACCCGGGCGAGGCGCGAAACTGAGGACGCGATTGCGGCAACACTTTCAGCCGCGTTCCCGGATCACGCCATCGTTGGCGAGGGAGGCAGCGTGCGCGACGGCCGCAATGCCACGTCCAACTGGCGCTGGATCATCGACCCGATCGACGGCACGCGCAATTTCACGCACAGCTACCCCTACTACGCGATCTCGATCGCGCTCATGCACGGCGCGGAGATCACCCATGCGGTCGTGCTCGATCCGACTCACGACGAGTTGTTTACGGCGGTCAAGGCTCGGGGCGCGCAGCTCAACGGCGTACAGTTGCGCGTCTCGGCCTGCACTCATCTCGAAGAGGCGCTGGTCGGCACCGTGTTCCCCGCACGGCGAAGCACCAAGCTTGCGAGCTACGCGCCAAGTCTCGCCGCGTTGATGGCTCGCTGCGCCGGCGTACGTCGCGCCGGCGCCTGTTCCCTGGATCTCGCGTACGTTGCAGCCGGACGCCTCGATGGCTTCTGGGTCATGAGCCTCAAGAACTGGGACGTTGCTGCGGGCGCACTCCTCGTGCGCGAAGCTGGCGGCCGGGTGGGCGATTTCGCGGGCGGGACCGATTTCCTCAAGGGCAACGAAGTGATTGCCGCTGCGCCAGGGATTTTCGTCGCCCTGCGCGAGGCTATCGCCGCGAGCGTCACGGCTCCCTCCGTGAAGAACCAGGCATAGAACAGCTGCCCGAATAGCTGAGCTACGGCTTGCCTGCCAGCGTTCGCAGTTGAGCGTGCAGCGTTGGAGCGATCTCGATCCCGTCGCGCATCGCTTTTGCTTCCAGATCGCGCCGGCGCTCACCGGGAAGCCGCACCTCGGGATCGGCGGTCATGGCCCCGAGCAGCGTTTCGATACGCTCGTCGTAGGTCGCGCGACCCGCCAGTGCTGCGGGATCGATGATGAGAAAACCCTGGCCCAGTCGGGGCCGGTTGCCCTCGTCGACGAAAAGAGAGCTCGCTTCGAAGCCGATCGCCGACCCCGTGAGCGCGGTCACCAAGAGCTCGACGACCAGCGCGAGGACGGCTCCCTTGGCACCGCCCATCGCGAGCATGCTTCCTTCCAGGCCCGCGTCCGGGTCCGTTGTGGGACGTCCCTCCTTGTCCAGCGCCCAACCGAGCGGAATCTTCTTGCCTTCCTTCGCGGCCACCATGAGCTTCCCGCGCGCGACCTCGGAGAGCGACATGTCGACCATGAGCGGCAAGGCATGCGGCCTTGGGAAGATCGCCGCAATGGGGTTGGTGCCGAACAGCGGGCGCTTGCCGCCTGGCGCCGCCATTGCGGCAGGCGAGTTTCCGAACGCGAGTCCCACCAGCTCTGCGGCACCGACTGCCTCCAGGTGATAGGCCGCGACGCCGAAGTGATGGCTGTTGCGAACCGCGGCGAAGGATATGCCGAAGTCGCGAGCACGCCGAACGCCCTCTTGCACCGCCAGCGCACAGGCCGGATAGGCGAGCCCGCATCCGGCATCGATCAGCACAGCCCCGCCCTTCGCCATCGCCACCTTCGGCAGCGCCCCGCCCTCGGCGCGCCCGTTCCTCAGATGCGTCGCGTACTGCGCAACCCGCGTCACGCCGTGAGACGCGAGACCACGCGCCTCCGCGTATACCAGAGCGCGTGCGGTCGCCGCAGCCATGTCTGTATTGGCGCCCGCGAGGACCAGCGCCTGCGTAGCGAGATCGTGCAACTCCTCGATGCGCACGCGCGGCACGGCGACTCTAGGCGTCCGCGCCACGCGCGGCCAGCGCTGCCGTGACCTTGTCGGCGATCATCGTGGACACCCGCCGGTTCGACTCCCGCGTGAGCCCACCGATGTGCGGAGTAAGGATCAGACCAGGACAGCCCGCGAGCGGCGAGCCTGCAGGCAATGGCTCGGTTTCGAACACGTCGAGCGCCGCGCCAGCAAGCAGACCCGCCTTCAACGCGGTCGCGAGCGCCGCTTCATCCACGACCCCGCCGCGCGCGGTATTGATCAGGATCGCGTCGCGCTTCATCAGCGCGAGTTTTCCCGCGTCGATGAGATGGCGCGTGACCGAAGTGAGCGGCACGTGCAGGGAAACGACATCGGCATCCCGCAACAGGTCGTCGAAACGCCGCGGCGTCGTGTGTTGCTCCGACCACAACGCCGCCGACGCGGGTATCTGCGCGTCGAACCCGATCACGATCATGCCGAGCGCTCGCGCGAGCTTCGCGGTGAGCTGACCGATGCTCCCGAACCCGACCACCCCGAGCGTCTTTCCTGCGAGCTCGCGCCCGCTTCCAAGCGCACCTCGGGGCCATTCACCTGCCGCGACCGCTTCGGTGCCGAGATAGACTCCGCGGAGGAGCATCATCGCGGCACCAATCACGTACTCGGCGACCGCGAGCGCGTTGGCTCCTCGGGCGGAGATGACCTCGATCTTGCGTGCTTCACAGGCTGGCAAATCGATGTTGTCGAGGCCGACCCCAAGCCGGCCGACGACCTTGAGCTGCGGCGCAACGGCCAGCAGGTCCCCATCGACTTGCGCGCGGTTGCGCACGATCAGCGCATCGGCGGCTTCCAGGCTCGCGAGCAGCTCGCCGCGCCGCTCCACGAGGCTGGCGTCGTAGAGGGTATCGAAGCGGCGCTGGAGCGACGCGACGGCGGCTTCCTCCATGAATTCGGCGATGACGACGCGCATACCCATCGCTTAGGTCTGCATTCCCCAGCGGCGCACGGTTCGATACTCCACGGTGCGGAAGATGACGTTCTCGACCAGCAGCCCGATCACGATGACGGTGAGCAGGCCTGCGAATACGTTCGGAATTTCAAGCTGATTCTTGTTCTCGTAGATGAACCAGCCGAGCCCGCCCGAGCCTGACGAGACGCCGAATACCAACTCGGCCGCGATCAGCGTACGCCAGGCAAACGCCCAGCCGATCTTCAACCCCGTGAGAATGCTGGGAAACGCGGCGGGTATCAGTATCCTGGCGACGTACGGCAGTCCCCGCAATCCGTAGTTGCGACCCACCATGCGCAGCGTCGGCGAGACCGCAAGGAAGCCGGAGTGCGTGTTGAGCGCGACGGCCCACAGCACGGAGTGAATCAGCACGAACACGATGCTGCCGCTGCCAAGCCCGAACCAGATCAGCGCCAGCGGAAGCAGTGCGATCGCGGGCAGCGGATTGAACATCGAGGTGAGCGTTTCCAGGAAATCAGTCCCGATGCGAGAGCTAATCGCGATGATGGTGAGGATGCCCGCCAGAGCTATCCCGGCTGCATACCCGACGAGCAGCACTCTGATCGAGGTCCAGGCCTTCACGAGCAGCGTGCCGTGCACGAGTCCGTCGACGAAGGCCTGCACCGTCGCGCTGAAGGTTGGGAAGAGCAATTCGTTGTTGAGCGTTCGGGCATAGATTTCCCACGCAGCCGCGAGCACGATGAGAATCGCGATTTTGCGCACCGCGGCGAGATTGTAGACGCGTTCGAAAATCGAGAGCGGCTTCTCGACGACGCCGAACTGCGTGGCATCGACTGGACTGAAGTGGCGCTCCGGACGCAACGCACTCGTCTCACTCATGGTGGGACTCTCCTTCCGCCTCGACTTCGTCGGCAAACAACATCGAGTGGATCTTCTCTTCCAGAGCACGCACGGCTTCCCCATCCGGGCTTCCACGCGGCAGGCTGTTCAGCTCCGCCTTGACCTGTCCCGGATGCGGGGACATGAGCAGGATGCGGCTGCCTACCTTGACCGCCTCGGGAATCGAGTGCGTCACGAACAGCACGGTGAAGCGCGTGTCGTCCCACAGCTGCAGCAGCTCGTCCTGCATCTTGCGTCGCGTCAGCGCATCGAGCGCGGCGAACGGCTCGTCCATGAGCAGGATATCGGGCTCCATCGCCATGCCCCGCGCAATCGCCACGCGCTGCTTCATGCCGCCGGAGAGCGTGTGCGGAAAATTGTCGGCGAACTTGGCGAGGTTCACTTTGGAAATCGATTCGCGCGCCTTGTCTGCGGCGGCCTTGCCGGTGAGCTTCCCGCTCGAGGTCAGCGCGAACATGACGTTCTCGTGCACTGTTTTCCAGGGAAGAAGCTGATCGAACTCCTGGAACACCATCATCCGGTCCGGCCCGGGACGTTCGACCCGTTCGCCCTTGAGCCGGATCTCACCCTCGACCGGTTCGAGGTAGCCTCCGACCGCCTTCAGCAGCGTCGACTTGCCACATCCCGACGGACCGAGCAGGACGAAGCGGTCCGAGGCGAACACCTGGAAGTCGATGCGGTAAGTCGCCGTCACCAGGTGATCGCGCGTCTTGTATTGCAGCGTTACGCCGCGAACGTCGAGCAAGGGTTCGGTTGCGCTCACTTCAAATCACCATTTCCAGCAACGCGTAGCTCAGCGACTTGCCGTGAGCGTCCAGGCCGAGCGAGGTCGTCACGCCTCCGCCCAGCGAATCCTCGCAGACGAATTGCAGCGCAGCGAGATCGGGAAGCTCGTAGCGCTCGACCTTGCCGAGGACGATGCTGCCAAGATGACGCTTGACCGCATCGGCAGTCACCCGCTCGACGAGCAAGGGGTAGTCCTCGGCGCGATAGGCGATGAGCGACAGGATCGAAGTGTTCCCCTTGTCGCCGGCGCGACAATGCGCGATCTCATGCAGCCTTGGCATTGCGCGATGATTCCCTGATGGTGATGCCGGTCGGCACTCGCTCGCGCTCGATCAAAGTCGAGACGATGCCGACCTGCTCGTGGACGTACTTGCGCGCGCCGCCGCCACCGCCTGGCCCGTTGGTGTACAGCGCCTCGACCTCCTCGCCGACGATCATTGCTCGTTCGGCTGTGGCGGCACGCCCGGCAACGCGCAGGCGCACTTCGTACGGATGCTCGGCTGCATCAAAGGATCGCCCGTGCAAGGAGGTGCTGCCGATCAGATCGATCCGCAGGTTCGGGAATTCGGCGCGCAGCCGCTCGCGGACGATCTCGCCGGCAAGACGCGCTCGGGCCAGCGCGTTGGCGCCCGCATAGCCGATTTCGCCCTCGCCGACGTACCCGGCGAGATAGCCTACGCTGACTTTGAGCTTGTCCGGGCGCGACGTTCCTCTCGCCCCACGCACATCGACGCGATTCGGCCCGGTTGGGCGCAGCATGACCGCCGTGAAGTCGGCGATGACATCGGGTGTCACGTACGCGCGCGGATCGGTGACCTCATAGAGGAGTTGCTCCTTGACCGTTGCGAGGTCGATACGACCGCCGGTGCCATCGAGCTTTCCGAGTACGGCATTGCCATCGCCGTCGACATCGGCGAACGGAAAGCCGAGATTGGCCATGTCCGGAACCTCCTTGTACCCCGGCTCGGCGAAGTAGCCCCCTGTGAGCTGCCCTGCGCATTCGAGGAGGTGGCCGACCGCAGTCCCGCGCGCGAGCCGCTCGAAATCGTCGAGTCGCCAGCCGTAGTGATAGATGATGCAAGCGAGGAACAGCGAGGGATCGGCAACCCGTCCGGAGATCACGATGTCGGCACCCGACGCCAGAGCAGGCAGGAGCGCGTCCGCTCCGAGATACGCATTGGCCGAAACCAGCGGACCCATGCCGCCTATCGGTTGGCCCGTTTCAAGCGCCGGTGTCGCCGGGTCGAGGCGATCGAGCACATCGTCGCCCGTGACAACGGCAACTTTCAAAGGGAGCTCGAGACGCCGGGCGATGGCGATGGTCGCATCGGCGGCCGCACCCGGATTGGCCGCACCCATGCTGGTGACGACGCGAAGCCGGCGCTGCCCGAGCAGCGGCAACAGTTGTTCCATCCGTCGTTCGAGCAGCGGGTCGTAGCCCATTGCGGCGTCCCTCCGCTTGCGCAGCTGCGCCAGCGCGATCGTCCGCTCGGCGAGGCACTCGAAAATCTGGAAGTCGAGACTGCCGCGTTCGGCAAGAGCGATCGCGGCATCGATCCGGTCACCCGAAAACGCGGCTCCCGTCCCGACTCGCAGCGGACTCTTGGGCATGGCTCCGCAGCGCTTCAGTCGCCAGCCAGCCCGTGGATCTCAGGGAAGAACAGATCCTTCCACGACGCTGGCTTCGACTTGATCGTGCCGATCTTGCTCATGAACTCCGCTGTCTTGTAGACCTTCTGCGGCGTCAGCGTATACGCGTAGTCCGGGGCGTTGATCATGGCGTAGATGTCGTCGACGCTGTCTTTCGTATCCTTCGCTTGCTCGAGGTAGACCTTCGCCGCTGCGCGCTTGTCCTTGTTGATCGTATCGATCGCTTCCGTGAGCGCGCCGAGAAACGCCTTGTAAGTTTTCGGGTTCGCTTCGCGATATCGCGTCGAGGCGGCGATGACCACCGCGGTGGCGGGACCGCCGAGGATATCGTAGGAAGTCATGAGTAGACGGATCCCTGGAATCTTCATCTCCTGCTCGTGAAACGGCGACGAGGTGAAATGGGCGTCGACCCCGCCCGTGCTGTTCGTAATGGCGAGCAGCCCATCCGGATGCGACAAGCCGACGGTCAGGGGATCGAGACGTGCGTAGTTCGCGTCGCCGAACGCCTTGGCAGCTTCCATCTGGAGCAGAATCGCCTGCGTTGAGACCTTGATCGACGGGACGGCGATCTTATCCTTGTCGCTGAAGTCCCTGATCGACTTGACGTTCGGATTGCGGACATTCAGGTACAACGGGTAGGTCGTCATGGCGGAAACGCCTTTGACGCCGACGCTGTCCTTGGTCTTGTCCCACAGCGTGATCAGCGAAGGCGCACCCACGGCGATGAACTGCAGCGCTCCGCTGATCACGCCATCGTTCATCACGCTGGGGCCTGCAACCTTGACCCAGTTGAGTTTGACGTCGCCCAGCCCAGCCGCTTTGGCGTGCTTCTCCACCAGCTTGTCGCGCTCCATCACCATCAGCGGCAGGAAGCTCACCCCGTATTGCTGGGCGACGTTCACCTCCGGCGATTCCGCCGCCGCCGGCGTCAAGACAGCGAGCAGCAGCAACGCAGACAGAAGGTGTCTGGACGAGAACATGCTGGATCCTCCGAGATCGCGCGCGGTGTATCCCGCGCCTCGCTATTGTTCCATATCAGCCCGCGAAGGGGCCGCCTTCCGCCCCAGCGAGACGCTAGCTCAGGTCTGCCAAGGCAAGCGATCGAGGTCGACGTTGCCGCCGCTCAGGATGATTCCCACGCGCAGACGCTCCACCGGCAGCTTCTTTTCCAGCAGGCAGGCAAGCGGCACCGCGCCCGAGGGCTCGATCACAAGCCGCAGCTTCTCCCACAGCAGGCGCATCGCGCGGACGATTGCCTCCTCGGAGGCGGTACCGATGCCGTCGACACGGGCACGAAGGACGGCGAAGGTCTTGTCGCCGAGCGAAGACCGCAATCCGTCAGCGATCGTGCGAGGGTTGGTTTGCGGCACGATGCGCCCCGCGCGCAGCGACTGATAGGCGTCGTCTGCACCGCCCGGCTCCGCTCCGTATACCTTGATCGAGCGTTCCAGGCCCTTGGCGGCGATCGCCGTGCCGGACAGAAGCCCACCGCCGCCGACCGGCGCGATCACCGTGTCGAGCCCGGGTGCGTCTTCGAGAAGCTCCAGGGCTGCCGTACCCTGGCCGGCGATCACGCGCCAGTCGTCATACGGATGGATCAAGGTCGCCCCGGTCTCCGCCAGCACTGCGGCGCACGTCTTTTCCCTTGCGTCGAGCGTCGGTGCGCAGAGCTTCACCGTGCCGCCGAAGCTCCGCACGGCTTGCTGCTTGATGGCCGCCGAGTTCGAGGGCATGACCACCCAGGCCGGGATACCGCGACGCGTGGCCGCCCATGAGACAGCTGCGCCGTGGTTGCCCGAAGAATGTGTGACGACGCCCCGCGCGGCCTCGGCGTCGCTGAGCGAGAGTACCGCGTTGGTCGCGCCGCGCGCCTTGAACGCGCCGATCTCCTGCAGGCTTTCGCACTTGAAGACAAGGCGCGCGCCACAGATCGCATCGAGCGCCGGCGACGTGAGCAGCGGCGTGCGCCGGACGTGGGGACGAATCCGCTCCCGGGCGGCGCGGATCGCCGCCAGGTCCGGCGCCTGTTCGATCAGCGCGGCAGTCTCGGCCATGCGCCCTTGCTCAGCTCCCCGGCAAGCCTTGCGCGTTGGGGAAGAACAGATCCTTCCAGGAATCCGGCCGGGATTTGATGACCCCGGTTTTGGCCATGAAGTCGACGTACTTCATTACGTTCTGTGGTGTCGTCGTATATACGATCGCCGGATCGTCGAGCATTGCCTGGATGTCCTGGGGGGTGTCTTTGTCCTTCGAGATCCGCAGATAGGCCTCGGCCGCCCACTTCTTGTCGCGATTGATCATCACCGTGGCTTCGTCGAGGGCTTTGACGAAGGCTTCGTAGAGCTTGGGATTCTCGGCCCTGAACTTCGCGGTCGTCCACACGACGTTGAAGGTCGCGGGCCCACCGAGGACGTCGTAGGAATTGAGCACCGTGTGGATCGCGGGATTCTTCAGCTGCTGATACTGAAACGGCGGCGAGCCGAAGTGCGCGGTGATCTCCGACTGTCCGGACAGGAGAGCGGTTTGCGCATCGGGATGCGAGAGCGTCACGGTGAGCTGATCGAGCTTGTTCTGCTGGCCCTGACCGAAAGCCTTCTCGGCGGCCATCTGCAAGGTGATCGCCTGGATCGAGATCTTCACCGCGGGCAATGCAATCTTATCCTTGTCGGTGAAGTCCCTGATCGTTTTCACGCTCGGGTTGCGCGTGTTGAGATAGAGCGGCATCGAGTTGATCGCGGCGACCGCCTTCACGTCGAGGTTGCCTCGCGTCCTCGCCCACAGCGTCAGGAAGGGACCCACGCCGCCGGAGGCGAACTGCAGGCTGTTCGACAGCAGGGCGTCGTTCATGACATTTCCACCCGCGAACGTGGCCCATGACACGGCAACGTCGACGCCCTGGGCTTTGGCCTGCTTCTCGATCAGTTTTTGATCCTCCATGATCATCAGCGGGAGGTAGCTGATCCCGTATTGTTTGGCGACCTTGATCTCCGACACCTCGGCGCCCGCGGGAGTCACCGACACGGTCAGGACGAGACCCACCAGCGAGACGGCCCATCGTGCCAAGAGCATTTTCCGCATGCGATTCACGCGCTCTCGTAGAGGCGCGTCAGCACGAACTCGCGATGGCCGAGCGCCTCCGCCGCAGTCAACCGCCCGTTGGCGGTGCGGAACATCATGTCGAGCAGCTTGTCGCCGGCCTGGTCCATGGTGATCTCGCGCTGCAGCAGCCCCGAGGTGTCTACGTCGATGTGCTCGCTCATCGTGCGCACCGTGCGCGGATTGGCGCAGATCTTGATGACGGGCAGGATCGGATTGCCGATCACGTTGCCTTGACCCGTGGGAAAGAAATGCACCACGAAACCGGCGGCCGCGCAGAGCGTGACCATCTCCGCAGCAGCGGATGAGCTGTCCATGAACCATAGACCCGATCCGGTCGGTGTCTCGGCCTTGTCGAGCACCCCGTCGATGAGGCATTTCTTTCCGATCTTCTGAATGTTGCCGAGCGCCTTCTCTTCGATCGTGGTGAGCCCACCTGCGATGTTCCCCTTGGTCGGCTGCGAGTCCGAGAGATCCGAGGTCTTGTGCCGGTTGATGACTTCCTGGTAGCGGTCGAACACGCGCATGAAATCCTTGCGCACCTTGTCGTCGCGGCACCGGGCGGCCACGATCTGCTCTCCGCCCGTGAGCTCCGTCGTCTCGCCGAACACGAGCGTGCTGCCTGCGGCGTAGAGCTTGTCGAATGCGTCGCCCACCGTGGGGTTGGCGCCGCAGCCGGAGGTCGTGTCCGATTCTCCGCACTTGCAGGAAACCCATAGCTCCTCGAGCGAGCATTCCTCGCGCTGCGTCTCGCTTGCCGACTGCAGATACGCACGAGCCACCTTCGACGCGCGCATGATCGTGTCGTGGTCGCCGTGCAGTTCGATTCCGAAACCGGTGACCGGCTTGCCGGTTTTGGCGATGCCGTCGACTACGCGCTTGGTCCACCCCTCCTCGATTCCGATCACGACGACCGCGGCGACGTTGGGATTGCTCCCCGCGCCGATCAATGTGCGGAAATGGAGTTCGAGGTCAGCACCGAACTGCAGCCTGCCGTAAGGGTGAGGGATCGCAAGCACGCCCTTCACGTTGTTGGCAACGGCCTCGGAGGCCGCGTTCGACAGATCGTCCACGGGAAGGACGATCACGTGGTTGCGAACCCCGACGCGTCCGTTCTCGCGCCGATATCCATGGAATGTCTTCTGCATGACCATCACCAGCGTTTCGTCTTGATGTTGTGTACGTGAGCGTGCTGTCCCGTCTTGATCGGCGCGACGACCTTCCCCATGTCCACTCCGTATTTGATCACCGTGTCGCCGATTTTCATGTCCTTCAGGGCAACCTTGTGGCCGAGCGGGATGTCCTGAACACAGGGGATCGTGATCGTCCGATTCTCGTCCAGGATCAGCGCGGTGAGCGTCTGGCCGGCCTTGACGCCCTCGGCCACGACGACGGCTACAGAGTCGCCGGGGTCATGCAGTACGCAATGAATCATGGGGATCTCTTCGAACTCTCGTTTCGACTTCAAATCGCCCGTCATCTTACCGGGTTTTGGGCATCGCTCGTCAGAATGGGAGATCCATCTGCGACACGCGAGCGAAGTATTTCCGGTGCGCGGGACAGGGGCCATGTGCGGCCAGCGCGGCCAGGTGCTCGGGAGTGGAATAGCCCTTGTGCCGCGCGAAACCGTAGACCGGATAGCTGCGGTCGAGTTCCACCAGGAGCGCGTCGCGCGCCGTCTTCGCCAGGATCGATGCGGCGGCGATCTCGGCGACGTCGCGATCACCATTGACGATCGGCCGCGCGGGATAGGCCAGCGGAGGACAGTGCAAGCCATCGATCCAGACGACATCGGGCGGAATGCCAAGCGCTTCGACGGCGCGCCGCATCGCGAGCAGCGTCGCCTGAAGAATATTCAACGTGTCGATTTCCGCCACCTGGCTTTCCGCCACTGCCCAGGCGATGGCCCTTGTCCGGATTTCCTCGGCGAGACGCTCGCGCGCGGCCGGCGTGAGCTCCTTCGAGTCGCGCAAGCCGCGCACCCGCCGCGCCGGATCGAGGACGACGGCGGCAGCGACGACGGGTCCCGCGAGCGGGCCTCGGCCCGCCTCGTCCACGCCTGCAATCAGCACGCGAAATCCTCCGTCAGCATGCAACCCCGGCAGCGCGCAATTCCCCTCTTACGGCGTCTCCCACGATGCTCCCGGTATCGGCGGCCAGAAACTGAGCCATTCCGGCAAACAGCGCCTCGAGCCGGCGTCGCGTCACCGTATCGTCGTAAAGATTGAGCGCCGCCCGGGCCAGGTTCGCCGGCGTCGCATCGTCCTGCAGAAACTCGGGGACCACAAAACGCTCGGCGATAATGTTAGGGAGACCGACGAAAGGGAGCAACAACTTCCGCCGTACGATCCATGCGGTGAGCGCCTTGACGCGATAGAAGATGATGTGCGGGCAGCGCGACATCGCGGCTTCGAGCGTCGCAGTCCCCGAAGCGACGATGCCCACGTCTGCCGCCTTGAGGGCATCGTCGGCGTGACCGTACAAGAGCTTGATCGGTAACGCTTCGAGTTTCATGCGATAACGCACCGTGTCGAAGTGCTCGCGCGTTTCCCGCGTCGCAAGCGGAACCAGGAACCCCGCGCTGGGTTGCGCTTCGAGCAGCTCCGCGGCCGTGGCGAGCAGCAGCTCGCTGTGCATCTCCAGCTCGGAGACACGGCTCCCGGGCAAGAGCGCGAATGTCGGCTGCTTGCTGTCGAGCTGAAGGAGCTCGCGCGTCTCGCGTCGGCCTGCGGCCGTCGCGGCCTGCGCCGCCAGGGGATGTCCGACGAACGTCACTGGCAGTCCGGCATTGGCGTAAAGCGGGGGCTCGAAAGGAAACAGCGCAAGCAGGCGGTCGGCGGAGCGTGCGATCGTGTCGATGCGCTCGCGCCGCCAGGCCCACACCGATGGACTCACATAGTGGATGGTTCGAACGCCGGCACGCTTCAGGCGCGCCTCGAGGCCGAGGTTGAAGTCGGGTGCATCCACCCCGATGAACAGCCGCGCGCCTTCGCGCCGCAGCCTGCGGTAAACGGAGCCGCGGACTCGGAACAGTTCGGGGACACGAGAGAGGACTTCGACGTAGCCACGCAGCGAAAGCATCGACATCGGGTACCACGCTTCGCACCCGGCGGAGATCATCTGCGGGCCGGCGATGCCCACGAAGCGCGCCGCCGGCAGGCGTTCGCGCACCGTGCGTATCAGATCGGCTGCAAGTGCGTCGCCGGAGGCTTCGCCGGCGACGATGCCGATGGTAATTCCCCCGTCCCCCTCGCCCATGTTCAACGAATGATTCCGCGCCCCGGAGTCTCCAGGAATGCAACCAGCAGATTCAGCGCCGGCGCCGTCTTCGCCTCGGCCGCGATCGCAGCGCGCGCTTCCTCCAGCGGCAATGCTTTGCGGTAGAGCGTCTTGTAAGCGCGGCGAACGGCCGCAATCTCGTCGCTCGAGAAGCCACGCCGCTTCAGCCCCTCGGTGTTGCTGCCACGCGGCTTTGCCGGATATCCGGCCGCAGTGACGAAGGGAGGAACGTCCTGCAGCACGATCGAGCCCGCGGCTACCATCGCGTGGGCTCCTACGCGGCAGAACTGGTGCACGCCTACGAATCCGCCCAGCACGGCATAGTCGCCAACGACGACGTGCCCGGCGAGCTGAGCGTTGTTGGAGAAGGTCGTATCGTCGCCGACCACGCAGTCGTGCGCGACGTGCGAGTAAGCGAGGAGCAGATTCCGGTTCCCGATGGTGGTCTTGCCGCGATCCTGCTGCGTGCCTGCGTGGATGGTCACGAACTCCCGAATGACGTTGCCGTCGCCGATCTCCGTTGCGGTGGGCTCGCCGCCGTACTTGCGGTCCTGCGGAATTTCGCCAACGGAGGCGAACTGGAAGATGCGATTGTCGCGACCGATCGTCGTGCGTCCCGCGATCACCACGTGACTCGCGACGACGCTGCCGCTTCCCACCGTCACCTCGGCGCCGATGATCGAGTACGGCCCGACGCGCACGTCCGGCGCCAGCTGTGCCCCGGCATGCACGATCGCGGTTGGATGGACGTTCCCGGACACGGTCACGCTTTGACGGCGCGCACCGCCGCCATCAACTCGCCTTCCGCCGCCAGTTCGCCACCCACGCTTGCGCGCGCCGCGAACTTGTATACGCTGCGCACGACGTTGAGTTCGGTCGACTCGAGCACGAGCTGATCGCCGGGAAAGACGGGGCGCTTGAAGCGCGCCTTGTCGATTCCGGCGAAGAACAACAGCTCGCCGGCGTCATGCGTATCGCCGCGAGTGATATAGGCGAGGATCGCGGAGACCTGCGCGAGCGCCTCGATGATCAGCACGCCGGGCATGACCGGGTAGCCCGGGAAATGGCCCTGAAAGAACGCTTCGTTGATCGACACGTTCTTGATCGCCTTGATCCGTTGCCCCTTCTCGCATTCCAGCACTTGATCGACGAACAGGAAAGGATACCGGTGCGGCAGGTGCCGCATGATCTCGTTGATGTCCATCGCCGGCATGGTCAGGACTCCTTTTCTTGTTTCCAGCGCTCGAGCGCGCGTACGCGTTCCGCGAGAGAACGCAGGCGGAACAGCGCTCCGATCATGCGCATCCAGTCGCGTTGCGGCTGCGCGGGTATTGCGCCGGTGTAAACGCCGGGAGACGTTATCGAGCTGCCGACGCCCGACGCAGCAGCGATGACCGTCCCGTCGGCGATCTCGATGTGTCCCGCGATCATGGCCGCGCCGCCGATCTTGCAGTTGCGCCCGACAGTCGTGCTGCCGGCGATCCCGACGCAGCCCGCGATCGCGGTATGCGCTCCGATCCTGCAGTTGTGGCCGATCTGGATCTGGTTGTCGAGCTTCACGTCGTCCTCGATCACCGTGTCACCGATCGCGCCGCGGTCGATGGTCGTATTGGCTCCGACCTCCACGTCGGCGCCGATGATCGTGCGTCCGAGCTGTGGGACCTTGACCCACTGCCCCTGGTGCTCGGCCATCCCGAAGCCGTCGGCGCCGATGACCGCCCCGCTGTGGATGATGGTGCGCGGGCCCACCGAGGATTGCGCGTAAAGCACCACGCGCGGGCGCAAGATGCAATCCTCGCCAACGGTGCAATCATCACCGATCGCGACACCGGCACCGATTTGTGCGCGCTCGCCGATCGTGCTGCGCTCGCCGATCGTGACATGCGGTCCGATGCTCGCGCTGGACGCTACCCGGGCGCTCGGCGCGATGACCCCGGTCGGGTGCACGCCCGGAGCTGCGGCTCGCACCGGATGGAGGATGGCGGCCACGTGCGCGTAGGTCGCGTAGGGATTCGTCGTGACCAGTCTGGGCAGCGTGGTCGCCTCGGCGTCCGCGGGCGCCACGATGACTGCGCTCGCTCGCGTGTCGGCGAGCCGGTGCCGGTACTTCGGGTTGGAGAGGAAGGCAATGCCGCCGCTTTCGGCCGAATCGAGCGACGCGACGCGATCGATCACCACGTCGCCGTCGCCGGCTAGCTCGACGCCGCAGCGCTCGGCCAGCTGACGCAGGGGAATCCCGGTGGAATCCTGAGCCATGCGCGAGCGCGCGGCGCGCCGTCCGCCTACTTGTCGGCGAGCGCCTTGATGACCTTGTCGGTGATGTCGATGCGGGTGCTCGCGTACACCACAGGATCCTGGAGGATCAGGTCGAATTTCTCCGACTCCGCGATCTGCTGGATCACCTTGTTTGCGCGCTCCTGCACCGCGGCGAGCTCCTCGTTGCGGCGGAGGTTGAGATCCTCGCGGAACTCGCGCTGCATTCGCTGCATGTCACGGGTCATATTGGCAAGATCGCGCTCCTTGTTGCGGCGATCGTTCTCGGCCATGGTGACGCCGTCCCTTTCGAGCTGCGCCTGCAGGTCGCGCACCTGCTTGGTGAGCTTCTGAAGCTCCGCGTCGCGGCCCGCGAATTCCTTCTCGAGCTTCTGCTGCGCCCGTTTCGCAGGGGCTGCCTCGCGAAAGAGGCGCTCCGTGTTGACGAACCCGATCTTGTAGTCCGCCCCTTGCGCGTAGCACGCGCCGGCTACCAGCGCCAAGGCGAGAAGCGCGGCGGCCCGGATCATCGATTTCTTTGTTGCCTGCTTCAACGTTCTCTCCTGCCAGTATGCAGCATGTCTAAAACACCGTCCCCACCTGGAATTGAAATCGCTGGATTCGATCGCCAGGCTTCTTGTTGAGCGGGTAACCGTAGCTAACCTTCAGCGGTCCGACAGGTGAGTTCCACGCCAACCCCAATCCGGTCGAATAGCGGAATGATTCGAACTGCGGCTGCGTTCCCTCATCGTAGATCTCACCCGCATCCAGAAATACCGACAGCCGCACTGACGTATCCTGGGCTTTGGCGCCCGGCAACGGGAAGAACAGCTCTGCGTTGCCGATGATCTTCTGCCGGCCGCCGGTGGTATTGCCCGCTGCGTCCTGCGGGCCGAGTGAGGCTGTCTCGTAACCACGCACCGACCCGACGCCCCCGCCATAATACGCCTTGAAGAAGGGTAGCGGTTTGCCGCCAAGCCCGCCGCCATAGCCAAGGTCGCTACGCAGCATCAGCACCGTGCTGAACGGCAATGGCGTGAACCACTGGATCGTGTAATTCGTCTTGTAGTAGTACAGGTCCCCTGCCGGCAAGCCCATTTCGGCATAGGCTGTCTGGAGGATGCCCCGGCTGGGGAACAGAATGCTGTCGCGCGTGTCCTGCGACCAGCCCGCGCTGATGATGTAGCTGTTGGTGGACGAGCCGAATTCCTGCACGAAATTGACGTAAATGAGCGGGCTGCCCGGAGCGAGCGACAGGTGCGTGTGCTCGAAGCGAAACCCCAGGTTGACCGTGTCGGTCTCGGTGATCGGCACGCCGAAGGCGATCGCTGCGCCGTAGGTGCTCGACGAATATTGCGCGATCGGCAGCGACGACGGGCTGATGTCCTTGTCGTAGAGCTCCAGGGTCCGTGATACGCCGTCGGCCGTCCAGTAGGGTTCGAAGTAGGTCAGCGAGATGTTCCGTCCGATGCGGCTCGTGTTGAATGCCGCAGTGAGCGAGTTGCCCGTTCCGAGCACGTTGTTCTGCGATACCGAACCCGCGAAGACCAGCCCTTCCGCGCTGGAGTATCCCAGGCCCGCGAGCAGGTTGCCGGTCGGCTTCTCGGTCACCGTCACGTCGAGGTCGACCTGGTCCGGGCTCCCGGAGACCGCGGGCGTTTCGATGTTGATCGGATCTTCGAAATAGTTGAGCCGGGTAATCCGCACTTTGGACCGCTCGATGCGCGTCGCGTCGTAGTACGCCGCCTCGAGCTGACGCAACTCTCGGCGGATGACCTCATCGCGCGTCCTCGTGTTGCCGCTGATGTTGATCTTTCGAATGTAGATCCTGCGACCCGGGTCGATGAAGAACGTGAACGCGGCGGTCCTCTCCTCCCTGTTGACGTCAGGAATGGCGTTCACGTTGGCGAAGGCGAATCCGTCGCTGCCGAGGCGGTCCGTGATAGCCTTGCTCGACTGGGTAAGCTTCGCACGCGAGTAAACATCGCCCGGGCGCACCTGGATGAGGCGCATCAGCTCGGCCTCCGGCAACAGCAGCTCGCCGGCGAGCCGCACGTCCGAGATCGTGTACTTCGGGCCTTCGATGATGTTGATGGTTAAGTAGATGTGTTCCTTGTCGGGCGTGATCGACACCTGCGTCGAGTCGACCTGGAACTCGAGATACCCGCGGTCGGTGTAGTAGCTGCGCAGCGTCTCGAGATCCGCCTGCAGCTTCTGCTTCGAATACTGGTCGTTCTTGGTGTACCAGGTGAACCAGCCCGAGGTCGACAGCTGCATCTGCGAGATCAGCGTCTTCTCGGTGAAGACCTGCGCCCCGACGATGTTGATGCTCGCGATCTTGGCGACCTCGCCTTCCTCGACCGTGAAGTTGATGGCGACGCGATTGCGCTCCTGCGGCGTGACGGTCGTGGTGACCTTCATGGCGTAGTAGCCGCGGTTGATGTATTGCCGCTTCAGTTCCTGTTCCGCCCGGTCGAGCGCGGAGCGGTCGAAGATGCGCGATTCGGTAACGCCGATGTCCTTGAGCGCTTTTTTCAGCGTGTCCTTGTCGAACTCCTTCATTCCCACCATGTCGATCTGGCTGATCGTCGGGCGCTCCTGGACGATCACGACCAGCACGTCTCCCTCGACTTCGAGCCGAACATCGCGAAAAAAACCTGTCGCATACAGTGCCTTGACCGCGTCGGAGGCTTTTTCGTCGTCGACGCGATCACCGACCTTGATCGGCAGGTAGTTGAACACCGTGCCCGCGTCGGTACGCTGCACGCCTTCGACTCGGATGTCCCTGACGGTGAAGGGCTCCAACGAAAGCGCAGGAACGCTCCAGCAGGCGGCGGAGAGT
>Ga0126369_10001106_pt1 | contig 18442 bp, 16 predicted proteins | sample PanSoiMetaPlot_1_FD_109646 | JGI IMG/M metagenome (GOLD analysis project Ga0126369, IMG submission 109646) | Tropical forest soil microbial communities from Panama - MetaG Plot_1 | ecosystem: Environmental > Terrestrial > Soil > Tropical forest > Bulk soil | place: Panama | collected 2016-02-17 | reverse complement strand
AATCACGAGCCCATTGCGGTCGACACAACTGCGCATGAACCACCACTCCAGCGCCGGGGCCTACAGAGAATCAGGACGCGCCCCTACATTAACCACTCACACTGAATATGCGCGGTACCGTAATGCGTTGTGGATGGATTGCTTGGCCATCCGCTCGAACGACGCCGCGGGCAGGCGCGGCCAGCGTGATTTGCCGCGCTGAGTGCGCGGCGAGGGCCAGAACAAAGATCAGCGTTCGTGGGCCGTCGCGGCTAGTGGTCCGATTCTAACATTCGCACCCCTTTGCGTCTGGCTGTTTTGCGAATGTTAGAATCACAGGACCACTAGCAAATCATAAGTGCTAGTGGAGCTTTGGATTTGACATTCGCTTCGCGGACTCGCGGCCAAGTGGGTAGCGAATGTCAAATCCGCTCCACTAGGTCGAAGACCGCCATGGGCAAATGATCGAAGTGGTTGATGACGCGGTCCGGATTGAGCGTGGCAACCGGCATCTCGGTGTAACCGAAATCGACTGCGATGACCGGAACGTCGGCTGCGCGCGCAGTCGCGATGTCGGTTGCGGAATCGCCGACCATGATGGTGCGGTCCGCGCGGCCGCGCGCTTTGGCAATCGTCTTGTACAGAACTTCCGGGTTGGGTTTCTGCACGCCGAATGTATCCTGCCCACAAACGGCATCGAAGCGCGCGCTAAGCCCGAGCGCATCCAGGAGCCGCAGCGACAGCCACTCGAGTTTGTTGGTGCAGACTGCAAATCGACAGCCGCGCTCGGACAGTGCATCGAGCGCCGCGTCGACCCCCGGAAACGGTCGCGATTGGTCGGCAATGTGCGCGGCATAGTGGTCGATATACGCCGCATACAGACGATCGACGTCTTCGCTGTCGAATAATTGCCCCTGCGCTGTTAGGCCGCGCTCGATCATCGGCCGGGCTCCGCGTCCGATCATGGCGCGGACCGCGTCGAACGGCATCGCACGCAGGCCTTCGACGACGAAGATGGCGTTGAGGGTGGCGACGAGATCGGGAGCGGTGTCGACCAACGTGCCATCCAGATCGAAGACGATCAGCGGGGCGGGTGGCATCATCTCAGATCGCTATAGCGAGACTGGGTGCGTTGCAAGATCGCCGACCCCGGATCGTCAAATGCCCAGTGGATTGGAGTGTGGATTGGAGCCCGATTGTTGACCTTCCCCGCAAATCTATTGCTTTTCGGCTGTTCTCCCGTCAGGAACGGCGCTAGACAACCCAGTCTTCCTCCAACGCATTGATGTCGCCGCAATCACGATGGATGTCGAGAGGCAAAAACGCCAAGCCGCTGCTCGTGCGCTCGATTTTGTGCAGCCGGGAATGCGGCTTGGCCTTGGGACGGGATCGACCGCACGGCATTTCGTGGAGCTTTTGGCAGAACGCGTTCGGGCAGGACTGACGGTGGTTGCGGTACCGACGTCGGAGACGACCCGCGCCGAAGCACAACAGCTCGGGGTGCCGCTCACCACCCTCGAGGAGACCCCGGAGCTTGACCTGACTGTGGACGGGGCCGATGAGATTGCGCCGGACCTGAACCTGATCAAAGGTGGGGGAGGCGCGCTTCTGCGGGAGAAGATTGTCGCTTCGGCTTCGGCACAGATGACAGTCATCGCGGATGAATCAAAATGGGTTCAGGTGCTTGGGCGGTTTCCCCTACCCATCGAGGTCGTCCCCTTTGGTCTTGCGGTGACACAGCGGGCGGTGGAAAAGGCTGCAGCGGCGTCGGGTTGTCCGGGCCAGGCTGTGTTGCGGCGCGGGAAAGACGGCCATCCTTTCGTCACGGATGGTGGCCACTTGATCCTCGATGCAACGCTTCAGCGGATCAATGATCCGCAGTCTCTTGCCGCCCGCCTTGCAGGAATACCTGGAGTCGTCGAGCACGGATTGTTCATTGCGGTGGCGAGCACTGCCGTCATCTCTGGTCCAAATGGCGTGCGTATCGTCGCGAGGACTTGATAAGTGTGTGGAGGAGTGAACCCATGACTGCCGATAATGCCAAGAAAATGACCCTCGCGATTTGGCGCCTTGTCCTCGCTGCGGCACTTTCATCACTCGCCGTGCTCGGGGCAGCTCAGGCGCAGCAGCCGTCACCCGCCTCGATCGACCTCGCAAGACAGGTCATTGTCGTGAAGGGCGGCAACAACATGTTCGATCCGATCGTTCCCGGCGTGATCGAGAGCGCCAAGAACCAGTTCTTGCCGACGAACCCGGGGCTCGCCAAGGATCTCAACGAAGTTTCCGCACAGCTGCGCAAGGAATTCGAGGCAAAGAAAACCGAACTGCTCAACGAGGTCGCCTTCGCCTACGCGCAACGTTTCAGCGAGGCGGAATTGAAGGCGCTCGTCGACTTCTACAAAACCCCGCTGGGGCAGAAGGTCGTGACCGACGAGCCGAAGGCGCTCGATGCCGGGATGTCGCGGGCGCAGGATTGGGCCAACAAATTTTCCGAGCAGGTCATTTCACGCATGCGCGCCGAAATGAAGAAGCGAGGCCACGAGCTTTGACGTCTTCGTCGCCACATGACGTCGATCTGTTCGTCATCGGTGCCGGCTCTGGTGGTGTTCGCGCCGCGCGCATAGCTGCGGGCTACGGCGCGCGCGTGATGATCGCCGAGGAATATCGGGTCGGCGGCACCTGCGTGATTCGAGGATGCGTGCCGAAGAAGCTGCTGGTCTACGCATCCCGCTTCTTTCATGAGTTCGAGGACGCCGCGGGGTTCGGTTGGACGGTGCCGCCTGCGACCTTCGACTGGCCGACATTGATCGCAAACAAGGACAAGGAAATCGCCCGCCTCGAAGCGGCCTATACGACGAATTTGGACAAGTCGGGGGTCACGACGGTCAAGAGCCGCGCGGTCATCGAAGATCCGCATACGATCCGGTTGCTCGCGAACGGCGCCATGGTGCGGGCCGATCAGATTCTGATCGCGACCGGTGGCGCACCCGAGATGGGTCCGGCGATACCCGGCATCGAGCATACGATCACCTCCAACGAGGCGTTTCATCTCCCCGCGCTGCCCGCGCGCATTCTCATTCGCGGCGGCGGATACATCGCCGTCGAGTTCGCCTGCATCTTTGCCGGTCTCGGCGCGCAGGTGACGCTCGGCTATCGCGGTGACAACATCCTTCGCGGCTTCGACGACGATGTGCGCACGCATCTCAGCACGGAGCTGAAGAAGCGCGGGATCAACATCGTGCTGGGGCAGGTCGTCACCGCGGTGGAGAAGATCGGCGAAGCCTTTGCGGCGCGCCTGTCGGATGGACGCGTGGTCGAGTTCGATTGCGTCATGTCCGCGATCGGTCGGCGGCCGAACGTCAAGAATTTGGGCCTCGAGGCTGCGGGCGTGACCCTCGCAGAGAACGGCGGGATCGCCGTCGACGACTATTCGCGCACTTCGGTCCCGCACATCTATGCGGTCGGCGATGTGACCAATCGGATCAATCTCACACCCGTCGCGATCCGCGAAGGGCACGCCTTCGCCGACACCGTGTTCGGAGCAAAGCCGACCCGGGTCGATCACGCCAACGTGCCGACGGCCGTGTTCTCCGAGCCGGAGGTCGGCGTCGTCGGTCTGACCGAGGCGACGGCGCGGGCGCAGATGCCGCGGATCGATATCTACAAGGCGGTGTTTCGCCCGATGAAGGCGACACTGTCTGGGCGCGACACCAGAATGCTGATGAAGCTCGTGGTCGACGGGTCGACGGACCGCGTTCTCGGCTGTCACATCGTCGGCGAGGGCGCGGCTGAAATCATCCAGGCGGTCGGGATCGCGGTGACAATGGGCGCGACCAAAGCGGATTTCGATGCGACCATGGCGTTGCATCCGACCGCGGCGGAAGAACTCGTCACCATGCGAACTCCGACCGCGCGTTACGGACAATTGGCGGCGGAATAGCGCTGAGGTGCGGAAATACTGGAAATGATCGGCTGCTGCACAGAAGATGTGCGCAGTGACTCGACAATGAGCAGCGCGCGCCAAGCGAAGGCCGCCGACATTTAACGCCGTCGCAAGCTTTATCCACCATAAGAGGAGTTCGGAGATCATCCGACGGACCCGAGATCGGGACCGCGATGTCGGGATTATGGGGACGACGGAATCCCGTTGATGTCAGCCGAAGCAGTTCAATCGCGCGCGGTATCGCTCACCGACATTGCTGCGCTCACCGCGAAGCTGCGCAGCCTCGCCAATCTGAAGATCGAGCAGATCCAGAAGATCACCAGCCGCATGCGCATTCTCGCCCTCAACGCCATGATCGAACCCGGGCGTGCGGGCGAGGCCGGACGCGGCTTTGCGATCGTGTCGCAAGAGGTGCGCGGGGTCTCCGCCGATGTGGGCAACGTCGCCACCACGCTCGAACAGGAACTCGCCGGAGAGATCAACGCGCTCGACCGGCTGACCAAGCTGATGGCGGAGCAGGCGCAGGGCGCGCGGCTTGTCGATCTTGCGCTCAACGCGATCGAGATCATCGATCGCAATCTCTATGAGCGGACCTGCGATGTGCGCTGGTGGGCAACCGATTCCGCCGTCGTCGATTGTGCCTCTCAGCCCGATCACGGGCGGCAGGACTACGCTTGCGAGCGCCTTGGCGTCATCCTCGACGCCTACACGGTCTACCTCGATCTTTGGCTGTGCGATCTGAACGGGCGTGTGCTCGTCAATGGCCGTCCCGGCAAATACAACGTGATCGGGGCGGACGTGGCGCGCGAGCCGTGGTTCCAGCGCGGCAAGGCGCTGCCGAACGGAAACGAATACGCCGTCGCCGATATCGCCCCGCAGGCGCTTCTCGGCAACGCGCTGGTCGCGACCTATGCCGCGAGCGTGCGTGCTGGCGGCAGAGCCGATGGCGATCCGATCGGCGTGCTCGCGATCCATTTCGACTGGGAGCCGCAGGCACGCACGATCGTCAAGAGCGTGCGGTTGTCGGAGGCGGAGAGCCGGCGCTCGCGCGCGCTGTTGATCGACGCAAATCACCGGATCATCGCGTCGTCGGACGGCGCCGGCGTGCTCGACGAAAAGGTCCGCCTCGTCACCAACAACTCGCCCCATGGCTTCTATGTCGCCGACGACGGGGCAACGATCGCCTTTCACGCGACGCCCGGGTATGAAACCTATCGCGGGCTCGGCTGGTACGGCGTGATCATCCAGCGATCAAGCTGATTTCATCCGGCGCCGTGACTGCCGCGATCCGGCTGGCGCCGGGATCGAGGCGTTGGCGTTTGCTTCCCAAAGCGCGGCGCAAAGTCGTTTCCGGCGAGGCGCTTAGCGGGCCAACCGGCACTGGTCGTGGCGCGCGACCGCGTGTATAACCTCGCACGTCGCCATGGTCCTGACGGCTTGGGCGACCTTATCGCGTGTGGCCGCGATCGCCGCGGAGGTTGTAATGCCCGAACGTTGGACGCCCGATCATTGGCGCACGAAGCCCGTCGCCCAGATGCCGGATTATCCGGACAAGGCGGCGTTGGCCGCGGTGGAGAAGCAGCTATCAACGTTCCCGCCGTTGGTGTTCGCCGGCGAGGCGCGCGACCTGAAGAAGGCGCTCGCCCGCGTTGCCGTTGGCGAAGCATTCCTGCTGCAGGGCGGAGACTGCGCCGAGAGCTTCGAGGATCATAGCGCCAATAATATTCGCGACTTCTTTCGCGTGTTTCTGCAGATGGCGGTGGTGCTGACCTTTGCCGCCGCCTCGCCGGTGGTCAAGGTCGGTCGCATCGCCGGCCAATTCGCAAAGCCGCGGTCGTCGCCGACGGAAAAGCGCGGCGGCGTCGAGTTGCCGAGCTATCGCGGCGACGTCGTCAACGGTGCCGAGTTCAGCGCGGCCGCGCGCACCCCTGATCCGCGCCGACAGATCGAGGCCTATCACCAGTCAGCGGCGACGTTAAATCTCCTGCGCGCTTTCGCCCATGGCGGCTATGCGAGCCTTGGCCGCGTGCATCAATGGATGCTCGGTTTCGTGAAGGACTCGCGTGAGCTCGATCGCTATCGCGAAGTGGCCGACCGCATCTCGGAGGCACTGGCGTTCATGCAGGCCTGCGGGCTTGATCTCGAGAGCCATCCGGAGTTGCGCGCGACCGATCTCTACACCAGCCACGAGGCGCTTCTGCTCGGGTACGAGCAGGCGATGACGCGTCAGGATTCGACGTCGGGCGATTGGTACTGCACCTCCGGCCACATGCTCTGGGTGGGCGATCGCACGCGCCAGCTCGACCATGGGCACATCGACTTCTGTCGCGGCATCAGGAACCCGCTCGGGCTCAAATGCGGGCCGTCATCGAAGCCGGACGATCTCCTCCGCCTGATCGACATCCTCAACGCGGAGAACGAGCCGGGCCGGCTGACTCTCATTTGCCGCATGGGCGCGGACAAGGCTGGCGAGCTCCTGCCCCCGCTCGTTCGCGCGGTGAAGCGGGAAGGCAAGCAGGTGATCTGGTCGTGCGATCCCATGCACGGCAACACCATCACATCGGCGTCCGGTTACAAGACGCGCCCGTTCGATCGTATTCTGCAGGAGGTGAAATCCTTCTTTGCGGTCCACGCGGACGAAGGCACCTATGCCGGCGGCGTGCATCTCGAATTGACAGGCAAGGACGTCACGGAGTGCACGGGCGGTGCTCGCGCGCTCACCGACGAGGATCTCACCGATCGCTACCACACTCTGTGCGATCCACGCCTCAATGCACAGCAGGCGATCGAGATGGCTTTCCTGCTGGCCGAGCTGTTGAAGCAGGAGCGGCGCGCCCATCCCGTCGTGGCGGCGGCAGCGATTTAGCGAAACAGCGCAGGGTGGGCAAAGGCGCAATTGTTCGAGCTGTCCGCGTGGGCAAAATCGCGTATGCCGTAGCCCGTCGACAGACGGGCGTAAACGCCGTTGTGGCCCACCTGATGCTGCAGAGAGAGGCGATTCTGCCCACCCTACGCCCCGTTGAAGCCGGAGCGGCGTGCCAATCCATCATGGCGACAGCGAGCTTCCTCGCCTTGCATTCCTGCAACCAGCGTCGTGCAGGGAAGCGGGCACGCGGCTTGAGTCCCGCACTTAAGTAAGAGGCGAAGGAGATCGCTCATGGCTTTCCCAACCCTGTTTCTGTCCCACGGCTCGCCGATGCTCGCCATTGAGGACAGTCCGGCGCGCGCGTTTCTCAAGAGCTACGGGCAGACGCTCGGCAAGCCGCGCGCAATCGTGATCGCGTCGGCGCATTTTGAAACCGGCCGCCCGAGCGTCAGCGGCGACGAAAAGCCGGCGATGATCTACGACTTCCGCGGCTTTCCCGATGCCCTCTATCGCATCGTCTATCCCGCGCCGGGCGAGCCGGCTGCCGCGGTCAAGGTCGCCGGTTTGCTCGAAGCGGCAGGCTTCGCCCCCGCTGTGGTCAGGGATCGCGGCTATGATCACGGCACGTGGGTGCCGCTGAGCCTGCTTTATCCCGCCGCCGACGTCCCGGTCGTGCAGCTGTCGGTCCAGCCGCATCTTGGCGCCGCGCATCATCTCGCCGTCGGCCGCGCGCTTGCATCGCTCAAGAACGAGGACATCCTCGTCATCGGCTCCGGCACCGCCTCGCACAACCTGCATGAATTCTTTCGCGGCCGGTATCAGGTCGATGCGGAAACGCCGGCCTGGGTCAGCGCCTTCGACGCCTGGGTGCGCGAGAAGGCGGAAGCCGGCGCCGTCGATGATCTCGTCAACTATCGCGATCGCGCGCCCCATGCGCGCGAGAACCATCCGACCGAGGAGCACTTCCTGCCCTTCCATGTCGCCTTCGGTGCCGCCGGCGAAGGTGCGAAAGGCCAACGCGTTCACTCCAGTCACGACCACGGTGTGCTGACGATGGATGCGTACGCGTTCTGTTGAGTGAAGCAATGAGGGCGTGGTCGAGGTCGATTTCGTAGGGACCGCGCAGTGGTCACGCAACCGGGGTCGAGTTGCAACAAGCCCCGGGTTACGCACCACCGGCTAACGCGTGTTGAGAAATGACTGGGAAGATGCTATATCTGATTTGCTCAAAGTGAGAATAACCACCGAACGAACGCCGGGCAACTTGCCCGCCGCGCCGATCCAGTGCCATGAATTCGCGTCCTGCCGATCGTCTCGACATTGCCGTCGCGCAGCTCAATCCGACTGTCGGCGACGTCGCCGGCAATTTGGACAAGGCGCGCCGCGCCCGCGTGACTGCGCAAGGCGCCGACCTCGTCGTCTTCACAGAATTGTTTATGTCGGGCTATCCGCCGGAAGACCTGGTGTTGAAGCCGGCGTTCCAGGCTGCGTGTCGGGCGGCGGTCGAGGCGCTGGCGCGCGACACCGCTGATGGTGGTCCGGCGGTCTTGATCGGCACGCCGTGGGTGGAAGACGGCAAGCTCTACAATGCGGTGACCTTGCTCGACGGCGGCGCCATCGCGGCCGTCCGTCTCAAGGTCAACCTCCCGAACTACGGCGTCTTCGATGAGCGACGGGTGTTCGCCCCCGGTCCGCCGCCGGGCCCGATCAATTTCCGCGGGGTGCGGATCGGCGCGCCGATCTGCGAGGATATCTGGACGGAGTGGGGCGATTACGAGGACGTCATCGAGTGTCTCGCGGAGACCGGCAGCGAATTGTTCATCGTCCCCAACGGCTCGCCCTACAATCGGGCGAAGGACGAGGTGAGGCTGAACGTCGCCGTCGCCCGCGTCACCGAAAGCCGTCTTCCCGCGATGTACGTCAATCAAGTCGGCGGCCAGGACGAGCTCGTCTTCGACGGAGCCTCGTTTGGTCTGCATGGCGACCGCTCGCTGGCGTTTCAACTCCCGTCCTTCCGCGAGACCGTCGCCACACTGCGGTGGGAGCGGGGAGGCAACGGCTGGCGCTGCATCGATGGACCGGTTGCGGCGATCGAGGAGGGCGAAAAGGCTGACTACGCCGCCTGCGTGCTGGGTCTGCGCGACTATGTGGAAAAAAACGGTTTCGCCGGTGTCGTGATCGGTTTGTCCGGCGGCATCGATTCAGCGTTGTGCGCGGCGATGGCTGTCGACGCGCTCGGCGCCAAGCGCGTGCGCTGCGTGATGCTGCCGTATCGCTTCACGTCGGAAGTATCACTCACCGATGCCGCCGCGGTCGCCAAGGCGCTCGGCGTGCAATACGACACTCTCCCCATAGCGAGCGCCGTCGAAGGGATCGAGAAGGCGTTGGCGCCGCTCTTCGCCGGCTTGGCGCGCGACGTGACCGAGGAAAATCTGCAGGCGCGCGCGCGCGGCACGATGCTGATGGCGATCTCGAACAAGTTCGGTCTCATGGTGGTCACGACCGGCAACAAATCGGAGATGTCGGTCGGTTACGCCACGCTCTACGGCGACATGAACGGCGGCTTCAATCCGATCAAGGATCTCTTCAAGACCGAGGTCTTCAATCTTTCACGACTGCGCAACACGTGGAAGCCCGAGGGCGCGCTCGGACCCGCGGGGCCGGTCATTCCCGACAGCATCCTGACCCGTCCGCCGACGGCGGAACTGCGTGAAAACCAGAAGGACGAGGATTCCTTGCCGCCCTACGCGGTGTTGGACCCGATCCTCGAGCGTCTGGTTGAACGCGAAGAGCCCATTGCCACGATCGTCGAGGCCGGCTTCGACCGCGACACCGTGGTTCGCGTCGAGCGTTTGTTGAACGTCGCCGAATACAAGCGCCGTCAGGCCGCGCCCGGTGTCAAAGTGACCTTGAAGAATTTCGGCCGCGACCGCCGTTACCCCATCGTCAACCGCTTCCGCGATCCCGGAACGCGGCCGCCGAAGCCTGATCCCGCATTGAAGGGTCCAGCGGCGGCGGCGAAGAGCGAGGCGTTTGATTTTTAGCGCGGCGAGCGCGTCACCGCGCAGGGACAAACGGCGGCCCAACGCTGCGGACGGTACGTTTGCCTGGATCCGTTGGGGTGTCACTCGACGTGTCGGTGGAAGCGTCGGCTGCAGGCGGGGGCGGCGGAGCTCCCGGCTTTGTCGCTCGCGTATCTTGCCTGATCGGGCGACCCTGCGCGTCGACGCGCGGCAGCGACAGCGCCTTCGCCCTCTGCTCGTTCACGACGATATCGCCCTGTTCGACGGTGTCATCCTGCATCGCGCCAAGCGCCTGTGCCCAGCTCTGACCGGGCTTGCGGCAGCTGCACGCGGCGTTGAATTCCTGACGATATTTGAAGGCATTCGGCAGCGCCGTGTAGGGCGCGCCGTTGAGCGAGACCGCTTGCGCCACGTCCTCGCCCGGGTTGCGATAGGTGTACAGGTTGACTTCCGCCGCCGGGCACATGCGCTGGCACTGCATCTGGTCTTCCTGAAAGCGCGCCTGCGTCGTCGCGAACGAAATCGGGTAATAGAACCCGTCGCACGAGCGCACGCAGACGGTGCGGAAGGTGTTCGACTGGTCGGAGTTCTGCGGCGCGAAGATGCCGTTGTTGCCGAACAGGGCGCCGAAGAAGCCGCCGGATTGAGTATTGGCGGACCGATATTGCGGACCGCAATTGTTCTGAGCGAGCGCGACCAGGATGCCCTGTCGCTGGTTCTCACTGTCGACACCCCCGGCCTGCAGCCGCTGCAAATCGTTCTGGATATGCGTGAGGTTCGCCCGCATCTGCGAGATCTGTGAATTGATCGGCCCGCACTGAGAATTCTGCGAGCTGAACAGGGAGAAAAGTCCCGAGCTTTCGCAGCCGAGCCGGCGCCCCTGCGCGACCATGCGGTCGAGTTCCGCCTGCTGCTTGTTGGCGGCATCGTCGTAGCGCCTGATCTGTTCCGCGCGCGCGGGGTCGTCTCCGCCGCGGTTGACCGCCGCCAGCTGCCCCTCGAGCCGCTGACACACGGGATTTGAGCTTTGGCCTTGGCCGGGGACTTGCGCCGGCGGCGTCGGGGACGAAAAGATGCCCTGCGCCAAGGCACCGGCCGAACTCGCCACGACAAACAGCGCGGCGTAGCTGAGGGTGTGAAGGCCTCGTAACGTCATCGTGGATCGTGGCTCCCCGGCGTGATCGACGCAGCGGACAATATCAATATTATGACAGCAAAGCGATGGTGACCGAAGTGTGGCTCGGCCCGTTGAAGCCCCTTGCATCAGTCATTTCGCTTCGATCGGCCGCATGGCTTCCGCACGCAGGTTCCAGAGCACGCCGACAATGATCAGTGCGGCACCGACGAAGACGAAGGCGTCGAGCACCTCACCATAGAACCACCAGCCGACGATCGCGATCAACGGAATACGCATGAAATCAATGGGGACGACGACGCTGGCGTCCCCGGCACGAAACGCGTTGGTCAGACAGTAATGGGCGGACAGGCCGGCGATTCCAAGGCCGAGCACTGGCACGAATGCGACGCCATGCAGACGCAGGAACGACGCCGGGTTGCTTCCGGCGAGCATCATCGGCAATTGGATGACGTTCATCCAAAAGACGATCGTGAAGGTGCTGTCCGTCGCCGTCAGCTTTTTGGTCGCGACCAGCGTGATGGCGTAGCCGAAGGCGGCTGCGAGAACCAGGATCGAGCCCAGGTGAAAGCTGTCGATCCCGGGTCGCAGAATGACGAGAACGCCGAGAATGCCGAAGATGACGACGCCGACGCGGCTCGGTGTCAGGTGCTCGTGAAGAAAGAACACGGCCAGCACCGCCGTCCACGCCGGCATCGTGAACTCGAGCGCAAAAACGGTCGCCAGCGGGAGCAGGGTGAGACTTTGCGCCCAGGCGAATTGCGAGACGGCGTGAACGACGTTGCGAATGAGATGCAGACCGAACCGCTGCGTGCGAATGCCAAGGCGCAAATCGGGGCGGGCGATGGCGAGGGCGGTCAGGACGACGACACCGGTGATATTGCGGATCGCCAGGATCTCGAAGAGGTTCAAAAGTCCAGCGAGCTGCCGGATCGACACGGCCATTGTCGAGAACGACAGCAGCGCGCCGGTCATCCAGAGGACTACGCGAGCAAGACGGAAGTTGGTCACACGCCGCCTCTTGCTCGGGCGTTGTTTGAGGGTTCCCTCCCCCCATAGCGCGTCGAAGACGCGCGTGAACGCGCTTTACGCGGGGGAGGGACAGGGAGGGGGGTGGCGGCAAGCGCGGCGCTGGAGGCAACTCGCGGACAAAACAAGTTGGGCGAGATTTCGCGAGTGATGGAGCGATTGCAAAGGAGCAACAAGCAAAGCTCTGTGCGTGCAGCCACCCCCCTCCCTGTCCCTCCCCCGCAAGGGGGGAGGGAACGCCTGAGCGGCGCACCGAGCAAGCCGAGCAAGGTGTGCGCATGCCCTAGTCCGCGAGCGCGGAGAGGTGACCGAGCGGCACCGCTGAATTTCAAATGCAAGTGCCTTGGACGGAACAACCTTGCATCTGCCGCGGCGACCGCGCGTCGCCGCCTCCATTCACTCCGCATCCGGCTGGTTCTCCGGACGCGCTTTGTCGAAGGCCGGTAGCTTCGCGCAGGCGGCATCGGCGGCGACGATCTTGGGGAACCGGTCGAGCGCAATCTTGAAGCGTCTGGCATTGAAGACCTGCGGCACGAGGCAGAGGTCGGCGAGCGTCACCGCGCTTCCGAAGGCATAGGGCCCGGGCTTGATCATCACTTCGACCGCCTCGAAGCCGGCGAGGACCCAGGAGGCGTACCAGGCCTCCACCGCCGCTTTGTCGTGCTTGAGCTCGTTCTTGAGATAATTCAGAGCAGCGGTGTTGTTGAGCGGATGAATGTCGCAAGCGATGATCTGCGCGACGGCGCGCACGCGGGCGCGTTCAATTGGATCTGTGGGCAGCAGCGGCGGGCTCGGATAGGCTTCGTTGAGATACTCGATGATCGCGAGCGACTGGACGAGGACGTCACCGCCGGACAAGGCGAGCGCGGGAACGCGCATCTGCGGATTCACTACGCGATACTCGGCGGATTTGTGCCGGCCCCCGTCCTTGATCAGGTGAATCGGCACCGTGTCGTAGGCGAGGCCCTTGAGGTTGAGGGCGATCCTCACGCGGAACGCGGCGGACGAGCGGAAATAAGAATAAAGCTTCACGTTTCCTCCGTTCGGATTGTTCACCACACCGACGCGATGAGGGCCATTTGCAGCGGTGCTATCTTTCGTCCCTGGCATCCAAGCTGTCGGCAACCTCGGCGGCGAGCAAGCGCGAACGCTCGGTCAAGCGCTCGAGCGCGCGCTCGAAGGCCACACGGTCGGCGGGGTCGATCACCTCGGCAAGCTTTTGCGCAAACGCGAGCGCACCCGGCGCGAGCTCCTCATAGATTGCGCGGCCGGCCGGTGTCAGCGAGAGAAACGACTCCCGCAGGTCGGCATTGTTGACGCGCCTGGTCAGGAATTTGCGTCGCTCGAGCTCGGCGACGGCGCGTGACACTTTGGTTTTGTGCATGTGCGTGTGGGTGCCGATGGCCTTGCCGGTCATCACTCTGAACTGACCGAGCGTCACCAGGATCCGCCATTCCGGGACGCCGATATCGTAACGCTCGGCATAGACGCGGGAGAGCGCCTGCGACGCCAGGCTTGCGAGGACATTGAGCCGGTAGGGCAGGAACTCTTCGAGCCTGAGCGGAGCCGTATCGTCCAGCTGCGCGTCGTGCTCAGTCTTGTCGTCGGTTGCGTCGTCCAACCTGACCCCCTGTTGCCTCCCGCCAGCACCCCGTCCGCGAACCATGGCGGAACTTATTTGCCGGTGCAACGGTAGGTTATGCAGATCGCGGCGGCTCAGCGGACGTGATTGACCTTGGTTGCGCCTGCAACTAAAATCTCTCTAAACAAGATCAAAAGCAAGAACGCATCTGCCGCGATCCCGTCGCGTTGCAGATCTGGACCCCAAGGGATCAAGAGATCAAAGATCGGAGGAAGCCATGGCCAGCGCCAACTACATTTCATTTCCGCGCGTCGAAGGCGACGCGTCGCGCCAAGCCCATGCGGATCTGCCGGTGGGCACGTTTGAACGCGAGCTTGGCAAGGAAGGCTTCTTCGGTCCGGCCACGATGATGTATCACCGCCACGCGCCGACCGGCTGGACCAGCTGGACCGGTCCGCTGCGTCCGCGTGCGTTCGATCTCGTCAAGCTGGAGAAACCAAAGGGCACGGTCTGGGACGCCGGCGTCGTGCTGCACAACGCCAGCGTGAAGCTTCGACATTGGCAGACCTCGGGGACGATGGACTATCTCGCGCGCAACGGCGATGGCGACGAGCTTCTCTTTATTCATCGGGGCGCCGGGTCGCTGTTCTGTGACTACGGGCATCTGCCGTTCGGCCAGGGCGACTACATCGTGCTGCCGCGGTCGACCATGTGGCGGATCGAATGCCGCGATCCCGTGACGATGCTGCTGTTCGAATGCACGAACGGCACTTTCAAGACGCCCGATCGCGGGATGGTGGGCCGTCACGCGGTCTACGACGAGGCGATCCTCGAAACACCGAAGATCGACGACGCGTTCCGGGCGCAGCAGAACGAGAAGGAATGGCAGGTCCTGATCCGCCGTCGCGGCGAGATATCGACGGTCGTCTATCCCTTCAATCCGCTCGACGCCGTGGGTTGGCACGGCGACCTCGTGCCGGTGAAGCTGAACGTGAGGGACATCCGTCCGTTGGTGTCGCACCGACAGCACCTGCCGCCGTCGGCGCACACGACCTGGGTCGGCAACCGGTTCGTGATCTGCACGTTCGTGCCACGCCCATTCGAGACCGATCCCGGCGCGATCAAGATTCCGTTCTTTCACAACAACGACGACTACGACGAGGTCATCTTCTATCACGACGGCGATTTCTTCAGCCGCGACAACATCCACCCCGGCATGGTGACGTGGCATCCCTGCGGGTTCACCCACGGCCCACATCCGAAGGCGCTGCAGCGTCTGTTCGTGCAGCCCAAGGCGGAGACCGACGAATATGCGGTGATGATGGACACGCGCGACGCGCTGGAGATGGGTGACGCCGCGGTTGCGACCGAGTTCAAGGGCTACGCGGATTCCTGGAAGACCGCCGAGCCGCCGGATCCGCGCAAGATTCCACGGGTCGCGGCTGAGTAGTTGTCGTGCATGAGTGGTCGCGGTAAGCAACGACCCCGGCAACGAAAGTGAAGCTCCCGCATGAAACTCGCGTCTCTGAAACACGGCCGCGATGGGCGGCTGGTGGTCGTCTCCCGCGATCTCTCCCGCTTCGCCGACGCGTCGGCGGTTGCGCCCACCTTGCAAGCCGCCCTCGACGACTGGGCGGCGGCCGAGCCGCGGCTGACCGAGATCGCCGATTCGCTCGCGGCGGACCGGATCGTGCACGGACCGTTTGATGCGAAGGCGGCGGCCGCGCCGCTGCCGCGTGCCTTTCAGTGGGCGGATGGGTCGGCTTACGTCAATCACGTCGCCCTCGTGCGCAAGGCGCGCGGGGTCGAGGTGCCGGCGTCGTTCTGGACCGATCCATTGATGTATCAGGGTGGATCGGACGTCATGCTCGGACCGCGCGATCGCGTGATGCTCGCCGACGAGGCCTGGGGCATCGACATCGAGGCCGAAGTCGTGGTGATCCTCGGTGACGTGCCGATGGCCCCGACGCGGGCCGAAGCGGAACGCGCCATTCGCCTGATCATGCTGGTGAACGACATTACGCTGCGGAACGTCACGGCGACGGAGCTCGCCAAGGGTTTCGGCTTCTTCCACTCGAAGCCGTCGTCGGCCTTCACGCCCGTCGCTGTCACGCCGGACGAGCTCGGCAAGGCGTGGGACGGCGCCAAGGTCAATCTCCCGCTGCTCAGCTTCATCAACGATCGGCCGTTGGGAAAGCCGGTTTGCTCCGCCGACATGACCTTCGATTTCCCGACCTTGATCATGCATGCCGCGAAGACGCGGGCGCTTGGTGCCGGCACGATTCTCGGCGCCGGTACCGTGTCGAACCGCGACGGCGATGGCGGCCCCGGCCTTCCGATCGCGGAAGGCGGCCTCGGCTATTCCTGCATCGCCGAGCAGCGCACGGTGGAGACGATCCGTTTCGGCGCGCCCAAGACACCGTTTCTGTCGTTCGGCGACCGCGTGCGTATCGAGATGCGCGATGCCGAGGGCCGCTCGATCTTCGGGGCGATCGATCAAGAGGTGCATCGTTACGCGCGTTAATTAGCGAACTTTGAAAGCCATTGCGATGAGCACTGCAAAATTCGCGTCCACCGGCGACATGACCGAGAAGGCGGTGTCTTTCGACGAGGTCGGTCGCGGACTTTATGCGTTCACCGCCGAAGGCGATCCGAATTCCGGCGTCATCGTCGGCGACGACGCGGTGATGATCGTCGACGCACAGGCGACGCCCGTGATGGCCAAGGGCGTGATCGATCGTGTCCGCACGGTGACGGACAAGCCGATCAGGTACGTCTTGCTGTCGCATTATCACGCTGTGCGCGTGCTCGGCGCCTCGGCCTACGAAGACGCGGAAATCCTGGCGTCCAGCGTGACGCGCGACCTCATCGTGGAGCGCGGCCAGCAGGACATGGACTCCGAGATCGGCCGCTTCCCACGCTTGTTTCGCGCGGTCGAGTCGATCCCCGGCCTGACCTGGCCGGGCATCACGTTTGCCAGGGAGATGTCGGTGTGGCTCGGCAAGCGCGAGGTCCGCATCATGCACCTCGGGCGCGCGCACACGGCGGGGGATGTCGTCGCATGGGTCCCGGACGCGCAGGTCGTCTTCTCCGGCGACCTCGTCGAATATCGCTCCGCCTGCTATTGCGGCGACGCCCATTTCAAGGATTGGCCGACGACGCTCGATCGCCTGGCGGCGCTCGACGCGATCGCCCTGGTGCCGGGCCGCGGCGCGGCACTGGCAAGCGCCGAGAAGGCGGCAGAAGGCATCGCCATGACGCGGGATTTCCTGTCGACACTCTATGGGTCGGTCGCGGACAGCGTGCAAAAAGGACGCTCATTGAAGGACGCCTTCCAGGCGGCGCGCCAAGTGATGGATCCGAAGTTCGCGACCTTCGCGATTTACGAGCATTGCCTGCCGTTCAACGTCTCGCGTGCCTTCGATGAGGCCAAGGGCATCGACCATCCCGTGATCTGGACCGCCGAGCGCGATCGCGCGATGTGGGCGGCCTTGCAGGGATAACCTTTACGAGAAAACCGGATGGAACTCGCGAAAAGCGGCGGCGTTCTCGGGATAACCCGTGCGAGTTGCCCACAACGCGCTTGAACATCGCGGATTGCCGCCGCGTCCGCGGGGTTCCATCATGCATGCGTAGGGAAGGAAACGCGTCCCCCCAACGATTGGGGAACAGGGGAGAACAACGATGTCTGACATGCTTGCTTTGCTTGCCCGCGTGCTCTTGTCCGCGGTGTTCCTTGTTTCTGGGTATTTCAAGGTCATGAACGTGAATGGGATCCTGAACAGTGCCGGCACCAAGCACTTCATGGAGATGGTCGCCGGCGGCGCGCCGGCGCCGACCTGGCTCGGATATCTCATCGCCGCGATCGAGCTCCTCGGTGGGCTTGCGCTCCTGGTTGGTTTCCAGACGCGGCTGGCGGCTTGGGGCCTATTCATCTGGGTCATCATCGCGACCTATCTCGGGCACCCCTTCTGGACGATGACGGATGCCGCGGCGTGGACCGCGAACCTGAACAATTTCCTCAAGAACCTGGCCATCATGGGCGGCATGCTGTTGCTGGTGAACGCCGGTGCTGGGGCAGCTTCGGTGGACGGCAAACGCTCGGCTTGAGGGCGGGCTCGCGTCTTCGCCGGAGTGCCGCGGCCAGGGTGCTGGGCGACGGATTTGGGTTTTAACGTGATCCACGTCGGCGCGCTGCCGTGGAGTGAATGATCGTGACATCCGCGTCCGCGGCGAAGGCACCGCGCAAGGCACAATATCGTTACGGCTACGTGCGCTCGCCCGATCAGGACGCGCGCACCACCGTGCGTCATCCCGTGGTCGTCGTCGGCGCCGGGCCGGTCGGGCTCACGGTCTCGCTCGATCTTGCCCAGCGCGGGCTTCCCGTCGTGCTGCTCGACGATGCCGATCGGATCGGGGAGGGCTCGCGCGGCATCTGTTGGGCCAAACGCACGCTCGAGATCTGGGATCGCCTCGGCGTCGCCGCGCCGATGGTCGAAAAAGGCGTGACCTGGAAGCTCGGCAAAGTCTTTCTCGGCGATGATCCCGTTTACGCGTTCGACCTGCTGCCGGAGGAGGGCCATAAGATGCCGGCCTTCATCAACCTCCAGCAATATTTCGTCGAGCACGTGCTGGTCGATCGGGTTTGCGACGTCGACGGCATCGACCTGCGTTGGAAAAACAAGGTCGTTGGCGCCGACCGCCGCAATGACGGTGCTCGGCTGACGGTGGAGACGCCGGAGGGCGAGTATCAGCTCGACGCAGACTGGGTGATCGCCGCCGACGGAGCGCGTTCGGCGCTCCACGATCTGCTCGGTCTCGGTTTCTCCGGCCTCACCTTCGAAGAAAAATTCCTGATTGCCGACGTCAAGATGTCCGCCGATTT
>Ga0126369_10001104_pt1 | contig 18465 bp, 16 predicted proteins | sample PanSoiMetaPlot_1_FD_109646 | JGI IMG/M metagenome (GOLD analysis project Ga0126369, IMG submission 109646) | Tropical forest soil microbial communities from Panama - MetaG Plot_1 | ecosystem: Environmental > Terrestrial > Soil > Tropical forest > Bulk soil | place: Panama | collected 2016-02-17 | reverse complement strand
TGACCGGACCTCCTCCCCCGCGAGGGGGGAGGGACCTCGCTTCGATGTGCGCTCGACGCTGTCCCCCCCTCCGGCCCGTGACCGGACCTCCTCCCCCGCGAGGGGGGAGGGACCTCGCTCGGACGAGCGCTCGACGCTGTCCCCGCCTCCGGCCCGTGACCGGACCTCCTCCCCCGCGAGGGGGGAGGGACTTCGCTCGGACGAGCGCTCGACGCTGTCCCCCCCTCCGGTCCGTGAACGGACCTCCTCCCCCGCGAGGGGGGAGGGACCTCTGCCGTGAACCTGACGAGGCTGCTCGATCGGGCCGGGCTCATCTACCTGCCGCTGGCCCTCTACGGGCTCTTCACCCTGGTGCCGTTCTACTCGATGGTCGTGCTCTCGCTGCACAGCGGCGGCTCAGCCACCGGCGCGTTCACGTTCCTGCCCTTTCCGATCACGTGGGCGCACTTCGACGCCCTGATCAACGGCGCCGGCTTCGGCACGTACGTGCGCAACAGCTTCGTCGTCGCGCTGGGGACCGTCGCCTGCGCGGTGCCGATCGCGATCCTCACAGGCTACGGCCTCTGCCGCTACCGACTGCGCGGCCGCCACGTCTTCATGCTCGTGCTGCTGACCACCCAGTTCGTGCCGGCGGCGATGCTGATCATCCCCCTGTTCATCATCTTCAAGCAGCTCGGCCTCCTCGACACGCTCCTCGGCCTCGTGCTTGTCAACTCGACGTTCGAGCTGCCTCTCACCGCCATCCTGATGCGCGGGTTCATCTCCGGCATCCCGTTCGAGCTCGAGGAGGCCGCGATGGTGGACGGCTGCACGCGCTTCCAGAGCGTGGTCCGGATCGTCCTCCCCCTGCTCCGGCCCGGGATCGTCGCCGTCGCCTCCTTCGCCTTCGTGGGCGCATGGAACAACTTCCTCTTCGCGCTCTTCCTCATCAACAACCAGGACCTGTACACGGTGCCGGTCGGACTCAGCTACTTCCTCGGCGAGTACAACGTCGACTACGCGGCGCTGGCGGCGGGAGGCGTGATCGCGGTGCTGCCGGTCGTCCTCATCTTCGCGCTCATCCAGCGCTACCTGGTCGGCGGCCTCTCGGTCGGGGCCGTCAAGGGATAGGAGGAGCCTTTGGAACGCGTGCTGATCACCGGGGCGGCCGGCCGGATCGGGAGCGTGCTGCGCGAGCGGCTGCGAGGCCATGCGCCCCTGCGGCTCCTCGACATCCGCGCGATGCCGTCGCCGGCGGCCGCCGGCGAGGAGCTCGTCCGCGCCGACATCCGGGACGCCGGCGCGGTGGCCGAGGCGATGGCCGGCTGCGCGGCCGTCGTCCACCTGGCCGGTATCCCCAGCGAGGTGGGCTTCGAGGAACTGCTCGACACCAACATCCGGGGCACCTACCACGTGCTGGAGGCGGCGCGTCAGTCCGAGGCCTGCCGGCGCGTGATCCTCGGCTCGTCGAACCACGTGACGGGCTTCTATCCGGCCGACCAGACGATCACCGCGCTCGCCCCGCCCCGCCCCGACGGCCTGTACGGCGTCAGCAAGGCGTACGGCGAGGTGCTCGGCCGCCTCTACCACGAGAAGCACGGCCTCGAGGTGGTGGCCATCCGCATCGGGAGCTTCGCGCCCCGGCCGACCTCGCCCCGTCACGCCCACACGTGGATCAGCCCGCGCGACATGACGCAGCTCGTCCTGCGGTGCCTGGAGGCGCCGGACGTCGGCTGGCTCGTCGTCTACGGCACGTCCGACAACGGCCGCAGCTACTGGGACGACCGCGACGTGTGGACCCGTCTCGGCTACGCGCCCGAGGACTCGGCGGACGGCGTCCTCGATGGCGTCGGCGGCGACCCGTTCCAGGGCGGCGAGCTCGCCAGCCTCCATCCGCGCTGGAAGGACTGAGCGTGGCCCGGATCACCGCCGTCGAGTGCCTCACGTTCGAGTTCCGCTCCCACGTCCACCGCGACCACGAGGGCCACGGCCACCCGGGGCCGCCGCGGCGCGCGCTGCAGACGCTCACCCGGGTGCGGACCGACGGCGGGGTCGACGGCCACTGCGCCGGCGGGTCAGAGGAGACGACCGCCGTGGCGCGGCGACTGCTCGTCGGCCTCGACCCGTTCGATCGCGAGGCGATCCACGAGCTGCTGCGGCGCTCCGCCCGCCTCGAATGGCGGGCACTGGCGGGACGCATGGTGGGGGTGCTCGACCAGGCCCTGTGGGACGTCGCCGGCCGGATCACCGGCCTGCCCGCGCACAAGCTGCTCGGCGCCGCCCGCGACCGGGTCCCGGCGTACGCCAGCACGATGTGCGGCGACGACGGCGGCCTCGGCGACCCGGCGGCCTATGCGGCCTTCGCGCGGGCCTGCGTCGAGCACGGATACCGCGCCTTCAAGCTCCACACCTGGATGCCGCCGTTCGGGCCGGACCTGCGTCGCGACATCGCCGCCTGCCGGGCGGTGCGCGACGCGGTCGGGCCCGACGTGAAGCTGATGCTGGACCCGTTCCACCACTACACGCGCGAGGACGCGCTGTACCTGGGCCGGGCGCTGGAGGAGCTGGGCTTCCACTGGATGGAGGAGCCCATGGACGAGCGCTCCACGTCGTCGTATGCGTGGCTGTGCCGGAACCTCGATCTGCCGGTCTGCGGTCCGGAGTCGATCGACGGCGGTGCCGTCACCCGCGCGGAGTGGATCGTGCGCGGGGCCGCCGACATCCTCCGGACCGGGTTGGAGCACGGCGGGATCACCTCCATCCTCAAGACGGCCCACCTCTGCGAGGCGTTCGGGATGCGCCTGGAGCTGCACGGCGGCGGGGCCGGCACGCTGCAGGCGCTGGGCGCGATGGCTCTGCCTGGCGAGTTCTACGAGCGCGGCCTCCTGCACCCCGAGCTCGACTACGAGGCCGAGCGCCCATGGCTGCGGACTCCGGTCGATGCCATGGACGCCGAGGGGAACGTGCGCATCCCGACCGGTCCCGGCCTCGGCGAGGACATCGACTGGGGCTACGTGAAGGAGCACCTCGTCCAGGACTGGCGCTGAAACACGCAAGGAGAGAGAGATGCGTTGGAGAACGATCGCCACGACGGCGCTGTGCTCGCTCGTGCTCGCCGCGGCCGGTGGCTCCAGCGCGAGGGCGGCCGCCGACCGGCCGGCGCCGCCCACCGACGTGCGCGTCCCGGCGCTCGCCTTCGACGACCAGAGCATCACGCTCGCGTGGGAGAAGCCGGCCGACCGCGCCGGCATCGTCGACTACCACGTGTTCGTGAACGGGCGGTTCGCGGGCAGCGCCAGCCTGAATGCGACCTCGCCTGCGAAGCCGTTCGTGGACGCCTTCTACGCCGACCCGACCAACGGCCAGCAGGTCAGGGTTCAGCCCGAGACCTTCACCGCCAGCAGCCTGCGGCCGGACACCCGGTACTCCTTCACGGTCCGTTCGGTCGACGCCGCGGGCCACGAGTCGCATGACAGCGAGCGGGTGACCCAGGTCACGACGCCAGTGCCGCGTGTGTTCGACGTGACGGACTTCGGAGCCGTCGGCGACGGCGTCACGGTGAACACCCGCTCGATCCAGGCCGCGATCGACGCCTGCACGCCCGGCGGCGAGGTCCTGGTCCCCGCCGGCGTGTTCAAGAGCGGCGCGATCTTCCTGCACAGCGACATGACGCTCCGCATCGGCGCCGGCGGCACGCTCCTCGGCTCCGACAACGCCGCCGACTACCCGTACAACTTCCTGCTGTACGACTACTCGACGGACCCGCGCTTCTACTCGCTCATCAACGCGCACACGTACGACTTCGGGACGCTCCGCGACATCCGCATCGTCGGCCCCGGCACGATCGACGGCAACGGCTGGAAGCAGGGCCCGAAGGACGCCCAGGGCTTCCCCGTCGCGCTGCCCAGCAGCTCCAGCACCGTCGGGAAGAACGGCATCCTGGCCAGGGCGCAGACCGACCTGGCCGGTCAGCTGGGCTCCACCTCGCCGTACGGCACCCGCTCCAACCTCATCACGCTGCGCGGCGTCGATCGCGCCTATCTGGGCGGCTTCACGGCGGTCAACCCAGCGCAGCACACGCTGGTCACGATCCGCAGCACGAACGTCACGGTGAGCGACACGCGACTGCTGACCGGCGGCGTGAACAACGGCGACGGCATCGACTTCGACAGCAGCGCCCACCTGACCGTCGTGAACAACCTGTTCGACACCGGCGACGACGACCTGAACTTCGCCGCCGGCCTGGGCGCGGCCGCCCCCAGCGATCCGCCGACCCGGAACGTCTTCGTCGCGAACAATTTCTACCGCAAGGGCCACGGCGCGGTCGTGGCGGGCAGCCACACGGGAGCGTGGATCCAGGACGTCCTGGCCGAGGACAACGTCGTCGACGGCACCGACATCGGGCTGCGGATGAAGACCGATCCGCACAACGGCGGCGGCGCCCGGCGCGTCGTGTTCCGCGACAGCGCGCTCAAGAGCGTGGCCATGCAGGCGTTCATCTTCACGTCCGCCTACGCCGACCCCGGCGCCGCCATCGTCGTGGAGCCGTCGGCCAGGCTGGCGCAGTTCCGCGACGTGCTGGTCCGGAACGTGACGGTCGACGGCACCGGCAAGGACGCGATCAACGTCACGGGAGTCGCCGACCAGCTCCACCAGGACCTCGACTTCGACGGCGTCCGGTTCCTGAACGCGAAGCCGACCAGCATCCAGTTCCTCCGGGACAGCACCTTCCACGACGTGGTGTTCGACCACACGCCGAGCCCCTGGGTGATCGCCAGTTCCACCGGCCTGTCGTTCACCGGCACGACGACGCAGTCCCCGGTGTCCCTCGACGCTACCGGGAGGCCGAGCTGGGCCGCGAGCAGCGCCCTGACGGCGACGGCGGTGACCGACACCTCGGTCACGCTCAGCTGGACGGCCGCGGCCGACAACGTGGCAGTCGTGAGCTACCGGATCCTGTCCGGAGGTCCCACCCAAGGCCCCACGGGGGCCATGGGTACCCGGATCGCGGCGACCGCGCCCGGGACGGCGGGGACCGCGACCATCTCGGGCCTGGCGCCCGCGCAGCCGCACCACTTCACGGTCGTGGCGGCCGACGCGACAGGCAACGCGACCGTCGGGCCGAGCGCCGACGTGAACACGACCGGCGCCCGCGACACCACCCCTCCCACGCCACCGGCCGGCGCCGGCAGCTTCGCGCTGCTGCCGAGCAGCACGGGCTTCACCTGGCTGAAGGTCCACTGGCAGCCGGCCGCCGACGACTTCGGGGTCGCCCGGTACGAGGTCCTCGCCAACGGCGCGCCCGCGAGCACCGTTCCAGTCGTCGGCAGCGCCAACACGGTCACCGTGACCCGGCTGCTGCCAGGGACGGCGTACGTGCTCACGCTGGTCGCGGTCGACGCGACGGGCAACGCCGCCACCTACGGCACGACGGTCTCCGCCACCACGCTGCCGGCGTACGACCGGAGCGTGCCGCGCTTCCCGGAGGACGCGCGTGTGCGTGCGCGCGACGTCCGCGCGACGAGCGTGACGCTGATCTGGACGCCGGCGACCGACGACCAGCGCGTGACCGGCTATCGCCTGTACGTGGACGGCAGGCCGGTGGAAGGCGCGGTGCCGTTCACGCCGGTCAACGGCGCCAGCACGACGGCCGACACGACCTTGACCGTAACCGGCCTCCAGCCGGACACCAGCTACCGGTTCACCGTCCAGGCCGGCGACTCTGCGAATCGGTGGACCGGCTCCGGTCCCAGCACCTCCGCCCGCACCGAGGAGGCGGTCACGCCCGGGGAGGAGTTCGACCCGTGAGCCGGTAGGTGACGCCGACGCCCGGGTGGGCGGCCGGACAAGCATCCCCTTTGCTGCCTCGGCCGCCCTGTGCCCCGACCGTGCCAGCTCAGGATCCGGCTGGGGCGGGGCCCTCACACAGCGACGGGTCGCCGCAGGCCATCGTGGCGTTCGGGTGCGCCACCGCGCGGACCTTCCGCCCGCCGCGGATCGTCACGAACGCCACGAGTCCGCCGATCGCGCAGAGCACCGCCGCGATCGTCAGCGCGCGGGTGTAGCCAGCCTGGAACTCCGCCTGCGTGGTCGCGGTCGCCAGTCCCGCCGCGGCCGGAAGGAGGGCAACCGCGAGCAGACTGGCGATGCGCGCGACCGCGTTGTTCACGGCGGAGCCGACGCCCAGGTGGCGGTTCTCGACGGCCAGCATCACGGCCGCCGTGAGCGGCGCGACCGTCAGGGTCAGGCCCACGCCGAAGACCAGGACGCCCGGCAACACCCCCGTCAGGTAGGACGCGCCCGGAGCCACCATCCCCATCAGCGCGAGGCCGCCGCCCGCCACGATCGGCCCGATCGTCATCGGCCACCGCGGCCCGATCTGCTGGGCCAGCCGGCCGGCCTGGGCAGAGAATGCCGTGATGATCGCCACGGCGGGAAGGAACGCCACACCCGACTCGAGCGCCGTGTACCCCAGGTCGCGCTGCAGGTGCACGACGAACAGGAACGTCGCGGTACCCAGCGCGCCGTAGACCGCGAACGTGGTGAGGTTGGCGCCCGTGAACTGGCGGGAGGCGAACATCTCCAGCGGGACCATGGGGTTGGGGCTGCGCAGCTCGATGATGGGGAACAGCGCCAGGGCCGCCAGGCCCGCCACCCCGAGCACGATGGTGAGCGGGCCGAAGCCGAAGGCCGGTCCCTGGATGAGGGCGTAGACGACCCCCGCCAGGCCCGCCGCGATGGTCACTGCGCCGGGCAGGTCGACGTGGCGGTTCGCACCCTGGTCGCGGGTCTCGGGCACGTGTGCCAGAGCGGCCCACACCGTGAACGCCGCGACCGGGAGGTTGATCAGGAAGACCAGACGCCACGTCGCCGCGTCCACGAGCCAACCCCCGAGGAAGGGCCCGACTGCGGTCCACACCCCGCCCAGGCCGGACCAGGCGCCGACCGCTCGGCCGCGGTCCTCCTGGGCGACGGTGGCCGAGAGCACGGCCAGGCTGGACGGCACCAGCAACGCGCCGCCCACGCCCTGCGCCGCGCGGGCGACGATCAGGAACGTGGCCGAGGGCGCCAGCCCGCACGCGAGCGACGCCAGGCTGAATCCGACCAGGCCCAGCACGAGCACGCGCCGCCGGCCGAAGATGTCGCCGAGCGAGCCGCCGATCACGATGAGCGAGCCCAGGGTGAGCAGGTACGCGTCCAGGATCCACTGCAGGTCGGACAGGCCCGAGTGGAACTCGCGCGCGATCTTCGGCAGGGCGACGTTGACCACGGTTCCATCGAGGAACGCGACGCCGGAGGCCAGGACGGTGACCACGAGGACCCACCGCGCACCTGCCGTCCCGTACCGGAACTGGGGGGAAACCGCGCTCGCCACGTCTCTATTGTTGGGGCAAAGGGGAAGAGACTGCCGCCGGTCCTTCCCGCGGTCGTCGACGCCGACCACCTCTCTGAGTCACGCTGTTGCCATGGCCATCAGTGCGACCCCCATCGACCTCGCCTTTCCAGACGGTCCGGGCGGCGACGCGCTCGAGCTCCGGATCGCGCTCGGGCCGTGCCGCGTCCGCATCGGTACCGGCACGGGCCCGCTCTGGGCGACCGGCCGCTACGAGGACCCCACCGGCGTCTTGCCGCTGCAGGTGACGCAGGAGGGGCCGCGGGCGCGTCTCAGCCAGTCGCCGACCGCGCGCGCTGTGCCCTCGTCGGCCCGGCCCCCCAGCCTGGACCTGCAGCTCGGCACGGCGCGCCCATACCAGCTGGTCATCGACGGCGGTGCCAACGAGACCGTCGCCGACCTCGGCGGCATCCCGCTCACCCGCCTCGCGTTCCACCACGGGGCCGGCCGCTCCGACGTCGATTTCTCGCGCCCCAACCCCGCCGACATGGCAGCGCTCGAGATCGCGGCCGGCGGCGTGGCGATGGACCTGCGCAACCTCGCCAACGCGAACTTCGCCGAGATGGCGGTGTCGGGCGGCGCTGCGCAGTACCGCGTGGAATTCGGGGGCGAGCTCCGGCGCGACGGGGAGGTGAAGATCAACGCAGGGGTCGCCTCGGTCGAGGTGCGCATCCCGGCCGCCACGCCGGCCCGCGTGCGGTCGGAGTCGCTGCTCGGCTCCCTGGACGTTGGCGACGGGTTCGTGACCCGCGAGGGCGCCTACTGGAACGAGGCGGCGGCGTCGGGGCGGACGCCCGCGCTGCGGATCGCGGTCAACTCCGTGCTCGGCGCCGTCACTGTTCGTTCCACGTGAAACATTGCCCGGCTCAGGCCACCCGGCGGGAGCGTAGCAGGTGGCCGAAGTCCTCGGCCCGTGCCTTGGCCAGGCGCCAGTCGTCGAAGTAGTCCTCAGCCAGCACCTCGCGACCCGGCATGCGGTAGACCGTCACCGCCCACCGCTGGAGCACCCGGTCGACCTCCACCAGGCTCTCCGGGGTCGGCGCAAAGCGGTACGGCCGAGGACGCTGGTCGTCCTGGGTTCGACGCTGGTCACGCACTGCGCTCACCTCCTTGGAAACCACGTGCACAAAAAAAGGGCCTGGCGCCCACCAGGCCCCTCCGTCTTCGCTGCTCAGTCGGGTGCCCGGCGACGCTCGATGGCCGCGCCGTCCGCCACGCCGGCGGCGGCGGCGAACCGGTAGCAGACGAGCATCAGCACCTCCACGTTCCGACCAGTGTAGCCGGCCAAATGCAACACCGGACAGCACCGTCAGGTTACATCGCGGGCTGGACCAAGCCGGCGCGGTGGGCGACGCTCAGGCCCTTGCCGACCGGGACGACGACGCGCTCGAAGCCCGGCAGCGCCTCGACTGCGGCGAGGTAGCCGGCGATCTCCGCGGGGTGGCTGTGGACGTTGTCGGCGAGCAGCAGGACGTCGGTCGTGAGCCGCGGCAGCAGCAGTCGGAGCTGTTCCGGCGCGCTGACCCGGTCGGCGTCGAAGAACACGCAGTCGAACGGCCCGGCCAGCCCGGCGATCACGCGCGTCGCGTCGCCCTGGACCAGCCGGACCGAGTCGAGCAGGCCGGCACGCCGCAGGTTGTCGGCCGCCTCGGCCTGGCGGCCGGCGTCGCGCTCGACGCTGGTGACCGTGCCGCCGGCATCCCGCACCGCCCACGCGAGCCAGATCGTGCTGTACCCGTTCGAGGTCCCGATTTCCAGCACCCGGGTGCGCCTGCCGGTGCGGAGGAGGATCGCGATCAGGCGGGCTGTCTCGGGCTCGAGGTTGAGCCGGCGCCGGCCGTGATCGGCCTCGACGGCGTCGTGCGCGGCGCCGCTCGCCGACAGCTCCGCGAGCAGGTTCGCGAGGGCGGTGTCCATGCCGTCGATTCTGCCGGGTGGCTGATATGAGTGATTTCCCTCATGTCACCTGCGCGGTTTTCGCGGTCCCCGCTGCGCGCCTCGGGGGGGACCATCTGCACGTGGCAGAGCCCGCGATCGGCGTCGTCAAGCTGTCCTCCGCGATCGCCGCGGCGCTCGACGACATCTGCGGTGACCTGGAGCGGTACCACGTGCGACAGGAGCGGCGCGTGCACCTGGCCCGTTGCATCGCCGCCGCGGACGAGCTGATCGAGGAACTCCAGGGACTGAGCCTGGCGGGGTCGGCGGTGCCGCCCGGCTGGCAGGCCCGGCTCGACCGGTTCAAAGAGGCCCTGCCGGCTGGCGTCGCGGGCGACCTGCGCAGCGGCGGAGAGCCGGACCGGTTGCTGGACCAGGTCTTCGACATCGAGGAGCGGCTGTTCCGCCTGAAGCTGGGCGAGTGGGCGCAGCGCTACGACCCGGGAGCGCGCTAGACGGGACCGCTGACACCAGGGTCCGCGAGCATCGGCTCCGACGGCGAGCTCTGTTCCGCGCGTGGGCATGTGCTCACCGTAGGCTGGCGCCGGCCCATCGCCAACCCAACCCGTTAACCCCAGCTAGACGGTTAGGCGGCCGTTCGGGGCGCCGCGCGCCGCTGTCTGCATGGCATGAGCACGGATGTTCTGCGCCGGCGGTCTAGGGTCCGGCGCCCGAGCTCGGGCCGATCGGCGTGGCCGCCAGCACCGTGAGCTCGGCGAGCTGGTGGCCGCTCCTGGCGTCGACCAGCCAGAGCACCTGGACGAGCCCGCCCACGCTGCCCGCTGCGGCCCGCGTCCCCACCAGCGCCCAGACGAGACGCCGGACGATGGTCGGGCCGCGCAGGCGCGCGTTCCTGGTGTTCGAGACCGTCGCGTAGGCGAGCACGCGCTCGGTGACGGAGCGCACGCCTCCACTGCTGCGCCGCACGGCGGACTCCGCGTCGTCCCCAAGTTTGATCCCGGTCGGCATGCGCACGCCGAGGCCGCTCATCCAGTCCGGCAGCTGGACCGGCTGAAGGGTCGGATCGAGGCGGACGCCCATCGCGGCCAGCTGCGCCGGCGTCACGGTCTCGAGCACAGCCCCCGGCCTCGGCGTGGTCGCTGGCGCGGGCAGCATCGCGCTCAACAGGGACCACGCGAGCGTGCCGGCCGCGGCGGCCGTGAGCAGCGCGCCGCCTCCTCGGGCCCAGATGCGCACAGTCTGATGGTAGAGGGCTGTGCGGATGGACAGTGCTTACAATTCACAGTCGATGGCCGGCTGGCGACCCTACGACCCCTGGCCGAGCCCCGTGCGGGAGGCGCTTGAGCAGCTCATGCACGAGCCGAGGCCCCGCAGCGCGGGTCCGGTGCCCATGCCCATGAACGTCTACGAGGAGGGCGACGCCCTCGTAGTCGAGGCGAGCCTGCCCGGGGTGGCGCCGGACGACGTCGAGCTCAGCTCGCAGGACGGTGTGCTGACGATCCGGGCTCGGGCCCGGGTGGCCAGGCGCGAGTACCTGCACCAGGAGATCCACGACGTGGAGTACCTGCGCCGGATCTCGCTGCCTGCCGACTGCCGCTTCGAGCAGGCCGAGGCCAGCGCGGAGCACGGGGTGATCGTCGTCCGGGTGCCCAAGGTCAGGCCCAAGCCGCCCGAGAAGATCCGCATCCAGATCACGCGCAAGCAGTCGGCCTGACGGCCCGGGGCCGCCCCGGCTTCGCTACCATGGCGACTGGCCTCGCCATGCCCCTCGAGTTCCAGGCCGCACGTGACGAGTACCTCGGCTGGCTCCAGCTGGAGGCGAACCGCAGCCCGAACACCGTCCGGGCGTACAGGGGCGAGCTGCGCAAGCTGGAAGGGTTCCTCCGCGACCGCGGCCACAGCCTCAAGATGGACGACCTGCGGCGCGAGGACCTGCGCGCGTACCAGCGGCACCTCGCCGGCACCCTGAGGAGTCCCGCGTCGCGCGCCCGCGCCCTGGTCGCGGTGCGGTCGTGGCTGCGCTGGCTGGCGCGGGAGGAGCTGGTCGCGAGGGACCTGTCCAACGGCGTGACGCTGCCACGGGTCGAACAGCGGCTGCCGAAGCCGATGGCATCCGACGAGCTGGCCCGGCTCCTGGCCTCGCTCCCTGCGGAGTCACCGATCGAGAAGCGGGACCGCGCCCTGGTCCACTTCCTGATCAGCACGGGATGCCGCATCTCCGAAGCGCTCGGGCTCGACCGGACCGACGTGCCTCGCCAGGGCAGCCGCGTGATCGTCACGGGCAAGGGGGCCAAGCAGCGCGCGGTCTACCTGACCGACGACGCCAGGGCCGCGGTGAACGAGTACCTGGAGTCGCGAGAGGACACGAGCATGGCCCTGTTCGTGAACTACGACCCGACCTGCCGCCCGGGCGACGACCGCCGGCTCACGGCGGGCGGCGCCCGCCACGTCGTACGCCGACTGCGCCGCGAACTCGGTGCCTGGTCGTTCCGATCGCCGCACGTCGCCAGGCACACCGCCGCGACAAGCCTCCTGGAGGTGACCGGCGGCGACGTCCGGCTGGTCCAGGAGGTACTCGGCCACGCGAACCTGAACACGCTCCAGGGCTACACGAAGATCGTGGACGCCCGCAAGCAGGAGGCGTACCGTCGCTACCAGGACTTCCTTGCGGAGAAGCGCCGGTCGGGGGAGCCGGGACCCTAGAAGTACTGGAACCCGAACGTCACGAAGAACCAGCCCGCGCTGCTCAGCCACAGGAGAACGAGCGCGGTGAATAGCGAGCCGCCCGCCACCGGCAGCCACCACCCGGGCAGGCCCTTCGACTGCACCACGATCACCTTGGCGGTGAACGCCCCGAAGAAAAAGCAGCCGAGGATCGAGTGGAAGAGCAGGCGCGGCTCCGACCGCTGGAAGCCGAGCGCCCAGAGGCAGTGGTAGGCGACGATCACGACGAGGACGAACGCGACGGTGCCGGTCACGCGGTGCAGGATGCCGAGCCACGACGGCACCGCCCGCGGAAACGAGATCCTGCCGTACAGCCGCAGCGCGGTCACCAGCTGGAACAGGCCGATCACGGCGGCCGCGCTGGCCAGGTACACCTTCAGCACGACCGTCCGAATGAAGGCGAGGTCGATCGCGCCCTTGCCCGCCGGGTCGTGCACGTTGCCGTATACGCCCAGCGCGATCGAGACGGCCGCTCCGGCCAGGAGCGGGACGAGGACCTTCAGCCGCCCCGCGCGGGGCGGCTGCTCCATGGTGGCGATCATGATGAAGCGGCGCCATTGTATTGGCGCCGCTTTCCGACGGGAACGGTATTTCTGTCCTGGGCCGGTGGGACCTGCGGAGGATCAGCTCACCGAGAAGTCGTCCGCGAAGATGGTGCCCTGGGCGTACCAGCCGTGGACGTACACCGTCACGCTGGTCGTACTCGCCCCGGTGGTGAACGGCACGCTGAGCTGCGTGTAGGTCGCCGACGACGGCGTGAAGTTGCTCGTGTCGCTGGTGCCGGTGCCGGTCACGCCGATGAACGCGTACGTGCCCTGGACCCAGCCGGTGAGCGTGTAGGAGTGGTTGGGCTGGACCGCGATGGTCTGCGTGCACTGGGCGTTGTCGGAGTTGTTCGCGGCCGCCGCCAGCGCGTGGGAGCCGGAGTGGACCGGGCCGGTGACCACGCTGTCCAGCGGCGAGCAGGTCCAGGGTGACAGAGAGCCGGACTCGAAGCCGGGGTTGGCCAGCAGGTTGCCGGTGGCCGGGGTCGGTGTGGGCGTGGGCGGCGGAGGCGTCGGAGTCGGCGTCTGAGTCGGCGTCGGGGTGGGCGTTGGTGCCGGTGTCGCGGTGGGCGTCGGTGTCGGCGAGGGCGTTGGCGTGGGGGTCGGCGGCGTCGCCGTCGGGGTCGGTGTTGCCGTCGGCGGGGGTCCCGAGCCCTGCAGGCCGCTCACGACGGCTGTGAGCAGGGTCGTCGACGGGTCGTCGGCGTCGAGCGAGAAGATGAACGCGCCCGCGAACCCGTGGCTCTGGATGTACTGGTCCTTGATCGCGATGGTCTGCGGCGTGTCGAGCGTGTAGAAGTTGTTGCCGCTGTAGATCCACGCGCTCTGCGTCGTGCTGTCGAAGAACATGTCCGAGCTGTTGACCAGTCCCGCCGTCACCAGCTCCTTGTAGTCCGCGACGCCTCCAGTCTGCGTGAACGGGAACGAGGCGCTGGGACCGGTGGCCGCCTGGTACAGGCCGTTGGTGCTGCCGGTGGCCACGCCCGTCCAGCCGCGCGCGTAGAACGGGAACCCGAGCATCAGCTTGCTGGCCGGGAAGCCGCCGCTGAGCCAGGTGTTGACGCTGGTGTCGATGTTGTACTTGATCGGCGTGGCGGGGTCCTTCGGCGAGTCGTGGATCGGCGACTGGAAGTTCGTGGTGGTCTCCCAGGCGCCGTGCATGTCGTACGTCATCACGTCGGCGAGGTCCAGGATGCCGCCGACCTGGCTGGTCTGGATCTTGGCGATCTTGTCCTGGCCGGCCGGCACCGCCGCCGTGAGCAGGTAGTGCTTGCCGCCGTTCTGCGCACCGAACGCGTCGAGCTCGGTCCGGAACTCCTGCAGCAGCGCGGTGAAGTTCTGCGTGTCGCCGGCGCTGACGTGATTGCCGACGTGGCCGAGGATTCCGGGGTACTCCCAGTCGATGTCGAAGCCGTCGAAGATGTTCGCCGCGACGCCCTGTCCACCCGAGGGGTCACCGCCGATGCCGGTCGGCAGGTTGCCGCGCAGGAACATGTCGATGCACGAGCTCACGAACTTCTGCCGTGACGCCGGCGTCGCTGCCACGTCCGAGAAGTACTTGGAGTAGGTCCAGCCGCCCAGCGAGAGGACGATTTTCAGGTTCGGGTGCCTGGCCTTCAGCTCCTGCAGCTGGTGGAAGTTGCCCTTCAGCGGCTGGCTGAAGACGTCGCTGGTCCCGTCGACGCTGATGCTCGAGTCGAACGACTTCTGGTAGTCGGCGTACGCGTCACCCGCGCCGTCGCCGGCGTTGGGATCCTGCTCGTTGCTGGCGTCGGACGCCTTGATCGCCTCGAAGCACGTGAGGTTCGTGGGATCGATGTTCTCGAAGTCGTAGATCAGGATCGAGAGCCGGGAGGCGATGTTCTCGGTCTCCAGGTTCTTCACGTAGTAGGCGTTGCCGTAGATGCTCCACTGGTCGAAGTACGCGGCGGTCTGGAACCCGGCCGCGCGGGCCGGCGCGGGGCCGCGGGCGACGTATGCCGTGGCCGCCAGGAGCAGGGCTGCCACGGCGAGGACGGCGGCCACCCTGCCGCCTCGGAACCAACCGTGCCGTCGCTGACCGTGGGACATGCCGCGACCTCCACGACTGCCGGCGGCAGCCGCGGCTTCCCCCCACCACGGCCCTGCCCATCCGGTTGCGTCAGAGGTGAGGATATAACTTTATACGGATCCACGCAAGAGAGAGGGCCAGCTGGCCCTGTCCGAAGCGACCCCCTCCCTACCCTCCCCCCGCGAGGGGGGAGGGTCCTTCCTTGGGGGAGTGGCTAGGCGGTGGTCGCTGCGCCCTTCAGGGGCTCCGGCGGGGCCACGAGGCGGCGGGCCAGCTCCAGCACCTTGCGCCGCGCCTCGATCAGCTCCGGCGTGTCGGCGCGAGCCCGGTTCAGACGCTCACGGGCGTCGTCGATGGCGCCCAGCAGGCCCGGGTCGTTCTCGACACGGCCCAGCTCCGTCTCCGCCGCCTCGATCGAGGAGCGGTCGCGCGTGACCTGGTCGAGCTCCCCTTCTGCCTGGCGAGCCCGCTCGTCGCGATCGCGCTTGCCACGCCCCGCGTCGCGGGCGTGGTCGCAGACGACCGTCGCGAACCGGTGCGCGGCCTTCTCCTGCCCGTGCGGGCACGGCCACAGCGCGGTGCCGGTCCGGCCTACGACCAGCAGGAACAGCGCGGTCGTGCTCTCGGTCAGCGCTTCCAGGAACGCCTCGGACTCGGGCGCCTCGACCAGCACCAGGTCCGCGAGCGCCTCGCGGTGCTCGGACCACAGCGCCTGCGCCGAGTCCAGGTAGGCGGCGGCGCCGGCCGCCGGGACCCGCCCGGTCGGCGTCTCCAGCAGGTTCGCGTGCAGCCGCAGCGGGCCCAGCCCGGCCTTCAGCTCGCCGGGTCCGGGGGTCAGCACCGTGCGCATTCGAGCGCGGGCCTCGTGCACCGCCCAGGCGTGCGCCTTCTCCGCGGACTCCACGGCCCGCCGCGCGTCCTGCAGGGCGCGCAGCCGGGCGTCCTCGGCGGCCGCGAGCTCGCGCTGCGCGGCTGCGGCGGCATCGGCACGCATCCGCTCGGCCTCGTCCACCTCGGCCAGGCCGTGGGTCATGGTCGCGGCGCGCTCATCGAGCAGGCGCGCGACCGCGAGCATGTCGTCCGCCTCCTTGATGCTCGGCTGAGGCGCGCTGCGGCCCAGCCGGACCATCAGGGACCGGTACTCGGAGCCGATCGACTCGCGCTCCTCCTCGAGCTGCCGGCGGTCGTCGATGGTGGCGCCCAGGCGGCGCCGCAGGCCGCGGTTCCCGTCGGCGACGTTGAGACCCTCGGACACGCGACCCAGCCGGCTCCCCGCCTCGCGCGCACGCTCGACCAGGTCGCGCAGCGGTCCCTCGGGCTGCCACTCCGCTGCCCGCTGGCCCAGGATCTCGCCGGCTTCCGCGTAGCGGTCCTCGGCGAGCAGCGCGAGCGTGGTGGCGAGATCCTCGGGTCGCTTGCCCTCCAGGTCGACTGTCCCCTTCCAGCGCGCGCCGTCCCACTTCCAGAGGCCGTCCTCAGTGGTCGCGGGGACCCACCGGCGGCCGTTCCACCACCAGGCTCCATCACCCGAGAGCAGCCTGCGCGTGTTCGCCGGGCTCGCAGCCTCTGGTTCAGCGGTCGTGACTTCGTCCGGGCTCATGTCCCTCTCCCACAAGGTCTCCTATGGATTCCTGACAGTCAAAATTTGGGGTCGAGCCGCGGCTCGCGGGGGGTGTCGGCCACGGACCAGGCAGCGGCGAAGACTGGAGCGTGAAGTATGAGCGACCGTACCCTGGTCTTGCGTCCTCGCCAGCCATCGGGCAACCTCGATTGTCGGGGACAGCCTAGCGCAAGGTGCCCGGGTGCGGTCCACCATCGCGGCCCGGGCGTGGGCAAAATGGGAGCTTGGCCATGGACCGTCAGGACGCGGGGTTCAGTCCGGATCCACTGCGACCGGGGATCCGACCGCGGGCGTCGGTCCGACCGGCCTCCCGCCCATCGTTCGGATGGGTGCGGGATGCCCATTTCGTGGCGATCCTGCTGGGCACGCTCGCGGCCCTGGGACTGATCGGGGCCACGCTGAGCTTCGTCGTCGACCTCTTCGTGGCGCCGTGGCGCCTCTACACGTCCGACCTCGAGGAGTCGCTGCACCTGCTGGCCAGCGTGATCGGCCTGGTCGGCGCGTTCCGGCTCGCGCGCGGCGCGCACCAGGCCAGGCAGGTCATCCTCGTCGGCCTGACGCTGAACACGGCGGCGACCCTCGCATTCGGCAGGTCGACGCTGGCCCGGCCCGAGACGCTGCTGCCGCTGGCGACCTGGGTGGTGCTGGCCGCGCTCACCGTCGCGGCCCGCGTGCGCTATCCCTGAGCGGCGCAGGGGCGGTTCTGCGTGCCGGGCAGGAACAGCTGCCCGTGGGCCCTGACCAGTCCCGCGGGCTGGCTGTACCAGTGTGAGTAGTCGCGCGGGAGGCCGTTGACGAAGCGCGCCTCGATCGTCCTGCCGACGTCGGTGCCGTACGCGGACGTCGGCGGGCCGGTGCCAGCGGCGTTGGTGTTGCCGGCCCAGGCGCCGACCACGATGTCCGGGCTGTAGGCCATCATCCAGGCATTCGGGTGGATGCCGGTCTGGCTGCCCGTCGTTCCGGACTTCGACGCCATCTGGCGGTTCCAGCCCAGGTTCCACACGCGCTGGTAGTCCTGCAGGACGTTCGTGATGAGATACGACTGGGCGGGAGTGAGGACCGTCTGCTGGCCACCCTGGGTCCCCGGCTGGCTCTGGAACAGCGGGTCACCGGCGGAGTCCTCGATGCGCAGGATGCCCATCAGGGGCATCTTGCGCCCCTGGTCGGCGAACACCGAGTAGCCCTGCACCTGGTCGTAGATGCTGACGGTGCTCGTGCCGATCGCGGTGGCCAGGTTGGTGCCGAGCTTCGAGGTGATGCCCATCTCCCTGGCCAGCGCGTCGACGCGGTCCATGCCCTCCAGCTGCCCGACCTGCACCGCGGGCACGTTGCGCGAGAGCACGAGCGCCCTGCTCGCGCTGATCGGTCCCAGGAACTTGCCGTCGTAGTCCTGCGGGCTGTAGCCGCCGAAGTCGGTCGGCCGGTCCTGCAGCGTGCTGCACAGGGTGATCTTCTGGTCGCGCAGCGCGGCCTCGTAGACGTAGGGCTTGAATGTCGAGCCCGGCTCGAGCTGCGCGGTCACCACGTCGAACTGGCCGCCGATGGCGTCGCTGTCGTAGTTCGCCGAGCCCACCCAGGCGAGGATCTCGCCGGTCGACGGTCGAACCGCCATCAGAGCGCCGTTGTTCACGCCCAGGTGGGAGAGGTCCCTGACGCCGGACGTCACGGCCTGCTCGGCCAGCGTCTGCAGCCCGATGTCCAGCGTGGTGGAGATGCGGCCGCCCTGCTGCAGCGCCGCCGCGCCGATGTCGGCTTCGGCCTCCTGCATGATCCAGTCCACGAAGTGCGGCGCCCGCGCGGCGCGATACGACACGTCGAACTTGAGCTCGGACCGGATGTCCTCCTGCTCGGCCTGCGTCTCCTGTGCCGGTGTCAGGGCACCGATGCTGCGCATGCCGGCGAGCACGTACAGCTCGCGCGCCCGCGCGCCCGCGTAGTTGAGCTTGGGGTCGAGGCCGTTGGGCGCCTGCAGCAGCGCGGCCAGGAAGGCCGCCTGCGCGGCGGTGAGTCCGGCCGGCGACTTGTCCGTCCCGAAGTAGACCTTGGCGGCCGACGCCAGTCCGTAGGCGCCAAGTCCGTAGTACACCCGGTTCAGGTACATCTCGAGGATCTCGTCCTTCGAGTAGCGCCGCTCCATCGCGTACGCGAGGAACCCCTCCTCCAGCTTGCGCGAGACCGTCTGCTCCGGCCCCAGGAGCTGGAGCTTCACCAGCTGCTGCGTGATCGTGCTGCCGCCCTCCACCACCCCGCCCCGCAC
>Ga0126369_10001102_pt1 | contig 18479 bp, 43 predicted proteins | sample PanSoiMetaPlot_1_FD_109646 | JGI IMG/M metagenome (GOLD analysis project Ga0126369, IMG submission 109646) | Tropical forest soil microbial communities from Panama - MetaG Plot_1 | ecosystem: Environmental > Terrestrial > Soil > Tropical forest > Bulk soil | place: Panama | collected 2016-02-17 | reverse complement strand
TCACACTGGTAAGCGTTGTTATCTGGATCGGGCAAAAGTTCTACCATATCCTTTGTAACTGCTTCGTCGCCTGAAAGCTTACCTTTCTGCGTTTGAGCAATCATAGATCCCAAACAGATACCACAAACAATATCAGTAGTACCCTCTGAATCGAACTGGTACCACTGATCGTCCTGCACTTCTGTAATAGTCATAACACCCCCACTAACTTAGACCTCTCCCATACTGGACAACCCTTTATATGACACTGACGCATAGAATGTTTACCAGCATTACAGTCACAATCATCAATCCGTTCTGTTATAAGCATCTGATTCAGCTTATAAAGGGCGTGGGTGGAGCAGTAGGGTACTCCACCCACGCTTATCCTGGTAGGACCGCTACACCCCTTACTAGCACAACGAGCGTCATTCTCATTGTACCTCAACGGTCCTACCTGTATCGGCCGCGCATGAGGGGACACGTCGGCCGATTTTGTAGTCGTCTTAGGACGACTTTCAGTTTTCATTAACTGTTTAATCTGTTCTTGTGAAAGTCCCATCAACAATCCCTACGTTGTTTTCATTAGCACCTTATGTGCTGGTACGACACGAGTAATATTCTCATCTAGATAACGAATTACTGCGGCTTTATGGTCACGCATGTAAATCAGTAATGCCGGTCGCCCCCCGACCATTACTCGTTGACTCATTTAGCTCACCTATCGAAGTTTGGCTCATAACCGAGTGCTAGCGTTTCCTCGTAATCACTACCGTCCTCAGCCTGCAAGCACGGAGTACGGAATACACAGTTGAGACAGTTGTATTCCTTACGAGGACTAGGATACGTTACGAGATTTGGTGACAACATATCGAGTACCTCGTAATACAACCGCACCCTAGCGTTATTGCGTTGTACGCTATTGCGCCACTTATCGACGGGCCAGATGAATCGCTTATCACCCATCTCAACTAGCCACTCATAATAAGCTTTCATCTTTACGTCGTTCTCGAACATTATTTCGCCGGCTCGTCCCATCTTACTGATCGCTTCCGCAAACATACTTGCAGTTGTGGACTCGGTTTGTCTGTTGATGCTAGGCAAACCTTTCGCCGTGAATGTAGGGGGTTTGGGATACCCCTTAAACAAGGCTTCATAAGTAATAAACTCAAGCTGTTTGTAGGGTAGATCATATATTAGTGCCTCTACTTCTCCCAACGTAAGATACGTTGTGCATTGTTCATCAAGGTCTAGATGCCTAAAGTAATCGTCGTCTACTCTACTAGCCGTCTTATAGTCCTTGATGCCATAACGTCCAGTCTCGTTGTCACGAATGATAAGGTCCATTCGACCACGAGCATGGACTTGCTTATGGATAACGTTGTCAGGAAATCCCGACTGTCCATAAGGAGCTGGAACTAGTTTCATTAGTGGACCGAATACGTTTTCTAGTATTAGATCAGGTTCCCAATCCTCTGGCATCCTTCTTGTATCTACTGCATATAGAACGTTACCGTCTGGATCAAGTACAGGAACACTAAAGTCATGCTCTGTAGCAATCACCGTGAAGTTATCATGTTCGATGGAATAGTCTTTGTAGAACCTCATCATGCCTTTACCGAGGTCTAACAGCCCCATGAACATATCTACGTCTGGATTAGGTAGAATCTCACTAAGCCCATAGATGCGCCAATAGTTACCATCCTTGAATGGACGGCGCTCCTTGAAGTGTCCTAGCTCACTCTCGCTCACTAGTCCACCATTCCACTGTAGATTGAACCAAGATTCAAAAGTCACTTCTGGATCTTCTCTAAGCGGATTATACCAACGCTCTAGTGCGTAGTGAACACCACTACCAAACCAAAGATTCTCACGGATACCATGCACTTCCGCTTTAGGAATCAAGTTACGACGACTAGGACTAGACCACGCCCATTGTCGCCTACAATACTTGAATGTACCACGATCGCTAGCATGAATGGGAATAATATCCCATTTGCTAGGCATATCGTAGCCAGCCACAATATCGAACTTGACTTTGCTTTGGATTGTTTCGCTACTTACCATTTTCGTTCCCAAAGATTTCCTTGAACCAACCATGCTTCATATCGTTGACCTTCTCGATATACTGATCGGTCGTATTGCGAGCATTGATATTGATTACCACAGGTTGAGAAGTCTGTCCTGGCCTGCGGATTCTACCAATACCCTGTTGATTATCCTTAGGACTCCAAGACCTATCAAGGAACACAACATGATGAGCCGGCGTGAGATTAATAGACTCACCACCGAGTTGCAAAGTGGACATAAATACCCGATGCTTCATCTTCGGGAACTCTTCATGCCACTTCCGATATCTCTCTATGTCGCCATCCTTAACATCGAGATGGATATAACTATAACCCCACTCTTCTGGATCAAGACCCATCTCTAGCACAGCTTCGTTATGCTTATTGAGCCTAGCCTTAAGTAGCTCGAGTGGATCTTTGAAGCAACTAAATACGACGAGCGGTTCCTTTCTTTCCTCGTCCCACTGTAGTCCTTCCAAGACTTCCATAACTGCATCGAGCTTACTAGACGGTTCACGAAGCTTGATCTTCTGAACCCTATGACCTAGCTTCTCATCGAAGTAATCTCCTACGATTTCTGGCGTACCTACGCAAATCTGTCTGCACCTAGACAACAGTGACAGAACATTCGCAGAATGAAGTGGTACACCATTCTTATCCAAAGTCATCAGCTCAGTACGAATCTGATCGTACATCTTACGCTGAATCGGGTTAAGATCGACCTCTACCTTATTAAAGATCGGCCTCTGAATATCAGGATGCGTTTGATCTAGTGTACGGCGTACACCAACCTTACGCACGATATCTCGAAACTCTGCCTTATTCTCAGGCTTAATACCAATGACTTTCTGATAACCCAAGTAGTCGTCAATAAGGCAATACTTCTCATAAAAGTCCCAGAACGAAGTATACTCATCCGGCTGCAACCAGTTGAGAAGTGACCAAATCTCGTGCGGCCTGTTAATGAATCCAGTACCAGTAGAGCCGTGTCGTCCAATTGTCGTCTTAAGTTGTTTAATTACAACTGCCCAACGAGTATCCTTATCCTTCATACGATGAAACTCGTCAGTCCATACAAAATCCCATTCACGATCAAGGATATAGTCAGCCTGTCGCCAAGGCTTTAGGATGAACTTACCATTATCGTCTTTAATGAACCTGCCGTCTTTATCTGTCTCAAGCTGTCCCTTGTTGCTGAATGAGAATACGTTGTAGTGAGTGAGACACACCACAGGCATCTCAAACTCTTTAGGAATGAACTTGAGATCACCGAGCTTAAGCTCCTTACCGTTCAAGAAGATCGTCACCTTATTAGTCTCGATATTCAAGAACGTATACTCGGGTAGGATTTCGGGTATCGCCTCAAAGAACGTACCCTTACCTGACTTATTGGTGATAATGAGGATTGACGGAGGATGATCCAACTTACCTTGAATCTGCGCCTCCTCCAACTTCTTTCTAATAAACCACAACCCTGTGGAGGTTTTATAACAGCCCATCTCGGACCAGTTAGCAGTACCTCCAAAGTTATGTTGGTCACCGTTGGAGCCATCGTGTCGGCGCAGTAGTCTATGGATATCGTACTGCTGCCAATCCTCTTGTATGAATTTACTTTCCGGTGTTGCCATAGTCATCATTCCATTTCTGCAAGTGTTAAACCGAGTCGTTTGTAGAAGTGTCTATCGCTTCTACACGTTACGCAAACTCTACGATAAACACCATCCTCCTTCTTAACCCATGTCCAATTATTATGTCCACGCTTACAATGCGTTCTAGCTCTTGCTTTCTCCGCTGCACTTAGTGAAGCTTTTATTCTTTGTTGATGCGTTGCTTCACTAGGGATATACGACCGTTTTACTTGTGGGAACGGAGTCTGTTCTGATACCTTCAAGAACCTTTTGGAGAGCGGCATCGTAAGACATACCCCCGCGTTTTCTATAACGATGAAAGCGGATAGACGCTCTCCTGCAACTATCCCGTTTTCCGCAAAATATAGTTCGACCTTGTGTTCCGTACTTAATGTCGTCTCCGCACACAACACATTTTGGTCTATTCAGGTTGCTAACTCTAACTATGGCTACAATTACAGTATAGCCTCTAGCCATTTCCTTCTCTATTGCATCAGCATTTCTACTTAACCATTCAACCCTCCTACAGTCGTTGCAGGTAATACGTGAAGTCTGATAAGGAGTAAACTTCTTACCACAGTTCACGCAATAGCCTGGACTACAGCTATCACAAAAGCCGGTGAAGGGATTGAGAGACTCAACCCCTTCACCGCAATTAGGGCACCAATCGACTTCCGTTTTTACTATGCTTGCCATTGTCTTTGTGCCTGTGTGAGATAGCGAAAGACCGACGATGGGGATTAATTGGCACGCTTGCCAAACGGTCAGCTATCTCGGAAAGTTCTTTGTTAGGTTCGCGCTCATGCATAGCTAATAGCTGTGAACCTAACTCCTGCGGATCTGCTTTAGAAAAGTCCACATCTCCTCGCTGTAATAGGCCAGGGATACCAGCCTCTATCTAGATAGCCTTTAACACCAACTGCTAGTTGTATGTACCAAGGCCATCTATCTGCTGTGCCCAAACTGTAATAAAATTCTTTGCCATAATGAATCTGAAAACTTCTATCCATCTGTAGACCGCCATAATAACCATTTCCAGTATTGGCGGTCCAACTACCTTCAAGTCGATGGATACAGACTAACCCCCTGGTTATCGTCTTGATGTTTGTTGTTCTTGCTCGTGCTGTTGATCCTACTGTTGCTGCTGTGCTATTAGTATATGCGCCAGCAATAGCGCCAGCTATGGCAATAGTTAGTATCAGCTTAAGCAAAACGCAACATTACCTCCTACTAGACAATAAAAACAAGAAGGGCCGGATTCGCGTGTACCCGGCCCTTCTTAGTAGAGCGTTACTGTAAAAACAGCGGGGGGCAATTTTTACTAGGTAACGCTCTAAGCAGCGTAGTCTGCCGTATCCCACCGAATAGGATACTTAAGCCTACGCTGCTTTCAGCGTTAGTTGCATTAAGTGTGTAAAGGGGAGGGTGGCAACTACGAGCAACAGACGACTGATTGCTCATAATGTAGTTACCACCCTCAATTGATGCGGCGCGCTCTGCATCGACGGGTAACCCTACCACATCTCAGGCGAAAAGTCAAGGCCCAATTTGCGTGAATTAAGAGACTAGTGACGCTATCCATCCAATGAAGATTAGCAGGATTATTACACTGAACACAGAAAGAATAGCGACCCATACTCCACCAAAGTAACCATCATACATCGTTAGTTACCTTGTTGTTATTCTTGAGCATCCATCGCCAACCACGCCCTGCAACATAGCTAGGGACATAACCGTTATCGAGTAACTCGTTAACGTAGTCCTCGCCATGTTCTGCGTACTGTTCTAATATCCAATCATACTCACTCATTGTTCTCTCCTGTTATGGGATTGTTCCCATATTAAGCTACGGTCTTGTAAGTTAGTATAGGATTTCATCTGTCATGGAGATAACCTATACCATCCGGCCCGTAGCTTAATATGGGAGTGTACCGAAGCACACTCCCATACTTATCTACGCAGTAGCCTCGGCCTCTACCGGAGCCTCCTCGTCATCCGACTCACTTTCGGGGTTAACACCCTCGACAAGAGAAGTATTGATGAGGAAAACATGCTCGTCCGGCTCGGGGTTACCTTCCTTACCATTACCACCAAAGTTCTTCTTGATGACCTTGATAGTCGGTCCCCACGGATGAACCAAGTTACCGTCCTTATCCTGCCTCTTCTTCGCAAGATTCAGACCAGTGTAAACATTGGTAGCATCCTTAGCAGCGAGATTACCAGTAAAGTCAACCTCGATACCAGCCTCTCCCGACTCATAGAACTTTTGCAGAACGATATCGTAATCGCCGCGAGTCCTAGTCTCGGAAAGCAACTGCTTGATTCTATCCGCATTAAGCGGAGTACCTACGGGGTTACTGGACATACTTACCATCTCTCCTTACTTGTTGTATTTACTGCGTTTTCTGACTCAAAATCTTCTTCAAGTCGTCTACCTGCATTTGTAACTCGACTAACGCTTGTTTTACGTTCACCCCCTCTAAACGATCTTCTAAGGACTTGACTCGTAGCGTGAGCATAGCAGAACCGTCCTGCCGTGTCAAGTCTCGATTCCGTAAAATTTCGGCGTCCTCCCAAACCTCGGTCGTCGGAGGTCTAAGCAAGAGGAATGTTGTAAGTTGACTACCACGATAACCACGCTCGGCTTGCTTGATGCAGTTGAGGTATGATAGGTGGTCTATCGTGCGTCGATAGGTGCCAGCCGGCAAACCTATTTGTGTGGCAACCTTGGTAATATGGCCGCTCCACAAACGGATAGTTTTGCCGTCTAACTCATCCGTGTAACTATGCGTATACATGTAATCGTAAAGTAGATTACAGTACGCTTGGAACTTAGGTTGCTTAGTCTCAAGCATCTTCTAGTTCGATATCATCCGGGTCGATTTCAGTATCCGTAGTTCCATCGTCCCATCTGATTGTGTAAACCGCTTTCATACCAGTGACTTCCCCATGAAGCTGCATAGGATCAGAGCCAGGTTCATTATGAATCCATTTAACTCTATCGCCAATATTTGGGCTTGCCATCTTTACTCTTTCGTATTTGTTAGCAAATATCCATCGAGGAAACAATATCGACAGATTCTTTTACCTTTAACATCTGCGACGATATCTACTTTCACGCCCTTTAAAGGACGCGGATCATTACAGTCAGGATTCTGACAACCTTCCTCACTGATATGATGATTAAGCTTGAACCACACTTGAATAGTTCTTACTTGTGTAGGATCAGCTTTCGTTCTACTACCACCCCGGCCACCCCGAGACTTATTAGCATCCTCAATCAGTAATGCTTTAGCCTGTTCCGGTGTTAATGCCATTACTTAGGCTCCAACTTAATGTGTGCCTGCTCCTTAGCTTCGCGGAGCTTTTTATATGAAAACCACCCACAGGGGGCATAGACGCCGTTGTGTAATCTAATCCACACGGCGTTAGGATCTCTGTCGTAAAAAATATCGAACAAATCACCGTTGCCAAATGTCACCTGCGGTAGCCTGTTATCTACTGCCTTGGCGAGTTTAAGCCAATTAGCCTTACCGGGCCAACGATTGTGTGGCTTATCTTCCTCAGCAATATTGCCACCACCCAAAGCTCGTTCGGCCATTAACTTACGAATTTGGTCCGAACTTAGTGCAGTCATAGTCAACTAAGCACCACCCTTACTACGTTGTCTGAGAATTCAACATCAATAACGTCTAGCAGTAAATTCGCACCAGTCTCGGGATCTTCCTGATCCAACTCGAATTGCACTTTATCGGGACCATGCGATTCTACTTGTGCTAATAGCTCATCCCAAAAATCACTCTGCATCTTCGTTATCGCCCCAATCTGGGTTATCGGCTTCCGCACCGTCAATTAGATAACGAAGAACCTCAACCTCAATAGTACGAATATCTCGAGCCATCGGAAGATTGTACCCGTAAAGCAACTCTTCTGCCTCTTCCAACTTATTAGCAGCTTCGCGGATTGCCTTAATCCTCTTAGGATCTTGCATGTTAACTAACCTTTCTGCCGAGGAGAGACTCAACGAACTTAATTACGTCACTCCGAGTAATTAGGACAGTGACCAGTTTACGCTTATTGTGCCAGTAGCTATCCCAAACTTCAATTTTACCCTTACCGGCGGTGCGACAGTGATACTCTTGCGAACCGTCTGCATTTCTCAGACAGAGAGAATTCATACCTCCTTTTATTGGAAGAAACGTCCATCCCTCTGGGTGAAGATAAGACACGAAAAGATCATTAAACTCTTGAATCATATGAGCTTTGTCTTTTGCGTGAACCTTCATTCCATGATACAAAGTTGCCATGATTAAACCGAGACGCTCATTCCGCGAGCATCCATCTTCTCACGAAGCTCGGCCATCTGCTTACTGAGCACTTCGTAACGAGCCTTCAACTTAGCATCCTCGGGATTAGCAGCAAGACCAGCCTTAACACGCTCCTCACCGTGAAGCGTATTAAACTCATCAATGTGATTGTCGATCAACCGCTTTACTGCGGTGCTGCGTGCTGCGATTGCCATACCGTTCTTTGCGTTTGCACTCATTTGTTCTCTCCTGTTAACTTGTTACTTACTTACTGGCTGACTGAGCAACCACTCTTCAACCATACTACGATCAAGAGTGATTGCGTAGTCATTGATGCTTCTAACCATCAGTCTATTGAAACCTCGCATACCTAGCTTAGTTTCAAATGCTACAAGCAGAGCTTCCTTTCTAGCCTCTTCAGCTTCCTTAAGCTCTCTAGCTTCCCTAGCACGTTGTTCCGCCTTTTCGATACGATTCTTCTTTTCACGAGCGTACTCATCCCAACGCATGAAAATATCACGCGCTCGAACGTTACGCATGTAAGGCTCACCATTACTACCAGTACGCGGCTCACCAGTTTCAACATCCAACATCATTACCTCAACCATCGTAGTAGCTCTCTCGCTACTGTAACGAGGCATTTCCTTATAAACCCGCATGGCCTTCACCCTGTGGGCGTTTTCGTAAAAGTTCACGCCTCGACTAATGTAATCAGTGTGAGCGTAATCGTTACCGCTCCATATCTCGTTAGCGTTCATAGTCGTCTTATGCTGGAATATGCGTGCGTTGCAAATCCTTGCACGCAATCCATTCTGATTCACCTTCTTTCGGCTTTACCAAAGCAAACTTACGGCCATAAGGCCAATCTGTAGTAGCACGCATTTCTAGTTCGATTACAACGCCTGCGAACATTTCTCCGTCGATAGGACTTACGAAGAAAACATTGTCGCCTATTTCAATCCTATCCACCATTGTCGCTTTCTGTTTCCGTCGTCTTAACCGTAACTCTCAATCGTGCTTTCTTTATCAGAACGTACTGTTTATCGCCAAACACTACTACCATCTCTGGCGGAAGTGCGTTCTTGATAGCGTAAAAATCGTTTTCATTGATAACCCAGGCCGCATCCGAGCTATCCCCAAAGCTCTTAATTAGCTGGCTGGGACTGTTCATCATCCTCCGTAACTACTAATGACGGGGACGCTGCATGTTCCAACGCTTCTCCTACTTCGAGATTAGCAACAGCATCAACAGCAATCTCATATGACATGACTACCATAGTTGCCAAGTGGATTTGCTGCATCGCAGTAAGCGGTCTACCTTCTTCTTTGCACTCGTCGATACCGTCGATTAGTGCCGTAGCTAACGCTCTACTTACTGTTGCTCTTATTTCACTCTGAGCACTTTCCAACTTAATCCTGCGTATCGTACTTGTCGTCATCAACCCTCCTTTCTACTTATCGCACTAAAAGCACTCAAGGCGCTAATCGCCCAGAGACAGTGTAGCACAAACCGGCTGCTATGTCAAGGGCTCTCGTCAGACTCACTAGCGCAAATAGGACAAAAACGTGCAGAATTCTTTTGACGCTTAAACCTGCGCTCCAAGTAACGATCGCCATACCATACTTCCGCAACTCGCCATGTTATGCCAGCTTCGGTAACTACCTGCATTAGCCTAGAACCTGTACCAGCAGCATGTTCCAACATGCGCTTATTAAAGTTCTTAGAGAAACCGATGTAATGTCTAGCGTGTTCGTATGGTTCATCAAAGTGAATCAGATAAACCATACCGCTGTAATTACGCTTGCGATTAATATAATCACGCACGTAGTTCGGAAGATAGATTCGTTTAAGATTAACAGCATCGTTGCTAATAAAAAGAGGCTCTTTAATCCTACACCATTTACTTAGCGGCGTAATCAGAGCCTCATCACTATCAAGCAACTCAATCTTATACTTACCTACTGTCTCCTCCATTTTCGGAGTTGTCCTCACTGTTAATCACTTCTCCATCTGCAAGAACCTCGCCTGTCATTGTTAGACAAGTCCAAAGCACCTTAGGATTATGAACAAAATCTGTCTCAAGATCATACCTAAACCACATTATCGGCGGATCTTGGATATACACAACTCCCCAACAAGTTCCACCCCAGTTATTTACATACTCTACGATTCTAATAACTCGAGGATCGTCCTCGTAATAACCGTTGTGTTCGATGAAATGATCAATAATCTTCTTGTCGTTAAATGTTCCCATTTATTTACCTTTCCCTACCCAAATACCTACACAAAAACCGATACCAAACATCGACACAGCGAAAGCAACCAAACTAACTATCAGCGAGGCGTTGCTGCTGAAGTTCAAGTTTTAGATTTCTGTGCCGTAAATCTGAATCTTACCGTTACGAGCAAGCTGACCACCGAGCGTAAGAATAGCCACCTTAAGCTGTTCTTGACTAAGGGGTGGCATAATCTCAATTACCCAATTACCAGTTGGCTTCTTATCAACCACGGAAACGGTAATCTCCATATTGATACCGGCTCGTCCAAGCTTTGTAACAATTTCACCTAACATGCCGGGAACCAATCCTGCGTGGTTGTCGTCTTTTTCTTCGGCCACGGCCCAAACCTTTCCAGAATGTTATCAAGCTCCCTAATCAACTTATCTGTCGTAACTGCAAGATCAGCTCTAGCTTTCGCAACTCTATACTGATCCGACATTGTAATTATTGAAGGCATGATGGCGTATCTCCACTAAGAGTATTTTCCCAAAGTAGTCTAGCCTCTTCTGTTACATCTTGCGCAATATCATTCTCGTAGGTAACGCACTTGTGCTTACCACTCGAATTCATCCAACAATCATACATTGGTGTCTTTGTATTGTCAAGTCTGTTTTCAAGGTAATAACCTGTGCTACTACACTGACCATCAACTGCCTTACCAACTGCACTTGACTTATCTGCCAAACTACCTCCACCACAACCGGCTACCGCTACAGCCGTAGCAGCGATTGGAATAACAAACAACTTTTTATTCATTTCTGAATTACCCTCGTTTCTACAAATAAACCTCGAGCCTCACCAGCTTCTCTGATCATGCGTTGTATAAATGCACTTCTACTTTCCTTAAGCATAATCAAGTGCTGCATGAGCATCTCAGATTCTTTGTCTAGAAAAATACTATACTTTGCCATGCGGTCTAACTCCAAGCTCCTCCGCACACGGCCCGCAAAGATCGTTAAACTTACGGGGTCGCCTGTTACATCGTGTGCAAAGATGTTCTGGAACAGGAATCTGATCTATAGCTTCCCGTTCAACTCTCTTATAAATCTTTTTAAGTCCTCGTTCAAAAACAATATGAAGTTGATGGATATTCTGATCCAACTTAATTACTTTATCAATCGACTCCAATACCGTCTGTGCTGCCGCAAATTTCGCAAACTCTGGATCATTTTCTATTAGAATTTCCAGATCATGCCTAAGAAGAACAAAATCCTTAAACGTAAGAGTATCGAAGTTGTCCAAACGTGCTTGAACCGATACCATCTTGTGAAAGATTTGCTTCTTAGTTAGCGACGTCGATTTCTTTTTCTTCCTCGTCATCATCTTCCCATTCTAATGTCGTCTTATAGACTTCTCTTATCTTTGAGGCATCATTCATCGCCTGAAAAGCATCGTACTCTTTTGAGTAAACACCGACGATATCTTCAAACTCACCATCTTCATCAAACTCAGGATAGCTGTATTCAACTACCACCCAAACATCTTGTTTTACTTTTGCCATAAGTACCTCCTTGTAGCTTACTGAGCTAGCAAGCTATCCCTGCCGGGGCCACGGCACTTATTGTTAGGTTTAACTGCTCGAGTTTACTAACGTAATCAGCACCCTTTTTTGATTACGCTTTCTGCATACGAGTCTTATGTCACGGCTTACGGTAAGCGAATCGGGCCAAAGACTCCTTACCTTCTTGCATCCACCTAACTCACGTGGTTTTCACTTGCTAGCTTAGTAAACTAAGATTAATGAGCTGGTATGTCGCGGGCGGGCTTGTTACCATACCAGCTCACCAACCTACTGAGCTACCTACAAATATGAGTGTAACGAGACTTACGGGAATCGCAAGTGATGATACGGTAACACTGAGCACAACGACAAGTCGTCCGCTCAATATCAAGCGCCTTCATCATAGCGGCCCGTGCCTTATCACGCTCACGGCGATTCTGAGTTGCAGTACCAGCCATAGAAAATTAACCTCCTTTCTAGCTAATTTTCATGGCTGGTCACCACCTTTCTCCATCTCAGCATACTTACCTTTCTAGGTATTACTGAGAGATAACCGACAGCGTAGTCACGGGTGCCATATACTCTACGCTAGCCTTGGTTATCTACTGTTGTGGATGGCCCCCATACACAACAGATTTACGATAACTGTACTTGCTTAAGTTATCTCTCAGTACTTTACAAACTACTTAGTCGCGGTTAGCGATAGCAAGCAGACTTACCGGCTCGCAATCCCACTCCACAACCTCTTCCGTCCTAGCAGGAACAATCTGCTCAGGGATCTCCTTCGTACCAACCACCCTTCTAGTGCAGACTGCCTCACGCTTGACGTAATACATGATGGTGTAAGACTTAGACTCGTCGTCTGAGGTAATCTCCACCGTAAGCTCGAAATCCCTGTCGTCGTAGTTCTTCTTGACAAGAACATTCTTCTGCTTAGTTGCAAACTTCACAACCTTACTGAGCTTCTCGAGTGAAGCCTCCGTATCCAAGTCACGGTTACCATCAACATAATCACCGTAGACATTCATATTGACCCAAGTCGAGTCAATAGCCCAAGGAAGTTCAACACCACCTTCCTTATAAGCACGAATATGCCAATCGGCGATTGTTTCCATCTGTTGCCGATTACTGTGCAACCTAGAAACAAAAGCATCAAGGTTCTTATCTTCGCTCATAGTCGTCACCTCCCTTCGGTACAGTAGAAAGTTAGTGAGCCAGTAAACTTATCCCCCGCCAGGGACCACTTTAGGTAACTAGGGCTGCGTCTTTCCCTAGCCGGTGGCGCACTAAACGGCTTTGTTTACTGGCTTACTAACCTTCTTACTTAAGAGGTAGGCGTGCATTGACGCCTCGTTACTGGTTCTAGTGAACATTGATAGTTAGCAGAGGCCGGTAGGATTTGAACCTACGACGCTGCATCCTTCTAACTAGCTACAGCGGTATCACTCGCCTAACTAGTTAGTGTGATAGCAGGAATATGCGCTGGACTATGCCAATCTGCGGGTTCACGGTTTACAGCCGCTATTACCACTAGTCCCGGCCCCACGAATCATTATCGTTACCTAACTATGTCCTCTTTCGCGCTGTGCCGTAGGCTTAAGCCTAGCACACTTCAGCGGGTTTGTCAAGGGCGTAGTTAAAAGTCCTAATCCATCTATCCATATCGTGCCCTACCCAACGCTTTAGAAACTCTTGCCGAGTTTCCTCTCCAACGTTGCAAGTGAGCCCAATATGGTCGTGGATCATTTCCGGCGTAATCTCTGTTAGCTCAGTAGTGCCCTCTTTGTAGAGTATCTCACCACTCAACTTATCGCACAACTTGCATCGAGCGTAAAACTCAGCCGCGTTACTCTCGGTCAACTCCCAACCAAGTCCAGTGTGCATCATACGATGTACGATAACACTCGTAACCGGATGCCACTCTTTATCATACGGGTCCTGCCCGTACTTATCGTTGTAACCTTCGATCTTACTTACATCAAAGTTTAGCGACATAGCCACTCAATCCATATTGTAGGGTGTACGTGAACCTCCGGCCAACAATACCAACTTGTTAGGACGAAGTTCTTAGTTAGATACCATAGATCAATCATATTCTCTAAACTCCGTTACGACGTAACTATTCTCAAAGAGTAGACCATTAGCCACATCTTTGACCATTACGTCAACCACACTGTCGTCAATCTCACTATCGACGGCTACGATCTTACAGCCTGTAAGACTTGTATAAGTCTCGTCGTCGTTAAGCACCATATAGAAGTTAGGCCGGCCCAATCCACTCAACCTCCCTAGTAACGATATGGTCGCCAAGTTCTTTTTTCATATCGGCGACTTCTCTCTCAACCTCCACAGGGTCAAGGTTGCGGATATCAAGCTTAGCTACGACCTTACCAAACATGCCGTACTCGCGCATGTTGATACCGTAGTCAACAAACTCTATCTGCACAACCATACTTACCTCCTTACTTAGTAGTCATCTTCATTCCATCTTTCGCCAGCGTATGTTGGATCGAACCAACTAGGCGGAACGTCACTAAGTAGTTCCATAGTCTTTTGTGCTGATTCAAGCCGCTTAGCTTGATGAAACTCACAGCGAGGGAATGACTTGAAATCATCCCTATCAGGGTTAAGGTGAAACTCCACCGCACCCTTACAATCTGGCCCTTCCTGTAGACACCTAACAACTTCACTTACATCGTTCATGCCATCTCCATAATGTTGGTATTCTTAGGCTTAGCACCCTTATTACCAAACATAGGATGCTCACCCCTATCGAACAACTCTTGCTCACGAGTGTAAGGGAACTTAGCCATCAAGTCGATCAACTCAGCAATAGCCGCGTTAATAGCAAAGTCGTCTCTAGCAACTCTAGCGATTGCGAGACGTTGCTTAGCGGCAATCCTAGCAGGATGCTCCAAAGTTACGCACTTAATCTGCATGTTCCCTCCTTTCATCTCATCTCTCGTGTTAGTTTATCTACGTCGGCCTCTAGTTTTAGTCTCTGTTATCCCTAGTACCGCCATCGCACTTAACCCTACCGCGACTAGCAACGGGATAGCAACTAGCACTAACACTATCAAGTGTCAAGCCACCTTTCTTACGTAGTTACAAAAGCCCGCCGCGCCATGCCATTAGCCGCGGGCTCTCACACTTAGACTCAGGCGGTTTATACGAGTGTGAGCATTAGTGGTAGCTACTTGACTTTAACTACCACTCCATCTTTAAGCGTAGCCTCAGCATACCACTTATGAGGCTCAGGATAGTGCGGACCTTCGAGGTACACCTTACCATCCCTAGGGACATTACCACCGAACGGTCCCGGCTGATACACTGTCACTTGCTTGCCCTCTGCAACTGCATCCTTAAGGGCTTTCTTCGTCTTGAAGTTCGTATCGCAGTAAGCCACGATATCCTTTCGTCGTCTAGGTTATCTTAGCACACCCTAGCGAGTTTGTCAAGCAACTAGGGTTAGTGAGCCACAGCTACTAAGACAATCGAACCGGCTGAATGTCTTACATTCACTGTGGCTCACTAGCCCTAGTTACAGGGCTAGTGAACTAAACCGGATTACTATGCAGCAACCTCGGTGTCGTCCTCGTCCTCACTAACCTCCTCGTCCTCGTCCTCTGCAAGCATATCGACGTTGACAAGCAGGACTTGCGGATTCTTACGGTCGGTGCGATCAAGCACAACCGTAAGCTCCGGCCAATCGTTCTCCTCAGTCTTAGACTCGATATTCGAGTTAAGCGAGTTACGAATAGCAGCGGAGTCCTTACCGACGAAGTAGTCAAGCTGGCTGACGTTAACGGCCAACTCGCCACTATCGACATGATCCTGAATCGTAGTCTCGTAAATACCACGCTTACGAGTCGTCGAAAGCAGGAAACGAATCCGCTCGCGGCTAAGAGTGTCACTCATGTTTAACACCTCCTCTCATCTTGTTGAATGTAGTGTAGCATGAAATCTAGTGGTTGTCAACTAGACCAAAGACTAGTTGTTGGTTAGAGGGTTAGTGCGTCGTTTAGCTGGTCTACGACCGGATACTCCCAACCGGGATTAGGAACGTAGCTGCGGCGGAAGATGCAAACCTCTGCCGTGGGCGTACTGATAACCTTCCACGCTACGTCCGAATCCGTGGCAACCGATTCTTCTGTGATATCGAGGTTATCGTAAACCTCACGCGGAAGATCGTGAATCGAAATACTGACTTTACTCACTTTTCGCTCCAATCGGTTTAATGACTGATTTTGGGGCAAATCTGTGTAGCAGTGCTATATAGCATGGATTCTTCAATCTTTTAATCTATGTAGCATCTTTAGATGCTATATAGCATGCTATTCCGTATGGTTGAGCCGTTTAGCATGCTATAGAGCAAGGACCTTCTAGCGTATATACATAACTAACTTGCTATGTTTAAACAGTAGCGGCCGTGCTCTATAGCATGCTAACCCTCACCCCCGGATAGAGTTAAGGATAGCAGCTACTTGCTGCGGTGTCAAGCTATCTCCGTGCTTTAGACCGATAGCTGGGCTAGTGCGATCAAGGTGCTCGGTGCAAAAACTCTTACACTCGCTCGCCAACCCTGCAACCTTAGTTACCAAAGCCTTCCTACCACAATCTTTCACTCGGCAGATAGGCTCGTGATACATAGCGGGCGTGCGATTACTGCGCCGCACCGCTGCAAGCTTAGGATTTCTAGCCTTGCGTGCCAAACTACTCTCCTAGTGGAAATAGCGTCAGGGCTTCGAGTAGCTCTGACTGAGTTAGTAGACCTTTGACGTAGTTGTGAACAATCCGATCAATACGAGGATCGGGTTGGTTTTCGGGTTGCTGCATCATTGTAGCATACTCGTCAGCATCGGCGGGGTAGTAGTTGATACTTAGCATGTCGCTCCTATCTAGGTGGTAGTGGTAGCGGACTAGTCCGCTACCACTCTCGGCAGGTCCCAGGCCATAGTGCGCGTGGGCTTAGTTACTGCGGGGCGGTTGTAGTTCCGCTGCTTACGCTCGGCGCGTGCTGGCGCGAATAGCTTAGCGTCAGACTTATCGCGGTTGTAGTAGCTGATACACTCGCTCGCACGGGCGTAGCTACGTGGTTTGCGCCGTTCGCCGCCGGGGCGTGTCGCAGTAACCATTCCTATGGCCTTAGCATCGGCGCGTACCATCATGGCATGATCCATCTTAACCTCTTTCGTGGGGGGTGACTTGCAGGAAGAAGTATCGCGCCTCGACGACCCTAACCCTGTTACGGTCCCTCTCACGCAACTTTGTAGTTATTTCACTCTAGATATAATTAGTCATACGCCCGAATCTAACTGACCTCTATACTCTCGATGGGGTAACTGGATTGTTATTGCCTCAGTCCCGTTACCCCAGTAATTCCACAACGGGGGTGATTACTAATAATGGCAACTAACCCCGAGAAGGACAGAGCAGCCGCATTTCTACAAGAAGAGATTGCGCGGTTAAAGGCAAGAGAGCAGACACTTGTCTCAGAGAAGAAAGCTCTGATTGACGAGTTTATGGCCGCAGATGAAGATACTGCGCCAGAGACGATTAAACGGAATGTAAAGGCTAGGATTCCGAGATCGTTAGAAGTCTTAGATGAGATCCTCGAGACTTCTAAGTCTGACGGCGTAAGAGCTGGTATCGCCAAGTTCTACATTAATGTTGGTCTAGGTAAGATCGACTTCGGTGGCGATCCTACGGCTAAAGAACTTGCCAAGTTATTCGCTACCATTCAGTCAGACGAATGAGTAGTGACGATATCTCAAAGCCGCACGAACCAGTTATGTTTGCTGGCGTTGTTGGATTACCCGACAATGCACACGATAGGTTTGAGCCGTATGCGCCTATGTCCGGGTGCAGAATTTGTGGCGCAATATACCAGTCTAAATATCACCGTGAGGTCTACACGTATAGATCGCAACTTGGTGTAGAACCGCCGACTGAGTTACTGGCTCGTTGTCTGGACGACAGTAACGAGTGGCGTGAGAAGCATACTAAGTTGTTCCATAGTGAAGAAGATATTGAGAGCTTCCACAGGACTGGTTTTGCTTTTACACCGGAGGCAGCACATAAGTTAGCTCCGTTTGGAGTTATCCCTATGGGCAATATGCACGAAGATATCGCAGATGCGATGTTTGAGGCGCCGAGAGCGCCGGACTTTTCTAATTTGGAGGGTGGTGACAAAAAGTAGATGGGATACGCAGAAGTGATCTTCGAGCCCGGAGATAAAAGTGTGTTACAGTACGATGATGAGGAGGAGCTTAACAGCTTCTTAAGTACTCATCATGGTAGAGCAGTTAGTGGTGAAGATGGCGGGCCTGCTGGTGGGCCGGCGGCGAGAGTGACTAAAGTTGTTAAGTACGATACGCACCCTGGGGACTATAACCTTGACGGGAGCGTTGACGCTGAAACCGTTAAAAGTTTAATTGACGGTATGACGAAAGACGGTAGGGTTAACGGGCACCAGTTAGTGATGGCTATTCGGGACGAACAGAGTGCGGTTTACCCGGTGGACCAGGGTAAGCACGAAAGCCAGTATAAGATGGATGGCACAGAACACGACCTGTCGTTTTTAAGTGGCAGCGAAAGTGGTGGCAGCGATGTTTGAGTTTGCTGACCCAGGTATGCATCCCCACCACTCTACCCCCTGTGGGGATTTTGAAGATAACGGGCCGCGGCACTACGCAACAATTGTGTTCCAGCGGTG
>Ga0126369_10001101_pt1 | contig 18484 bp, 15 predicted proteins | sample PanSoiMetaPlot_1_FD_109646 | JGI IMG/M metagenome (GOLD analysis project Ga0126369, IMG submission 109646) | Tropical forest soil microbial communities from Panama - MetaG Plot_1 | ecosystem: Environmental > Terrestrial > Soil > Tropical forest > Bulk soil | place: Panama | collected 2016-02-17 | reverse complement strand
GCTTGGCGCATGACTCGAAAAAGCGATCGTGCCAGCGGTCGAGCCGCAGTCCAGAGTTGATTCCCGGTACATGTTCCGTCTTCCTGTGCAGCTCGAGCAACATGAACTGCCGGGTGTAAAGCCGAAACCCCTGATCCTTCAACGCAGCTTCCACCGGACCGCCAAACGGCATCAACTGCGCTTCGATGCGGTTAAGCTGAGGAATAGCGCGCATAGAGAACAGCATCTCGTCGAGCAAGCGTCGCCCGATGGGCTCCTGGTCGTAATTGGGAGAAACGTACAAGCCGCCAATGAGTCCCTTGTGATCTTCGAGGACGTAGAAGCTGTATCCGAGCGCAACACCCTTTTCCATGGCCACGCAGCCAGAGAGCGCGTGAGCGTCGAGGAAACGCTTGATGAGGTTGAGTGCGCTGTCGTAGTCCCAATGCAATTCATCCTGCCAATGTTTGGCTTCTTCGAGCAGAAGCGCCTCGATCTGGCGGACGGTGGTCTGGCGAAGGTCGATAATGTTCATGAGCGATGAAGAGCCCAGTAAACCCGGCACATTCGTCATCATAGCCGATTCGACGCATAAGCTGCCAAATTCAGGTACGGCCGCCTATATAAATCGGGCACAAAGCCCGCGAAGAAAAAGAGAGGCAAGCGCAACGCGTGCTAGCATTTCACTGTAGGTATAGTGACGATCAAGCGGAAGCAATGCGCCGGTCAGGTGTGAAGCTGGCGGTTGCCCGGAACGACCATGTCAATCCTGAATGAACTGCGGTATCCAACGCGCTGGTATGCGAAGCTGGCGACGGTGATTTTGGCGCTGGTTTTCTTCGCCGTGCTGGCGACGGCGGCGATTTCGGCGGTGCTGGTGTATTGGATCGTGAAGCCGCAGCGCACCAGTTCGGAAATCAGCATGGAGAGCTTTCCGGGGCGACCGGATGAAGTGGACTTTGCGGTAGCCGGCGCGGGCCAACGCAAAGGCTGGTTTTTCCCCGGGCTGCGCGGCGCGCCGACGGTAATCCTGTGCCATGGGTACCAGTCGAGCCGAGGTGAGTTGCTGACGCTCGTTTCGGCGCTGCAGGATCACCAGTACAACGTGTTTGTGTTCGACTTCACGGCGCACGGGGCCAATGCCGGAGTGACGACGTTTGGCTATCGCGAATCCGACGAGGTTCGCGCCGCCATTGACGCCCTGGCGCGGCGCAACGATGTGGACCCTACGCGATTTGGCTTGTGGGGCTACAACCTGGGGGCTTACGCGGCGCTGCGCGAGGCGGAGAAAGATCCTCGGGTACGCGCCGTGGCGCTGGATTCGGTGTACGACTACCCGAAGCAGATGGTGAAGATCGGTGTGGAAAAGACCGGAGTGGCGGGATTCCCGTTGATGGTGAAATCGGCGCAGACGGGTTTCGAGTGGCTGAACTATGGATATAAAGGCGATCCGCCGCTTTCTGCCAGGCTGAAGGCGCTCAACGGCGTGCCGGTGCTGTTTATTCAAGCGGTGGATGACCCGGAACTGGCGTCTATTTCGCGCGAGATGTTCCTGAAAGCGTCCGAACCGCGTGAGCAGCAAATCATCGCGCATGGGAATTTCGTGAATTTGCCGGAAGATGAGAAGAGAAACTACGAGAACCGCATCGTGACATTTTTTCTGACGCGCTTACCGGTTTCGGTGGTCCCCGAGGTTGCCGTTCCCGCGAAGACCACTAAGGAAGCCAAGACCCTCGGCTGAGTTCGGTAGTCTGCAGGGAACTACCGCAGGATAGATCGCAAACTTCACGCATTCGATTCCATTTTCCATCAGAGCAGGCACGCGATTCTTCGGAGCAAAAATCCAATTTGCGTTGGAATCGGCGGGCTTCCATTCGGGAATATCTGAGCGCAGGTAGAAATTCAGTTGATACGTGAATGCACGATTCAGTTGCCAGGTTGCGGCTTGCCGCGGCGAGAAGTCCGGCCAGACGGCCTTGGCAACTCTCATTGAATCGCGTGCAGAGATGCCCGGATCCATATTTGGCAAGAAGCGATTGATCGCAAGGACCAGGGCCAGCGCCGTGAGAACAACGGCAAGCAGAGACAAACGGCATCGGTGCACGGCTGCAAGCAGGCCGATTACCGCGCCGCCGCTGATGGCAAGTGCCCAGATGCGCGTGATGCCGCACGTGGGACTTACGCATAGCAGTGCGGGAATCCTTGCAGACTCACGGAGAATCACCAGGCCAATCAGAAGGAACGCGGCAGCTGTTGCTAACATGGGCCAACGAGGAGCGCGCTCGTCGGCTCGCGCGTAATGTCCTACCGCATCGGCGAGCAGAACGACGAGCGGCGGCAGGGCCGGGAGAATGTAGCCGGGAAGCTTGGATTGGGAAAAGGAGAAGAAGACGGTAGGAAAGAGCGCCCAGGAGATGAAGAAAAAAAATGGCGCATGAGAAGCGCGGTGATTCAGCCAATCGCGGAGCGCGTCAATTTTGACGGGCGCCAAGAACAGCGTCCAAGGAAAAAGAGCAATGAGGATGATAGGGATGTAAAACCAGAAAGGCTGGATGTGCTGGAATTCGGGAGTGAGGAAACGTTTGAAGTTGTGTTCGATGATGAAGACGCGGAAGAATTCGGGATTGCGGCGGGAACAGAGCACGTACCAGGGCAGCGCGGCGAGGCAAAAGCTGGCGATGGCGACAATATGAAGACAGCGAAAGGCATCGCGCCAGCGTTTGGTGACGACCGCCCAAAGAAGAACTGCGCCGCCAGAAAGAATGATAGCCACGGGACCTTTCGCGAGAACGGCGAGACCAAGAAAGAATCCGAAGAAAATAAGAGCGAGATATGGAGTGCGCGGAATCACGGGCGAATTCTCGTTGCGAGTAAGGCCGATGATGGACGCGACAAATACCATGGCGACGGTGAGCATGGCTGAGAAGGCCATGTCTGTAGCGGCGGCGTGGGAAAAGCCAATCATGCCGACGGTGGTGGGCAGCAGAAGCAAGAGCCACTGGGCGGTTTCTGCACCGTAGAGACGCCAAGCAAGCCAGGCCATTGCGAGAGTGCCAAAAAGAGCAGAGAGGGCGCTGGGGAAGCGCGCGGCAGCCTCACTCACGCCAAAGAGTTTGAAGCTGAGCGCGGCTCCCCAGTAGAACAAAGGGGGCTTTTCAAACCAGGCATGGGCGTAGAGTCGAGGCGTGACCCAGTCGCCAGATTCCGCCATGTCGCGGGCGATCCAGGCGTAGCGGGGCTCGTCTGGACCAACGAAACCGAGAGCGCCGAGATTGTGGAAGTAAGAGAAATAGAGTGTGGCGAGGATGAGGAAAATCCACGCGAGACGAACGGCGAAAGAGGGTGGCTGAGAATCCGAGCTGTGATGGTAGTCTGACGTCACAAAGTGTTGAGTCCGCGATTTTTGCGCCCGAGCGCAGACAAATCGAGACTCCTCATAGGCTAACGAGTTTGTGTGATGGCTAACAAAGAAGCCCTCAGCGGCTAAAGCCGGGTTGATTTGGCGCTCGTTACGGCATGGCTGAAGCCATGCCCTCCCAGCCTACCGGGGTTTTCACGCAGACTCCATAGCCCGATTCGATTCTGTATGCTCTAGGACAGGGCTGAAGCCCTGACCCCTAAAGAAAGAAGATTCTGCACCTGCTGTTGAGAGTGAATCATGAACCTACGGAGCAGAACAATAGCATTATTGAGGATATCTCGGAGTTGAGGAATCCAGGCAGTGTGCCGTGGGGAGAGAGAATCAAGCAGCCCAGATGATCGATCGGATCCAGTATGCGGTGGCTTGGACGTTGATCAAGACGCTAGGGGTATTGCCGCGAGGAATAGCTCGCGCGATGGCCGCAATGGGCGTCAGGATGCTGTTGTTCGCGCTGCCAAAGCTGAAGAAGACGGCGGAATTTAACTTGCGGCTGGCGTTTCCGCAGTGGACGGACGCGCAGCGGCGCGCGACGCTGAAAAAGATGACGCGGAATCTGGGGTGGATGGCGGCGGAGTTTGCGCGCATGCCCAGCTACACCAAGGAAAATATCGCGGCCGTGGTGATTCTAGATGGACACGAGAATTTTCTGGCAGGGCACAGCCGCGGAAAAGGCGTGTTGTACCTGACCGGACATATCGGGGCATGGGAGCTGTCTTCGTTCGCGCACGCATTGTATGGATTTCCGCTGCACTACATGGCGCGACCACTGGACAATAAGCCGCTCGACGCGATGGTAAACGAGTACCGCGGGCTTTCAGGGAACAAGCCGATTTTCAAGAATGAGTCGGCTCGGGTGATGCTGCGGATCCTGAAAGAAGCCGGAACGGTGGGCATCCTGGCGGATCAAAACACGATGCCCGGCGAAGGCGTATTCGTGGATTTCTTTGGGACGCCGGCTTGTACGACCACTGGCATCGCGCGAGTGGCGCTGCATACGGATGCCGCAGTGGTGCCGGGCTACGCGTATTGGGACGAAAAGCTGCGGAAGTACCGATTGCGATTTGAGCCTCCGGTGGAACTGGTGCGGACCGGAGATGCGGAGCGGGATATTGTAGAGAACACGCAGCGGTTTGCGAAAGTGATTGAGGAGATCGTGCGCAAGTATCCGGAGCAGTGGGTGTGGATTCATGCGCGCTGGAAGGCGCGGCCGAAGGGAGAGGCGCCGATTTACGATTTTCTGTGAGGAAAACAGTTTGCGTCGGCCGAAGTGATTTAGGCGGTCGTTCCGAGGGAAGCGAAGAGTCTCTGTCTGGTATTACCCAAGAAAAGAGAGATTCACTCCGCAGACTCCGTTCGGAATGGCCACGCGCGTTTTTTGGTAGTCTTTGTGGCGAGCGAGGGAGGCGGTGATGAAGAGGTTGGCAAAGGAACTGGCGGCAGCGATCGGAGCGAAGGTGGAGGGCGACGGAGCCCTGGAGCTTGCCGGGGTGGCTGGGCCGGAGCGCGCCGGGACAAAAGATTTGATCTACGTGGAAGCGGTGAAACACGTGGAACGGGCCTTGGCCTCGGACGCGCGGTGCGTGATCGCGACGGAAGGCGTTGCGCTACCTGGAAAAACGGTGTTGCGCTCCGCGCAGCCGAAAGTGGCGTTCGCGAAGGCCGCCGCGATTTTGTTGGAACGGGCTCCCGTGGCGAGCGGGATTCACCCGACGGCCATCGTAGCGCCGCTGGCGCAGTTGGATGCGGATGTGAGCGTGGGAGCGTACGCGGTGATTGGGGAAGACACGCGAATCGGCGCGGGAACGCAGATCGGGACGCACACTGTCATCGGAGCGGGATGCTGGATCGGGGAAAATTGCCGGATACACCCGCATGTGACGCTGTACTCAGGCGTGCGCGTTGGGCATCGCGTGGAAATTCACGCCGGAGCGGTGCTGGGCGCGGATGGATTTGGGTACGCGTTCGACGGCGAGCAATACTGGAAGTTCCCGCAGACGGGAATTGTGGAAATTGGCGACGACGTGGAAATTGGGGCCAACACGACGATCGACCGAGGTTCGCTGGACGATACGAGGATTGCCGACGGAGTGAAACTCGATAACCTGGTGCACGTGGCACACAACGTGCAAATTGGAGGGCACACGATCATCGCTGCGCAGACCGGGATTTCCGGGTCGAGCACGCTGGGACATCACGTGGTGTGTGGCGGCCAAGTAGGAATTGCAGATCATTGCAAGTTGGAAGACGGGGCGATTGCGGGAGCGCAGGCCGGCATTCCTACGGGCAAGACGATTCGCACGGGGCAACCGGTATGGGGCACGCCGGCGAGGCCGTTGGATAAATTTAAGGAGGCGTATGTGTGGTTTGCGAGGTTGCCGGAATTGGGGGCGAGGGTGAAGAGGCTGGAGGAGAAAGGGTGAGATTGAGAGGGGTTGAAGGGATATCAGGGACCAGAGACCGGGATGCGGGTTTGCGTTCAGTTCGAGGCAACGCAGATCCCTGCTTCGCTCGGGATGACAATGCCGTTTTTCGGCCCATTGTCGCCAGTGGGTTAGGTTGGCGGACCGCCTCGGAACGCGGTCCCTACAAAGGCGAGGAAAAAGACCAGGCAAACAAGGACCGGGGCAAATACCGAAGGCGCGTGCAGCCGAGGGACGGAAAGGCCTCAGCGGCCTACCCCGGTTGCGCTTTGATCTATCAGGGCACGGCTAAAAGCCGTGCCCTGATGAAAAACAAAGTCATGACCTAGCCTGGTTGGGATTGGCGAAATAGCCGAAGGGTGTGGAGAGACATCTAAAGATCAGACACATCCCAAACATCAGGTTAGGGCGTGACATCTAAGGACTGGAAACTGCCAAGAGCATGGAGATGCAGACTAGAGTGCGGACGCTTTGGAGGCTCGTGGTGGTTGGCGGGCACACGCGTAGCATTGGGAAAACACAATTGGTGTGCGACCTGATCCGAGCCTTTCCGAAGGTGTATTGGATTGCCGGGAAAATCACCCAATATGGACATGGCGTGTGCGCCCGAAACGGAGAAAACTGCGACTGCGCGCCGACCGAGCATGTGTGTGCGCTGGACTGGGAAAGCCAGCCGGACACGGGAACCGACAGCGCGCGATTTCTGGAGGCTGGAGCGAAGCGGTCATTCTGGCTGAGAACGAAGCAAGGGTGCCTGGCGGAGGGATTGCCCTTGCTTCGCAAAGCGTTGCGGGAGGCTGCGGCAGACATTGCGCCAGAAACAAGGGCTGCGGTGATTGTGGAAAGCAATTCCTTGATGCAATTCCTGAAGCCGTCGCTATATTTCGCGGTGATTGACCCGGACAAGGAAGACTTCAAGGAATCGGCGCAAAAAGCGTTGGACCGAGCGAACGCCTTGGTGCTTCGCGGCGGCGTGAGGGGGGACGCTCCGCCGGCGCCGCTGTGGATGAAGCTGCCGACAAAATTGCTGAGAGAGAAGCCGTCGGTCTTGCAGAGGGAAGGTGAAGAACTGCCGCGCCCATTGGAGGCGCTGGTGTATCGAATGATGGAGGAAGAGCCCGCTTCGGAGGTGTGAAGGAATGACAACGCTGGTTTGTCGGGAAGCATCTTAGACGTTGACCGTCTTTTGGAAGGCGGCGATAATGAAAGAGTAATGGGGGCTGTAGTGTTCGCCGGGCTGCACTTCCCCTCGGAAGTGCAACGCAATAGGGAAGTTAACCTGTGTATTAGGGCTGAACAAGGAGTGTTGTGAAGATCCTCAAATGTTCTGCTCTTTGGGGGAGCACTGATGGCGTCGTATGTTCGCGTAGGAGAGGAGTTACCGGTCGCACCCGCACCCGCACCGGTACCGTGGCGGCAAGAGAATTGGGCGGAGCGGGTACAAAAAGCTATTGAAAATGGCGCAAACCACCTTCTAGCCATCCAGGCAGAAGAAGGGTATTGGCATGGGGAACTGGAAGCCGATACCACGCTGGAATCCGACTACATCTACTATCTGCACGTTTTGGGGAAAGCCGATCCCGAACGCATTGCGAAGCTGGCGAATTACGTACGCCGCCGTCAATTGGCCGATGGCGGCTGGCCTATTTATCTTGGCGGTCCCTCGGAACTCAACGCGACAAGCAAAGCGTATTTTGCGCTGAAGCTGGCGGGTGACAACCCGGATGCGCCGCACATGGTGAAGGCGCGCGATACGGTACATCGCCTGGGCGGCCTGGAACACACGAACTCGTATGTACGATTTTACCTTGCGCTGGTGGGGGCGGTGGGCTGGGAACTTGTGCCGGCGATTCCGCCGGAGCTGATGCTGCTGCCGAACTGGTTTTACATCAACATTTATGAGATGTCGTCGTGGACACGTGGAATCGTGATTCCCATGGCGATCCTGTCGGCGGTGCGGCCGGAATGGCGTTTGCCGGAGCGCGCGCGTTTGGACGAGTTATTCAACGATCCCCGGAAAAAGACGGCGGCGTTCGCCTGGAGTAAGCAGCTACTTTCCTGGAAGAACTTCTTCCTGGCGGTGGACCGGGCGTTGAAGTTGTACGAAAAGCTGCCGTGGAAGCCGCTGCGGCAGAGGGCCATTCGCGAAGCGAAGCAGTGGATGCTGGAGCACATGGAACGGACCGAGGGGCTGGCGGCGATTTATCCTTCGATGATGAATTCGATTTTCGCGCTGATGGCGTTGGGGCATGGGCCAGACGATCCTCTGACGTGGCGGGAGATTAAAGAGTTTTCGCGGTTTGAGATCGAAGAGGGCGACACCATTCGCCTGCAACCCTGCGTTTCGCCGGTGTGGGACACGTGCATCGCAATGGTGGCGCTCGAAGAGGCTGGACTGCCGGCGGACCATGCGGCGTTGGTGAAGGCAGCCAACTGGATTCTCTCCAAACAGATTCTGGGCGGCGGCGACTGGCAGATCAAAAATAAGGATGCCGAGCCGGGCGGATGGGCGTTTGAGTTTCGCAACGATTTTTACCCCGACGTGGATGACACCGCGTTTGTGTTGATGGCGTTGCAGCGAGTCAAATTTCCGGATGAAAAGCGGATGGCAGCGGCGATGCGGCGCGGAATTCAGTGGCTGCTGAGCATGCAGAACCGCGACGGGGGCTGGGGCGCGTTTGACCGGGACAATGACCGCCAATTTTTGTGCAACATTCCTTTTGCGGACCACAATGCCATGATCGATCCTTCGACCGCGGACGTGACCGCGCGCGTGCTGGAATCCCTGGGGCGGTTCGGCTGGGAAGCGAAACATCCGGTGGTGCAGAAGGCCGTGGGCTTTCTGATGAAGGATCAGAGCAAGGATGGCTCGTGGTTCGGACGTTGGGGCGTGAACTACGTGTATGGAACGAGCGGAGTGCTGCGCGCGCTGGAGACGGTGTCGCTGACGGCGCAGGATTACTGCAACCGCGCGGTGTCGTGGCTGCGGCAGGTGCAGAAAGCCGACGGAGGTTTTGGCGAGTCCTTGCACAGTTATGAGGCCGTGTCGTCGAAGGGGCAGGGAAACAGTACGCCTTCGCAAACGGCGTGGGGGTTGATTGGATTGTTGGCGGGTGCGGACCCGGACGATCCGGCAATTGCCAAGGCGGCTTCCTATTTGGTGCAGCAGCAGAACGCGAATGGCTCCTGGAGCGAAGAGGACTTCACGGGTACCGGATTCCCGGGAGTGTTCTACTTGAAATATCACCTGTACAAGAATTCCTTCCCGGTGTATGCGCTGGCGCGTTATCGTAATCAGGCCAAGCGCGAGGCGGAATATTGCGCCGTAAAGTTCCAGCCGGGCGAGTTTCAGTTGCGCAGCGGGTTATATACTGCGCGCGAACGGCGGGCTTCGTAAGCAAACAAATGCGGTATCCTTTTGGCTTGGTTTTCGATTCTGCGAGACATCGTATAGCAGGAAAGCTGCGCGGCGAGCGTAAGCGCGCGGTGATGGTGTCACTGGACCCATTGGGCGAAGGCAGGAATGCGTACGGGTGTGCAAGCAACGGAACGAATGGCGCAAGCGGGCCGGCGAATGGGCCGATGCTGAGCGTCGCGGAGTGCCTGGCGGCGCTCGATGAATGCGACACGCCGGTGGTGAGCATCTGTGGAGCAGAGCCGCTGGAGTACCCGGGGATTCAAGAGCTGGCGTGGGCGATTCTGGATCGGGGCAAGCATCTGTTTTTATGTACGGATGGCGCTTTGATTCGGCGGCGGTTGCACATGATCCCGCCCGAAACGAATTTCTTCTGGAACGTTAAATTGAACGGAACGGAAAAGGTGCATGATGGTCGCGCCCAGCGGCCGGGAATGTTTGTAGAAGCGCTGGACGGAGTGAAGGCCGCGAAGAACGCGGGATTTTTCGTGGTGGTGACGACAACGATTTATCCCGATACGGACGTGAACGACGTGGCCGCGCTCTACGAGATGCTGCACACCATCCATGTTGATGGATATATGTTTTCGCCGTTCTATCCCAAGGAGAAATTGTGCCGTGTCGGCAGCGCGACGTTTCACGAGAAAATGTACCAGAGATTTCGCGAGGTCAGCAGCGTGCTGGGCGACTACAATGTGATGACCTCGCCGATCTACCTAGAATATTTGCGCGGAGAGCGGGAACTGGATTGCTGCGCCTGGGGATCTCCTGTTTATGGGCCGAAGGGTTGGATGGCGCCGTGTTATCTGCAGGAGCAGGGCTATGCAAAAAGCTACAAAGCGCTGCTGGAGGATACGGTCTGGGAAAACTATGGACGCGGAATTAATCCGCGGTGCGAAACGTGCATGAGCCACGCGGGGTATGAGAGTGCGGCGCTGTTGGGAGCGAACCCGAAGGCCGGCGACTGCTGGAAGATGCTGGCATGGCAATTGAGCGGCAACTTGGGAGAGAAGCGCGAAGGAACGCAGAAGCGATGACCACGCTGGTAACAGGAGCGGCTGGGTTTCTGGGGAGCCATGTGACCCGGCAGTTGGTAGCGCGCGGCGAAGAGGTGCGCGTGCTGATACGGGCTTCGAGCAGTAACCGGGCGATCAGCGATTTGCCGCTGGAATATGTCACCGGGGATTTGCGGGACGCACGTTCGCTTGAGCGCGCAATGAAGGGCGTGCAGCGCGTTTTCCACGTAGCGGCGGACTACCGGCTTTGGGCGAAGCGGTCGCAGGACATTTACGATTCGAATGTGGGCGGCACGAAGAATTTGTTGGCGGCGGCGAAGGCGGCGGGCGTGGCGCAACTGATCTACACCAGCACAGTGGCGACGATTGCGGTGGACCGGCCGGAGCTGCCCAACGAATTTACGGACTCGAAGCTCGAGGAAATGATCGGACATTATAAACGGTCCAAGTGGATGGCGGAGCAGGAAGCGTTGAAAGCGGCGAAGGAAGGCTTGCCGCTGCTCGTGGCGATGCCAACGACGCCGGTAGGACCATGGGATTGGAAGCCGACGCCGACGGGGAAAATCATCCTGGATTTTTTGAATGGCAAGATGCCGGGGTATGTGGAGACGGGATTGAATTTTGTGGGCGTGGAAGAATGCGCCGCGGGGCACTTGCTGGTGGCGGAGCGGGGAAAAGTCGGCGAGCGATATTTGCTGGGTGCGGAGAACCTGACACTGAAGGAAATGTTAGACACGCTGGCGAAGATTACGAGCTTACCGGCGCCAGGGATGAAAATTCCACACGGCGTGGCCTTGGGTGTAGCCTACGTGGAGAGCACACTGTCAAGGCTGGTGGGGAGAGAGCCGCAAATCCCCGTGGAAGGCGTGAAAATCGCGCAGCACAAGATGTTTGTGGATTGCTCGCGAGCGCAGAAGGAACTGGGATTTCAGCCGGGACCGGTGGCGGCGGCGCTGGAGCGGGCGGTGCGCTGGTATGAGATGAATCGATACGTCAAGCCGAGACGAGTGAAGAAAATGAAGTTGGTGGCAGCCTGAGGAATAACAGGTGATTGTGTTTTGGGTGGAGTGCTAGAAGGACAGCGATGAGGGTGCTGGTTACATTTGCGGTGGATGCGGAGTTTGCGCCTTGGCGCAAGCTGCGGAAGTTTCGGTTTATCGACTTTGACGGGCTTCGCCTGTGGCGCGCATCAGCGAGAGATACGGAGATTACAGCGCTGGTTACAGGAATGGGGACACAATCGGCCGCAAAAGCAATGGATTTGATGATGCGATTGGCAGATCAAAATAAGTACTTTGATATTTGTATTTCAAGTGGGCTTGCGGGAGCCCTTGAGGAGAGTTTGTCGCCGGGGGATATTATCGCGCCGCAAATACTCATTTCCGAGAACAGGTACGCCGATGTTTCATCGGAACAGCTAAATGTGGATTCGGAATTACGGCAGCAGGCGCTTGACGGAGGGGCCAAGACTGCTGACTGCCTCCTGACAGTCGATCGCGTACTAGTGAAGCAGAGCCATAAAAGGTCGTGCGCTTCCAGGGCGCAATCAGTGGATATGGAGAGCTTTGAGATCGTCAAAGCCGCCTGCGCCTGGGGAGCGCGTTGCGTTGTGGTGCGAGCGATCAGCGATTCGGCGCAGGAAGACCTGCCGATCAATTTCAATCTTACGTTGTCGAAGACAAACCAAGTCAGCGTAGCAAAGGTAATTCTGCAGCTAGCAAAGAATCCGTTGGTGTTGCCTGCTCTAGTGCGTTTTGGGAGACAAAGCCAGAAGGCGGCCACAACGCTCGCGATGTTCCTGGATGGATATATACAAAGGTTGGAAGGCACTAACAGGAAGAGTCGAGCAAGAGAGGCGGCGGCGAAATGAGCGGGGCGCGGACAGTAGTGGAACAGGTGGGGACGTTGGGGCCGATGCCCAAGACGATGCGCGCCGGCGTATACCGCGAGAAGGGTGTGGTGCGAGTGGAAGAAGTGCCGGTGCCGGAAGTGGGCGATGGCGAAGTGCTCATCAAGGTGGCGGCTTGCGGAATTTGCGGGACGGACATCAAGAAGATTTATCAGCGGTATGTGGAACCGCCACAGATTCTGGGGCATGAGTTGGCGGGAAGGGTGGTGGCCATCGGCCGGGGCGTAAGTAAGTGGAAGCTCGGCGACCGGGTGATGAGTTTTCACCACATGCCTTGCGGGACGTGTTTTTACTGCAAAAACCGGCTGTTTTCGCAGTGTAAGCAGTACAAGACCACGGGACTGACAGGCGGATTCACGCCGAACGGCGGAGGATTCGGGGAGTACGTGAAGGCAATGCCATGGGTTGCCGAGCGGGGCATTGTGGCGTTGCCCGACAATGTGAGTTTCGAGGAAGCCACGTTTATCGAGCCGATCAACACCATTGTGAAGGCGGTGCAGAAGGCACGGGTGACCGCCGGTGAAACGGTGCTGATTGCGGGTTGCGGTCCGATTGGCTTACAACTATTGATGGTTACCAAAAATGTTGGGGCACGCATCTATACAAGTGACCCAATGGCAACTCGGCGGGAGAAGAGTTTGAGGTTGGGGGCATTGGAGTCTTTTGACCCTAACGGTGGTAAGCTTAGGGAAGAAATCCTGACCCGAACAGAGGGTCGGGGGGCAGACGCGGTTTTGGTTGCTGTAGCGCATCCTTCTGTGGTTGTGGACGCGCTGGCGGCGGCCAGGCCGGGGGGAAGAGTTTTACTGTTTGCCGCCAACGACCCGGTTACCAAGATCGAGTTTCCAGCAGCAGCAGTGGGGATTGACGAGAAGGAAATCCTGGGTAGCTACAGTGCGGCTGCGGACATCCAAGAGAGTGCGGCAGCACTGGTGCTGCAGAAGAAACTGCCGGTAATGGATATCGTCACACATAGGTTTCCTCTGGGTAGAATTCAGGAGGGCCTAGACTTGGCGATTAGGCCCACGGAAGATTCACTGAAGATTCTAATTACACACGCATGAGAGCAGCGTCCCCAAAAAAGACGGAAATCGGGCTGGAAGAGAATCTGGCTCCGGTGAGGATCGTGGTGCCGTCGAGAATGACGGCGGCGGTGCTGTATGGCAGCGAAGATCTGCGGATCGAGCAGATCGAAGTCCCGTCATTGGCCGCAGATGAGGTTTTGCTGCGCGTGAGGCTGGCGCTAACGGATGGTACGGACCTGAAGGTTTGGAAACGCGGCTATCATGCGAAGATGATTCAACCCCCTGCGGTCTTCGGGCACGAAGTGGTGGGCGAGATCGTGGCCACGGGGAAGCGCGTGGATGCCAAGTGGCGCTTGGGCGTGCGCGTGATTGCGGCGAATTCTGCGCCGTGTTTCCGCTGCTACCATTGCCGACGAGGCCAGGAAAATCTTTGCGACGACCTGCTGTTCAACAATGGCGCTTATGCGGAGTACATGAGAATTCCAGGACGGATTGTGCGGGAAAACATGCTGGAAGTGCCACACTCGGTGGATGATCACAGTGCGGCATTGGGAGAGCCGCTAGCGTGCGTGCTGCGCGGAATCCACGAAATGGAAGTACGCACGGGCGACACCACGGCGGTGATTGGCTGCGGGCCGATTGGGTTGATGTTTGTGCGAATGCTGTCGCGGCGCGGCGTGCGCGTGGTTGCGCTGGCCCGCCGGGAGGCTCCGCTCGCGGTGGCGAGGAAACTGGGTGCGGCGGCAACGATCAACGTTGCGGAAGTTCCGAACGTAGTCGCCGCAGTAAGGGAACTGACCGAGGACCTCCGCGGGCCAGACTCCGTTGTGGAAGCCGCGGGAAATCCGGAGACGTGGGAACAAGCGCTGGGCATGGTACGGCGCGGCGGAGTGGTTAACTTTTTCAGTGGGCTGCCAACGGATACAAGGGTAGAGATCGCGCCGGCGGCGATTCACTATTCGGAGATCAGGATCATTTCGCCGTTCCATCACACACCGCGATTCATTCGCGAGGCGCTGGAAGCGATTCGACGCGGCGACGTTTCGGCGCAGGATTTTGTGACTGAGGATATCCGCCTGGAAGATCTGCCGCAGGCGTTTGAGCGGATGAAGGCGCGCAGTGGAGAGATCAAGCTGGCGGTAAGGCCGTAAGCAGTGGCCGGTGGCCAGCGACCAGCGGCCGGAGACAGGTGACTGGCGAAATGCAGGCCCCCAATTGGTCCAGTCCACTCTAACCAAATGAATAAGGATGTTGTTTCCTGATGCTGCGTCCCGGCGAGCTATGGCTGATGGAGAAACTGCCGGCGGATGGGTGTACGCCGGAGGCCGCGCAGGAATATACGTGTTGGTTGGCGACGCATCACTACGAAAATTTCAACGTGGCGTCGTGGCTGCTGCCGAAGCAGTTGCACCAACATTTCTACAACCTGTATGCCTATTGCCGCTGGGCCGATGACCTGGGCGATGAAATCCCCGAACGAGAACGCGCGCTGGAACTGCTGGATTGGTGGGAGCGGGAACTGGAGGCGTGTTATGAAGGCAAGCCGTCGCATCCGGTATTCGTGGCGCTGAGGGAAACGATAGTGGCGAAGGACGTGCCGAAGCAGCCGTTTGCGGATTTGCTGAAGGCCTTTCGGCAGGACCAAGTAGTGAAGCGGTATCCCACCTGGGATTCCGTGACAGATTACTGCCTGTATTCTGCGAATCCGGTTGGAAGGCTGGTCCTGTATCTGTGCGGCTACCGGGACGAGCAGCGGCAACGGTTGTCCGATGCGACGTGCACAGCGCTGCAATTGGCCAATTTTTGGCAGGATGTTTCGCGCGATCTGGAAAAGGGGCGAATATATATTCCGCTGGACCGCGCCGCGGCGCGTGGGCTAACCGAAAAAGAGATTGTTGGGAAGAAATTTGACGAACGATACGTCGAATTGATGAAGGACCTGATCGCGCAGACCCGCGAGTTGTTCGACAAGGGAATACCGCTGGCGAAGATGGTGGAAGGCAAGCTGAGCGTGGACCTGGAGATGTTCAGCCGGGGCGGAATCGCGGTATTGGATGCGATCGAGGCGATGGGCTACGACACGCTGAATGCACGTCCCGCGATCAGCAAGGGCAAACAGATTCGACTATTGGGACGCGCGGTAGTGGCGCATGCCATTGGTGGAGCAGTTTCTCCGAATGGCAAAAGGGCCAAGGTGGCGGAGATTGGCCCGGCCGCTAGGCGCGATGTGGCCGCTTCGTACGAGGAATGTCACCGAATCGCGCGAGAAGCGCACAGTAATTTTTACCCCGCGTTCTTTCTTTTACCGAAGCTGAAACGGGACGCAATCGTGGCGCTGTATGCGTTTATGCGATTAATCGATGACGTCTCCGATGAAGGCGTGGACCTGGCCGCCAAGCAATTGGGGTTGGCAAAATGGCGCGCGGCGTTGGATGAAGAAATTACCGGTAAGTCGCAAGTCTTCGATGGAAACGCCGTGATGTCGCCGCCTGCCGATACCTTGTACGACGCAAGTGAAATCCTGCCCGCGTTGGTGGACACCATTCAGCGGTACAAAATGCCATCGCGCTACCTGCACGATCTGATTTCCGGCGCGGAGATGGACCTGACCATTCAAAGCTATCCAACATTCGACCGGCTTCGCGAGTACTGTTATCGCGTGGCGGGCACGGTTGGGCTGACATGCACACACATTTTTGGATTTCACGATTTTCGCGCGCTGGACCTGGCGGAAAAACTGGGTTTGGCTTTCCAGTTGACCAACATCATTCGCGACGTGCACGAGGACTACGGCCTGGGACGTGTGTACCTGCCGGATGAGGATTTGGAGCGCTACAAGGTGGCCAAGGAAGATTTTGGACACAGTGAAGGCACACTGGGCGTTCGCGAACTTCTGCGCTTTGAGGCCGAGCGCGCGTGGCAGTTCTACGAAGAAGGCTCGCGGCTGTTCGGGATGATCGACGAAGACAGTCGTGCCACGTTGTGGCTGCTGGTTCATACATACAGCTCATTGCTAGCGCGAATTGAATCAGTGGATTTTGCCGTTTTTGGGCCACGGGTGCGGCTACCGAAAACGGAGAAGTTGAAGTTGATCGCCAAGGCGCGCTTTGGGCGCCAGACAGAAGAGAATATTCTTGCAAAACGTGATCGTGATCGGCGGCGGGCTCGCAGGGCTGGCAGCGGGAGTATCGCTGGCTGAAGCCGACTGGCGTGTAAGGCTGTTCGAACAACGGCCCTTTCTGGGCGGCCGCGCGACCTCGTACGTGTTACCGGATGGCGAACACGTGGACAATTGCCAGCACGTGACGTTGGGCTGCTGCACGAACCTGGAAGATTTTTATCGCCGAATCGGCTGCGCCGACAAAATCAAGTACTTCGATCGGCTGTTGTTTCAGGACCCGCAGGGCCGCACGGGAACAATGCAAGCGGGGATGCTGCCCGCGCCCTTTCACATGACGGGTTCGTTCCTGTCGTTTGCACCGTTGACGTTTGCGGACAAGCGCTCCATCGGACGAGCGATGGTGAGCATACTGCGCGGCAAAGGTCACACCGCGGATCTCGAGGAGCCAGGCGGGATTTCGATGCTGGAGTGGCTGAAACGGCGGGGCCAAACGCCCGGGGCGATCAAACGGTTCTGGCGCGTGGTGCTGGTGAGCGCGCTGGACGAAGAACTAGACAAGACCGATGCGCACTACGGCGTGGATGTTTTCTGGAAGGGCTTTCTATCGAACCGCACAGGATACCGCATGGGCGTGCCGGTGGTTCCGTTGGGCGTGTTGTACGACGGCTGCAAAGCAGAAATTGAGAAACGGGGCGGGGAAGTGAATCTGCGCATGCCACTGCGTGGAATGCAACTGCGCAACGGCGCGATCGAGAGCGTCGAATTTGATGGCGGCCGCAAGGAGTCCGCCGACGCATACGTTTTTGCGGTGCCGCACCAGGCCTTGCTGGATATGCTTCCAGAGGAAGCGAAACAGCGGGAGCCGGCTTTGGGGAAAATCGCGGGCATTGGCGCCTCGCCAATCACCGGGGTGCACTTCTGGTTCGACCGAAAAGTGATGAGCGAGCCATTTTTGACGATGGTAGATACGACCACGCAGTGGATCTTTAACAAGACGGCGCTGTACGGCACGAACAATGGTAGCGAGGAAAAGGGGCAGTACCTGCAGCTGGTGATCAGCGCTTCGTACGACCTGCTGCCAAAGCCGCGCCAGGAAATCATCGATCTTTGCCTGAAGGAAGTAAGGGAGTTCCTACCGGAGGCGCGGGAAGCCAAGTTGGCAAAGGCCACCGTCATAAAGGAGGCAGCCGCTACGTTTTCCCCGCAACCTGGGGTGGACTTGCTGCGTCCAAAACAAGAGACACGAATTGCCCGAATGCTCCTAGCCGGGGATTGGACCGATACCGGTTGGCCTGCCACGATGGAAGGCGCGGTGCGCAGCGGCTATCTAGCCGCCGAAGCCCTGCTGCGCCAGGCTGGAACCCCAAAGCGATTGCTGCAAACAGATTTGGCGCCCGATGGTTTAGTCCGGATGTTGTTTTAAACAGAGGGATTGCGTGGCTCAGTTTGTGTGAACGAGCCAAGGTGCGTCTCGCGGGAGGTGAGGCCTTCTGTGGAGCGATCGAGGGCTAGATAAGCTTCGCGGTTGGCGCTCTGAAAGGACTGGACAGCGTTTTCGGAGTGCCAAAAATCAAGGGTAAGGTACATTCGGGTGCGGGAGGGATCCCTAAGGAGGAGGGTTTTGAGGTAGCCGGAATCGCGCCGGAAAAGCTGAGTCCAGGCGCCCCCGGGCCCGTAGACGGATTCAAAGCTTTGTTCGCAACCGGGCTTGACTTCGAACTCCCATAGGATTACAAACATATAGGTCCCATCTCCTGCTCTCGCTCACAGCATTCCAGGATAACTTCAAGGGGAAGGCTGGTCTGCCCGGGCGATTGTAGCAATCCGATTGGATGTACGCAGCAAAGTGAAAACTCGAGAGTAGTTGTGTAACCCGAGGAAGTGGCAGTGCCACGGGAATGACGGACGGAGGCGTTTGTGGATCGCAAGTACGGACACCGCGGCTATCGTGATGCCGAGAAACAAGAAAAGCACGAGAAGAAAGATAGACACGACCGCAAGCCGCCACAAGGCGGGCCGCGCGGCGCCACCGATCACTTGGGGCCGCGCACGCCACGGATGGTGGGGACGGTAACGCGGGCACGGTGCGCGAATTGCGGCGCGGTGCTGGTGGCCGGGTTTGATGTGAAGGGACAGTGTCCGAAATGCAATTTTGAACTGCACTGCTGCAAGCAGTGC
>Ga0126369_10001100_pt1 | contig 18498 bp, 17 predicted proteins | sample PanSoiMetaPlot_1_FD_109646 | JGI IMG/M metagenome (GOLD analysis project Ga0126369, IMG submission 109646) | Tropical forest soil microbial communities from Panama - MetaG Plot_1 | ecosystem: Environmental > Terrestrial > Soil > Tropical forest > Bulk soil | place: Panama | collected 2016-02-17 | reverse complement strand
CCACGCCGTCATCATGCTGGGCACCAACGATCTGCGGAACCGTCCCGGCAAGGCCGAGGAGGAGGTCACGGCGCCGCAGATGATCGCGGGGCTCAAGCAGTTCGCGGTGCGCGGCCAGGCGCGCGGGATCAAGGTCATCGGCTGCACGCTCACGCCGTTCGAGAACGAGACGTTCCTGCCCGGCGCCTGGAACCCGCGGCGCGAGGCCGTGCGCCAGGCGGTCAACGACTGGCTGCGCAAGGGCGAGGGCTTCGATGCGATCGCCGATTTCGATCGGGCGCTGCGCGATCCCGACCATCCGACGCAGATGCTGCCGATCTACGACTGCGGCGACCATCTCCACCCGAGCGACCTGGGCTATCGGGCGATGGGCGACGCGATCGACCTGTCGTTGTTCGAGTGATCATGCACGGGATGGCAGACGTTCTTCGTCCCGACGCAGCGGCCGCGCTCGAGGCGTGGCGCCGGCGAGTCAGCGCCAATCGCGAGCAGGCCGAGCGCCTGCGCGAGGGCACGCCGCCGCGCGACTTCTACGCCGCGGTCGCCTCGGACTTTCGCGCGAACCCGCGCCGGACCGACGAGCCGGCGCTCGACCAGCTGCGCTCCCTCGTCCGGCCCGGCGAGACGTGGCTCGATATCGGCGCGGGCGGCGGGCGCTACGCGTTGCCGCTGGCCCTCCTGGCCAAGAGCATCATTGCGGTCGAGCCGTCGGAGGGGATGCGCAATGTGTTGCAGGCCGGCATGACCGAGCACGGCATCCCCAACATCGAGATCGTCCCCGCGCGCTGGCCGATGGACGGCGCGCCGGCCGCCGACGTGGCGCTCATCGCGCATCTCGGCTACGACATCGAGGAAATCGGCCCGTTTCTCGACGCCGCCGAGGCCGCGGCGCGGCGCCTCTGCGTGGCCGTGCTCGTGACGCCGTCGCCGCCCCAGCCGGCCGAGCGCTTCTGGCCGCCCATCCACGGCGAAGCGCGCGTGCCGCTGCCCTCGCTCACCGAGTTCCTGGCGCTCTTGCTGGCGCGCAGGCGGTTGTTCGAGCTGCGCCTGTTCTCGCGCGAGCCGTTGCTCCACGCCGATCGCGAGGGGCCGCTGCGGTGGCTCTACCAGCAGCTCTTCATCACGCCCGACACCGAGAAGGGACGGCGCCTCGCCGACCTGGCCTGCGACGCGATCACGAGCCGCGAGGGGCGCTGGGCTCTGTCGTGGAGCCCGGCTCCGGTCGTCGGCGTCGTCAGCTGGCGCCCGCGCGACTGAGATCGCGAACCGAGACAGATCCGGAGGAGAACATGACGGCCACCGACACGAAGGGGCTCTCCATATCGACGAAGTCGTCGGACGCCCTGGCCGCGTACGAGCGCGGCCTCGATTTGTTCCTTCGCTGGCGCGGCGGGGCCGTCGAGACGCTGGACGCGGCGGCCCAGCACGATCCGCGGTTCGCGCTGGCGCACTGCACGAAGGCGTACGTCAGCTGGCGCATGGGCCGCGCCGATCTGGCCGTCGCCGCCGCCCGCCAGGCGACGGCGGTGGCCGACGACGCGCACGATGACCGCGAGGGCCTGCACGTGCGGGCCGCCGACGCCTTGCAGCGCGGCGACCACGCGGCCACGTACGACGTGCTCGGCCAGATCGCGGCGCGCTATCCGACCGATCGGATCGCGGTGCGCATCATCGGGCTCAACTGCATCACGCAGGGCGACTATCGCGGCGGGATCGCCATCGCCCGCCGGAGCCTCGAGGCGAGTCCGGACGATCCGCAGTACCTGACGATGCTCGGATTCTTTCTCGAGCAGTCGGGCTACAACGACGAAGGTCTCGCCGTGAGCCTGCGCTCGCTCGCCCAGGATCCGACCAGTCTCTACACGTATCACGCGGTCGGGCACGCCTATCAGGCGCGCGGCGACTATCCGATGGCGCTCGAGACGTTCGAGCGCGCGGCCTCGCTGGAGCGCTACGCGCACGTGCTCTGGCACCTGGCCGAGGCGCAGGCGCTGCTGGGCCACGAGCGCATGACGCGCGACTACTGGGCGTCGACCACGCCGCCGCTGCCGCTGTACGAGCGCATCGAGCTCCTGTGGCGCCTCGAAGTGCTGCGCGGCACGCCGGCCGATGGCGCGACATGGCGCGACCTCGCCAGGCAGGGCGAGCGGGTGCTCGCCGAGTATGCGGACTGGCAGACGACGTGGATGCACCACTGGCTCGGCGTGGCGTTCGCGCGCGCCGGCGACTGGGTGAGGGCGGAGCGGCAGGTCGAGTGGCTTCGCCTGATGCCGGCCGGGCGCCCGAGCGGACAGTGGTCGACCCTGGGCGTCGCGCTCCTCGAGGGAGAGATCGCGATCATCAAGGGCGATCTCGACGCGGCGATCCGACTCATGGCGCCGGCGATCGAGGAGCTTCACACGATGGGCGGAGGCAGCCGCGAGCAGAAGGACATCTTCCGCGACATCTTCATGGAGCTCCATCGCCGTCTCGATCGCGTCGATCGCGTGATCGAGCTGGCGCAGCAGCGGCTGCTCGCGAATCCGCATCACGCGCAATCGCTCGCCGCGCTCGCGTGGGGCTATGAGCGCAGCGGCAACGCCGTCCTGCACCGGCAGGCCTGCCGCCAGCTCGTCCTGAGAGCCGCGCAGGCGGGGCTCGCGCCGACCGCGCCGGAGCTCGTGGCGGCTCGACGCGTGCTCGAGGCGGTTTGAAGGCCATCGTCATTCGCGAGTTCGGCGGTCCCGACGTCCTCAGGTGGGAGGACGTCGAGACGCCGAGCCCTGGGCCCGGCGAGGTCCTGCTCGAAGTTCACGCCGTCTCGGTCAACCGGACGCTCGATCTACAGGTGCGGCAGGACGGCGGCAACTATGGCGTGACCTTGCCGCTCGTCCTGGGCAACGACCCGTCGGGAGTGGTCGCGGCCGTTGGTCGGCAAGCCGAGGGCGTGAAGATCGGTGACCGCGTCGCGATCTTCGGAGGAGTCGGGTGCGGCCGCTGCCCGCAGTGCGCGAGCGGCCGCCAGGCCGGCTGCGCGAGTCGAAAGATGCTCGGCGTCCAGTGCTGGGGCGGATACGCGGAGTACGTGAAAGTTCCGGCCGCCAACTGCGTTCCGCTGCCCGACGGGCTCGCGTTCACTCACGCCACGGTCATCGCGCGGCATTTTCCGCTGGCGTTCGGCGAGTGCCGTCTGGCCGATCTGACGGCCGGCGACTGGGCGCTGATCATGGGCGCGGCCGGTGGCCTTGGCAGCGGCCTGGTGCAAGTGGCCAAGCGCCTGGGCGCGCGCACGATCGCGGCGGCCGGCACCGACCGGCGGGTCGAGGTCGCCACGTCGCTCGGCGCCGACTTCGGCGTGAACTATCGCCGGCAAGATCTGGCGCACGAGGTCAATCGGATCACCGGCGGCCGTGGCGCGGACGTGGTCTTCGAGAACATCGGCGATCCGGCGCTCTGGCGGGGCGCGTTCAACAGTCTCGCGCCAGGCGGCCGGCTGGTGACCGTCGGCGCGCACGGTGGCGGGCACATCACGCTCGACGTGCGGCGACTCTATCAGCAGCGGCTTCGGGTCATCAGTGGTCTCGGTGCCGACCGCCGGGAGGACCTGGAAAGCTCGTTCGAGCTGGCCCGCGCGGGAGTCTTCCGAGTGCTCGTCGACCGTGTGCTGCCGCTGCGGGACGCGGCAGCGGCCCACCGACTGGTCGGAACGAACGAGCCAACAGGCAAAGTCATCCTCGATCCGACGGCGGGCTCTTAGGCGGCTCCCATCGCGCTCTCAGGTCTCGCGGGTACACCGGAGACAAAGCGGAGTGACGATGGCGAACGGATATTCTCGGCGCGAAATTCTCGAAAAGACGCCGGCATGCCTGGCCCTGGCGATGCTGACCCTGGCAGCTGTCCCGCGCGAGGCGCTCGCCCAGCAGAAGGTGGCCAAGTCGATGGTCCAGTATCAGGACTCGCCGAAGGGCGGGCACCAGTGCGCGGGCTGCTCCAATTTCGCCGGACCGGCTTCATGCAAGGTCGTCAGCGGGAACATCAGTCCGCACGGATGGTGCTCGATCTGGACGCCGAAGTGAGGACGCTCGGTCAGTCGTCGGCCGAGAGCATGTAGCCGATGCTCCGGATGGTGTGGAGCAGTCGGGGCTGTCGGGGGCCGTCGATCTTCCTGCGCAGATAGCTCATGTACACCTCGACCAGGTTGCTCTCGCCCTCGAAGCCGAGTCCCCACACGTGATCGAGCACCATCGTTTTCGTCACGACCCGGCCATGGTTGCGCATGAGGTACTCGAGCAGCCGCGCTTCTCGGCCGGTGAGGTTGATCGTGCGGCTGCCGCGCGTGGCCTGCCGGCTCTCGGGGTCGAATCGCAGATCGCCGACTCGAAATTCGGGCGCGCGCGGCGCCGCGAGCCGGCGCAGGAGTGCGCCGACCCGCGCCCGGAGCTCGGCCGCGGCGCATGTCCTCGATGCGACATCGTCGGCGCCCAGGTCGAGCCCGCGGATCGTCTCGGCGGCGTCGTGGCCGGGCGTCATCAGGAGCACGGGCGTCTCGACGCCCCATTTGCGCAAGGCCTCGAGCACCGCGAAGCCCTGAGCGCCCGGCAGGTCCGTGTCCATGACGATGAGCTCGTACGTCTTGCTGTCGAGCATGGCGTCGCGCACCGGCGTCGCGGAGCTCGCGGCGCCGACCTCGAAGCCCGCCTCGCGTAGCACGGCGGTGGCCCGGGCGCTGACCGCGGGATCTTCCGCTACGACCAGTATCCGCGCCGCCGCACCGGCGGCGTGTCGCCCCGGGCCGGCGGCGTGCGGAGCGGCGTCCCGCGCCGCCACCGCACCTGAAGCATTCGCTCGGGCCGCCGCCATGACGTTGCTCCTCTCTTGGACCTCGGCCTCACGCCGCGCGATGGGTCGTCGCGTGCGCCCCGTGCCGGCGATCGACGTACACCGCCAGGAGCGCGAAGACGTAGCCGAGAATCACGCCGTACAGCAGATGCTCGATCAAGGAGGCCAGAGCCACCGGTCGCGTCGCGTCGATCGCCGCGGACGACAGCGGCACCCTTCCGGAGAGCGCCGGAACGATGATCAATCCACTCACGATCCACCACGCCAACCCGTAGAGCCCGCCCCACAAGGTCATCCGGATCTCGTCCAGTGCCTGGGCGCTGGCGAGCCAGCCGAAGATTCCACCGATGATTACAGTGTAGATCAGGCTGGCAATCCATCCGGCCAGCGGGCCGCGGGCATGAAAGGCTTCGGCGGCGACGAGGAGCATCGACGTGCGCCCGCCGTCGGGCGAGTTCGTCTTGAGGAACAGCGCAACCAGGGTGAACGCGATTCCCGCGATCAGCCCGGCCACCAGACCGGTGGCGATTCTTCTCTGCATGAAAACCTCCTACTGCGTGAACGAGGACGCGGGCAGCTTCTCGATTCGACGAGCGCGCAGCTGATCGTAGACGCGAACGTACGTGATCCACACCCGCTCGCCCGGCTCGAGGTCGGCCAGCGCGGGCGCCGCCCCCTCGTCCACCGAGAACACCGCGTGCGTTTCCTTTCCGTTGTTCGTCGATCTCACGGTCAGAGCCTGAGCGCCCTGATTCACGGTGAGCACTTCGGCCATCATGTGCCTCACCGGGTTCGCGGCGACCCGCGTCGCCCGGCCCGGCGCCGGGCTCTGCGCGGCCGCTCCTCCGGAGAGGCCGAGCGTGATCATCACGAGCCCGGTCACGCCCGCTGGAATGAAGTGTTTCATCGCCTCCTCCCTCGATCCGAGCCTGGCAGCCGAGTATGAGAGAAAGATGAAGCCTGGCTGAGAACGAGCCCACCCGCAGTTCTCAGCGTGGTTTCACGAAGCTCTCACCGGGCCGCGCTAGTGTGGAATCTGATGTTGCAACACGTGGACGAGCTCCTCGACTTCACGATCCACGCGACCGACGGCGATATCGGGCGCGTGCGCGATCTCTACTTCGACGACCACCGCTGGACGGTGCGCTACCTCGTCGTCGATACCGGCCACTGGCTGCCCGGCCGGCGGATCCTCCTTTCGCCCGCGGCGATCCGCAAAGCGGACTGGGGCCGTCGGGAGCTCATCGTCGCCTTGAGCCGTGAGCAGATCAGGCAGAGTCCCAGCGTGGAAAGCCACCAACCGATCGGGCAGCGCCGGATCGCGCTATTCCGCGAGTGCTACACGTTGCCCTACTACTGGGCGGTCGGCGGATTCCTCTGGGGGCCGGGGATGTGGGCTCACCACGCATCCGGGAAGGCGTCCGGTCGCCAGCGGCGCGAGGCCCCGGGGCTTGCCCGCGATCCGTACCTCAGGAGCGCGCGCCTGATCCGGGATTATCACGTGAAAGCGATCGACGGTGACGCGGGCCACGTCGAGGACTTCCTGGTCGACGACGGCTCGTGGGTCGTGCGCTGCCTCGTGGTCAGGACGCGACACTGGCGCCTGGGCAAGCGCGTCCTGATTCCCTCGGAATGGGTCGCCTGGGCGAGCTGGATCGAGCTCACGGTGCACGTCGACCTGCGGGTCGACCGCATCCTGAGCGCGCCCGAGTACGATCTGACTCGGCCTCTCACCGAGAGCGCACTGACTCGCCTGACGGCCGGCTATGGGCAGCCGACACGGCAGGGTCTGGCCCGCAACGTGAGCACGGCGTAGCCGGCGGCGGCGCACATCCTTTCAGCTGAAGAAGCGCCGACTCGCCGCTAGCGGATCATGTAGCCGAGGCCGCGGACGGTGCGGACTACCGACTGGCCGGCCGGCCCGTCGATCTTGCGCCGTAGATAGCCGACGTAGACGTCGACGATGTTGCTCGCGGCTTCGTAGTCGGGACCCCACACGTGCTCGGCGATCATCTGACGCGTCAACACGTGTCCGTCGTTCCGCAAGAGGTATTCGAGCACTGCGTACTCCCGCGCGGTTAGCGCGATGCGCCGCCCGGCGCGAGTCACTCGATGGGCGGCCGGGTCGAGCATCAGGTCACCGCTCCGGAGGAGCGGCGATCGATGGGCCGATCGACGTCGCAGCAGCGCGCGGGCGCGAGCCAGGAACTCGTCGAAGACGAACGGCTTGGCCAGCGTTGCGTCCGCGCCGAGGTCGAGGGCTCGCACGACGTCGTCTGTCATGTCGCCGGCCGTCAGCACGAGCACCGGCGCATCGATCTGCTCCGCGCGAAGCATCTTCAAGAGCTCGAGCCCGCCGCGCGTGGGCAGGGAGACGTCGAGCACCAGCAGATCGAGAGGAGGATCCTCGGCCAGGCGGTCGAAGGCGGCCTCGCCGTCGAGCGCGACCTCGGTCGCGTATCCCTCCTGCTTGAGGGCCCGACCGATGAGGCCCGCCAGCTTCTGCTCGCTCACGGCGACCAGCCCGCGCATGTCGATGCTCCCTCGATCAGCGTACCGCTCGGAATCGGTGGACGCTATTCGACGCCGGTCGTCGCGGCCCGCGCCTGCCGCTGGCTTCGTCGCCGTGTCTTCAGTATTCTTCGTGCGGGTTTCATCTTCTCGGCGAGGATCCGCGGCGCGTCGCGCGGTCACCGAAGCGGCGCAACCAGGGAGGCAAGTCGTGACACCAGAGCCCGGCGAGCAGGACAGGCCGTTTCGTCTCGACGAGGCGACGATCGACGAGCTGCACGCGGCCATCACGGCGGGCCGGACGACCGTGGTCCAGGTCGTCCAGCAGTACATCGACCGCGCGCGCACTTACAACGGCGTCGCCAGCCTCCTGGTGACGGAAGACGGTCTGCCGGTGCCCGAAGCGAAGGGCGCCGTGCGCGCGCTGGCGCCGTTGCGCTTTCCGACGGAGACCGTCAAGGCGCGCGCCGTCTTGCCCGATCTTCACAAGTACCAGGGGCCGCCCCTCGAATACGGCCGCATGGAGCCGACCGCGTCGGATCCCGCCGTCTTCCAGCAGTACGGCATGATCGTGGGCAAGCCGGATGCGGGTCAGCTCAACGCGCTCGCGACGCTCAACATTCGCGGTGAACGATCGGTGATCTGCCGCGGCGATTTCGACCGTCATCCGTCGGCGGGCCCGCTGCCGCCCGGCGCGCCGCCGGTCTGCGAGATGTTCCGCCGGCTTCCCGACGCGCTCGAGCGTGCCGCCGAGCTCGACCGCACGTACGGGCGCAATCCCGATCTCGAGAAGATGCCGATGTACGGCGTGGTCTTCTCGTTCAAGGATCCGTTCGACACGAAGGACATGCGCACCACCGCCGGGGGCGACGCCCGCTACGACATCGACTTCCCGGCGCGGGATCACGTGCTGGTCGAGCAGCTCAGAAAGAAAGGCGCGATCATCTTCGCCAAGGCGGTCAACACCGAGTACAACGGGCGGGCCGGCAATCCCGGCGGTCGCCATACACCCGACCGCGTGCTGCCGTCGACCTTGGGCTACCAACGAAGCACCTGGGGCGGCAACCCGGCGAATCCATACGACACGACGCGCGCGGCGTCGCTCGGCTCGAGCTCCGGCTCGGGCGTGTCGGTCAGCGCCAATCTGGTGATGGCGAGCCTCGGCGAAGAGACGCGCGCGTCGTGCCGCGGCCCGGCGAACCACAACGCGGTGGCGCTGATCCTGCCCCACAAGGCGATGCTCGGCTTCAACGGGGGCGCGATCGGCGCGGACATCTACTGCGACCGGAGCGGCATTCTCTGTCGCACCTTGGCCGACTGCGCCAAGGTGCTCGACGCGCTCAAGGACGACGTCGAGGGCTACTACGATGCGCGCGACCCCTACACGACCGTGCCTCGCTCGTCGGTACTGAGCACGCCCTACGCCGGCCACGCCAAGACACGAGGCACGCCGGGCGCCCTCGCGGGTGTGCGCATCGGCGTGGTCCGCGAATCTATGGTGTATGCGCCCGGCTCGAGGACCGAGGAGCCGATCGTCACGGCCGCCGCGAAGGAGATCAAGACGATCCTCGCGGGCCGCCTCGGGGCGATTCTGGTCGAATCGTCCGATCCCGAGTGGAAGCGCGACGCGGACGTCGAGGCCATGACGACGGACTTCAGGCGGGCGCTCGCGCGTCTGGTGCCGATCGTCATGCCCGATCTGCTGTTCAGGCTCGGCCGGGATGGGCGACCGCTGTTCAAGGAATTCGCGGCGGCGGTCGTGCCGACCGAGTTCGCGCCGGGGAAGGTCTTCGGCACGGGCGCGCTGAAGCCGATCGATTACTGCGTCGCGCTGGCCGAGGGCCGCGTGCCGGCGCCGGCCAATCTCGACATCGCGACGATCCAGGAGCAGGAGCTCGCGATGGCGTTTCGGTTCCACGTGCCCCAGTACCTGAGCCGGCGCGCCGCGGACTGGCAGGCCGGAGGATTCACCGAGACGCTGACGGACTTCGCCGCGCTCAACGCGCGATCGAAATTCTGGGGCGACGACGGCCGGGCCGCCTTCAAGAACTGGGAAGAGGTGGCCGATCCGCGCAACCCGCTGGGCGGGCGACAGGGCGTCGACGAGCGCATCATGCTGCGCGAGCTCCTGCGCCGAGTGGACATGATGGTCCTGATCGAAAATCGCCTCGACGCGCTGGTGCGGCTGCATACGCCGTTTCCGCCGGGCAAGATCGGCGGCGCCTACCAGCCGGGCCTGCCCGGTAATCTGCGGCTCGAGACGTTCTACGGCCCGAACGCGGGGTTGACGGAAGTCCTGGTCCCGGCGGGCTACGTGACGACGGTCTACGATCCGATCTGGGCGCTCAGCCCGGAGGGCACGCGCTATGTGCCGGTTCCATCCGACACCCCGACCACGATTCCCGCGCCGGGGTTGCCGTTCTCGCTCGTGTTCCGCGCCGAGCCGGGCCGCGAGGATATTCTCTTGAAGATCGCGTCGGCGTACGAAGCCGCGTCCCGCCGCCGCGTGCCGCCGCCGGCGTTCGGTCCGCTTCGTTCATAGGCTCGCCTCGGACGGTGGGGCCCCAGCCTCGCGACGTCCTGCGGCTCGCAGTACGGCGAAGCCTTAGCGGCCGACGCCGCGATCGTCGCGCAGCGCCGCGACCAGAACGCCCAGGCGCGGCAGGTCGTCGAGCCGGTCGACGAGCGCTTCGACCCGCGCCGCGCCGGCCGCACTGAGCACCACACTGGCGAGCTCGCGAAACTTCGCCCGGATCTCGTCTTCACGGTACGGATCCTGATAGTCGCCCCGCGCGCTCTCGCGCAGCCGCGTCAGGTGGCGGCCGTCGGTGAGCGTGACGGTCACGCGCGCCGGCTTGAGACGCGGCACCGAGGCGCTGAGCGCCGGATCCTCGCGCACGGTGACCCGTCGGCGCAGCGCGGCGATCGCGGGATCGCGTACTACCTCGTCGGTGAAGGCGTGATAGCCCGCGTGACCTCGCAGGACCAGCGCGGCGGCCGCGTGAGGCAGCGAATACTTGGCCGCGAAGTAGTTGGCCGGCTCGGGCTCGCGCATGTTGGCGGCGAAGGCGTAGGTGGCGACGTCGATGCGCTCGATGGCGCCGGGCTCTGGCCGTAGCTCGCCGAGGATGTCTTCGAGCGCGTCCAGCGCCGCATAGATCGGATTGCAGCACGCGCGGAGCCGGAAGTAGTTTCGCGCGATCTCCCAGCGCCGGCCGAGCTCTTCCGTCAGCGCCTCGGTCTTGAACCCGTCGCCGACGAGCTCAGCGAAGGACTCCTCGATGGCGTTCGGCTGCGCGGCGACACCCGCGAGCGCCAGCTCCGGCGCCAGGACTCCGGCGAAACCGCTCATTCCGCCGGCGACGTTCAGTGCGGTGGCGCCGGCAACGGCGTTCGTGTAGCCAGGGGTGAGCACGAGGATCGAGCCGACGCGCAGCGCGAGGCTCATCTGGTCGCCGGTCACGGAGCGAAGCCGCGCCCCGGCGGCCACCGCGCCCAGCAAGGGCGCCTGACCGTTCTGGTGCGCGAGCCGCCGCGCCGTCAGCCCGGCCCCAAGCCGCGCGGCGACCTCGTAGCCGAACACGAGCGCGGCGAGCGTGTCGCGTCCCGAGCGATCGAGCCATTCGCCGCAGGCGAGCGCCGTCGGCAGGACTTGCACGGCGCCCTGGCAGGAGACGTAGCGATGCCCCTCGCAGAGCTCGATCGAGCGTCCCCCCAGACCGTTGAGCAGCGCCGCCGTACGCGGGTCGGTCGTCGGAAAGCCCGGCGCATACACCGTCGCGCCGCGGCCGCCGGTCGCCGTCAAACGCGCCCGCGCCTCCGCCACCTCGGGCTGCGCCGAGCCCGCGAGGATTACACCGAGGGTGTCCAGGAAGACAAGTCTGGCGTGCGCTCGCACCGCGTCGGGGACGGCTTCCCACGGCGTGCGGGCCACGAAGTGCGCCAGCTCCTCGATCGCTTTGCCCATGACGGTCTCCGTCGTTCAGAGAGAATCGCGCTTGGCGAGATGATAGCGGCTTCGCGCGCGCCGCGATATCAGATCGCGTCAGGCGCCGCGAGATCAGCTGGCCGATGGCAAGGAGATCAGCTGGCGAATGGGACGGGCGCGGACTCGGGGATCGCGGGACCGGGCGCCACGCCCAGCAGCAGCGCGAGCTCGTCGAGCCCCGCGTCGATCTGGGCGGCGATGTGCTCGGTCTCCGCCGTCGCGAGCTGATACGGATCGTTGATGGCCACCCGCGGCGGATGCAGCAGCGCGCCCAGCATCACGATCTTGTCGATGTACTCCGGGAACGCGCGGCGGAGCTCGACGAAGTTTCGCGGCTCGAACAGCACGATGACGTCGCTCGCACGCAGCATCGTCTCGTCGAGTGTCCGCGAGCGATGGTCCGCGAGGCTGGCGCCCCGCGCGCACGCCGCGGCCTGCACGTTGTCGGGCGCGGGGCGCCCTGGACGCGGGATGAAGCCGGCCGAGGCGGCGCTCAGGCGCGGATGGCGCTTCTTCCACAGCGCGGCTGCCAGCGGGCTCCGGCAGATGTTGCCCGTGCAGACGAAGAGGACACGGCTGTCGATGCCGTGCGCCCTCAGCCGCGGCAGCCTCCAGGCGTGCTGTCGCAGCGCGGCCTCGGCATCGGCGCGCGCCTGCCGGCGGCTCTGGAGCGCGCGCCGCTTTTCTCGGAGGAACGCGGCGCCCCCCTTCCACAACGGGCCTGGGTCGGTCCAGGCGAAGTGGTCCCAGCTCTCCTGCCCGATCAGCACTCTGAGAAACGAGAGCAGCTCGCGCGCGCCCGACGCGCCCTCCACACGGATTCGCCGCGCGATCCAGTCGAGGTCGGGCGGCATGTGGCGGGTGTAGTACGGACGCCGGTAGGCGGGCTGCGGTCCGGGATCGGCGTCGGTCGCGATACAGAACAGGCCGTACGGGAAGTCCACGCCGGCGTCGATGGCGAGCGCCACCGATCCCCAGAGCCGCGGATTGATCTCCATCAGCCAGTAGCGGCTGCTCGCGGGCTCGTACTTGAACTCCACCATTGCCACGCCGTGCCAGGAGAGCTCGTCGAGCAGCGCCTTCGCCGCGGCCAGCAGCCCCGGTGGGGCGACGACCGACTTGCGATAGAAGCTGCCGCTGCCGAGCCCGCCGCCGGTGCCCTCGTGGAGGCGCTCGTGCGCGAAATGCCAGATCATCTGACCGCGAACGTACAGGCATTCCACGCCGATGCCGATACCGGGCACCAACTCCTGCTCGAGCACGGGGCAGAGCTGGAGGAGCCGCTCGAGCGCCTCCCGTCGCTGCTCTTCGTCGTGGACCAGGATCGGAAACGCTTCGGCCAGGTCGGGGCCTCGCTCGAGCACGCTCGATACGGGCTTGAGCACACGCGGGAAGGCGCCGCTGCTCGCGGCGCCGCGGCGTGTCCGCAGCGACGACGCCGGCACGCTGATGTGCACGCGCATCGCCGTTTCGAGCGTCCTGGCCTTGTCGAGCGCCGTGTGCAGGGCGCCGGCGGGCGGCAACACGGCCAGCTCGCGCAGCGGATCGGACTCGGACAGCCGGGCGAGGTGATGGAGGCTATAGCCGGTGGCGGGCACGATCAGCGAGTAGTCGTCCGGCAGCGCGCGCAGCCACTCGAAGAACTTCTGGGAATCCGACGTGGACGGCTGCGCGAGCGTCCGCGCGGCCCAGCGCGAGTGAAACGCCGGACAGTCGGCCCTGGCCGCGACGTGCACCTCGAGATCGCGCTTGCCGAGCGACTGCACGGCCTCGACCGCCGCGCGGCTGGTGCCGTCGAGAACCAGGATCCGATCGGACGGCTCAGTCACGGCCGGTCCTCGCGAGGGCCCAGACGAGCTCGTGCGCGTCCCACTGGATGTGGACACGCGGCAGGCACCGAGGATCGGATCCGGGCCCGACGGCGCGCGGCTCCATCGTCACGCCGGAGTCGAAGTGCCGCGCGACGGCGCCCGCCGTGCGCGGGTCGTGGCTCCCGTTCGGGTACGCGAAGTGGCGCGCCTCGCGTCCGAGCTGCTCGCGCAGCATGGCCTTGCTCGCGGCCAGCTCGCTCTCCAGTCGCGTGTCGTCGACCTGCGGAAGGTCCACGTGCGTGTGCGTGTGCGACCCGATCGTGATCAGCGAGCTGTCCAGTGAGGCGAGCTCGGCCCAACCCATCAGGCCGAAGAGTCGTGCTTCCTCGGGCGTGAACGAGAAGTGCGGCGTGGCGCTCACGATCTCCGCCCAGATCGCTTCGCGCCGGGCCAGCGGCATTTCCTTCAGGGTCTGCAGGAACGGCCCCAACGAATCCGCAGATCCGCGCGCGTAGATCTCCCGCTGCCGCGGGGCCGACATGCGGGACAGCCGGGGCTCGAGCTCCCACGTCCACGTCGAGAACGGCGTGCCGACCAGCGCCGGGCAGACGTAGAAGGTCGCCGGGGCGCGCAGGCCCGCGAGCACGTCGTAGGCCACCGTCACTTGGTTGCGCAGGCCGTCGTCGAAGGTCAAGGTCGCGAGATTGCGGCACCGGCCGGCGCGGAGCGCGTCGAGCATCTCGTCGAGCGATACGAGGGAAAAGCTCCGCCGCACGAGACGGATGACGTCGGCCAGGGGCTCGGCTTCCTCCTCCTGGACGACGTGCGCCGCGAGGATGAAGCTCGCGCCGTCGCGACGCGCCAGCGTGCGCGCGACGCCGGAAGAGTGCAGCGCGCGCTTGACCGTGGTCTTGAGGAACATCCAGCCCACTTAGCCGCGGGGGCGACAAACAGGCAATCCGGTGGTGACCCGGTGCTATCCCAGGCGAAACCCCGACGCGCGGCGGTGCGCCCGAACCGGCTACCGCCTGGCGCCGCCCATCTGCGCGACGGGCGCGGTCGCGACGCGCCGGCCCACGGCGCCATACACACCGCCGGCGACGACGATGCCGACGAGCCAGCTGAGGTCGGCGCCGCTCAGCAGCCGGGTCGAAATCGGCCCCTGGAGCGCGGGCACGAGGCCGTCCTCGACCGACCAGCCCGCGGCCAGACCGATCAGGAACGCCGCGATCGCGCCCCAGTTCACGTCGCCATAGGCGCTGCGCTCCGCTTCCCGATAGAGCTCGGGGACGTCGATGCGGCCGCGCCGCACGAGGAAGAAGTCGGTCAGGACGACGCCTGCCCACGGGCTCATCCAGAGCAGCAGGCCGATCATCCAGTTGTCGAACGCCTTGGCGAACGAGGGCTGGAAGACGAAGTAGATCGTCACGAGATAGCCGACGACGCCGGCGATGAGTGCGATGACCGTTCGCGAGAGCCTGAGACCCATGCTGAGAGCGGCCAGCGCCGCCGAGTACACGTTCAGGATGTTCGTCGCGATCGGCCCATGGAGCACCATCAACAGGACCAGGATGGTCATGACCCCGCCGAAGACCGCGCTGACCATCTTGGCCGGGTCGGTGTCCTTGGTGACGCTCGCCAGGGTCGCGCCGAGAACGGCGAGCCATACCGTGGGCACGAACATGCCCACGTAGCTGTACCAGAAGACGGCGGCCGAGGAGACGGACCGCGGCACGAATCGCGAGTAGTCCGACGCCCAGGTGACCCAGGAGATCCCCCACCCCACGCCGATCGCGGTCATGAGCAGGGAGAGCATCGCCAGGTGGGCGGCCGGCGGCAAGGTGCTCTTGAGCCCCCAGTTGACGACGCCGGGCTGGCTCCAGGCGAGGATGCTCATCAGCACCATGATCGCGGCCGTCACCGGCACCGTGTACTTCTCGAAGGTGCGGATCGCGTAGAACCCATAGATCCCGATCAGGACCTGGATGACCATGACGACCGTGGCGACGACCAGGTTGCTGAGCCACGTGTCCCCGATCCCGAACTGACCGAGGATCGCGACCGCAATCTTGACGGGGAAGTAGGTGTTGACGCCGATCCAGCCCAGGGTCATCAGGAACATCAGGGCACTGGGCAGATAGGCCCCGCGGCGGCCGAAGGCGGAGCGCTGGAGCACCATCTGGTTGACGCCGGTCCGATGGCCCATCACCGTGAAGGCCGCGAAGATCGCGCAGCCGACGATGTTGCCGACCACGACGACGGCGATCGTCTCCCAGAGCCCAAGGTTGAGCACGATGCCCAGGGCGCCCAGGGCCCAGTTGATCGGCGCGATGTTGGCGCCGGCCCAGATCCACATCTGTTGCGGGCCGGTCGAGTCCTTGTCGGCTTCCGGAATCGGTTCGATGCTGTGGACGTCCACCTTGAGCTCGGCTCGGCTGTCGGTTGCCATGATTGCCCCCTTGGCTCGCCGAAGGTGTTGGGTGCTCCGCGTGAAGTTGGCGCGATACTGCGCCCGGCCCAGCGACCCTGTCAAGGCAGGCGACTGGCTGCAAAGTGAACGCGCGGTCAGAGAGCGGCCATTCGCCTTCACTCCCGTGTCGCGGAAACCTTTGATCCGCTTAGGGAGTCCTCTCGGTATCGAATTTGCCACGGAGATTTCGTATGAGCGAGGGCTCCGAGGCTTCCCCCGTCCGGCGGCCGCCGACCGTGGCGCAATACGCGGCGCACGTCGCGCAATGGCTGCGGGAGGACCCCGCCGTCTCGGCCATCGAGATCCTCCGCCGCGCCCAGGCGCTGGGCTATCGCGGCGGCAAGAGCGCGCTCTACGAGCTGGTCAGGCGGGTGAGGACGCTCGACGAGAGCCCGGCCGGGTCACGACAGCTCGTCGTGGTCGCCCCGGACCGGGAGCACCTCTACAACTTTTTCAAGCGGGCGTTCGAGGGCAACGCGACCGTGCAGGTGGTCATGGATCGTCGCGTCCAGCAACCCGCCTCCCCGGAGCTTCCGCAGGGCACGCCTCGACAGCGTAATCGCCGGTCGATCCAGCGGACGGACGGGCTCTTGCGCGCGATCGGGTGGACGATCGTGCGCCTGCGCGGCCCGAAGATTCGCCGGGGACCCGCTTCGTCCTGACGCCGCCTATCCCTCGGCGGCCGCGAGCGTGCCGGCGAGCCAGCGGGCGGCGGACCCCCCGATCAGCGCCGCACCGATCGTGATCGTGAGCGCGACACCGGTCGGACCCATTCCCGGCATCATCGGCTCGAACGCCGGGGTCCGCCCGATCGCGACCGCCCAGAACGCGAACAGGCCGACCGCGTAGACGACCGTGGCTGACAGCGGCCGCCGCCGCGGGTCGACGGCGACCAGGAGCAGCACCGGCACGAACGAGAGGAGCCGCACGAGTCGTCCCCCGGGAACGCCGCCCGGCGTGCTGCCGTTCTTCCGCGCGATCGCATGCGTCACCGCGATCGGCGACGTCGGGTCCTTGGCGATCTCATCCTGGATGACCGACACGGGTTGGATCATCTCGAATCCGATGCGCGCGATGGTCCCGCCGATCGTGCCGACGGCGAGTCCGACGATCAGCAGCACCAGCGGTGTCCAGCGCCGACCGGTGAGCCATACGGCCGCGAGCAGCGCCAGCGGGAGGAAGAGCGCGCCGAGGATCGGAAACGTGTAGAACCAGAGGCCCCCGTAGAGATAGGCGAGCCGGCTGGCCGGCCTGAGCCCGATCGAGAGACTCCCGTAAAAGCTCATGAGGGCGACGACGACACCGATGTACCGAGGCCAGCTCTGGGCGGGGTACGCCTCGCGCGCGATCAGCGCGCAGGCCAGGGTGTTGATCGCGACGCCCAGCAGTCCGAGCATGTGCGGCGGGCTCCACAAGGTCACGTCGATCCCGAACAGGCGGTGCCACAGATCGTCGATCGGCGCCGCCAGCACGGTGAGCGCGATGCCGCACGCCGCCAGCAGGAAACCCCGCGTGCCCGTGAGGCCGAAAATTCGCAAGGTCCCCTCGGGGGCGCGCCCGGCGCGCAGATACCGGAGCGTGTCGCGCGCCAGCACGCCGAAGCTCGCCAGCACGATGAGCGTCACGCCCGAATAGGTCATGACGTGCGGCGGGATCCAGAAGGAGTCCCGCCCGATCTGGACGTGCCACTGGATGTCCCACTGCACACCCCACGCGGCCCAGAGGTTGGCGCCCAGCAAGACCCACAGCGCGATCCGGTAGAGACCGACAGAGTGTGCCCGATCCGTGAACGTCGCGGCCGGGCGCCCGATAAGCGCGGTCTGGAGTGAGCTCATTGTGACTTCTCCTTGCTGAAGGAATGCGCCTCGGCCGGCCGGGCCCCCGCCCCGTGACGGCCTGCGGCGCGCACTGCCTTCTCCGGGCGCGCCTCGCTCGGCGGCTGCAAATGGGTGCCCAGGCGACGCAGGAAGCGCGCCTGGCGCTGCTGGAACTCGGCGTCGGTCGACCGCACGCCGGTGACGATCCGAACGAGCTGCGGGAAAGCTTGCGGAAACACGGTCAGCGCCATCAGCGCCAGGACGAGGTATTCGGCGTCGAGGTCCCGGTGCAGATGACCGCCGCGCTGCGCGTCGCGGAGGCGCTCGGTCGCCTCGACCCACGCCTTGCGGCGCTCGTCCTCGGCGATCGGCTTGCGATCGCCGCCTCCCAGCGCCTCCCACTGGAGCAGGCGGACGCCGTCGACGCGCTGGCAGGCGCGCGCGAAGAGGAAGGGGAGCAGCTCGGCCGGGTCGGGTGGCGCGGCGGCGACCAGATCGAGATTGGTGGCGATCCCCTCGTGGAGCGTGGCGCGGTAGAGACCTTCCTTGTCGCCGTAGTAGTGGTAGAGCATCCGCTTGTTCACGGAGGCGGCCCGCGCGATCGCGTCCACGCGCGCGCCGGCGAAGCCCTTGGCGACGAACTCGCGCCGCGCCGCGCGCAGGATGCGCTCACGGGTACGGACCGGATCTCGGCCTGAAGTAACCATCTGGATACTGGGACCGCTGGTGAAGTATCCATCCGGTTACTTTCGGCGTCAAGTGATGGCCGGGCGCGTGATCGGGCGGGCGCAGGTGCGTGACGGCGGTGAGCGGCTTCGCGGCGAAGGGCGGCGGGGCGCGCGCGGTCGCGCGGGGGGCCGTGCCGGGCGGCCCGCGCCGCCCGGCTCGGCGTCAGCTCAGTGCTTGGTGGCGAGGCCCTTGCGCTTCACGTAGCTCCAGAGCTTCTTGGTCATCTCGGCGGGTCCGATCGGCGTGGCGCCGAACAGCGATTCCAGGCTGTCCGTGCGACCCCGGAAGCTGATCGCGTAGCCTCCGAATGCGGGCTTCTTGCCGGCCGTGCGCTTCGTCATCTGCTCCCCCTTT
>Ga0126369_10001099_pt1 | contig 18504 bp, 31 predicted proteins | sample PanSoiMetaPlot_1_FD_109646 | JGI IMG/M metagenome (GOLD analysis project Ga0126369, IMG submission 109646) | Tropical forest soil microbial communities from Panama - MetaG Plot_1 | ecosystem: Environmental > Terrestrial > Soil > Tropical forest > Bulk soil | place: Panama | collected 2016-02-17 | reverse complement strand
GACAGCCGCCACGGCGAGCCCGCCGAATTCTGTTGCCGTGCGGCGTACCTGCTGGACGCGCTGAGCTGCATCACGGGCCATCGTATCCAGCTGGCGGTGACCCGCCCGCAGGGCAATCGTAGTGTCAGCATCCTGCTTCGCCCGTTGCACGAGGACGGCACTGTCGCCGGGCACACCGAGCACCTGCTGGCCCCGATCGACCCGCAGAAGACGTCATGAGTTACGCGGATTTTCTGGCTCGCAAAGAGACGTCGGTCGAGCATCGTGGCCGTGAGGTCGACCTGGATGAGATCCACCCGTCACTTCACGAATGGCAGCGCCTCATTGTCCGCGAAAGCGTTCGAATTGGCCGGAGCGCCTTATGGGAGGACACCGGTCTGGGCAAGACGCGGCAGCAGCTGGAATGGGCCCGGCTATCCGGTGACACATCACTGGTCGTCACGCCGTTGGCTGTGTCCGCTCAAACAGTCCGCGAAGCAGCCCTGATCGGCATCGACGCGCACTACGTGCGCAGTGACCAGGCCATTACCGGACCGGGAATATGGGTCACCAATTACGAGATGGTGGAGCGATTCGACCCGACCATGCTGGATGCCGTCGTTATCGATGAGGCCTCCATCCTGAAAGCACACGACGGAAAGACACGGTCACGCCTGATCCAGCACTTCGCCCGGGTTCCCCGACGGCTCAGCTGCTCGGCGACCCCGGCACCGAACGAGCCGGACGAGTTGACCAACCAGGCTGAGTTCCTCGGCATCTGCAGCCGGGTCGACATGTTGGCCACGTATTTCATTCACGATGAGAGCGGATGGCGTCCGAAACGCCATGCGGTCGAGCCGATGTACGACTGGATGGCAACCTGGGCCATCGCGATGCGCAGGCCGTCCGATCTCGGATTCCCGGATGACGGCTATGTCCTGCCCGGACTGGACATCTTCACCGAGACGGTCCCGGTCCACATTGAAGTTCCCGGACAGCTGTTCGCGACCGAGCTGGGTGGCGTCAGTGGCCGGGTGGCCATCCGCCGCGAGACCCTTCCGGCCCGCTGCGAGCACACCGCCCGCCTTGTGGACAAGGATTCCGATCGCCCCTGGATCCTGTGGTGTGGTCTCAATGACGAGGCTGCACTGCTGGAGAAGCTCGTCCCGAATTCAATCAACGTGCACGGATCCATGGCACCGGAACAGAAGGCCGAACTGCTACTCGCCTTCGCCGACGGCGAGTTCCCCGTACTGGTATCCAAGCCGTCGATCGCTGGTTTCGGTTTGAATTTCCAGCATTGCGCGGACATGGCGTTCGTCGGTCTCAACGACTCCTTCGAGATGTACTATCAGTGCATTCGTCGCTGCCTTAGGTTCGGTCAGCGGCAGCGGGTGCGAGTCTTCATCGCGCTGAGCGATCTGGAGACTCGGATAGCCGACAACGTGGCCCGTAAAGAACGCGAAGCGGCGAGCCGGACAGACGGACTGATTCGCGCCATGCGGCGCAGATGGGGAGTGGCGGCATGATGCAGGACTATATAGTCGACGAGGCGCACGGTGACGACTGGTCGCTGTATCTGGATGACGCCTGCGAGAGATTGCCGAAGATGGAGGACGACTCGATCGACCTCTCGGTCTATAGCCCACCGTTCCAGAGCCTGTACGTCTACAGCGCCAGCCCGCGGGACTTGGGGAACTCGCCGACGCGGGATATCTTCTTTGAGCATTATGGCTACGTGATCCGGGAATTGCTGCGGGTCACCAAGCCAGGCAGGCTGTCCTGCGTACATTGTGCCGACGTGGCAACGACGAAAGCGGCGCACGGCGTCATCGGTCTCTACGACTTCCCTGGCGACGTAATCCGGGCGCACATTGAGGCCGGGTGGACCTACTTCGGCCGCGTGGCGGTGGACAAGGATCCGCAGGTACAGGCACAGCGCACGAAGGCGCACGGGCTGCTGTTTGTCACCAAGAACAAGGACTCCTCTCGTTCCCGCCCGGGAATCATGGACACCAAGCTGATATTCCGCAAGCCCGGTGATTCGGAGGTGCCCATTCGGACCGACGTGACGAATGATGAGTGGATCAAATTCGCGCGGCCGGTCTGGACGGACATCCGCGAGAGCGGCGGAACAGACCGGAACCCGGCGACGCTCAATGCGGTCATCGCCCGCGAGGCCGCCGATGAACGGCACTTACATTCGCTGCAGCTGGACTTCATCTACCGATGCGTCCGGCTCTGGAGTAATCCCGGCGAGACAGTGCTGAGCCCGTTTGCCGGAGTGGGGTCCGAGGTCTACGTCGCGGTTCGGGAGGGCCGACGCGGCATCGGCATCGAGCTAAAGCCGAGCTACTGGACAACGGCATGTAAGTACCTGCGCAGCCTGGCGCAGGAGTCCGTCGACGGCGACCTGTTCGCCGAGCTGGAGGATGCCGCTGATCGGCCGCGCTCCGATCTGGTGGACGATCTGAAGTGGGGCCTGGCGCGCTGCGAGGAGTTCATCGATGCATGGCGGTCAGCCGCCGAGGGATACCGGCGCGAGATTGCCGAGTTGGAGCCGTGAGGTGTCGCATCCATTAGTGGTCCATCTGAAGAGAGATCTCTTCGACGTTCGTATCGACCGAGCATCGAAACTGGGCAACCCGTTCAAGATCGGTCAGGATGGCAGCCGAGCCGAAGTCATCGCCAAGCACCGAAAGTGGCTGTTCCAGCAGGCTGATCTGCTGACCGCGCTACGGGAACTGAGGGGCAAGCGTCTGGGTTGCTGGTGCGCCCCGCAGCCGTGCCACGGAGACACGCTGGCTGAGCTGGCTAACGGCCAGCTGGGGTTGCCAACCTCTCCTTCCTGTAGCGCCTGCGGTCGGGACCATGGCGGCCGGATCCCCTGGCACGCTATCGGCCCCGCCGATGCCGTCGATATCGACCTCGCCGTCCGGCTTGATATCGACGCCCCCCTCGGGGTGGAAGGTGAGCGCTGTCCGTGGCCGTGGGAACCTCAGCAGCTTGTAGGCGTCCCGCTGGGGCAGTACCCCTGCAAGTATTGCGGGACGATGGTCGTCGCTGGCTTCCCTCACCTCGATTACCGGGATGATGGCGATGGCCTAGTGCCGCCAGCACTGTGATAAGCTGGTGAGAAGCACAGGCCGACGGGCCTAGGACATGGAGGTGTCGAGATGGCTGGTGTCAAACGTTGGATCACGGCATTACTCCTGCCTCGCGGAGAGATCGCGCTGATCGACGGCGAGATCTCGACCGAGCACGCGGCCCCGGTGCGGACGCGTATGGTCTGGTATCGGGTCGACCCGCTCGCTGTGCACCTGCGGTTCGCGCTTGGCCTGCGGCGGCGCCACGTCGACTGGACGATTAGCCGTGAACTGCTGGCAGCCGGTTTGCTGATGCCGACCGGTGATGGCGACGTATGCCTCACCCCCTACCCCAACGGTGTCGTGCTGGAGCTGTGCCCACCGGGGGCGCGGGCGGCACTGCTGATGAATCCGGACGATATCGGTACCTACCTCACATCCACGTATCAGCAGGTCCCGATCGGCGAGGAGTCAACCGAGATCGATGATAACGCGCTCTACGCGCTGACCAAGGAGTGGTGATGTTATGACGAATGGTTTACTGTATTACCCGGAGCCACCACCGCATCGTGACGGTGAATCAGATGACGAATATACAAATAGGATGCTCGGCAAGAACAGTCCTTACGATCATCATCGGTATCGGCAATGCTCTATAGGCTGGCATTCGGAGTGTTCGCAGAACGGCGCCAAGTCTGGTCAGTGTGAGTGTCCTCATCACCACGATCCTAGATTGGTATCTGCCCTGGCCCATATTGAACCGCTATCCAGTCGGTTCGGTCTGACCGGCGCCATAGACGTTGCCGTTGATATTCTGACGGATACGAATAAGCCGTTAAGAGAGCTGATCAGAGTTTGGCATGAGTTGGGAGATACTGTGGCCAGTATGTGCGCCGATGAGCTTGAGGCAGTGCTCAACGGAGGTAATCTCCCAATGTTGCACGATGGGGAAAGGTGAGGGGCATGGCGAACATCGAGCTGCTGAATAAGGTAATGAACCACATCGAGCTGCACCCGAATCAGCACGATCAGACTGTGTGGGCAGAGCGCACGGTCTGCGGTACCGCGATGTGTTTTGCCGGATGGGCCGTGGTTCTGTCCGGCGGAAAGATCGCATTCGCGGGAAACAGTACACGGACCAGTCAGTGCCGTATCGATGGAGCGATGGACGATATTGATCTCGTCGCCGAGCGGCTGTTAGGACTGTCGATGGATGATGCCAACGATCTCTTTGGTCCCACCAACACCATCGAAGATCTGCGCGAAATAGTCGACATGCTCATCGAGCGAGACCGGAGCTGAGCTCAATGGCCGTCGGCGATCTGGTCACGCCGCACGGCGTCCTCCTGCAGGATGCTGGCGCACCGCGCGAGGAGTGGCTGGCCGAGCGTCGCAAGGGCATAGGGTCATCCGACCTTCCGGCCGTCATGGGCATGACCGAATACGGGTCAGCCCTGCGCGTCTACTACGACAAGCGCGGGGTGATTACCGACGATGACGCGGAGCACAGCGAGCCAGCACACTTCGGGAAACTTTACGAGGGGCCACTCGCCTTCGATTGGGCACGCCGCAACCGGACAGTGATTGAGCCGGTGGGAATCGGCGGTCACCGAGACGATCCATGGCAACGCTGTAGCCTTGATCGGCTCTGTGCAGAATGCCCGCTCAATCGCAGGGAACGACGAATCTGTGCTGTAGAAGTCAAGCACCGTGACAAAATGTTGGCCAAGCTCTGGCGCCAGGGTCCAGCAGACGATGCGCTGGTGCAAACCCTCTGGCAGGCACTGGTAACAGGCTTGGATCACATCCATGTCGTCTGTTGCATCGGTGGGAACGACTACAGGCAGTACGTCGTGCGAATCGCCGAGCACACGAAGCTGGTCGCCCTGCTGGACGCTACGGCGGCCCGGCTCTGGTGGGAGCACATCGTCCCCGGTATCCCCCCGGAGCTCACCGGGAATGAACCACCCGACGATCTGATCAAACTGTACGACCAGCTGCACCCGGAGCGCGCCGGGGCGATCGAGCTGGACCGCGACCTCGATGCGCAGGACGTGGTCACGGAATACCTCATTGCGGTGAAGGACGCGAGCGACGCCGAGAAGCGGCGGAAGTCCGCGCTCGCCCGGATGATCGGCCGTCTCGGTGAGTCGCAGATGGCTCTGTTCGACCAGCGCCCGTTCTACTCGCTGGAACCCACCCTCCGGCGCCACATCGACCTACAGCGCCTGCAGGAGGAGTTCCCGGCCGCCTACACCGCCTGCGTGAAAGACAAGCCCGGAACGAAGATCTACATCCCAAACCGCATTCGAGAGGAGTTCGGCCGATGAGATCTCAACAACAGATTGAATCAATGCTAGCTAGATTCGCTTCCGAAGGTGATGAATGCGATACTGAAACCGAGGCCGTCCGAGACGCGCTGCTCTGGGTACTCGATGGTGTCGGTGACATGCGTATTGAGCAATATCTCTCAGAGTCGTGAGGAGTTCGGCCGGTGGCTGTGTGCAGCGATGGTGACCAAGACTGTTCGTCTGAACCCCCGGGCTTGGTGGACTGGAACCATCCGCAGTGGGATGGTTATCACAACCCACGGGTCATCCAGATAAATCCCGCAGGGACGAAAGAACTACTGCGTTTCGACAACGGATACATGCAGTGGCTGAAGGCCGGATCTGCCGCCAATCATCCGGATAATGCGGGACAGCGCAATATTGTGATTGGGGACTGAAATGGTCGGCGTTGAGTTCATCCTGACCAACGGCCAGCGTGTGCGGGCGACGGGTACCTCCTGGGAGCTCAAGCGGAACGAGGACGGCGGCATGGACCTGACTCTCGGCTTCCCACATAGATCCGCTACCGGGTACCTCGGCCGTGCGCATCTTCCGGCAGGACCGGCTGTCGTCGATTGATATCAAGAGCCTCCCCCGATCGGAAGGGTGCGAATGACCCCATCGGATGAACTGCGCCTCGCTACCCATCTGCTGCGGACTAGTGCGGTTGGTATCGGCGCTATCGGCGAACCGCTGGCGGCATGGCTGGATGAGGTGTCCGCTAGGCTAGATGAGTTAGATTCCCAGTTGGCCGATGCGCCGAGCGCGTTGGCTGAGATTGTAGGCACCGAATTCATGCGCCCGTTGGCAACAGCCAGAGCGATTGTTGGCCATCACCAAAAGGCACAGTTGGCCAGGACGGGCCGTCATGTTCGCGAACAGGCAGTCAACGAGCTCCGTTGCGTGGCCGTCAACATCTGCGATGGCTGCCTAGAGTACCGACCCGGTCAGTGCCACATGCCCGGCTGTATCTTTATCCGGTTCTCCATCGATGACATCCCCGACCTTCGGGGCCAGTATGAAATCTCGTTGATTGGTATGACCTCTTCCGGTTCGGAGGATGATTAGCCATGACTTCTCTCACCGAGCGGGCGGAACAGTTCGCCGAAACCGGCCAGCTGGATCAATCTGCCGGTCGGTTCTACCGGGAACCGACGCCCGGGCCACCGCAGATAGACATGTCCGGCTACGAACCCGGCGACGGCGACCCCGAGATGGTCCCGGTGCACATCGCGTGGCTGCGGGTGCGGCGGGATATCGGATCGATCGCGAAGGGCGAGCAGTACAAAGAACGCGATCGTAATAACAACAACGTAGAACGGGTCGTCTACCACTTCCGTGGCGTGGATACCGTGGTGAAGGCCTTCGGGCCGGTTACACTGCGCCACGGTGTGAACGTCATACCATTCCGTGTGGATGCCGAGCATCGCGACACCACCTCTTCGCGAGGGAACAAGATGCGCGAGTGTACGGTCACGGTCACATGGAAGATCACTGGGCCGATGGGCGACAAGATGCTGGCCCAGTCGGCGGGCGAGGCCCTAGACACCTCAGATAAGGGAACGGCAAAGGCGCAGTCTGTGGCCTTGCGCGTCCTACTGCTGGGCGCTGGCCTGATACCGACCAGCGACGACGACCCCGATTCCGTGCACATCGACCGCGGCGAGGCACCGGTCCGCCAGCCGAGTTCCTATGTCGCTGAGATCACCGACCCGCGCACGAGCCGAGCGAGGCTGCTGCAGATCCACGCTGAGCTGAAGATGGCGAATCAGCTCGATGCGCTGGTGGCCAACGAGACGGGCGACGACGAGCAGATCGGCGTCATGGTGGTCCGGCTCGGCAGGGAACGCGCAGCAGCGGAGGGGATCTCGTGAGCGGCGCCCGCCGACCGGCCTTACTCATCCCGGCCGCGGCGGCCATCCTCGCGCTGTGCGGGTTCAGCGGATGTGGCGTCACCAGCGACCAACCGGAACCGGCCGCGCAGGGCTGCCCAGAGCACGGCTGGGCACTGCTCTGCCCCGGACTTGACCGGCAGCACCAGTCCGGGGCAGCTGCGGACATGCAGTTCAAGGACCGTAACGCCCGCCATGAGGCCGCGCATGCGGTGGTGGCCAAGGCGCTGGGGGCGACGGTGGTGTCTTGTCGGCTGAACACGGACGGGTCCGGAAAGACCCGGGCTAGGGGTCGGGTGCTGCATGACCCGGAGAGCCGGGTTGCCTACGAACTGGCCGGGGTGGTGGCCACCGGAACCGAGGAGGGGGCCGAGGAGGACATGGCCGAGGTCGACACCTTCCTGGCCACGATCCCAGAGGCGGAGCGGGATCGGGTCCGAGACGCCGGCCTGGCCGAGGCTGCCCGTATCGTGGCCGAGCACTCCGCCGAGATCGATCGGGATGCGGTCATTCTATTGGATCGGGGATGGCTATGAGCTGGACCGACGGCCCGCTGATGGCGATCGATACCGAGACGACCGGCAAGGATCCCCGAACCGCCCGGATCGTCACCGTCGCGCTGGTGACGATTAAACCTGGCGACCGTGTGTGCCCAGCCGAATGGCTCGTATCGGTGGACGAGTCTATTCCCGCTGAGGCGACCGCTATCCACGGGATAACTACGAAGCATGCCCGGGAGAACGGGCACCCGCTGGCGGACGTGCTGCGGGTGCTCATGGTCGAGCTGCTCAGCGCGTGGCGGCCGGAATGCCCCCTAGTCATCTTCAACGCACCTTACGACCTGACCGTCCTTGCCTGCGAACTCGCCCGCGTCGGCCTTCCGCCGTTCACCGTTTCGGCCGACGAGCGGTCTGTCATCGATCCGTTGTGTATCGATCGCGATGTAGATCGCTACCGGAAGGGTTCACGTCGTTTGGAGGACGCCTGTCGTCATTACCGCGTCGCTCACGACGGTGCGCACAATGCCACCAACGATGCCATCGCCGCCGCCCGGCTGGCGTGGCGGTTGGGCACCGTGTACGCCGACGTCGGCGAGATGGACCTCAGCTCGCTGCACAAAAAGCAGGAGATGTGGTATGCCGACTGGGCGGAGAACTATCAGGACTACCTGCGTCGCAATGGAGACCCAACGGCCGTGATTGACAGGCAATGGCCGATCAGAATGGCAGGGGAAGGGGAAGAATCGTGACCGAGAACCACGGTATCGTGAACGACGGTGGCACGATGATTGTCAGCAATATTGCGATAGGCTCGGGAGCACAGATCATCGTCGTGCACCCTCAAGGAAACGACGATGATGGCGAGGACGACTGAGCGATGGACGAGCCGAGCGAGTACTGCAGATGTTCAGGTCTGGTCGCGGCGGATTGGGTGGACGGAGTCTCAACCTGTGTCAGGTGTGGACTCCCGCGGGACCAAGAAGATGCCATGGTGCAGACCTACCTCGGTGAGTGGCGTGAGTCAGTAGCGCAGCGCTGGGAGGCGATGCTGACCGATCCGAACAGGAGGGCTTACGCACGTTCGGCCCGGTATCGTGCCGAATGCCTTGAAGGTAGAATGCCGATCGGCGAATCAATTCAGCGGCACAACGCAGCATGCGACGTCGCACGTGCCGAGGTGCGTGCTACCCTTCGTCGCATCGTCTCTGAGACGAGCGGTTCGCCGGACGCCAACCTAGAATTCGTGACGTGGCTGATGTACCGGGCCGAGGAGGGGCGGCGCTGGGCCGACACCCTCGCGAACTCGATCGCCCCGGCCGATGTTCTGGGCGACCATGAGGGATTCGATCGATGGGTGCGGGCGAACACGTGGCTCAACGACCGGGAGCACGCGTGCCTGACCGCCGACGTGGTACTGTTTGCCCGGCGCGAAGGTCAGTTGTGCGTGCTGCTCATCCAGCGCAAGTGGGATCCGTTCGCCGGCAGTTGGGCACTACCCGGCGGTCATGTCGATCCCGGCGAGGATACCGAGTCGGCGGCCCGGCGTGAGCTGCGCGAAGAGACCGGCCTGCGCGTCGAGCCGGTCTCACTGCTCCACGTCGGTGTCCGCGCCGATCCCCGCCGCGATCCACGTGGTCGGTATGCCAGCTTCGTCTACGCTGCCGAACTACCCGGTCCGCCGCCAGAGCCGAAGCCGGGCGATGATGCGGCAGCGGCTCAGTGGTGGCCGACCGGCGACGTCAACGAGGAGCTGGTGGCGTTCGACCACTACCAGATGATTCAGGACGCGCGGCGGCTGATCGCCTTGCGCCAGGCGGCCAGCGTATCTGGAGACAAAACGAGTGCGGATCGGAATCCGATCCGGTCGATAGCAGACGGCGGGACGAACGATCGGCCATTCCCGACGACTTTCGGCGAGGCCGTCATGGAGATCATGCGTAAGGATATGGAGCGATGAGTCAACGGCGGGCAGACATGCGGAAACTGTTCGCCCTTTTGCGCGAGCACCCAGAGATAACGGACCGTCACGCCTGGGCTACCGATAGGCTACAGCGGGCCGGAAACGACCAGGTGACTACCTACCGCGCGCTGACGGAAAAGGAGATAGGCCGCCTGATCAGCTCACTGGAGTATCCGGAGCTCAGCCTTGACGGCGTCCCCTCGATCTGCGGCGAGGTGAGCCAGGGTAGTCGGCCGTGCATTCTGCCATCCGGAGCGCACCCGGACGGCTGGTGCGTCGATGAGTTCGGTAATACCTGGGTACCGCGTTACTAACAGGTGATCCGATGAGCTGGATATTCCGCCTGAGCGACGGCTGGTGGCGCAGGCAACCATCCTACGACGCCGACGGCTATCCCTACGATCTGGCCGTGAGCCACGGATACTACGATGGGTGCCAGGCGGAATACCTGGACCACTTCACCGATGAGGACGGGTACGACTGGTATGAGTGCCCGAGATGCGGGGCGGTGCTGGACTGATGACGGATTTATTCGGAATCGACCCCGGCTTAGCCGTGCTGAGCGAATGCAGCGAATGCCCGCCGGCTCAGCGCATAGCGTGCGTAGACCGGGCGCACCGCCCGTACCGCTACCAGCTGGAGCGATCGTGGCTGCCGGACGGACCCCGAGCCTGCTGGATCATGCTCAACCCGAGCACGGCCACGGCCGAGATGAACGACCCCACTATCGGGCGGTGCGTGCGGTTCTCCTCGCTCTGGGGCATGGCCGGTCTGACCGTGGTGAACTTGCACGCCTGGCGTGCGGTGCGCGTCAACGATCGAACGTGCGTGGCTCACCGAGGCTGGATGACCGAGGATCAGCTGCGCGACGTGGCATCGGTGTTGAACGAGATCGTAAATAGTGGTGTCGAGCGGCCCCGCATCTTCCCCGCAGGCCCGGACATGGAGGGGGGAGCGTGAACGCTCGACCACTCGATGAGACCTACGGCGACGCAGGCTCCGTCCGGAATACCGAACGTCGTCCGTCGAACCGCTCGACCATGGCAATCCTACCAACACCGCCCCCGATCCCCACAATCCACCAGGAGGAGTCATGTCCGTCGTCACCCTGGCCACCCGACACCTGTGCGGCATGCTCGATGATCTGGCGTTGACCGCGGCGGACGATCCGGAGTTACGAAGCCTGCACGGCGTCACGCTGCACACCGACGTCGGTGAGTACGCCGTTGACGTGCCGAGCGACGGCGGCGAGCGGCCACTGATCGAGGCGTTCCACACCGACCTGCTGGTCGGGACGAGCTCGGATCGCTACGTCATCGCGCAGGCGCACGCCGCAGCCGAGTTCTCCTCGCCGGCCGGCTGGCCTCGGGCCGTCATGCTCGGCCTGACCGACGTCAAGGCGTTGAGCGCGGATTTCGCCAAGCGGGTCAGTCTGTTCGGCCGGAAGGTGACGCACCGCTGTGAGATCGAGCTTGCCAGCGACCGGCTCACCGTGCGCGAGGATCCCCGCCAGGTGCCTCACGGCCTGGCCATGACAGTGCCGGCCCGGGAGGCGAATCCGGATGCTCTGGCCGTCGCGAAGCTGGATCAGGACGGCTCCATCCCCGTGCTCGGCCCGGACGGGGGTGAGGTCTCGCCCAGCATCGGCCACGGTTACAGCGCGGACCACCTCATGGTCCTGGCCAAGGTCGGCGTCCGACGCGGCATGCCCGTGGCGCTCTATCGCCGTCATCAGAGCCGCCCCGTCGTCGCCGAGGTCGGAGCCAGCTACCGCGCCGTGATCACGGCGTATCAGCTCGATACCGAGGTCGGGCAACATCTCGGGCCGACAGTCCGGATCTTCGGCATCCCGGAACAGAGCAGGATCTTCGACTCTCCCACCGAACTGTGAATGGATTCCCCCGACCGGGAACAGTCGCAGATGCTATGATTTACCTATCGGCGACGGTCGACGGACATGGAGGATACGATGGATCTGGCGACGAAGGAACTCCGGCAGCAACAGGCCGTGCAAGCGCTGAACGAGCTGAGCAATCCTTTTATCGGATGGCGCGTTGACGCTGAGGCGCTCGGCGAGCAACCTGCCTGGGAGAAGTGCCCGAACGATTCCGATGACGGCGACGGCATCGTGGCGTTCCCGATCGAACCGCACGGCACCCCCGGACCAGTCCTCTGTCTGCCGTGCGCGCTACGCTATGCCGAGGGCATGATGGAGCCGAATACTACGCTTTCTTTGGATGTGCTGCGATGACTCTTGCGGATGAGTACGCGAAAGACTGGGCTGCGGCGTCGGCATCCTTCGCGATGGGGGATATCAGTGGCGTGCACGCGGCCCTTGTCGGTTCGGGGCCTGATGGGCCTGACGACGGCACGTGGGCGTTTCAGCGCAACGCGTCCTTGATCGCCACGGGAGCGATGATCACGGCATCCGTGATCGCAGAAGACGCCGGAGTCCCGCAGGGCTGCGGATTATGGTACGCCCCGATCACGAACGACATGTCCGAGCTGGCAGCGATGACGAACGAGTTGGTGGTGGCATCGCTCAACGGAGCCAACTCTCTGCCAGAGATGATCACCGAATATCAGCTGAAGCACGGATCTGGTCTATCCGTCGGCCTCCTGGTGACGATGCTGAAATACTACATCGGCGTTGTCGCCGCGATCGCGGCGAGAGAATCCCGATGATCTCGCCGCGATCGGAATCCCGGATCACGGTACCCCGGGTGAGCCGGAAGGACGCCCCCGGCCTCTCTCCGGAAGAGGAGTGGGGGCGGGACTGCGCTCTGGCACAGAGCCACCTCACCCGGGTCGCGAAAGATACCGGCGAGCTGGACATATTCTTGGACATGGTCGGGTTGAGCTCTGACCACCCGATGCCCCTTCTGCCCCCGACCGCAGCCGATCTACCGTGATCGATCTCTGGGTGTCTGGACGATCCGGCCCGCAGGGCAGCAAGGCCTATAAGGGACACCGCGCGAGCAAGCAGACCGGACGATCGGTCCCGATTCTGGTCGAATCGTGTAAGTCGGTGGGTCCGTGGCGCCAGCACGTCGCCGTGGTGGCCGGTGAATGCTGGGCTGGGCGACCGCTGCTGACCGGCGAGCTGGCCGCGCGTCTGGGATTCGTGCTGCAGCGGCCGACGACCGCGCCGAAGACGGCCCGTCTCACGGCGGCCAGGCGCGTCGGCGATCTCGACAAGTTGTGCCGCGCCGTCTTCGACGCTCTGACCGGCGTGGTGATCGAGGACGACTGCCTGATCGTCGAGCTCACCGCCACGAAACGCATCGCTCACCACGGCGAAGAGCCGGGATGCGCGATCACCGTCTGGGCGCTGCCCAGCGAACAACCGGAGGAGATCAATGACAGCGGCATTCGTCCGTGCGACGGTGCGGTGGAAGCCCGGCCAGTCCCGGCGCGGAAGGACCTTCGACCCACTGCCCGCGGGAAACGTGCTGTGCCGATCCGAATGCATCCTCTGTGACGAACCGCTCGGTGATGAGAAGTCGACGCAACTGCTGGTGGTCGCGCTCGACGATCAGCAGTTGCGACACTGGCACGATGCCGAGGCGGTCCGGGTGCACGAGGGGTGTCTGTCCGGCATGCCGGATGCTCTGATCGATCTGGTTCTGGACGAGTGCGACCCGACCGCGCCGCACGAGAAGGCCCCCCGGGGGTGAGCCGGGGGGCCTTGCGTGGGGGATCAGACTCCCGCTGCGGTCAGCGCCCGAAGCACCGAACCATCGAGCTCCTCGATCGTGCCGTCCAGTGCGGCCAGCATGTTGCGCTCCGGCCTGATGGTGCTCTTGTTCACGCCGGCTTCATGGTGCCAGTGCGTGTTGAACGCCTGCAGCACCCCCAATGCCGATCCCTTCCACGGAACCACTCGGTCGTCGGAGTTGTACAGACTGGCCACGGCCGCCCGGCGCCGCAGCACCCGAGTTGCTCCGGCCTTGCTGTTTTTAGCCGGATCCGCGATGACCGTCTTGAGAACGACCTCGAACTGAGCCTCGCTCACCGACCGCCCGCAGAGCCGCTCGACCTCATCCTCGAACGCCGAGGCCGAGTCGATGATAATCTGCAGCGCTTCGCGTGCACTGTCCAGTCGCAATCCCGAGTTCGAGCTGTGCCGGATCTTGTATTCCGCGCCGTTCTCGCTCATCGCGCAGGCCAGCGTGTTGTCGCACACCACGGCCGTGAAGGTCCGTTTGTACGTGGTGGCCAGTGACCCGTCCAGCGAGGTGGTGGCCACGAGGTTCGGCCGGTACTCCACACCACTCGGCGTGCTCATCTTCTCCGGCACGCCGACCTCGACCCACGCGACCGCGCCACCCCTGAGCAGTCCGGCGGAGCTGACGCCGAGATCGTCGTCAAGGATCAACTCGACGTTGGTCACCAGAGCCTGCCCGAAGTCGTGCGGCACGTAGGACGGCCGGAACATCCCTAAATCGGCGTAGGTGTCCGATCGCACGATGTTCTGTCGGCCGGGTCGGGCGAGCATGCGGTAGGGCTGGCCGTCCTCGCCGATCCCCTCGCAGTCCTCGTACGTGGCCGGAACCCGCACATAGACCGGCAGCGAGACCGGGTGCCAACTGAACAGCCGCCGCCGCAGGTCCTCGGTGGGAATGGCGCCGGGGTAGTGGTTGGGCTCGTCGCCCTGCTGGCTGGCCCGGTAGTGCCAGGCGTGTCCCCGCTGGTCGGTCATGCCGACCAGCACGTTGGTGTTCAGCCAGGCAGCGGTTTCCTGTGACATATCAACCTCCATGTCCGTCGGGGGGGAGGTACGTCTCCTCCGGGTCCCCGTGTCTTTCCGTACAACTCTGAGTCTACCCCCGTGCCTACGAAAACTCAAACGAAAACTCTCCCCCGAACTTAGGGGGTAGCAACGACCAGGCCCCGACCTCCACGGAAGAAGGGTCGGGGCCTGAGTTGATCGATCAGTCGAACTCGCCGGCCTTGGCACCGGCGATGAAGGCGGACCACTCAGCTTCGGTGAAGAGTGCCGTACCGCCGCCCGGATTCCGGGAGTTGCGGATGGCCCTGCCAGCTCCTGGCACAACAGCCATCTCAACACATGTCTCGTCCTGCGAGGAGAAGCTCGACTTGCGGTAGGTGAGTGTCCTCAGGTCAAGATCCATCGGTTCTCGGTCCCTTCTCGATGAGGTGGCGGATGACTCTGATCGTCTCGTCCGGGCTGCCGCCGCTGGCATCGGCCAGCTCGGTCAACTCTTTGTAGAGGCGAGACATTTCCTGCACGAGTCCGTGATCCTCGATCAACGATCCACCGGTTGGCGTCTCGGTGTAGAGGAACGGCGGCAGCAAGTGGGGCGGGAGGGTGACGATGGTGAAGTGGCCCGGAACGTCATGCACTCCTGCCCTCAGGGGGATCATCCTCAGGGTAACATTATCCTGCGCCGCCATCGCGGCGAGGGTGTCGAGCTGATCGCCACCAAGATAAGCCGCACGGATCAGCGCGGCCTCCGACACCATCGCGTCCGTCGCGAGATCGCCGGATACGATCCGCTGCTTACGGGCGACCCGCAGTGCGACGAACCGCCTGATCTCCTCGGGGCTGCGGATGGCTCGCAGCTCGTACAAATACCGGGCGTAGTTCTCCGATTGGAGCATCCCGGGGATGAGTTCGATGCCGAGCATCTGGATCAACTCGGCGTCAGTCTCCAGACTGAACAGCCCGGCGAGTTGCGGTCCGAGTTGAATGCCGTCGGCGTCCCACTGACCCGAGGAATCCGGTTCCTCCAGCAAGAACTCCATGCTGGTCAGAGTCTGCGCGTCCGCACCGTAGACGTGCGTCACCAGACTGCGCAGGATGTTGATATCAATTTCCTCGGCTCCGGTCTCCCATCCGGACAGGGTGCTCTGCGTGCGGCGCACTTCCGCCGCTGCGGCTCGGCCACTGAGGCCAACAGATTTCCGTAGATCCCGCAGGCGACGCCCCAGCATGATCCGCCTGACCGTGGTTGCCGTCATGGCACGTAGCATACGCCATCATCGAGTTGTCGAACTATCGACATATCGGAGGATTACGCGTAGGCTCCATGTGGGCACACCGTGCCTATGCCTCGCCCGGCCTTCCGGCCGGTTGGTCCCCTCGGAAGGCTGGGCGGCATCCACACACACGTTGCCGCCGTCATGACTGCCGTCAGGGTGTCCTGTCGGTGAGATCGGGCTCGCGAGAAGGGTAACGAGTCGTTAATTAACGACTCAACGGCCGGACGGGGGACGGCGGCGGCAACCCATACAGATGCGCGGCAGGTCTCAGGCGCCACACCAATCGACCTGCCCGCGCGGAGGGTTACGCCATGAACGATACAGCACAGGTGCACCGCCCCCATTCGGGGGGTCGAGACTAATGGACTGGCGTTACCGTGCGGAATGCCTGAGTGAAGATCCTGAACTCTTCTTCCCCGTAGGTATCAGCGGCCCCGCCCAACTACAGGTAGACGAGGCGAAAGCCGTCTGTCGGCGCTGCCCCGTCCGGGCAGAGTGCCTGCGGTGGGCACTGGATTCCAACCAGGATGCTGGCGTCTGGGGCGGGGCGAGCGAGGGCGAGCGACGCGCCATGAAGCGGCGCGGCCGAATCCGAACCGATTCAGTCACCCGTTCGCCCTGCGATGGCCGGGATGACACCGTCATCGATCTGCTGGTCAACGGAGCAAAAATTCCCGCGGCCAGTGCAATCGACCTCGCGCATGCCGCCGTTCGGCTCATGGCGCGCCGCAGAGGATCGAGAGAGGACATCGCCCAGCAGCTCGGCACCTCCGCCGAGAACGTCCGTCGCTGGTGCGGCCGGGCGGCCAGGGGTGAAGGCCTGGTCGGAACGCCGAGCGGTCAGCGATGACCGCCCCGGCCCCACCGTCCTCCCGCGACCGTTCGATACTACGCGCGGTCGGCGCCGGGCGAGCCATGTTGATCTGCGGGTGCGAGCCGGATCTGCTGATCGACGGCATCGGGTGCGCCGATCAACACGCCGCGCACAATCTCACCCGATTCGGGTGGATCCGCCCAGCCGGGCCGGGTGTGTTCGGCGAGACGGTCGCGGCTGAACTCACCAGCGCAGGATGGCTGGCGCTGTCTGATTCCGGGCAGGGGAGGCGAGCGCCATGATCGGCGGTCTGTCTCCAGCCGCTTGGTTGAGCCAGTTGAATGCCGACGTCGTCCAGCGTGCCTATGACCAGCTGTTCGCGACGCGCGAACTTCTACTCACCGGCCCGAGTCCGGAGATTCCGGCCGTCGGCGCGGCAATCGATCACATCAGGCTGGCCCGCGCTGAGCTGCACAACCTCGGTGCCAGATAAGAAGGGACGACCGTATGCCCTCCCCCGAGCACGACGGCAGACCACGATTCCCGCTGGGCAGGCTGGCTCTGGCCGGTCTGGCCGCCACGGTGATCCCGCTGCTGCTCTGGGGTGGGGGCAGCGTCGTTGTCATGGCGACTGCCGCTGGAGTACCACAGTGGCTTGCCCCGGTCCCGGCCATCGCCCTCGGCGGCGTCATGCTGGCCAGCACGGTGATCAGCATGACGCCGACCGTGGACTCCCGGATCCGGCACTACGCGGGCGCCCTGAGCTTCGCCGCGATCCTCGAAGAGATCATCGTGGCGGGCGCGCAACACTACATGGCGGTCGGGCACCCGGCCGGGATGCCCGCGCTACAGACCCCGATCTGGGGCGCGATCATCGGCGGCATCCCGAGCCTGCAGGGCGGCCTGTTGATCCACGTGCTCGCGATGGTCTTCGCCCAGCATCGCCGCGAGATCGCCGAATGGCGACATGCCGTCGGTGAGGCGGCGATCGAGCTGGCTGACGTCCGGGCTGCCGCCATGCTCCGCGCAAACGAGCGGGACAACGAGGCTGCGCACGCGCGGAACCTCGCCGGGCTCGCAAGTACCGCGGCGATCGACCGTCGCCGTGAGGCGGAGGAGGCTGTCCGGCTGGTCGCCGCACAGCGCGAGCTTCGCGACATTGAAACGTCCCGCACCGATGCGGCCAAGAAGTCCCTCGCCCAGGCCGCGCCACGTCTCGGCGTAGTGGCTACCAACGGCACGGTCCGGCCGTCCGGCACCACGGCGTCGGAGACGTTCCGCGCGTGGCTGATGGAGCAGCACGGGCGCGGGCGGGACATATCCAAGATCTTCCCCAAGGAAGCAGCCAGCAAGACCGGGATCAAATTCGAGACAGCCAAGAAAGCGTTTCCTCCGGTCAAGCGCGAGCTGATCGAGACCATCGCCCTGGCCGCTGCCGGGTGAGCAGGGAGCAGTCATGCCGGAGACGAAAGACCCGTTCAAGGAGGCTCAGCTACCCTCTCCCGCCCCCGCTGAACAGAAACCGCAGACGAACGCCGAGCGGGTGGCCGCGCTGAAGCGGGACCCGAACCGTGCCGCCCCCGCTGCACTGCTGGCCGCAGCCATCCTGGTGCCGCTGGTGATCGTGCTCTGGCTGCACAATCCGATAGCCGCGCTGATCCTGGCCGTCGTCGGGCTGGCTGTCATCGTCGCGGGATGCCTGGCCTCTTTGTCGTCGCGTCGGAACAGACGGTCGAGTCAGCCCCCCCCGACCGAACAGCGCCCGCCCCGTCAGCCTCCCCCTCCGGCCGGACGTCCGCAGAATCCGTACGCCCCCCGGCCCCCGGCAGGACGCCCCCCGGCCGCGCCGCGGCCGGTGACGCCGCCGATGGACAGGTCTCGCCCGCCGGCAGCGTCGCCGCGTCAGCCGAGCGCGCCACGTCAAGAGCCGCCCCCCG
>Ga0126369_10001097_pt1 | contig 18519 bp, 20 predicted proteins | sample PanSoiMetaPlot_1_FD_109646 | JGI IMG/M metagenome (GOLD analysis project Ga0126369, IMG submission 109646) | Tropical forest soil microbial communities from Panama - MetaG Plot_1 | ecosystem: Environmental > Terrestrial > Soil > Tropical forest > Bulk soil | place: Panama | collected 2016-02-17 | reverse complement strand
GCCGACAGGTCGAGCGCCTCCAGGTTCGCGATCGTGGCCCGGATGTAGCCCGGCCCCTGCTCGGGGTCGAACGGCGAGTCCGACGCGAACAGCACGTGGTCCACGCCGAAGAAGTCGAGCGAGCAGCGGATCGCGTGCTGGGCGCCGAACATCGCCGTGTCCGCGTAGAACATCCGGAAGTAGTCGAGCGGCCGCCGGGACAGTGGGTAGTGCTCGACGTCCTCGCGCTGGTCCGGCGGAGTTCGCGCCCCGAGCTGATCCAGGCCGGGTCCGACGCGCCCCGAGAACTGAGGGACCATGCTGCCGCCGTGGTGGATCAGCACCTTCAGGCTGGGGTACCGCTCCAGCACCCCCGAGAACACCAGCCGGCCCATGAACAGCGCCGTGTCGTACTCCCACCCGAAAACCCACCACAGCTCGTACCGCGAGCGCTTCTCCGTCGGGTAGTCGGCCCACGACGAGTTGCGCGACGGGTGGACCCAGATCATCCGGTCGAGCTCCGCCATCCGCCGGTAGACGGGCTCGAACCGGGGCTCGTCCATCGGATGCCCGTTGACGTGGGTATAGAGCTGGACGCCCAGCGCCCCGAGGCGGCCGCACGCGTAGTCGATCTCCTCCACCGCCGCGTCGACGTCGTTCATCGGCAGGCACGCCACGAAACCGGCGAACCGCTCCGGGTGCCGCCCGACCAGCTCGGCCAGACCCTCGTTTCCCAGCCGCGCGAACTCACGCGAAACCGCCAGCGGGCCCAGGTCCTCGACGGCCGGTGCAGGCAGGCTGACGACCTGCCGGTAGTCGTCTCCGAACTCGTCCATCTGCCGGAACCTGAGGTCCAGGTCCACCATGGCCGGCACGCCGCTGCTGCGCATCCGGAGGTTCGCGGCGTCGGCCGACCGGCCGTGGGACGCGAGGCGGTCCGCGTACGCGCGCGGCATCAGGTGACAGAAGACGTCGATCTTCATCTGGTTGGGATTCTCTATCCGCCGGCCTTCCAGGCCAGGAAGGCGTCCAGGTCGATCGTCTCCAGGTCGACCTCCTCGATCGGCGGGTACGGCCGGCTGCGACCGTCCCAGCCCACCTGGTCCAGCGCCCAGTACAGCTCGACCACGTTGCCCTCGGGGTCGGGGAAGTAGATACGCAGCTGGCAGCCCGGACCGCCCTGGCGGACCGCCCGCAGCGGTCCGTGGTGTTCGGTGACGTAGCGCGCGGCGCCGCGCAGCTCCTCGAAGCTGCCCAGCTCGAACGCGAGGTGGTGCAGCCCGTACGGGCCGGTCGCGGCTTCGCTGGACGCGCGCGGCTGGAACAACGCCAGCACGTGGTGATCCGTGTTGCAGCGCAGCCAGACCGCCTCCACGAGCGGCCCGCCGTCCGGATATGGCATCCGGTCCGAAACCTGCAGGTGAAGCACCGTGCGGTAGAAGTCGACCATCCGGTCCATGTCGCGGACCGCGAGGCCGACGTGGCCGAGTTTCAGTGGCCGTACGCCCATCCCGCTCATTGTTACGCTAACGGGCCAGTGGCAAAGCTCGCGATCATGATCGAAGGCCAGGAAGGCGTCGACTGGCGGCTCTGGAAGCACCTCGCGGAGACCGTCGAGGGGCTCGGGTTCGACTCCTTCTGGCGCAGCGACCATCTCTATTCAGTGTTCGGGCAGGTCGACCGCGGCGTCATCGAGTGCTGGACCTCGCTCGCGCTGATCGCCACGTGGACGAACCGCATCACGTTCGGCCCCAACGTCTCGCCGATGACGTTCCGTGAGCCGGGCGTGCTGGCGCGGACCGCCGCGTCGGTCGACCTGCTCTCCGGCGGCCGGCTCACCGTCGGCGTCGGCGCGGGGTGGTACGAGGCCGAGCACCGCGACTTCGGCGTCCCGTTCCCGCCGCTGAAGGAGCGGATGGATCGGATGGACGCCGCGTTCGACACGATGCGCGAGGTCTGGGAGAGGCGGAACCCCGGGCCGCCGCGGGGCACGATCCCGTTCCTCGTCGGCGGCGGTGGCGAGCGGCGCACACTGCGGGCGGTGGCGCGCCACGCCTCCCTGTGGAGCATGGGCGGCCGCCCCGACGTCGACACGTACCGCCACAAGGTGGAGGTGCTGGGCCGGCACTGCCAGGAGATCGATCGCGATCCGGGCGAGATCCGGCGCGGATTTCAGACGCCGTTCCTCATCGGCCGCACCCAGGAGGACCTGCTGCGGCGCGCGTCCCAGCTCGGCTCTGTGATCCCGCCGTACCGCGACATGCCGCCCGAGCAGGTGCTCGCGGTCGCTCGCCAGCGAAGCTTCGCGGGCACCCCCGAGGAGATCGCGGAGCAGATGCGGCCGTACATCGAGCTGGGAGTCGACCTGTTCTGGTTGCAGCACTTCCTGTTCGACGACGACGACGCGCTCGCGCTCCTTATGGACGAGGTCGCGCCACTCATCGCCTGAACGCTTTCCGAGCGCTGCGCTACAGTGGAGGGCGCGTGTTGCGGCGCAGCCTCGCCACACTGGGTGATCGCACGTACCCGCCAGGCAGAGGGCCGCACGCGTCGAGACCACGACAGACAAGGAGAAACGCAGCCTGACCATGCAGAACCTGGTGAGTGCCGAGGAGCTGGCCGACGCCCTCAACAAGCTGCCTCTCAACAACCCGATGTGGGGAGAGGGCGGCTTCCGGGTCGGGGGCCGCTGGCTCGAGATCGATCCCGACCTCTCCGACCAGCTTGCCGCGGCGATGCTCAAGTGCGACCTCGAGACCGCTCGCCGGCGCAACGACGCGGAGGCGCGCTGGTTCGTCGCAGGCGGCGTCGCGGTGGTGTACGTGAACGGCAAGGGGTGGCGGCCGGTGAAGAACAAGACCTGGCTGCGGCGGGCGCCGCAGGACTGAGCCGAGCGGGCCGGCCGTGAGAGTTCTGTTCGTCGGCGATGTCGTCGGACCGGCCGCCGTGGCCTACCTCGCCGACCGCCTTCCGGTGCTGCGGGCGGACCTGGCGCTGGACGTCGTGATCGCCAACGCCGAGAACTGCGGTCCCACCGGCATCGGCATGGCCGTTGACCTCGTCGAGCGGCTGGTCGCCGCCGGCGTCGACGTCGTGACAGCCGGCAACCACGCGTTCGACGGCCCCGAGGTGGCCGGCGTGCTCGCCGTCCCCCGCGTGCTCCGGCCGCTCAACCTGTCGCCGGGGGTGCTGGGCCGCGGCTCGATCACGATCGACGTGAGCGGCGAGGCGCTGACGGTGCTGGTCCTGGCCGATCGCGAGGCACTGGCGCTCGCCCCGTCCGTGGCGGCATTCGGCCGGCGGCCGTGGGATGCCTGGTGCGCCGCCGAGCGCCTTGGCACCGTGATCGTCGACTACCACGCCCAGTCCGACATGGAAAAGGAGGCATTCGCACACGCCGTGGACGGCGCAGCCGCGGCGGTGATCGGGACGCACACGCACGTCCCCACGCTGCCGCTGCACCTGCTGACGTGCGGGACCGCGCTGGTCACCGACGTGGGCATGACCGGGCCCGCCGGTGGGATCGAGGGCTTCGACGCCGCCCGCTACGTGGAGATCGTGCGGGGCACGCCGCCCGAAGCCGCGCCGCCGGTCCGGGTCGCGGGCGGCCCGATCGTCCTCGGGGCGGTGGTGCTCGACATCGAGGCGGGCCGCACGACGGCGATCGCCCGCGTCACGTGAGCGAGGACGAGCGGCCGGCCATGGAGCCGGTGGACGCCGTGCTCGGCATCGGCCGCTACGCACGGCCACCGGCGCCTGCCGAGACGGACGACCCGCTGCTCAGCATCGGCGTGTTCGCGCGGCGCTCTCGGCTCTCGCTGAAGGCGCTGCGGCTGTACGACCGGCTCGGGGTCCTGGTGCCGGCCGACGTCGACCGCTGGAGCGGCTACCGGCGGTACCGCCAGAGCCAGCTGGCGACCGCCCGGCTCGTGGGCATGCTGCGCCGGCTGGACATGCCGCTGGCGCAGGTCGGGGAGGTTGTCTCGGCGGGCGGTCCGCACGGCGCGGACGTGATCGGGGGCTACTGGGAGGCGGTCGAGCGCCGGGTCGCCTCGCAGCGCGAGCTGGCCGCGCACCTGCGCAACCGGCTGCTCGGGGACGAGCGGAGCTTCGCGATGTTCGAGGTCCGAGAGCGCGACGTTCCCGAGCAGGTGGTGCTCACCGAGCAGCGGCACGTGCTGGTGCCTGCGCTGGCCGATTGGATCGGCGCGGCGATCCCCCGCCTGCTCCGGGCGGCCGAGCCGTGCGGCGGCCGCGCCGGGCCGCCGTTCGTCGTCTATCACGGCGAGGTCAACCAGGACAGCGACGGCCCGGTCGAGGTGTGCGTGCCCATCGACCCGGCGCGGGCGACGTCGGCGGCCGCGGCCACCCGCCGCGAGCCAGCGCACCGCGAGGCGTACGTCCGGCTGCGGAAGGCCCAGTCCGAGAACCCGCAGATCCTCTCTGCCTTCGATGCGGTCGGGCAGTGGATCACCGAGCAGGGCCGCGACGAGGCCGGGGCCCCGCGCGAGGTCTACTTCGCCAGCTACGCCTCGGCCGGGCCGGGCGACGAGGTGTGCGACGTGGCGTTTCCGATCCGGGGATCGTGATGGACCACGAGCTGGCCGGCCTGTCGCTCTCGCGCATCGCGGCGGCCGCCGGCGAGATCGACGCCGTGTTCCTGCGGACGCCGCAGTTCCTGGACGAGGGGCTTTCCGCAGCCCTCGGGCGCGAGGTGGTCGTCAAGGTCGAGACCCTGAACCCGATCGGCAGCTTCAAAGGCCGCGGAGCCTGGCTGCTGGCTCGTGCCCTGGATCCCGCGCGCACCTGGGTCTGCGCGACCGCGGGCAACTTCGGACAGGGGCTCGCCTATGCCGCTCGCGCACGCGAGGCGAGCGTCCACGCCTTCGTATCGCCGGCCGTGCCGCTGGTGAAGGTCGAGCGCATGCGCGCGCTGGGCGCCCTCGTCGAGACGGCAGCGGAGCCGTGGCCGGCCGCTCGCGAGCACACCGCCGCAAACGCGGACCGGCTGCTCGTGGTCGACGGGCTGGGCCCCGAGATGGCGGAGGGCGCCGGGACGATCGGAGTCGAGCTCGAGGCCGCTGGTCCGTTCGACAGCGCGGTGGTGCAGCTCGGGGACGGCGCGCTGATCTCGGGCGTCGCCCGCTGGCTGAAGGCCGCTGCACCGGCCACGTGGATCATCGGCGTCGCCGCGAGCGGGGCGCCTGCGATGGCCCGCAGCTTCGCCGCCCGCCGCCCGGTCTCGGGCCCGACAGACACGATCGCGACCGCGATCGCGGTCGCCGACCCGATCCCGGAATCGCTCGCGCGAGTGCTGTCGCTCGTGGACGAGGTCGTCCTGGTCGACGACGACGATCTGCGTTCCGCGCAGCGCCTGGTCGCCGAGTCGCTCGGCGTGCTCGTCGAGCCGGCCGGCGCGGCCGGGGTCGCCGCGCTGGCCCGCCATCGCGAGCTGCTGCCCGGTCGCCGGATCGCAGTGGTGCTGACGGGCGCCGCCTACGCGTAGGCGCGCTGGCGCGCCGCCTCGTAGAGCACGATTGAGGCCGCGACGGCCATGTTCAGCGAGTCGGCGGAGCCGCCCATCGGGATGCGGGCGACCGTGCCGCACAGGGCCCGGAGGCCATAGCTCGCGCCTCCGGCCTCGTTGCCCACGACGACCACGGTCGGCCGGCGCAGGTCCACGTCGCGGAGCGGCGACTCGCCCGCGGAGTCGGTGCCCACGACGTACACGCCGGGCCGTCCGGCCAGCCATCGCTCCAGCTCGGCAGGGCCCCCGACCTCGACCGGCGGCAGCGAGAACAGCGAGCCCATGCTGGCGCGGATCGCGCGGGGATCGTAGGGGTCTGCCGCGTGCCCGGCGACCACGACGCCGTGCGCGCCGAGCGCGTCCGCCGAGCGGATGACCGTGCCCACGTTGCCCGGGCTCGCCGGGCGGTCGAGCACGACGACGAGGAGGTCGTCCGGAAGCGTCAGGTCCCCCAGCCGGCGCGGCCGCAGCTCGGCCACCAGCAGCAGCTCCGACGGCTGCTCCCGGTCGCTGAGCTGCTCCATCAGCTCGGGCGCGAGCAGGTAGTGGCGCTCCGCCCCGCAGGCCGCCACGATCGAGCGCGCCCAGCCCGAGAGCTCGCGTCCATCCTCCGAGCAGACGCTGCGCACCGGCCAGCCCGTGTCCACGAGGCGCTGGATGGGCCGGACGCCCTCGACGAACAGCTCGCCGTACTGGCGCCGGCGCGTGCGGTTGCGCTTGAGCACGTCCAGCCGCTGGAAGACGTTGTTCCCCCTGCCGACGTGCACGACGCGCGGCTGGTCACGCTGGATCACGACACATAGGATCGGCGGATGCGGCTCGTCGCGCGCTGTCTGCGCGGCATCGAGTGGATCTGCGCCGCCGAACTGGCGTCCGCCGGGGCGCAGGTCGACGCGGTCGCGCACCGGCTGGTGGAGTGCAGCGCTCCCGTGGGCCCGGAGCTGCTGGACGCCGGAACCGCCGACGACCTGTTCCTGCTGGCGCTCCGGCTCGACGGCGCCGGCCGGCGCCGGGCCGCGCTGCCCGAGCTCCGGACGCAGGCCGAGCGCGCGGAGTACCGCCCCCTCCTGGCAGCGGTCGAAGCGATGCGGCCGGTACCGGCAGGCGCTCCGTTCGAGGTGGTGGCGAGCTTCCTGGGCCCCCGCAACTACAGCCGCTTCGAGATCGAACGCGCGGTCGGCGACGGGCTGGAACGGGCGCTCGGGCGGCGGTACCTGCCGGGGCCGCTGGGTGTGAACGAGCACCCGCCGCTCAGCTGGCGCGTCCACCTGTGGGACGGCGGCGGCTTCCTCGGCCTCCGGCTGGCGGCCGCCCCTCTCCATCGCCGGCCGTACCGGCTGAGCTCGCTGGCCGGCACCCTGCATCCGCCGCTGGCCCGTGCGGCGGCGGTGCTCGGCGGCGCCGTGCCGGGCGCGCGCGTGCTCGACCCGTTTTGCGGGGCCGGCACCATGCTGCTGGAGGCGGGCCGCCACCAGCCCGCCGCGCGGCTGCTGGGCGCCGACACCTCGATGGACGCGGTGCGCGCGGCGGCCGCCAACGCCGAGCGGGCCGGAACGCCGGTCGCGCTGATGGTCTGCGACGCCGGCCACCTGTCCCTCCTGGCGGGCGCGGCGGACGTCGTGCTCACCAACCCGCCGTGGTCCCGCCGGGTCGCCCCCGCCGCATCGTTGATCGGCGGGCTGGGGCCGTTCTGGCGCGAGGCCGCGCGGGTCACCGCCGGACGGATCGTGGTGGTCCTGGAGGAGCTGGAGAGCCACGACGCCGCGATCCGGGCCGCCGGGCTCGAACCGGTGCTCACGCAGCGTGTCGCGGTGTCCGGCGCCTGGACAACGCTGGGGCTGCTGGTCCGCGCGGGCGCCGAGCGGGCCGTGCGGGACCGCCTGGCGGCGCAGGGCCTGCGTCAGGGTCTCATCGACCCCTGACCCGGCGGCGGCCTTCCCGAGGGGAGGCACGACCGACGGCTACTGCTCCTCCGGCTCCTCGGCCTGCCGCCGGCGGTCCAGCTTCGCCTCCTCCTCGAGGACGTCCGCCTCGGACGGCTGCTGCCAGAGGGACACGTCGTCCTCTTCCAGCTGCTCCCGGGTCGGCCGCTCGATCTCGAACCCCTGCACCGGGTCGACCTGGTCGGCGACCCGCCGCAGCTCCTCCTCCTCCCGCTCGCGCTCCTCGTCCTGGTCCGGCATTGCTCCCCACCCTACGCCGCAGTGTCCGCTCCCTGGGCGGCACACGGTGCCGCCCAGGCGATGGTGAGACAGCCCTAGGCCGTCCAGGTCAGCCTTTGCCCCCGGTGCTCAGGTAGAGGGAGGCTCCCTGAAAGGTCGTGGGCACGGATCCGCTGTAGTTCGTCACGAAGCCCTGGAACTCGATCGTCGGCCCTACCGCGAGCGTGGTCGTCGCAGTGCAGCTGGTGCCCCTGCCGCAGACGCCCACGAGCGCGCCGGTGTTGATGTTGAAGATCTCGGTGTAGTAGGGCGTAGGACCGACGTCGACCGCCGTGGTGGCTGTCACGGTGAACGTGTACTGGGTGGTGGTGACGTTCGTGGCGACACCGCTCAGGTGGATGTCGATCGCATTCCAGGCCACGTCGACCTCGCTCGAAGCGCCCTGGTTGTTCGCGGGCGGCGGCGAGTTCGACAAACTCCCGACATACGCCACGAAGCGCCCGAAGTGTGGAATGGCGCTGTTGGACGACGCCGGGCTGGAGCTGTTGACCGTCCCCGAGCAGATGGTCCCGGTTGGGCAGGCGACCACGCGGGCGCCGGTGGACAGGTCGTAGATCTGGGTCCACCAGGGAGTCGGGCCGACGTTGAAGGAAGTCGTCGACGTCACCGTGACCGGCGTGCCGACCGGCACGTCGTTGGCGGTGGCCGTCATGCCGGTGAAGGGCCCTCCGCCGGCCGCAGCCGGCGTGGGCAGGGCGGCCGGCAGGAGGCCCGCCAGGATCGCAGCGGGCAGGCAGAAGGCCAGGAGCCGCCTTGCGGAGTTCAGGACGCCAGTGGCTCGTATCAACATGGGCCGCGAGTCTCGACAGCGGGCCTTAAGGATCGCTAAAGGTCCTGGCCGGGAATGCTGCCGGCCGGCCGGACCTCTACGACACGAGCTCCCGGGACGGCCGGGTCCGCCGCCCGGGCAGCACCGATCCGAGCATGCGGCTCGGCGGTCGAAGCGCCCATGAGGTGAGCGCGAGGGCCGCCAGCACCAGCGGCGGCGCGACGTCGCCGACGCCGTAGCCTCGAACGAGGAGAGACGCCGCCGCCGCGGTCAGCTCGAAGACGATTCCCGCGTACGCCCATTCCTTGAGTCGGGGAAGACCCGGGGCCAGCAGGGTCGCTCCTCCTAGCACCTTCCAGACCCCGAGGATCGTCAGCACGAAGATCGGATAACCCAGGCTCGTCACCACGTCGACCACGGGCGTCCCCGCGACGAGCCCGCTTCGCCCGTGGGCGAGATCCGTCCCACCCCCAGCAAGCGTCTCCGCGGCGATGAGCACCGTGGCAATCCAGTAGGCGACCGACTTCGGGTTCATGCGCAGCTGCCACACTTCCGCCACTCCCTTTCGCTCTATCGATACGTTGGCGTTTCTAACTGAGGTGTACGCTACCGTTTCGATGGATCATCCGTCAACGACTACAGCCGGCAGGTCGCGAGGGACCGCGCCGCCGTGGTATCGTGCGGCGGTCCACCGGAGCGGGCCAGGGAGGGATTCCGGATGTCACGTCGCCTCGCGCGTCGCATCGTCATCGTCGCGGTCCCCGCGATGCTGCTCTTCGTCGCACCGCCTCTGACCGCCCACGCCGCCACCACGCTGAACGTGCCGGCCAACTTCGCGACCATCCAGGCGGCCATCAATGCCGCAAGCGATGGCGACACGGTCCTGGTGGCCCCGGGCACATACACGGAGAGCATCGACTTCCTGGGTAAGGCGATCGCAGTCGAGAGCGCTCAGGGACCGGGCGGCACGACGATCGACGGCGGCAGCCAGGCCACTGTCGTCAGCTTCCACAGCGGCGAGTCTCGCGCCGCCGTCCTGCAGGGCTTCACGATCCAGCACGGTGTGACGACGACGCAGGGCGGCGGCATCGAGATCTTCGGCGCCTCGCCCACGGTCAGCGGCAACGTGATCGCGAACAATCAGGCGGGCGGGGACGGCGCGGGGATCGACGTCCAGTCCGGTGGCAACCCCCTGAGGACCAGCAGCCCGCTGATCACGGGCAACACGATCACCGGCAACTCCGAGATCCCAGGCTGGAGTGGCGGCGCCGGCGGTGGCATCTCGATGAACGGGGCGACCGGCGCGGAGGTGATCGGCAACACCATCACGCACAACCAAAACGACTCGGGCGGGGCCATGAACCTGGTGGGCGCCGGCACGATCAGCGACAACATGATGAGCGGCAACACCTCCAACTCCGGCGGCGCGATCTGGATCGTCAACGGGTTCACCGGCCTGATCGCTCAGAACGTGATCGTCGGCAACACCTCGCACGGGCCGGGCGGCGGCATCTTCTTCTCTCCCGCGTCCGGCAGCGGGGGGGCCTTGCTGGTCTCCAACACGATCGCGGACAACCAGGCCGTCGGAAACAGCGGCTCCGCCGTCTACGCGGCCGGCTGGTCCAGTCAGTGGCAGCTCTTCAACAACGTCCTCCAGGGCGCCGGGACCAGCACGGTCGAATGCGACACTGACCCGAGCGACGGTCCGCCCCGGCTCGACCACAGCGACGTGTTCGGCGCCGGTACTGTCCTGGCAGGGACGTGCGGGTCCATGCTGGGTACCAGCGGCAACATCTCGGCGGACCCACGGTTCGTGGGCGGCGGGAACTATCGCCTGCTGTCCGGCTCGCCGGCCATCGACGCCGGCAACAACTCGGCTCTGTCGCTGCCGGCAGCCGACTTCGACGGACTGCCCCGCATCAGCGGCGGCGTCGTCGACATCGGCGCCTTCGAGTTCCAGCAGAGTGGTGCGCCGGCCAGCGTCAGCATCTCGCCTGCCAGCGTGGACTTCGGCAGCCAGCCTGTCGGGTCCACGTCCAGCGCGTCGGTGACGCTGACCGACAGCGGAGGCACTCTCGTGCACGTCGACTCGGTCGCCATCGGCGCCGGCTCGCCGGCGTACAGCGTCAGCGCGGACGCCTGCACGGGAGCGACTCTGAACCCGGGCGCCAACTGCGTCGTCGGAGTCCACTTCACGGCGTCCGCAGTCGGGGCGGTCTCGGGCCAACTGGCTGTCGCCGGCAGCGCCGGGACGCTCACCGTGCCACTGAGCGGCACGGGGGTGGCCGGCCAGGTGTCGATGCAGCCGGTGAGCCTCTCGTTCGGCCGGGTCCGGGTGGGCCGCCAGAGTGCGGCGGGCTCGATCACCCTCACGAACAGCGGCAACGGGACACTGCAGGTGGGCGCGGTCTCGCTGCTGGGCCAGGATCCCGCCGACTTCGCCGTCGTCTCCAACTCGTGCACCGGCGTGGCGCTCGCGCCGGCGGCCACCTGCTCCATGGCGGTCGTCTTCCAACCGGCCGCCACCGGCGCCCGTACGGCCACCCTGACGATCGCATCGGACGACCCCGCCAGCCCATCCACGGTCCCGCTCGCCGGGAGCGGCCGCTGAGGGCCAGAGCCCACCAGGCAGATCTGGCGTCGGCCTCGGGCTCGACGGCGCTCGGGTGAAGTCACCAGGACAGCTCGAGGACGTGCCGCTTGTTCGTGCCGACCTTGACCACGTCCTTCTGTCCTCGGTGCCCTGGTTGGCTGTGCGGTAGGGCTCGGTGTGCTGCCCACGCGTCGATCTTCGACACCACCGTATAGTTCCCCGACCGTCTCAACTCCCCCGCGACGACGCTCGCTGCCTCTTTGCTGTACGGCCCGTACAGACCGCTGCCATAGCTGTCCTCAGTGTGCAGCAGACGTATCTGGCCTCGACGCGTCCTCCGGGCTTCGGGAGCACGGGCCAGCCGCTCCAATCCCTCACGCACCAGCACGCGGGTTTCGTTGATAGCTTCCAGCCGTATTCGCTCCGCAAATTCGACTATCCGGCGGTCCATCGCGGCTTTCTCTGCTGCGGCCTCACGAACGAGGTCGTCCATCGGTTTGTAGGCGGACATTCGAACCGGCGCTCTATCTCGTCCAGCTCGGCACTGCCGGCAGCCTGGCTACGCCGTGCTGGCGCGTCGCACCACCTCGCTGTCCGCCCATGCATCTCCTCCCACTCACACTCGGGCCTGGGCCCATATATGTGTGGCACATCATGCAACTTCGTGGTCCAGGTCGCCCCTGGGCGGGCGCGGAGGTGTCGGGGCAGGTGCCTACCAGAGGAAGGGAATCGGGTGGGACCTCACTCGGGTCATGGAGGAGTCGCAGCCCGGCAGCTTATCGTCGCCGCGGTCACCCGGCCATGGGGTTGCGCATGGTGCGTACCAGGACCTCGGGGCCGAGCTTGACGTTGTCGCCCGTACGGAGGAGGAAGCGAACGACGTCCACGATCTCGTCCACACTGAGGAAGGCGCTCGGGTTCCCACCTGGGACCACGTAGCCCATGTCGGTGTCGACGAATCCGGGGCAGATCACCCACGCCTTGATTCCGTTGTCGTGGTTGCTGTCCTGGATGACCTCGGTGAGAGCCCGCAGCGCGTGCTTGCTGACGCAGTAGGCGGCGAGACCCGGCACGATCGCAACACCCGCCTCGCTGCCGATGTTCACGATCCGGCCGAACCGTCGCGCCTGCATCTCGGGCAGCACAGCCGCGCAGAGACGGGCGGGAGCGCGGACGTTGACGGCGAACGTTCGATCCCACACGTCCATCGTGGTTGCCTCGAGCGGCTCCCAGATCGCGAAGCCGGCGCTGTTGATCAGGATGTCGATCGTGCCCAGCTCGGCGCGGGTCCGTGCGACCAGCTGGTCGAGCGCGCCATCATCCGTCACGTCGGTAGCGATCGGAACCGCCACGCCGCCGTCCCGGCGGATGCCCTCCGCCAGCCGTTCCAGCTCGTGGCCGCGACGCGCGGCCAGCACCACCCTGGCGCCTTCGGCCGCCAGCATCGCCGCGAGCCCGGCGCCGATCCCCGATGAGGCGCCGGTCACCACCGCAACCCGATCCTTCGCGAAGTCTCCGCTCGATGTCATCGACTCGAACGTTGCCACGATCCGGCCCCATGCGGGCCGGTTCCCGATTCAACCCGCTCTGCCGAGAGCTCGGAGGTGGGCTCCGTCCGGGTTCAGCTGGCCGGAACCGACCCCCGCTCGAGCCCGTCCCAGCCCCAACGCGGCACCGTCAGACCCGCCGGCACGGTCGAGCCGTGCGGCGAATAGGCGAGCACCTCCGTCACGGCCCACTCCATATACGCGCGGAGGGCGCCCCTGAAATCGGGGTCCTCGGGAAGCCCGGCGTCGTCGGCGGCCCGAACGAAGCAGGCGACGAAGCGCGGCCCGAAGTCCTCTCCCGATCCCTGGGCCGCGTGCACCTCGAGCATCGCCGTCTGGCCGCCCCATTCCTCCGAGTACCGAGGCGGCCCGCCGAACACCTCGGCCCAATAGCCCGCCAGCCGTTCGAGGTGATCCGGCTTGCCGGGGTGGGAGAAGGGGTGGTTGAGTTCGGGGTCCTCCAGGCACCGCTGGTGGTGGGCGTCGGCAAGGGCCCGGAACGCGGCCTCACCGCCGGCGAACTCGTAGATCGAGGGCCGCGCCACGATCGACCTCAGCGCCGGGGTGACTGGCTGAACCGGATCAGGTTGCCGGCGGGATCGCGGAAGGCGCAGTCACGCACGCCGTACGGCTGGTCGATGGGCTCCTGCACCACGTCCGCGCCCGCGGCCCTGATGCGCTCGAACGCGGCGTCGCAGTCGGGGGTCGCGAAGATGACGCCGCGCAGCAGGCCCTTGGCAAGCAGCTCGGCCATCGAGCGCCGGTCGGTCTGGGAAGCGTTCGGGTCCGCCAGCGGCGGCTCGAGGACGATCTGCACGTCCGGCTGCGCGGGCGGGCTGACGGTCACCCAGCGCATCCCCTCGAACCGGACGTCGCTCCGGACCTCGAAGCCGAGGACGTCGCGGTAGAAGGCGAGCGCCTCGTCGTGGTCGTCGACGGCGATGAAGCAGTGGGAGAGCTTGAGATCCATGCGGCTCACGCTAGCGGTGGGCCGGCCGAGCTGGCTTCTCGATTCCTGACCGGTCTGGTGTACATCTTTGCGAGGCACGCCGGAATGCCGGCGCCGTCCTCATGGCTGCGAGCGCGATACGCGCTGGGGCTCTCGCCGACGAGCTCGGTGAAGCGGGCACTGAAGGACCCGAGCGAGGTGCAGCCGACCTCGAAGCAGACGTCCGTGACCGTCAGGTCGCCTCGCCGCAGCAGTGCCTTTGCGCGCTCGATCCGGCGGGTCATGAGGTAGCTGTACGGGGTTTCGCCGAAGGCGGCGCGGAAGCTGCGGGAGAAGTGGCCGGCGGACATGAACGCGCCGCGCGCGAGCGCCGGGACGTCGAGCGGCCGCGCGTAGTCGCGGTCCATCTGGTCGCGGGCCCGGCGCAGGCGGACCAGGTCCTCGATCGTCACGAGACCAGCATGCCATGACGACCGCCGGCACCGCCGCGGCGGTCGGCCCGGTGCTGCCGTACCGGTGCCACGCCCTGGGCGCCGAATGAGGTGGCCGCCGTACGGCACGACTGCGTCCGACACGCATGTGTGCCACATCCAGGCTGCAGGTGGCGGTTGCTGCTCGTGAGGGTGGTCTGCAGCCCGGAGCAACCACGCTCACGCGCAGCAACGCATGGTTCCGGGCCGTGAGTGACCCACTTGCGGCTCGGCACCAGGCGGAGGGTGTCCAGGCCGCGAAGCGCCGGAGGGAAGCCTGGACAGCCGGTCCTTGCGGCACCCAGGCTGGGAGGTGGGGGGCGCTCCCCGCGCCCCCTTCGCCCGACTCGGCCCTCGCCCGGCCACAGCACCACCACCTCGCGGGCCCGAGCGGCGACCAGGCCGTTCACGGCGCGCGCGACCTCGGCCGGCGTCCGGCCCGCGAGGTGGGCCACCAGCTCGTGTCGCGGGTCGCCGTGCTCCAGCTCGCATCGCTCGCGGAGGGCGGCGTAGACGGCGGCCAATTCGACCGTCACGCTCGCCGGTCGCGAGCGGCCGCCGCGATGATCTCCTCCACCATCGCGCTCTTGGCGTCCGCGTACTGCTGCATGTACTTCCACTCGTGCGACGCGAGCTCGCGCTTGAGCGCCGCGTACCGCTCGCGGTCCGCCGCGTTCGCCCGAAGGCGGTCGCGGAACAGGATCATCCGGTCGAGCTCCTCGCAGCCGGCCGAGAAGACGTGCAGGTTGACGCTGGTGTCGGGGCCCTTGAAGAGCCGGTGCTCGAACCACTCCGGCTCCCGGATGCGGAGCACGTAGCCGGCCTCCTCCATGGCGGGCACGTACGTCTCCTCCGCGGCCGAGTCCGGCACCTCGAGCCCGACGTCGACGATGGGCTTGGCCGGGAGGTCGGGCACCGACGTCGAGCCCACGTGCTCGATCCGGACCACCAGTGCGCCGAGGACGGTGCGAACCCGCGCCGCCTCGCGCTCGTAGAGCGAGGGCCACGCCGGGTCGTACTCGCGGATCTCGATCGGCGCCGTCAGCGGCGTCGGACCCCCGATCGTGATCCGCCCGAGGTCGCGATCGTAGGCGTCGACGTCCTCGGGGTCTCGGGAGCTCATGGGCGCAGCCAGCGTACCAGCCGCAGGAATGGCGGCCGGAGGGGAGGCGCGGCCTCCCCTCCGGCGGCTGGGTCACTCGTAGCGGAGCGTCTCGGCGATCCGGATCCGCGAGGCGGACCAGACCGGCCCCACGGTGGCGACCGAGGCCACCGCCACGATGAAGACCAGCATGGCCAGGATGCTGGCCGGGTTGAAGACGAAGGGAACGGCGAGGAGCACCGCGCCCACGAACTGCAGGAATCCGTACGCCGCGGGAATGCCGATCGCGAGCGCGATCACCCACGACACCAGGCCGAGGCCCACGCCCTCGGTCCAGAACACCTGCGCGACCCGCCGCCCGGTGGCGCCCATCGAGCGCAGGATTCCGATCTCGCGCCGGCGCTCCAGCACGCCCATGGCCAGCGCGTTGAACAGGCCGATGGCGCCCACGAGTGCGACGATCGCGACCACGCTGTAGAAGAGCGCGTAGAGGATCAGGAACGTGCTCTGGTTGCCCTGGACCAGCTGGTTGGTGGTGAAGACGGTCGCCTGCGCCGGCGTGCCGCCCAGCGTGGCGTCCACGCGCCGGGCCAGGGCGTCGACGTCCGCCTGCCTGCTGCTCGTCGAGCTGACGAGCAGGGTCTGGAAGTAATCGGCCGGTAGGCCGTTGAACGCGTTCGCCTGCGCCCGCGTGGTGATGATCACGCCGGCGCCCGTCGGATTCTGCAGGTCGCGGCTGATGCCGACGATCCGCCAGCTCGCGCGGTGCAGGTCGGTGTGGAAGTCGATCGTGTCGCCGACCTTCAGGCCCGACTTCTGAGCGGCGTCCTGGCTGATCAGCGCCGCGCCCTGGTCGGCATCGGTGATCCATCGGCCGGAGACGACGTGCTGCTGATACAGGACGGGGTCCGCGCTCACGCCGGTGAGCAGGGTCCGCCCCCACTTCGTCTGCACGAGCGTCTGCGAGAGCGGTTCCATGCGGGCGACGCCCGGAACCGCCGCCAGCGTCGGCTGCACCGAGCCGTAGGGCTGCGGGTTGTCGAGGTTCGCGTACACGTCGAAGCCCGTGAACACGTCGCCGAGTGCGGCGTTCCAGGAGGAGGTCGTGGTCTGCACCGCCAGGAAGGCAGCGCCCGTCACGGCGAGCGCCGCGACGGTCAGCAGCGAGCGGGTGCGCCGCCGGAACAGGCCGCGCAGCCCGACCTGCACGGTCTGCGGGAGGAAGCCGAGCAGCCCGCGAACGGCGGCGCTCCAGACGCCGCGGCGCCGCTGTCCGTTCGCGATCCCGTAGCCGGACAGGGCCTGCTTGACGGTGACCCGGGTTCCCAGGAACACCGGGAGGGCGGCCGCCGCGAGCGGGATGCCGACGCCGACCAGGACGGCCTGGATGAAGAGCGACGGCCCGATCTGGATGGCGGACGGGTCCATGCCGAGGTTCACGGCGAAGTAGCGGTAGAGCAGGTCGCCGAGGCCGATGCCGACCGCGATGCCGATGACCGTGCCGGCCACCCCGTAGATGGCGACGCCCATGAGGTAGTTGCGGAGCACTCTGCCGCCGCTGGCGCCGATCGCCTTCATCGTGCCCATCACCGGGACCTGCTCGGCGATGAGCGTGGAGATGGTGCTGAGCAGCAGGAACACGCTCAGCAGCAGGGCGAGCACCGAGAGCGCCTGCATGATCGTGAAGATGCCGGTGATGATCGAGCTCGATCCGCCCGACACGTCCCGGCCCACGGCGCTCTGCAGCACGACGACGCCCTGGGACTGGAGGACCCCACCGAGCTGAACGGCGGTCGCGGCGCGCTGTCCGTAGTCGTGGAGGCGTACGAGTGCGAGGTTCGAGCCGTTCACGTGCAGCAGCGACTGCAGGTCGGACTCCTGCATGTAGCCGGACGCCCGGCGGGTGAATGTCGGGGAGGCGGCGCCCGGCGTGTGCGCGAGCCCGGACACGACGAGCTGGCGCGTGCCGGTGCCGACCTGGAGCGTGATGGTGTCGCCGACCTTGAACGGCGTCACCGCGGTGTCCGACGACTCCATCAGGATCTGTCCCGGCCCCGGCTGCGTCCCTGCCGCGATCGTGAACTTCTGGAACCGCGGGTTCTGGAAGTCCGCGAGGCCCGTGATCGCGAGCGGCTCGTGACCGGACGGGATCGCCCAGCGGGTCGCGGCGTAGGTCTCGGTGGCGGCCACGTCGACGTTGGGCTGACGGCTCAGCACGTCCGCGACGGGGGCGGTGGTCGGGGCGACGAAGAACTGGATGTCCGGCTGGCCGGTCGTGTCGTTGAGGTTGTCGAGGCCGGACGTGAACTGGCCGGACGCCATCGCGATGGCGGTGAGGCCCGTCACGCCGATCGCGATGCCGAGCACCGTGAGCGCGGTGCGCAGCTTGCGCCGCGTGACGTCCCGGATCGCCTTCTTCGTGAGCGCGCTCATGATGCCGCCTCCCGCCCGGCGCCGACGGCGCCGAGGCCGATCACGCGGCCGTCGAGGAGGTCGACCCGGCTCGTGGCGCGGGCCGCCAGCTCGCGGTCGTGGGTCACGTACAGCACCGACTTGCCGCGCCCGGTCAGGCTGCCGAGCAGGTCGAAGACCTGGTGCGCGGACTTCGAGTCGAGGTTGCCGGTCGGTTCATCGGCGACCAGCACCGGCGGGTCGTTGGCGAGCGCCCGGGCGATCGCGACGCGCTGCTGCTGCCCACCCGAGAGCTGGCTGGGCAGGCGGTCGGCGTAGTCGGCCATGCCGACCTCGTCCAGGCAGGCGAGGCTGCGCTCGCGGCGCTGCCGGCGCGGGAACGCGCCCCCCAGCTCGAGCGCCAGCTCGACGTTCTCGCGGGCGGTGAGCGTCGGCAGGAGCTGGAAGAACTGGAAGACGATGCCGACGGTGCGGCCGCGCCAGCGCGCGAGCCCGTTCTCGCTCATGTGGCCGATCTCGTTCCCGGCGAAGACGACGCGGCCGGACGTGGGCCGGTCGATCCCCGTCAGGATGTTGAGCAGCGTCGACTTGCCGCTCCCGGACGGCCCGTTGATGGCGAACAGGCTGTTGCGCGGCACTGCGAACGAAACCGCGTCCAGGATCGTCGTCGACGTGCCGTTGCTGCCGATGACCTTGGTGATCGCCTCGGCCTCGACCAGGACGTCGCTTGCCTGGACGTGCTCGACTGATCTGTCTGCGATCTGCATTGCCAGTGGCTCCTTTCAGTTGGCTTCTGTGACGCTTCCTGCGTCACGATCACAACGTAGGGCCAGGGGGGCACTGTGCAGAAGTCGCCGCGATCACGACTTTCTCGTGACAATGGGAGCGCTTCGCATGACAGGTGTCACGTGACGGAGTGTGAGGAACCGGGACAGTCCCTCCGCCCTCG
>Ga0126369_10001095_pt1 | contig 18522 bp, 20 predicted proteins | sample PanSoiMetaPlot_1_FD_109646 | JGI IMG/M metagenome (GOLD analysis project Ga0126369, IMG submission 109646) | Tropical forest soil microbial communities from Panama - MetaG Plot_1 | ecosystem: Environmental > Terrestrial > Soil > Tropical forest > Bulk soil | place: Panama | collected 2016-02-17 | reverse complement strand
CGCGGCGCTGCACCGTGCGGGCTTCGCGAACCAGCCGACGTCGGCCCGCCGCGACGACGGCCTCCGTCTGGAGGACGCCTTCGTGAGCGCGGTGGCGCGCTGCGCACCCCCTGCCAATCGCCTGACGCCGCGCGAGGTCGAGCACTGTCGGCCGTACCTCCTGCGCGAGCTCGAGACGCTCGAGCGGTTGCGCGTGGTGGTGGTGCTCGGCGGGGTCGCGCACGCGGGATTCCTCGCGGTCGAGCGCGCGCGCGGCCATCTCGTCCCGCGTCCGATGCCGCGCTTCGCGCACCTGGCGGAGCATCCTCTGCCGTCGGGCCTGACGCTCCTCTGCTCGTACCACCCGAGCCAGCAGAACACCTTCACCGGCAAGCTGACGCGGGCGATGCTCGACGCCGTTTTTACGCGCGCGCGACGGTTGCTCAGCCCGTGACGCCGAAGCGGCGCCCGTGCGCGTCGGCGTTTCCGACGTAGGTCTCGCAGGCGACCGGCGTCCCTTCGACCAGCACCTCCACGGGACGGCGCACGTAGAGGCGACCCTCTTCCTCGTAGGCGTCGAGCTTGCGCAGGGAAGCGGCGTCGACCGGCTCGATCAGGTGTCCGTCGACGTGCCCGTCGATGCGCGGCACGATGTACGGATAGCCGCGCGGCGGCGTGACCCGCTCGAATCCCTCCAGCCGGGCGGGCCGGCGCGCGAAGCGCCGGCCCGTGACACCCTCGAGACACGCATCGTCCATGAGGGTGCCGTAGACGAAGAGCGCGACGTCTCCCAGGGACTTCTCAGGCGGCCGCGTGTGGATGGGTACGGTTGCCGTTTGCTCCGAGGTGCGTGTCGCGACGGACGTTCACCTGCACGCCACGGTCGCCGAGCCAGGCGAACTGATGCACCAGGCGGGCGAGACCGTCATCGCTCACGGTCGAGGAAACGCTCACCTCGAGACGGGTGCCCTGGCCGCCACGCAGCGCATCCTCAGCGATGGTCTCCGCGGCGTACGGCGTCAGCCAGCCAGCACGCTGCAGCTCGCCGTTCCCGTGAGCCTGGGGCAGGATGACCCGTGCCCAGATGAGCGGCTCACGCGCCCGCTCGGCACCGAACTCGGCTTCCCGCCGGTGTCGCGCGAGAACGCACACGGCGTCGGCCAGCTCTCCATACGTGCGCACCTGATCGAGCGTGGCCTCCGACAACGAGATGCCGAACTCCGCTTCGAGAGCGAGTGCCAGCTCGACCAAATCCAAAGAATCTACCGCAAGCTCGTCCGCGAGGGAGACGTCGCGGGTCAGCTCCTCGGTCCCGACGCCGAGATGATCAGCAACTAAGCGCCGGACGCGCGGCTCCACGAAATCGAACATGCCCAACCTCCCCCAAGCGCGCAGTCGTGGCCTAGGAATCAGAGGAACTCGGATTGTGCGAGGGTTGACCCCTTGTAGCATGACTGCGTATCAGCGGTATCCTCCTAAGGGGTGGGATCGCAAAATTATCGGCGTGAGTGCGCCGTCCCGTCCGATGTGCTCATCGGATTGTGGAAAATTTTACGCACTGCGTCCGTGTCACACGTGGCATTTCGCGACGTTGTTAGAAAGACGACTCCTTCGTGACTAACACACTGCGTCGCAGATTGGCGGACCGCTCGCCAATTGAACGAACGGGATCGATGCGGTAAGCGTTTTCGCCGCTTTGCCCCCGTAGCTCAGAGGATAGAGCACTCGCCTCCTAAGCGAGGGGTCGTGCGTTCGAATCGCGCCGGGGGCGCTTGAATCGGTGGCGCGGGGTGCAGTTTCTCGCGGCCGGGAACCAGTGTTAGAAGGCCGGCCATGGCCGACCTAGTGATCCGCGGCGCTCTCGTCTGCGACGGTCTCGGTGGCGAAGCCACCCACGGTGATCTCGCCGTGGAAGGCGAGCGCATCACGGCCGTCGGTCGTGTGCCGCACCGCGGCGAGAGGGAGCTGGATGGAGCGGGCCTCGTCCTGGCCCCCGGCTTCATCGACGTCCACACGCACTACGACTGTCAGCTCTTCTGGGACCCGACGGCCAGCCCGTCGCCCTGGCACGGCGTCACCACGGTCGTGATGGGGAACTGTGGGTTCACAATCGCTCCCTGCCGCGAGACCGATCGTGACGTCCTCATGCGGCTCCTGCTCTTCGTCGAGGGCATGCCGCTCGAGACGCTGCAAGCCGGCATCGCATGGGCCTGGGAGGACTTCGACGGCTACCTGGGGGCCCTCGAGCGCCAGGGGGTGGGGCCGAACGTCGCCGCCTTCGTGGGGCATTCGGCGATTCGTTACCAGGTGATGGGACGGGCGGCGGTCGAGCGGGCCGCGAACGCCGACGAGCGGGCCCGCATGGGCGACCTCGTCCGAACGGCGATGGCGGCCGGAGCCATCGGCTGGTCGACGTCGCTCTCGCCGACGCACTTCTTCGGCGACGGGACGCCCGCACCCAGCCGTCTGGCGGACGAGGAGGAGCTGCTGGCGCTCGCGGCCGTGCTGCGCGAGGTCGGTCGGGGCGTCATCGAGCTGGCCCCGAAGAGCACCATCGCTCCGCCCGCCGAGAAGGCGGCTGAGCAGCGGTTCTTCGCCGAGCTGGCGCGCGCGAGCGGCAGCGTCGTCACCTGGGCGCCGCTCCACGAGACCCCTTTCGCCCCCGGTGCGGCGCGGCAGGTGCTCGCGGAGGCGGCCGAGTACCAGGCCCGCGGGCTCGCCGTCGTACCGCAGGTCGGGTGCCGCCCGCTCGAGGTGCGCTTCGATCTCCGGGAGCCCGCCTTCTACCTCGAGAACAATCCGTTCTGGCACGACATCATGGCACGGCCGCGTGCCGAGCGGTGCCGCCTCTTCGCGACGCCAGCGTTCCGTGACGAGCTCGCCGGACAGCGTGGCTTCATCGCCGGGCTCACGCGGAGCTGGGAGCAGCTCTACTGTCGTCTGCCGGCCAGCGCGTCGACCGCACGGTGGCAGGACCGGAGCGTCGCCGAGATCGCCACGGCACGGGGCACGCGCCCGCTCGACGCCTTCCTGGACGTCGTGCTCGAGGACGATCTCGCGACGCAGTGGGGCGTCGTGTTGCTGAACGGCGACGAGCAGGCGGTAGCGGAGCTCATCCGGCACCCGGCCGGGCTGCTCGCACTCTCCGATGCGGGGGCGCACGTCGATACGCTCTGCGACCAGGGCTTCACGACGTCGCTGCTCGGTCGCTTCGTGCGCGAGCTGGGTGCGCTGCGGCTCGAGGACGCGGTGCGGCTCCTGACGAGCGTTCCGGCCGGGCGCTACGGCCTGCGTGACCGTGGCCGGCTCGCCCCAGGGTACGCGGCAGATCTCGTGCTCTTCGACCCGACCCGCGTCGCCACCCGCCCCACCCAGGTGGTTCATGACCTCCCGGGCGGACAGCACCGGCTCCTGCAGGGGGCGGAGGGAGTGGAGCACGTGTTCGTGAACGGTGAGCCGCTCGTGGACGGTGGTCGACCCGTCGACCGTCGGCCCGGGCGGGTGCTGCGCGGCGGCTGAGCGCGCGCGACGAGGAGACCATGCGGACCGACCAGGAAGCGAAGCAGCAGATCATCCAGATCACGAACGAGCTCTTCGAGATGGGGCTGCTCACCCCCACGGGCGGAAACATCAGCGCCCGCGGCGCCGATCCGGAGCTCTACTGGATCACGCCGAGCCAGATGTACAAGGGCGGGCTCACCATCGACGACCTCGTCTGCATCCGCCCCGACGGCACGGTCTGCGAGGGCGTGAACAAGCCGTCGGTCGAGTACCAGATGCACTGGGCGTCGTATCAGGCGCGCCCCGACGCGACGGCGGCGGTGCACACGCACGCGCCGGTGGCGACCGCCTTCGGCATCACGAACCAGAGCTTCCCCCCGATCAACACGGACGCCATCTTTCTTGCTGATACCCGGATCGTTCCGTGGTTCATGCCCGGCTCGAAGGAGCTGGCCGACGCGGTCGGCGAGGCGCTCAAGGTGAGCCGCGGCGCCATCCTCCAGTGCCACGGGCTCATGACGGTCGGGAAGACGATGCGCGACGCCGCCACGCGCGCCATGATGCTCGAGGAGACGGCGAAGATCGTCCTCTACTGCAAGCAGTTCGGCGGCGAGCTGGCGCTCATCCCGAACGAATGGGTCGAACGGCTTGCCCAGTTCGCGAATTTCATGTGAGAAGGCGTCCGAAGTCGCTCGTCGCGCGTCGGAGGACCACCTGCATGCGCAGCCCTCGAATCGCCGCGATCCGCGTCGCCACCCTCACCGTCGGATTCGCCACCGCCCTTGCGGGGGGCGTCTGGGCGGGTGAGTCGGCGACCATCCGTGCCGCCGACGCGGGTGTCTCGCCCGGCTTCTGCCCGGCGCTGCGGGTGCTGGTCGACGCGGCCGGGAGTGGCTTCACGGCGCTGCGGGGAAAGCCGCGGGCCGGCGGCGAGCACATGTGGGAGGGCACCAAGCGCCTCCCCGGCGGGGGGGACTGCGTCATCTTCGCCGGGAGCCCACCCGCGTATTCCTGCACGCTGTACGCGGGGGACGTCGAAGAGAACGCCGACGGAGCGTACGATCGCGCCGTGAGCGGCGTGAAGGATTGCCTGAGCGGAAATTGGAAGACGACCGAGAAGGTCGACGGCGTGCACACGCGGACGACCACCATGGCCCCCGATGTGGGGCCTTCGCTCCGCGTGGTCTCCCGCGACCTGAGCGGCGACGCGTACCTGGTCGAGCTCTGGGTCGATGCCCCCGCGGCAGGGAGCAAGTGATGAAGCGGCACCACTGGTTGCTGGTCGGAGCGGCGGCGGTCCTGGCGGCGGGCTGGCTCCTCTGGAACGTCCTCCTCGTGGAGAGCGACGTCGCGACGCCCCCAGCGAAGGAGGCTCCCGCCCCATGATCGGCCATCTCCTGCTCTCGCTCGTCCTTGCGGCGACGGCGATCGCGATTCTGGTCAAGGGGCTGCGCTATCGTCCGGGCAGGCCCGTATGGAGCCTCTTCCTCCTGCTGTTCTTCGGCATCTGGGCCGGGGGACTGTGGATGGCGCCTGTGGGGCCAACCCATTTCGGGATCACCTGGCTTCCGTTCGTGCTGATCGGGGTCCTCCTCTCGGTGCTCGTGGTGGCACTCTCGCCCCAGACGCATCGGAGCCACCAACAGGAACTCGAGCTGGAGCGCGAGGTCGTGGTGGGAATCGGGCTCTTTTTCTGGGTGCTGATCGGGGTGCTGATCACGGCGATCGTGGCGGCATATCGCTGAGCTTGCGGACATCCGGCAGATGTCGTGAAGTGGCAAGACACCCTCGCCGACAACCTGATAGCAAGCCCCCGGGGGGAAGGACCATGAAGACTTGGCGAGCGACGATGACAGTGGCCCTAGGGATGCTCGGTCTCGCGGCGCTCGTAGCAGCTAAGGAGCCGGGGAAGAAGGCCGACAAGCCGGTGGTGAGCTGCAAGAAGATCGTCGAGACCTACAAGGTCAACCAGTCCGTCGACGAGACCGCGGACGCGCTCGAAGTCGACCAGTCACGCGTCGCCGCGTGTCTCAAGGCTGCCGGGACCAAGGTGCCAAACGAGAACGACCGCTGACGCGTAGCCCGGCTCCGCGGGGGTTCGTTTCTCCCTGATCGTGCCGAGCGCAGGGATTGTCGACCAGAGCCGCGGCTGACTCAGGCCGGCTGCTGACGCGCCGTCGTGCCGAGCATGACCAGCGACCAGCCGTCGAAGATCAGGTCTATCCCCACGAACGTTCCGATCACCCACAGCCCCGAGATCGGCCACTGCCTCCAGATGATGATGCCGAGGAGCAGCGTGATCACGCCGCTCATCAGCGTCCAACCCCAGCTCGGGAAGCGGACCGCGAGCGCGGACATGATCCGGAAGGCGCCACCGACGACGAAGAAGGCGGCGAGTAGGAGCGTGATCGATTCGGCCCCCGCGAGCGGACGCGCCACCAGCAGCCCGCCGACCACGATGCCCAGGACGCCGCCGAGCAGGTGCCGGAAGAACCCGCCCCAGCGGCGGAACCAGAACGCGTGCACCGCCTGCACGGCGCCACCGAACACGAGCATCCACCCGAAGAACAGCACGGACGCCAGGGTCACGATCCCCGAGGCGCCGAGCGCGACCGTACCCAGGATGAGCGAGGCGATGCCGAGGACGACGCACACCCCCCAGTGCCGGCGGAGCTCCTCCGTTCCTCGCGAGTCGAGCTGGATCACGGCCGCCGTCATTTCAAGGCCGGCGAGTCCGCCGCCTGCGGGAGCTTCGCCGGGTCGAAGAGCGCGTCCGGGATGTCTGCCCCGTAGTTCACGTCGCTCACGTTGATGTCCGTGCTCGAGCCCGTCTGCCGGTCCTCCATACGCCGGTGGAGGACCGTGGGTATGCCGTTGATCTCCGTCACCTGGTCGAAGCGCTCGACCTTCCAGAGCTGGTTGGCGGGGTCGTAGAACTGCCGCTCGAGCGGGAACGAAGAGTTTGCGGCGATCCAGGTGACGATGCGGGTGTAGTACCACTGCGAACGCGGCACCTCCTGGACCTTGTAGGCCTGCACCCCGTCGTGTTGCTCCTCGCCGAGAAGCTTATACGTGGAGTGTAGATCGACCAGGCCGAGATCGGCGTAGGTGAAGTCCGAGCTCCACAACACCTCGTACCCCTCGAGCGGGATCAGCGTTCGCACCCGCCGGAACACGGGGTCCCACACCCACTGCTTGCCCTGCTTTGGACCTTCCTGGATCAACCAGGCCATGCCCTGAACCCCCGCGGGGGCCTGCATCACGGTGAGCATCCGGCCGCCGTCGGCCAGTTTCTTGCGCGCCTGCTTGGCGATCGACTGGGTGGATTCCCCTCCGAACTGCGGCGTCGTCACCCGGACGGTGAGCGTGCGGACGCTCGGTTGGGCCTGCCAAACGACCGCTCGCATCTTCGCGACCAGCGCCTCCACCGGAGGAGGCTCCGCCGACGCAGGCGCGGTCAGCAGGGCGGAAAGGGCCAGGCTCGCCAGTACGCTCCGTCTCGAGACGGTCATGGCTCCTCCTTCTTGCTAGCGGGCTTGCGAGGACTACGACAGGTCGCCGCCCGCCTGCAACAGGCCTCCCGGCCGCCTCTGAAAGCTATCTGGTGGGAGGATTCAGTACACCCCGCCGAGCTTCCGGTGATCCCAGCTGGCGACGTGCTCGGCCGTGATGCGCAGCACCACCCGCTTCGACGCCTGCCCGCGCATCGCCGCGCGGAGCCCCTCGGCGGGCAGCCCGGGGTTGTACTTCGCCTGCACCCGCGTGAGCACATCGAGCACGTGCTCGACGTCGCCGTCGATCGTCGCGCGGCCGCGGATGAGGAGACCCTTCAGCTCCTCGTAGGAGCGTCCGCTCTCGATCAGGAGGGAGCAGCGTGGATCGCGGCTGACGTTGAGCGTCTTCTGCGATTTCGCGTACGTGGTCATCTGGACGGTCCCGTCGGGATCGGCGACGTACCACATGGCGACCGTGTGCGGATAGCCGTGTCGGTCGATGGTGCTCAGGATGATCGTGTGCGATTCGTCGAGATAGCGGCGCCGCTCCTCGGGTGTGAGCGCGATGGTTTGTCGGCGATTCATGGTCGAGCCCTTTAGTATGGGGCGGATCCGCCGGCAAGCCGTTCAGCCCTCTGCGCTTTTCTTCCACGCGCTCAGCCGGTATGTCCGGGCCATGCGGCGGGAGATCTATCGGGGGCGGATCGTGGATCTGCGGGTCGAGAGCGTCACGCTGCCGAACGGCGCGGTGGTCGACCTCGAGCTGATGCACCACATCGGCGCTGCCGCGGTGGTGGCGGCCGACGACCGCGGGCGTGTGGTGCTCCTCCGCCAGTACCGCCATGCCGCGGGAGGGTTCCTCTGGGAGCTGCCGGCGGGCATTCTCGCCTCGCCCGACGAGGCGCCCGAGGCCTGCGCCGCGCGCGAGCTGCGCGAGGAGGCGGGTCTCGTCGCCGCGCGCCTCCGCCGCCTGGGCGCCATCTTCACCACTCCAGGCTTCTGCGACGAGCGCATCCATCTCTTCCTGGCGGAGGGCCTCCGCGACGAGGGCCATCGTCACGAGCACGACGAGGTGATCGCCGAGATCACGCGCGTGCCCCTCGGCGAGGCACTGGCCTGGATCCGGAGCGGTACGATCACCGATGGGAAGACGATCGCCGGCCTCCACCTGGCGGCCGCGATGTTGGGGAGCGAGGGATGAAGGTCGGGCTGACCGGTTTCGCGAGCGCCGGCAAAACGACGGTCTTCAACGCCCTGACGGGCCTCCAGGCGCCGACCGGGGCGCAGGGCGAGAGCCGGCGCAACCTGGGCGTCATCAAGGTCCCCGACGCGCGGGTGGACGCGCTGGCCACCATCTTCACGCCGAAGAAGACGACTTATGCCGAGGTGAACTTCGTCGACTTCCCGCCCTCGCGCGCCGCGGGCGGCCGTCGCGCGGTCCTCGATGCCGACACGGTGGCGCAGCTGCGCGACGCGGACGCGCTGGTCGAGGTGGTGCGGGGCTTTCCGGATCTCACCGGCGCCCCCGCGACACCCGTGCAGGACCTGAAGGCGTTTGCCGCCGAGCTCGTGCTGGCCGACCTGGCCGTGGTCGAGAAGCGGCTCGAGCGCGTGCGGAAGGAGAAGGGACACGAGCGGGAGAAGGCGCTCCTCGATCGCATCGTCGCGGACCTGGAGGCGGGTCGGCCGCTGCGTACGCTCGGGCTCTCCGCCGACGACCGGCGAGCGCTGGCCGGGTTCGCCTTCCTGTCCCTCCAGCCCCTGCTCGTCCTGGTCAACGTCCCCGAGGCGGAGGCGGGGAGCCCGCTCCCCGCCGACGTCGCCGAGCGCGCGCGCGCCGAGGGCGCCGAGGCGCTCGTCCTCTCCGCCCCGGTCGAGGCGGAGCTCTCGCAGCTCGAGCCCGGAGACCGGGGCGCCTTCCTCGCCGACCTCGGGCTCGAAGCGAGCGCGCGCGACCGCTTCATCCGGGCCAGCTACGCGCTCCTCGACCTGGTGAGCTTCCTGACCGCGGGCGAGGACGAGTGTCGCGCCTGGCCGATCGCGCGCGGCACCACCGCCGTCAAGGCGGCCGGCAAGATCCACAGCGACATCGAGCGCGGCTTCATCCGCGCCGAGGTCATCGGCTGGGAGGACTTCGCCCGCTACGGGAGCGAGGTGAAGTGCCGCGAAGCCGGGAAGCTCCGTCTCGAGGGCAAGGACTACGTGGTGCGGGACGGCGACGTCATCCACTTCCGGTTCGCCGTGTAGCCTCGTGGGTGGTCAATCCCTGCCGGTGAGGTAGTCGCCCAGGACGCCACGGGCATGCTCGTCCTCGTGGCAGTCGACGCAGAGGTTCTCCCAGTTGCTGCCGTCCGGGGGATTGTTGTCGTGGTTGCCGTCCTTGTGGTGGACGGTCAGCAGGTGGAGGGTCGAGCGGTCGAACTCGCGCGCGCACCTGGCGCAGATCCACCCATGCAGCGCGAGGGAGCGCTCGCGGTAGCCCTGCTGCCGGGCGCGGGCCTGGGCATTCGCCTCGCGGATCAGGGCATCGACGTCGGTCGGCTGACGGGGGCCGCGACGGGAGGGACGAAAGCTCCGAGTGGACACCGGGCCATCATACCTCAGCAAGACCGCGGCGACAGCCGGCGGAAGCAGGTGCCCAGGGAACTCGCCCTCATCGTGGTCGCAAACCACATCAGGCAGGGCGTCGAAGCGGCCGGGTCGGGAGTCGACCCGGCCGCTTCGCAGATCTCACGGACGCGCAGCTACTCCTCGGTGATCTCCACGCGGCGGTTCTTGGCTCGGCCCTCGCGTGTCGCGTTGCTCGCGACCGGGTTCGCCTTGCCGAAGCCCTTCGTCGTGATGCGTGCGCCCGCGATCCCCTGCGAAACCATGTAGTCGCGGACCGCGTCTGCTCGCCGCTCGGACAGGCGCAGATTGTACGCATCCGAACCGATCGAGTCGGTGTAGCCCTCGACGACCGCGCGGAGCTGGGGATGCTGCTTCATCGGCGGGATGATCTCCGCGTCGATCCTCTCCTTGCCCTGCGGCTTGAGCGTGGCCTTGTCGAAGTCGAAGTAGGCGTCAGCCGAGAGCGAGATCTTCTTCGGGGCCGGCGGTGGAGGGGGTGCGGGTGCGGGCGGCGGCGGGGGTGGCATCTCCTTCGGGTCGCACAGGAGGTGGCCCAGCAGGGCGCCCACGCCGGCCCCGACGACGGCGCCACCTCCGGCGGCCGCACCGGTCTCCTCGTGGCTCCCGCCAGAGCCCCCTTCGTAGGCGTTGACGAGACCACCGGCGGTGCCGGCCCCTACCAAGGACCCGATCACGCCACCTGCGATGGCACACTTGCCCCAGCGCCGCTCGCGCATGGCCGCGCAGCCCGTCATGCCGAGCAGCCCGACCATCGCGAGGGCAATCAGGCTTCGAGAACGCATAGCTCCCCCTTTCGCCTTTCGGTCCGGATACGTCGGCGAAGGGCGTAGCTCAGGCGCGAGCTAGCAGTCAATCCCGGGGCAATCGACCCCTAGCCAGCCGTCAGGAAAGCCTGCACGGGGCCTTCCCGGAATCCCCTCGGGCCTCTCGCGCGTACCTCTGGAGTCAGACCGCAGTCCAAGCCTGGCCTGGGGAGCTCCAGGGGGCCATGGAACGAGCGCTCGATTGCATGGAAGGCGGGATCCCTTCAGCTCGTCATCGGCTCGGCCGCGTCGATGACGTCGCCGCGGCACGGAGCGCCCACGCACTGGCGAAACCCTTTCACGATCGGGGTGTTTGCTGTTCGGAGTGTTCCCTTTTGACCCGCTGCTCCACGATGACCCGGCGGCGCAGCCGCCGGCACGACGCGAGGCGCGGCGGAATCGAAGGCACGACACGTGCATTTGGCGCATTGCGATGAAGTCGGCGGGCTTCGCCTGGGAGCCCGAGCCTGAGCTCGGCGCACCGTTCGAACTCTCGCCCGTTCGGGGTGCGGACGAAGGGTCGCAGCCTGCTTCGCCCAAAGGATCGCAGCGGAGCCCGTTCCCAGCCGACGTCGACAGCTGGCTGGGACCCGAGTCGTGGCGGTGTGTCGAGGGAGAGCGGGCGCTCATGCTGGCCGTGCTGACCGATGCGATCCGATGTCTCGACGGACATGGCCGCGAGGGTCAGCTCCTCAAGGCGGAAGCACGCTGCTGGCTGGCGAGCCGCGACCAGCGGTGGCCCTTCTCCTTCGAGAGGATCTGTGACGTCCTGGATCTCGATCCGGAGACGATCCGGAAGCGAGTCGGCATCCCGGCGCGCGATGCGACCGAAGACTGGCCGTCGCACCTCCCGCAGGCCGGCGTGATGATCGCGTCGGGCCCCGGCGCTGACCATGGCTTCGCTCCGGCGGCCGGCCCGCCGGGCCCCGTCGTGGAACCGGAAGCTGCGGCCGACGATCGACCGTCGCGGGGCCTGGAAGCGTTGACCCGGCGTGAGCGTGAGGTCATCCGCCAGGTGGTGCTCGGCCGGCGGAACGCCGAGGTGGCGACCGAGCTGCGCATTACCAGGAGGACCGTCACCACCCACCTGGCCAACATCTTCCGGAAGCTCGGCATTCACGAGCGGCGCGAGCTCCGCGGCTTCGCCCTTCGAACGGCCATCCTCTGACCCCCCACGTCGGCTGGACGGTTGCGACGTCCGCCCGACCGGCCTTCTTCGGACCTTCGCTGGTCCGTCGGGAGCCTCGTGCGCTAGAGTGGCAGCGACGCACGGGTGCCGCGATGGCCCGCCAGCCCGACAGGAGGTGACCGTGAGGCTTGCTACGAAGATCACCGTCGCGCTGGTCCTCGGCATCCTCGCCGTCATGGGGGCCTACACCTACATCCAGGTCTCCAACGAGGTGGTGCTCTACAAGGCCGACATCGAGCGGGCGCGGCGGAACGGCCTCGCGTGGCTCGGGGCGATCGAGTCGGTGTGGGGGCACGAGGGCGAGGAGCGGGCGCGGGAGCTGATCGCCATCTCCGCCCGCCGGGCGGCGGCCCCGGAGTCCAGGCTTCGTCTCCTGTCACTCGCCGCAGGCGCGCCCGACCAGCCCGAACTCCTCCCGGACGAGCTGCGGAGCCTGGAAGCGGGCGGTATCGTCACTCGCATCCGGCGGCATGCCGACGGCCAGCAGTGGCGGGAGGCGTACGCGGCGATCAGGACCGCAGAACGACCGACGGTCCTCGAGGTGATGGAGCCGCTGCGCGGCGAGGACGTCTACATCCACATGAGCCACTTCCGCATCCTGGAGGCGACGATCGCGATCGTCGCCACCTGCGGGCTCCTCGCGACCTTGCTCCACATGCGTCTCGTCGGGCGCCCCCTGGGTCTGCTCCGCGACAAGGCGCGCCGGGCGGGGAACGGGGACTTCTCCGGTCCACTCGCCCTCCGGCAGCGCGACGAGATGGGCGAGCTGGCAACGGAGATCAATGCGATGTGCGATCGCCTCGCCGAGGCGAATCGTCGGGCCGCTGCCGAGGCGGAAGCACGCGTGGCGGCGCTCGAGCAGCTCCGCCACACCGAGCGGCTGGCGCTCGTGGGCCAGCTCGCGGCCGGGGTCGCGCACGAGCTCGGCACGCCCCTCGGCGTGATCTCGGCCCGCGCCGAGCTGATCGCGTCGGGGGATACCTCGCCGGTCGAAACGGGGAAGAGCGGCCGCATCATCCTCGAGCAGGCGGACCGCATGGCCGACATCATCCAGCAGCTGCTCGACTTCTCGCGCCGGCGGGGGCCCAAGATGGAGCTCGCGAACCTGGTGCGCGTGACCGAGCAGACGCTCGACCTGATCGCGCCCGTCGCCGAGCGGGCCAGAGTGACGATCGCCTATACCGCCGGCCGCCCCGTCTTCGCCCGGATCGACACCAGCCAGATCGAGCAGGTCCTGGCCAACGTGTGCATGAACGGCATCCAGGCGATGCCGAAAGGGGGGCGGCTCCGCGTGTCGGTCGGGGCCCGGCGTACCCGCTCCCCGCTGGACCGGTCCGCAGCCGAGGCGGACTATCTGTGTCTGCTCATCCAGGACGAGGGCGGCGGCATCCCGCGTGAGAACCTGGAGCGCATCTTCGAGCCCTTCTTCACGACGAAGCGGTCGGGGGAGGGCACCGGGCTCGGGCTCGCAGTTGCCCACGGCATCATCACCGAGCATGGCGGCTGGATCGAAGTGGAGAGCGACATGGGCAAGGGCAGCCGGTTCTCGATCTTCCTTCCCCGGCCGGCCGAGGCCGAGGAGGCCGCATCGTGAACGGGCGCATCCTCGTCGTCGACGACGAGCGGAGCATGTGCGAGGCGCTGGCGGCGGGCCTCGCCCCGCGGGGCTTCACCGTCCACTGGGAGACGTCCGCGGAGGCGGGGCTCGCGCTCCTGGAGACGCTCGAGGCCGACGTGGTGCTCACCGACCTCAACATGGGCGGCATGGACGGGCTCGCGCTCTGCGAGCGGATCGTTGCCAACCGGCCCGATGTGCCGGTGGTGGTGATCACAGCCTTCGGGAGCCTCGAGACGGCGATCGCCGCCATCCGCGCCGGGGCCTACGACTTCATCACCAAGCCGGTGAAGATGGACGCGCTCGGGGTCGCGCTCGCGCGCGCCGTTCAGCACCGCAGGCTGGGCGAGGAGGTCAAGCGTCTGCGCCAACTGGTCGGCGAGACCCAGCGCTTCGAGGAGCTCCTGGGGGACAGCCCCGTGATGCGGAGGCTGCAGCAGCTCCTCGAGCGGGTCGCGGACTCCGACGCCAGCGTCCTGGTCACGGGTGAGAGCGGGACCGGGAAGGAGGTGGTCGCCAAGGCGCTCCACCGGCGTGGACGGCGCCAGCAGGGCCCCCTGGTGGCGATCAACTGCGCCGCCATGCCCGAGCAACTCCTCGAGAGCGAGCTCTTCGGGCACGTTCGCGGCGCATTCACCGACGCCCGCACGGCGCGGACGGGGCTCTGCGTGCAGGCCAACGGCGGCACGCTGCTCCTCGACGAGATCGGCGACCTGCCCCTCGCGCTCCAGCCCAAGCTCCTGCGCGCGCTCCAGGAGCGCCGCGTCCGCCCGGTGGGTGGGAGCGAGGAGATTCCGTTCGACGTCCGTCTCGTGGCGACCACCAACCGCGACCTCGAGTCCGCCGTCGAGGAGGGCCACTTCCGGGAGGACCTCTACTTCCGCATCAACGTGATTCGCGTCGAGACGCCCCCGCTCCGCGCGCGCGGGAACGACGTCCTCCTGCTTGCTCAGCACTTCCTCGTGCACTTCGCCGCGAAGGCGGAGAAGAGCGTGACGGGCCTGTCGCCGCAAGCGGCCGAGCGGCTCCTGGCGTACGCCTGGCCGGGCAACGTCCGGGAGCTCCAGAATGCCATGGAGCGTGCGGTCGCGCTCACCCAGTACGAGCAGATCACGGTGGACGACCTGCCCGAGAAGATCCGCGCCTACCGTCCGTCGCATGTCCTCCTGGCCGCGGACGATCCGTCGGAGCTGGTGCCGCTCGAGGAGATGGAGCGGCGCTACATCCTGCGGGTGATGGAGGCGGTGGGCGGGAACCGGACGCTCGCCGCCAAGGTGCTCCGCATCGGGCGGAAGACGCTCTACCGGAAGCTCGCGCTGGGGGAACCGGCAACGGGCGACGAGTAACACCGCACTCCGCGCCCGGGCTCTTCGCAGAGGCCTTGACTGCGCGTCGTGAGTCGACGCACAAGACGGGCTCGCCGATGAAAACCGGGAAGATCGTCCTCAGCTTGTTACTGGTGCCGGCGCTGGCCGCCGCCGACGTGGTCGTCGGGCTGCGCGGGCGCGATGACGCGGGTCTCGCCCGACTCGTCGCGGCGCAGCGGACGCCGACCGACGCCGCGGCAGGGCGCTGGCTCACGCCCGCCGAGTTCGGGGTGCGGTACGGCGCGCCGGCCGTCGCGATCCGCAGCGTGAGCCGCTGGCTCCGCTCGAGGGGCTGCGCCGTGCAGCGCCTCTCCGGAGGGCAATTCGTCCGCTGTCGCCATGGCGTGCCCGGGAAGGTGCCCGGAGCGCTGCGCCCGCTGATCGATGGGATGGTCGATCCGAGCCACCTCGAGCTGGTGCAGCGCTCGCCCGTCGCACGGCCGGAGTCGGTGGCAGGCAACGGCGCGTTCTACTTCTCTCCGACGGAGTTCGCGCGGACCTATGGGCTCGATCGAGGCGCTGCCGCGGGTCTCGACGGACGCGGAGTGATGATCGGGCTCCTTGCAATCAGCCAGATAGCGACCGCGGACCTGGCGGCGTTCCGGACCCGCTTCGGACTGCCGCCCGCCGATTTCGTGCAATCGGGCGGCCCACGTACGGGGGACATCGCCGAGGCCGAGGCGATGCTGGACACGACGTGGTCGGGGGCGGTTGCCCCCGCAGCGCGCCTGTTTCTCGCGGTGTCGGCCACTGTCGAGGAAGCGTACACATTGTTGATCGCCAGCAATACCCCGGACGTGATCTCGTCATCGGTCGACCTCTGTCCGGCCAAACGCGGGGTACGGGGCGCGGCGAACCGACTCCTGGCGCGCGTCCTGCGCCAGGCGGCGGTGCAGGGTCAGACGGTACTCGTCGCGTCGGGTGACACCGGCCCGCACGAGTGTCGCGATGGGGGATTCGGACTTCTCGCCTCGTCTCCGCTCGTGACGGCCGTCGGAGGGACGACGCCGATGCCGGTGGTCGACGCGAACGGCTTGGCCACGGCCTACGGCAGCGAATCGGTATGGAACGGGGGTGGGGTGAGCAGCGGGGGAGGGCGGACGGCCCTCCCTCGCCCGTCGTACCAGCGCGGAGGATCGAGGCGTACCATCCCCGACGTCGCGTTTCCGGCTGCCGGTGTCTATCCGATCATCGTAGAGGGGCAGCGCCTGCTCGCGGGCGGCACGAGCGCGGCGGCGCCCGCGTGGGCAGGCGTCGTCGCGCGGCTCGTCCAGCAGGAGGGGAGGCGCGTGGGGTTCCTCAACCCGCGCCTCTACGAGATCGGCCGCACCCAGCGGCGCGGAGGCACAGCCGTCTTCCACGACGTGGTGGTCGGCAACAACGGGATCACCGGCGCGCGCGGGTTCGCGGCGAAACCGGGCTACGACCTCGCCACCGGCTGGGGCTCGGTCGACGCGGCCGCGCTGCTCGACGTCTTTTCCGGACCCTGAGCGCCGGCATGGCCCCGTAGCATCCGAAACCCCTGCTGTCGCGCGCCCGGCGACGTCTTCCGCGCCGGCAGCGATCTCAGTCCCGACCGGTGAGTCTCGCGACCATCGCGATCAGCTCGTCGGGCTCGAACGGCTTGGGCAGATACGTCTGGAAGCCCGAGAGCAGCGCGCGCGTCTGGTCGGCTGGCGTGGCGTAGGCGGTCACGGCCGCGGCCGGCGTTCCGCCACCCCGGGCGGTGGTGAGCGCTCGCACCCGCCGGATGAACGCGTGGCCGTCCGTGCCCGGCATCGCGATGTCGCTCACCAGGACGTCGGGGATCCGCCATCCGATCGCCCTGAGTGCGGTGCCCGCAGACCCGACCGGCGTGACGTAGGCTCCTTGCGCTTCGAGGACGGCGGCGATCGCCTCGCGCGCCTCGGGGTCGTCGTCGACCACCAGGACCCGGAGGCCCTCGAGCAGGAGGGGCTTCCTGTCGGGGCTGTCGTCCACTTCCACGTCTGTCCGTTCCCAACCCGCGAGCGCCGAGCTCTCCATCGTTCTCCTCCTCCCGTCGCGTACACTAGCCCGTTCCGAGCGCCGGACGCGACGCGAATGCGACGCCTACGGTAGCAGGGACCGTACCCGGGACACCGCCTCGCATCTGGTGTGCGTTTCTTTTCGGCGGACGTCCTGATCCCAGCGGAAGCGGCGGTGGAAAGCTAACTTGAAGGACCGGTGCCGCGACGGTCCCTTCCGGGGTGAGGCGGCTCTCATCTCCCACCTCGGGTGTGAATCACGTTCTTTTCCTCGCGACGTCACGTCGAGACGGGGGCGCTGGCCGTGCTCGGTTACGCGCCGGACTCGCTCTCCGTGCAGTCTGCCGCGTCGTTCGCGTTCGTGGATGTGCGCCCAGTGTCAAATTCTCCAGGAGCACGCACCGGCACGTCAATTCCGTGGCACCTGTGGGCTGCTTGTGCGCCACGCGTGCGCTCCCAAGGCTGGTATGGTGCTACAAAGCTGGTAGACTATTCATACTAGCGGGTCCCGTCGAGTGTGAGGTGCTTGACGTACGCCTGGTCGCGCTCGACCGGCGAGGAGCGAGCTGAGATGAGGAACGACGGACTCTCCGAAGGCCCGGTCACTGTGCCTTCCAAGGCGCCACCACCGCGCTCGCGGACGATCGCGCGACCGGCGGCGCGCCGGAACGGACACGACCTTCCGCCGCCCGACCACATCGACGAGGGCAAGCTGCTCGAGGTCCTGACGGCGCTGCGCCACGGCAACTTCGCGCCGCGGCTTCCCCTCAGGTGGACAGGTGTGGGCGGCAAGGTGGCCGACACCGTCAACGAGATCATGGAGTCCAACCAGCGCCTGGTGCGCGAGCTCGAGCGCCTGGCCCGACTGGTCGGCAAGGAAGGCAAGATCGGCCACCGCGTGACGATGGGGGACTTCACGGGCCTCTGGGCCTCGTCCATCGAGTCCGTGAACACGCTGGTCGGTGACCTGGTCCATCCCACGAGCGAGATGGCGCGGGTCATCGGGGCGGTCGCCAAGGGCGATCTGACCCAGACGATGGCGCTCGACTTCGACGGCCGCTCGCTCCAGGGCGAGTTCCTGCGCACCGCCAAGACCGTCAATCGGATGGTCGAGCAGCTGGGCGCCTTCTCCTCCGAGGTGACACGCGTCGTGCGGGAGGTGGGTACCGAGGGCAAGCTGGGCGGCCAGGCGAAGGTCGAGGGGGTGGCCGGCACCTGGCGGGATCTGACCGAGAGCGTGAACTTCATGGCCGCCAACCTGACCGGCCAGGTCCGCAACATCGCCGAGGTGACGACCGCGGTCGCGAGTGGCGACCTCTCGAAGAAGATCACGGTCGACGTGAAGGGCGAGATCCTGGAGCTGAAGAACACCATCAACACGATGGTGGATCAGCTCCGCTCGTTCGCCTCCGAGGTGACCCGCGTGGCGCGCGAGGTCGGCACCGAAGGACGGCTCGGCGGCCAGGCGGACGTGCGCGGCGTGGCCGGCACGTGGAAGGACCTGACCGACAGCGTGAACTTCATGGCGGCGAACCTGACGGCGCAGGTCCGGAACATCGCCGAGGTGACGACCGCGGTCGCCACCGGCGACCTGTCGAAGAAGATCACCGTCGACGTGCGCGGTGAGATCCTGGAGCTGAAGAACACCATCAATACGATGGTGGATCAGCTCCGCTCCTTCGCCTCCGAGGTCACGAGAGTGGCTCGAGAAGTCGGCACGGAAGGCAAGCTCGGCGGCCAGGCGGACGTGCGGGGTGTGGCCGGCACCTGGAAGGACCTGACCGACAGCGTGAACTTCATGGCCTCCAACCTGACGGGTCAGGTGCGCAACATCGCCGACGTCACCAAGGCTGTCGCCAATGGCGACCTGTCCAAGAAAATCACAGTTGACGTCAAGGGGGAGATCCTCGAGCTGAAGAATACCGTCAACACGATGG
>Ga0126369_10001094_pt1 | contig 18526 bp, 29 predicted proteins | sample PanSoiMetaPlot_1_FD_109646 | JGI IMG/M metagenome (GOLD analysis project Ga0126369, IMG submission 109646) | Tropical forest soil microbial communities from Panama - MetaG Plot_1 | ecosystem: Environmental > Terrestrial > Soil > Tropical forest > Bulk soil | place: Panama | collected 2016-02-17 | reverse complement strand
TCCTTTCATTCCGACCGGAGGAATTTCTTTGTTCGATCGCAGACATTTATTCTCAATCGCCGGACGCGGTGCCGTCCTTGCTGCAGCTCCATCGCTAAACTGCGCCATGCCAACAACTCCTTCCCTTTCCAATGAAGTCTTCGCCAATGCTGGCATTCTCAGTGTCAAGGCCTTCGGCGCTAGCGGCGACGGTCAGACCATCGATACTCCCGCAATCAATCGTGCCATTGACGCCGCCGCGGCCGTAGGGGGCGGCACCGTTTATTTTCCTGCCGGAACTTACGCGAGCTACTCGATTCATCTGAAGAGCCAGGTGTGCCTCTATCTCGACCAAGGCGCCACGATCCTTGCTGCATCCATCCCCTTGCAGGGCACCACCACCGGAGGTTACGACGCTGCTGAACCGCAAGGCCCCTGGGAGCCCTATCAGGACTACGGTCACAATCATTGGCACAACAGTCTGCTGTGGGGCGAAGGCATTCACGATATTTCCATCCTCGGCCCGGGTCGCATCTGGGGTAAGGGCCTTAGCCGCGGCCACTCCAACGATACCGACTTGCCCGACACCACCAGGCCCGGTGTGGCCAACAAAGCGATTTCCCTCAAAAATTGTCACAACGTCATCTTCAGGGATTTCTCCATTTTCATGGGTGGATGGTTCGCTATTCTCGCCACTGGCGTTGACAACCTCACCATCGACAATCTCAAGATCGACACCAACCGCGACGGCATCGACCTCGACTGCTGCCGCAGTGTTCGTGTCTCCAATTGCGCCGTGAATTCTCCCTATGACGATGGCATCTGTCCCAAGAGTTCTTTTGCCCTCGGTTATCCGCGTCCCACTGAAAATCTCACCATCAGCAATTGTTTCCTCACGGGCAGCTATGAAATCGGCACCATGCTCGACGCCACCTGGAAGCGCATGCCCGAGAGCTTCAACGTTCGCGCGACCGGTCGCATCAAGTGCGGCACCGAATCCAACGGTGGCTTCCGCAACATCACCATTTCCAACTGTGTCTTCGAAAATTCTCGGGGAATTGCCATCGAGACCGTCGACGGCGCACAGTGCGAAGACATCACCATCACCGGCATCGCCATGCGCGGCACGGTAAACTCGCCGCTATTTCTGCGCCTCGGCCAGCGCATGCGCGGCCCAAGAAACGCCGTGGTGGGCACTCTCAAGCGCATCCTCGTCAGCAATATCACCAGCTTTGCGGCGGCCCAACTACCTTCTATCCTCAGTGGCGTGCCCGGATACTTCATCGAAGATGTAAAAATCCACGATGTATATTTGCATCAGGTTGGCGGCGGCACTGCAGAAATGGCGCGAATGCAGCCTCCGGAGCGCGAGAAGGAATACCCTGAACCAACCATGTTCGGCCAGCTTCCCGCCACGGGTTTCTTCGTTCGCCACGTTAAAAATCTCGAGCTCAGCAACATCGAGATCGCCACGCAACAGCCCGACGTGCGCCCTGCTTTCGCCCTGATCGACGTGGACGGAGCGGACCTCTTCCGCGTGCGCGCGCCTCACTCGTCTTCCACTCCAACTTTTTCCCTCAAGCAAGTTGCGAACTTCCGCCTCTTTGGCAGCCCATTCCTTCCTGACAAAACCGCCGCCAACGTCCAAGAGGACCTCTTCTAGCCGCGTTTGTCAGCACCTAACCAGTTATAGATCTTAAGAGCCTGATGCAACTAGTTGTGCTACTGTGTTGTCAAAATCAGCAAATAACAAAATGCAGCTTCGAAAATCCAAGATGGAAGAACTTTTTATACGGGCGGACAAACAAGCCGACAAACGCAACTTTAGATCTGCATTTACCCGTTTTCCCTCTCCTCGACTTCATGTCAGCTTGCTGGACTCTTTTCGACCAAGGCCTCCGGTCCGCAGTCGCTTCCGCTGCTTCTGTAAAGCAAGTGGAATGCTTTGCAGAACTTTGCTCGCCTCTTAGGTATGTTCGCATGGTTCGGAACCTCAGGTTGGCTGTGCGTTGGCTGCTAGAACGGACGACCATCGGGTACCTGGCATTGTTGCGTCACGACGAAGTGGCCCGGACGCTTGAACAGGTCGCAAGGCTCAATCTGCCTGCCATGGGCGATCCAGCCAAGAACTGGGATGGCCTTGCCGCTTGGATTGCATTCTCGAGGCTACATTCCGAAGGTCCATATTCTCGATGGAGCATGGGGTGAACCTTGAGTCCTATTGCAAAGAGATGTGGCGAATTCTCAAACCCGGCGGGTTACTGGTTGCCTCGACCGACTGCCGGCAGACTCCGATGCAGCTGGGGCCCACATTCTTACGGCGTTCCCATCCATGTGTTTACCGAGAAGGAGGTTCTGAACGCGCTTCATCTCGTCAAACGAAACAGTTTCGCCATGACTGGACCGATAGACCTCTCCTGTATCGTGAATTGGGGCGAGATTCATGTAGATTACATCTGTTGTCTTCACTCTGCAAAAACCGTCGTGAGGAACACAAAGGACAGCTGCCGATGGTAGTATTTGCAATCTGGGCCATTACCCAGGCGTCGTGAACGCGACGGAGGTGACTGTGGCGAGCGCATTTCTTTCAAACGACAGACGGTTGGCTCGCATCGCAATTGTTGAGCAGCACATTCGACTTGAGAACGAGCATGACCTTCACGGTGTTCTCGGCACCTTCGGTGACGCCGCGCGGTACGATGACGAGCCGTGGGGCGAGCACTATACGGGCCGGAACGGAGTCTGCCTGTTTTACGAGCAGCTGATGAAGGCGCTGCCTGACTTGCAGATCGAAACACAGCGACAACATGTCACTGACGATGCCATTCTGGTTGAAGTCGTCATTCGTGGTACACACCTCGGCGGGTGGCGCGGCCTTCCGGCGACCGGGCGACGAGTCGAGTTCACGCTATGCGGTGTCTACACCTTCGACGTCGATGACCGTCTCGCCGGGGAAAAAATCTACTACGACCGAGGCACGGTGTTGCGACAACTGGGTGTTTTCCACGAGCCGCAAAGCGTGTTGGGACGAATCTCCATTCTGGCGACTCATCCCGCCACAATTGCGCGTGCTCTCGCGAGGGCACTCCTGCGAAGGTGATTGAGGATTGGCCTTAGCGGATAGTCCGATGTGAGGTAGAAGGCTAAGCACATTGCCGGTCCGAACACTCATGTACAGTGCTCGACCTATTTAATATATCTGGATACCTGACCGGCTGGTGGGACAAACTCTTCGCGGCAGGCGAGCTTTTTCTACGAGTGACATTCAGGAGGTTGGAAATGGTACGGAGACGGAGCTTCGTAGAGATGCAAGCGGAGCAGGTAAAGATGACCGAGAACTGGAAAGCGGAAGGCCGCTTAAGCGAGGCGTGGGTCGTCGCAGACCCAGAAATCGTCGAACTTTTTTCTGCGGGGGTCGCCTTCGGCGTGGAGGTGGGACGCCGTGGGCGCGACGACCCTGCATATTCACCCGACGAGTGGCGCCGAGCACTGCGTGAAGCTGTGGAGAGAGCAGCCACTCTCGAAGACAAGCTTGAAAAGGCCACCGGCGCAATGCTCAACGAAGAAAAAGATAGACACTAATTCCCTTTGACTCCCGATGAGGTGCACCGAGGCTGGCCTACCCTTTGCCGATTTTGCAATGGGCGGGTCCCCTGTTCTGTTGTGTTTAACTACCCTTGTGCGAATCCTGCTAGGTCTATAACCATTTTCTGAAGCGGACTGCTCGAACAGAATCCTGTTCCTTAAGCTACGGTCGTCCTAGCGGCGCTTGGACCATCAACTACCAACACAGCTGCGTCGTGGCGTACAAACTTTCCTCTACTTTTTGACCAGTACGTATACTTCTCCCGACTCTTCTTTCACTTTCGCGGTGCCGCAACTCGTCGGCTTTCCACTCGCATCGAAACGGCAACCGAACAACCCCGCCTTTTTTTCCCCGCATTGCCCCGCCTTCACCGCCACCGCGTACCATCCCGACCCCGACGGCTTTCCCGCGATATTTCCCTGAGTGTAAATTCCCATCAGCACGTCCCCATTTTGCGAGCTCCCGTCGGCGCACTGGTAGTTGTCCTGTTTGTACGTGTAAAGGATTCCACGCTTCTTATCGAACAGAAACTGCGTGTCTTCTTCCACTCCATCGCCGTCGATGTCCACTAGGTCCGTCCAGTACGCCGAGGGCCCGGAAGCTTTCACCGACGCCACCCCCACACCTATAGTCGTTTTTTGACTTTGATTTTTTGCCGCTGGACTCGGCGCGGGATTCGCCGCCTTCACCGCCGCCACCGGACCCACATTCACTGTTGGCGTCGGCATCGGTCCCGGCGGCAGTCCCTGCCCTGACACCAGCGCCGCCAGGCCCGCAGCTACCATTCCCGCCGCAGCCATCGTACCCGTCCAAATCCATTCCTTTTGCATCTCACACCTCCTGTGCTCCTTACTCTACACCGGTAAGTTCGCTTAAGTCCCAATCAGTCGACGGCCGCATTCTTCTGGGGCCGCTCTTCGCTGATGAAAGTAGAAGTTCCTAAACTCACATGCGTAGTTGTCTGAACCGACAGGCACTATTTCTTTTTTACATATCATTTGAGCCCTCGCATTGAAACGATTGAGCGATGATCCTAATGAAAGGGGCTCACAGGGGAAATAAAAGACCGCAGGAAGATAAAAACAAGCTAAGACGACGAGGGGAGGTGGACATGTCAGTGCGAAGATCGAAAAACGAAAGTTTTGGTCGCTGATGGGGCCCTCAGGAGACGGTTCGAGTTAAAGGGCCTTATCGGCGTTGTCGATGCCCAGACAACGCTACAAGAAAGTTGGTGCGGTTCACCGCGTTGTGGGGTTGCATGTTCCGTAACGGAAACTCACGGTTCACAACCTCCGATATTATGGGTTGACTATAATTGATATGTGTCCAAACGCCATTGCACAAGCCGCGCCAAGTGGCGCCTCAAGACTGGAAAGCCTGCGGAGGCCCTTTCTGCGAATTACCGACTCGAATGCGACTACGGAACCGCGGTCATAATTTGCTGGGAGCAAGGCGGCAGTGAGCCCATCTACGTGTGTGAAAGTCACGCGAAACAGCTGGGGCGCTCGCGCGAGCATTGCCCGGACGCCCGCATCATAACGACTCAACCAGATTATAACAACGATCCGATAAAATGCGAGGAGCGAACGCAAATTCAAGAGGTCGCTGGCACAAAGCCAGAGGGCTCCGCTCCGACGGAAGCTGCGCGCAATCTCGCGGATATGAAGGTTGGGCGAGCAATAGCCGATCGATCCGTCAGATCCTCTGCCCGCGACCTTACACTTGGAAATTCGGCGAAGGCTATGGTGGACGAAGGTATTTGGAATATGGCAAGCGGAGACTACCAGGCTTACAGGACCGCGCTTCAGCAAGGGGTGTCTGGTGCAGAGGCCGCGCAAGCCGCTGGCGGGCAGTTGGCCGTTATCCATCGTAAAATCGGTGATTACACTCTCAAATTAGAAGCTTTTCTCTCAGAATCAAAAGCGAGAATCAACGTAGGAGAGGCCATAGATAAACCACTCGAACAGGCGATGCTTGAAATCATCAGCAATGTCACAATGAACGACTTGGAAAAGGACATTGCCATTCAGCAACTCGGCACGCTTCAAGAATGGGTTAAGAACGGTCTGCAGGGAGATACAACACCCCTCCAAACGAACCGAATCATGCTGGCTATTGGTGACCGCCTAAACTGGGGAGGAACTACCGGCGTTTCGGAAGAATTCAAGCCGGTCTACCGAGCGCTATACGGTAGCCTGAAAACTGCAATTTGGACCGCCGTTCCTGAAGCGCGAAATCTTCACGATCGGCTTACCAACTTGTACGCGGCCAAATCTGACCTGGAGTTGACCTTTTCTGATCGTATTCGTCCTGATTAGAAGTCTTCAACCGCATTGACATCCCGGAGGGCCACACGCTTGCCGGACTTTGGTGTGCATAGTCATTCCTGTGCCGACCTGATGGAATGAAATTGCGATGTCGGCAAGTTCGAGGCGATCTTCTGTTCGTGTTCTTCTTGCACTCTTTCGACAACTTCGCCCGCACATACGATGATGTTAGTTTTAGGTGTACTCGGTTAAACCCAGTCGGGCTAATCTGATTCCTACGGCCTACTTAAGCAAAGATCTGCAAGCTCATTGCTTTGTGGGGTCACACTTTTGGCTCTTCCAAATTCCCGTGAAGTTCTCTGCCGACGTCTCACGCTTTACGGGCAAATGGAGTAATATGAGGGCCCTATGAATTCACAGCTGCCCGGAGACCCGCTGAGAAGATTGCGGATTCGCTTGGGGATTACGACGCGCGATGTTGAGAACTTGAGTCAAAAAATCGCGGAGGAAGAGAAGAACCCAGAATTCCAGATTTCCAACGCCTGGCTCACTCAGTTGGAGAACTCGGACTCGGTCCCAAGCATTTTCAAGCTCTATTCCTTAGCGGCCATTTATCATATCAAGTTCACTGAGCTCCTGCTGTACTTCGGTGTAGATCTGCAGAAGGCAACCCACCATCAGCTTCTAGCGCCGTTGCCTAATACGCACCTGACCACGCTGGAAGTATACGATGCCGAAAAGACCGTCTCCTTTCCCGTGCGATTTGACCGATCCTTCGATCTTGACAATACCAACCTCTTGGCCCGCATGGTTGAGACTTGGGGGGAAGTTCCAATTGCCTTTCTTCAACACCTGGATATGCGCAACAGCCTGTATGGCTATGTCGGCCTCAAGGATTTCACTCTTTACCCTCTTCTGCGACCCGGTTCCTTTGTGCAAATCGATCAACGGGTGCGCAAGATTCACCCATTTCGCTGGCGGACCGAATTCGACCGCCCGGTCTATTTCGTCGAGTTACGCGACGGGTATGCTTGCTCCTGGTGTGAATTGCAGGAGGGGCATTTGTTGCTCCTGCCACATCCACTCTCACCGTGTAGCGTTCGCCGCTTGGATTATGGGAAAGACGCCGAGATTATCGGCCAAGTAACGGCTGTAGCGATGAGGCTGACGGATACGCCTGACTGTGCTCCTGACGGAATCTCAAAACCTCCAAAGCAAGTCTAATGTTGGACTGGAACAGTTGCACCATCGTTGAATCTACTTCCATCGGGACGGCAACGCGGTAGGGCTCTAATTCCTGCCAGGCATGGATGAATCCGGCCGGTGCCTCGCGCGAGATACGAACATAAATCCCAAGTTCGTTGACCAGTTCCTCCAAAGATAGGGCAATCAATCGGTAGAAGATATCTTTATGGGCGGCTCGCAGGGCCACGCGGGTCGACTCTGAGCCGTATCGCGCGAAGAGGCCCTCGTGGTGATACACCCCGCTGTTGTAGTCACGCGTAGACGCAAGGTAGATCAGGCGTGCTAGGTCACACGGGATGCCGGAAAGCGTGCGATGCTGAAGGTCGTCATAGGCATTGTTCGGAGTCACGAGTTTGGCAGGGTCGTTCATCGCGCGTTCATGGGGTTGCCGGGCCTTCTGACGGTGCCACGCGATTTGCTGCCGCGGCATCGGGCAGCGTCCGACCGATCAATTGAGAAAGCTCCCCGGCATAGGACGCGAGATCATGAAGGGCATGCGGCCCGAATATTTCAATAAACAACACCAGCAGCCCACAGATGAATCGGAGCTCTAGGTATTGCCAAAGCAACTTCGCCTCAGCAACCGCATCCAGATTGCGACTCAGGCGGGAGATCAACCGGTGAGTGCGCATAATCATGCTTACCTCGCGGGACGTCTTCCGCACCCAATGCAACGCGACCCTTCGCCGTTCCTCTTTGTACATTCGCTGCAACCGTGGCGAGCGCATCTGCAAGACGAATTCCTTGTCTTCACGGGAAAATATTCGGAGAACCAATTCCGGGCGTTGAAGGTTGTCGCGGCACTCACACTGAGCCGGAGCAGCTGCTCGCTCACCTTCTCGTTCTTCCACTTCCTTGCGTTTCGCTATCAAGAGCAGGACAAGAACGAGCAGAATTCCCAAGGCAACAAAAATGGCAGTCGACATCATAGCCGAGCCGTCCATCCAAGACTGGCGAGCGCCCTCCGAAGTTGAGTTCGAGTGGAGGCCGCTAGCACCTCATAATCGTCTTCGAGTTGCGTTGCCCGCTTTCCCCCGGGAACAGGTTGTGCCGACCATAGAGCGCTCGCCCACAAACCCAGCACCAGTAGATAGGAAACAGGCTGCACATAGGGCCAGAACAACCTGATATCGCCCCACGTGTACGACAATGTGAGTTGAACGATGCTCATCGCGATAAACAGCCCATAGCCGAACAAGATGGCCTTCAGGTTCTTGCCAAAAGGAATCGCATACCACAGGAAGAGCGAAACCAACGTCAGAATTGCCAATGCCTGCACAATCCGCAGATTCCGTTCCAGCATCAGTGACCTTTCCGCAAGCCACCAGAAAAGACCTCCTGAAGGATTGGCCAGCGTCTTGGCGAAGACGGCTCCGAAGACGATTAAAAGCAAATAGCGGGCCATCCTTGCCGTTCCTGGGAAGGAGCGGAGTCCGACTCGGTAGATTTCGAAGATCACCGCGGAGCCGATCACCAGACTGAGAAACTGAGTGGTCCAATAGACTTGAGAATAACGGCTTGCGAACCACCGATAAACAGAGAAACGCAGCAACTCCTCAACAAGAACGAACAGGATGTAAGAGTAGAAGATAGGAAATCGGCGAACTAGCTTTTGCTGAAACCCGCGAATGAGCAGAAGGGCTTCCAGCAAGATCGCGAGCCCCCAGATCACCATAGTGAGCATAAGTGCAAGACCCTCGGCCTGAAACTCCAACCTGCCGCCAGATATTAACACGAGAAGAGAGGGAGAGAGGGACATTCTCCCCCTCTTAACCGCAAGCGGCCTTCGGTGACACGGAGGTTAGACTAGCCTTGCGGAACTTTAGACCATCTTTTGCGGACGGGGGGGGAGGGGTGGAGGAGGCGCCCCCCCGTCAGCCTGAAGCATCATTAACGCCCCTGATTGGTCGACCGGGGCACTCGTTAGCTCAGGGAGTTTGTCACCGCCAACCGAGGAACAGGCACAGAAAACGGCAGCAAGAAGCATAGCCAGAATGCTCAGATTGCGGTATGTGTTTGAAAATATCATTGATCTCTCCTCAGCAAGATTAGGTGGAAGTCAACGAACCCTTTCCGGTGGGGTTCGTTGGCAGTGCGTGCAGTGTAGAACTCCGAATCCTAGGTCAGCGGAAAAAGGTGAGCATGCTTGGGATTCCGAGCAGAATGTTTCTGCGACGCGCAGATAGACGATCTGCGCGTCAGTCATCCGATTTCAAGCACCGGAAAAGCCCGCTGCCGACTGCAGGGCTCTTCAGCTCAGGCCCGATCCTCTTTAGCTAGTTACTCAGCCACAGACGCCGCAAACGAAGGATGAACGACTCCGGATTCTTTCCTAAGGTCTTTCAATTGTGGACAGTTACTTTCAGAGCGAAATAGTTCGTTTCCTGGCCACGCCTAAATTGGAATTCACCGAGCTTGATTCTCGCGTTGTCCCCAACTTCTCCGGATAGGAATGCCTTCAACAAGCAGCGGTTTGATCCTGCCTTCGCGTCCTGGGGGTGCTTGGATTGCTAAGCAAGGCACACATTCCCTAACGATGTCCATCGTCTCCAACGACACTCTAGCGGCTGAGTAGAATCAAACGGAGGACCGCTGGAATGACGATGCGATGGAGACTTGGCAACTCGTTGCTCGGTTCGCAAGGAACATCATGCGAGCCTCTCCGCGACCAAGATTGAATTGACCCACAACGGAAGCACAACGGTGGAGTTGCGCTGCTATAGACAGTAAACTGGAGGCTTAGCGAGCGTGTGTGGCTGCAGATACGCGTGATCGTGGAGACCGAGATCGAACAGGGCAAGCCGGTTCGCCTTGAGGCATTTACCATTTCTGTAACCGCTCACGGCGGTTTGCTCGAGATGGCACTTAGAGTGCCGGAGGGCCAAAAAATGCTACTCACGAATCCAGCTGTGGGCGTGCGACAGGGCTGCAGAGTCATCCGAGTAAGAAGCTCCCGAAATGGATCTTTCGCTGTGGCCTTTGAATTCGATTGCCCGACTCCACAGTTTTGGTCGATCGCCCTTCCTTTGGCAGATGGGGCCTAGCAAGAAACCGAGAATTAGACTCCCGTCTTTGTTAAAGACCAGTAACTTCCCCCAAAGACCGGACCAGTTTCTGCAGGGCAAACACTGCTCCGTTTCGAAGGTTGACCCCGCTTCGCGCACCGCACGCCGCGCACCGCAAACCGTCAAATGGGCCCCGAAAAAATTCGCTTTGCTGCTTGCACTCTTGCGAGCGAGGGGAGCGGTGGTCTCCCGGCTGCAAGTGACGAGGGAGGTCTAGGGATACTCCGCGGCGGTCGTCAGCAGGACCATGGGCATCATATCGCGGAGTTGAGTCGCAAAACCCGAGGAGAGCCCGTCCTCGGTTCGTCACATCATCACCGCGCTACCGGATTAAGTTCTGCAATCCCGGAAATAGAGTGACTCCTGAGTGTGTCGGTCGTGCAAACAATAAGAAAGAGCAAAATCGTCAGGGCCCCCCCCGACCAAGCAGATATTGGCGAAGGGCTTCGTTGTTCTGAGGCATCAAATGGCTGTCCTGAAGCTCTTGATCTGATCGGCGGCACAACTTGCGCATTCCAATCGGCATTCTTGTCCTTCATTGAGTAGGCGGAATGGCGTTTTTGCGGTGGTCTCGATACGTTTCTGCATCTCGTCCTTCGACTTGCCGGAAATTTCGTCAAGAACAATCCACACACTGCTCGCCACCTTGATCCGACGATTTCTATGGTCTGAGCAGAATTCGTCTGTCTTTGGACCACTTGGCCATTCGTAACGTTCGTCAGGTATTCATTCGCGAACTAGTCATAAGAGCTAACAGCCTTCCGAACGGCCGGATCAGCCTTTTGGGGATTCATCGTTCCCCAGATTGAAAAATCCTCTCCCAACTCCATTCCGTCGAAATATTCAACCACCTACGAGTACTTAGCAAGCTGTTCCGGGACGATGCACCAATTTCCATTTCTATCTTTGTTACTTTCGTTGCGCCCAGGAACTGAAACGTGCAGGGCTGCGATTGACACGAGAGCGATGCGAAGCAGGAAGTAATCTCGGCGAAGCGAGGGCATGGGGTTCTGCTTCGACTTATGCGAGCGATGGTATTACGCCCCGGCTAGCTTAGATCGCGCACGACGTGTTCAAGGGCTGCGACGGACGCTGCCGTCAGAATACTCCTCCACGCTAACCAAAAGGATAGTGGGCACTAACCATTCGGTTAGCCCAAGCGTGGAATAACCTTCTTTTGCCACCCGTTCCTGGTTTCTGGCTTAGCACCTAATTCCTGTTTAATCTGCAACTTCACTTTCTGTCTCTCCTCTTCTACCGCCCACACGAGTCTGGCCCTCCGCCTGCATCCGTTTATCCGGGTCGGCAGTCAGGAAAGTCAAACAGGAGTTGGGCAAGCAGTAACGGCACATCGGCGGTTGATAAGAATTTTTACTTTTTTCATTTCTGACTCTCTTTCCGCTTTCCGACACAAAGGAGATTTTATGAAAAACCTACGCTCTATCCTTCTTGCTTTGACAGTCCTGTTGCTGGCTACGGCGGCTCAGGCTCAGACGACCAACGTAAAGGCCAGCATCCCCTTCGACTTTGTCGTCGGCAACCATACCTACTCTGCTGGTGAATACACCGTTAAATCCCTATCCCAAGGCAGCGCCGCCATTCGCATCGACAACGCCGACGAGTCCGAAAAGCGCATGACGCTCTCTATCGCATGCCAGAAAGGTCAGCCGGCTACGCAAACAACCCTTGTATTCCAGCGCTTGGGTGACAACTACTTCCTCTATCAGATTTGGACAGAGGGTAATTCACTTGGCCGCGAGTTCCCGATGAGCAAGGCTGAGGTCAAGATTGCCAGGAACTATAGCAAGCCAGAACTCGTGATCGTTGCTGCAAACATCTCCCACTAATGCCAAAACCGCCCCGTGGTGTTCATCGCGAAAGAAAGAGGGAACGTACCAGCCGTTCCCTCTTTTTATTTGGGGCTGTTCATATTTCACGGCAAGACAGGCTCTACCACAAATAGATCGGCGTCTCCAAACCACCGCCCCGCTCGTTTCGAAAATGGCCCTGATCGGCCGCCCGCACGATCCTTCTCCCGGAAAATCTAACCTGCACTTAACCGGCCCTCAGGACGATGCCGAGTAAGCTCGCGGCCCGAAACTGGCCAGAGCTTGGGCTTCATCATCAAAGCTTGGGATAATGTCCAGTAGGTGAAGTACAGTCAACACCTGCAGCACTCGGCCGGCCGGGCATAGCAGTCTTAGGTCGCCGCCCTGCCGTTTGAGGGAAGTATAAGTCTGTACAATGACGCTGACGCCGGAACTGTCAACCTGCGACAGGTTTGCGATATTCAGCAACAGCTTGCTCGGACCTTTGGCAACCAATTCTTGTAGACGACCGCTCAATAGCTCGCTTTCGCCGCCGCTGATGGTCGACTTCCCCCGAAGGTCCAATATGGTGACATCGCCGGATTCACGGATTGATACATCAAGGCCCATAAGGTCTTGTTGTTAGATGCGGCACGATGGTGCTCGTTGCTTCCCAGAATCGGCAAGCCGCCTTATGAGGTTGGCTGCAAGCTGGTGGTAAGGAAACGCTGAATGTCAGTCAATCTTCTCAACGACCTGCCACAAATAGATCAGCGCCGTCTCACTCCCAAATGAGATCTGAAGGCGGACTCCGTCGCTTGATTCTGTGAGGGCTTTAACCGCTGCTTCCACGATTCTGCTGCCCGACAGCTTCACCAGCACGTGATCACTACTTTAATTCCACGCTAATTTGATGGATGAGTTCGAGATTTGTTCTGGCTTTTTCAATTGGCAGCGACAGCACAATGGGCCAAGTCTTGTCGAGAGGGCCGTGCAACGTGGCCAGATCGGCGAGAAGCGACGGGCGTAGCCCTTCCTGATTTTCTGGCACAGATACCTTGCCGGTGGGGACGATGCGACTGTATCACGGAGGTGCGGATTAGTGGCCTTGCGGGAATGGTGATTCCGAGGTGGTGTTACTTACCTCCGTCTCTACAGTATCCGCCGGATGGCGATCCTGCCCACCGTCCGTTAACAACGGGTCGAGAGGAGGTCAACTGTGGATCACAAACCCAGAGTGCTATTCTTTTCGACCAGCGATTCAACACGTAGTCAAATGGCGGAAGGTCTTCTTCGAAAGTTCGCCGGGGATGAACTCCTAGTGGTGAGCACAGCGGTACAATCTGCGGACTCGGACCCGCTTGCTGCCGAAGTTATGAGGGAAATCGGAGTCGATATATCCGAGCAACACTCTAAGGGCGTGAGGGAGTCGCTCAAAGAACACTTTTCGTATGTCATCACGGTCTCTGATGATTCGAGAGAGAGGTCTCCGGTGTGGCCCTTCACTCGCAATCTGTTTCACTGGAGCATTGCAGATCCGGAACGCGTCAGTGGGCCATCCGAACACAAGCGAGAGGCTTTTCGGCGTGTTCGTGATGAGATCAGTTGGAAGGTCAGAGAATTCTTAGCCCAATTGCACGGGCATAAGTGGTCGCCGAACAGAGCAACTGGATAGTTTCAGTGTTGCTCGTCGCGAATCTGCCGCAATTATAGAGATCTTTCGTGACGATCTTGGTGTGCGCCGCCTTTCTACCACATATGGAAACCCGTCTGAGGTGAGCCCAGCAGAACCTGTATGGTAGGCGGTAGCTGAGTGGCGCAAATGGATGAGTGGCAGCTCGCGGTGAGACGCAAAGAAAATGTATCGAATCCCGCCTGAAAGAAACACCGCGTGATAAGCTAGAAATACCGCTCCCACCTCAAGTCTGGAGGATTCCATGCAGACTCCTGAATCCAGTCTAGAGGCACTCGCCAAACTGCGAGCTACCATCCCCAAGATATATATTCCTACCACCGGCCCGGACGACTGGCAACGATTTCTCGCTGACCCGGCCAAGCAATGGCGTAGTGGGTGCTCGGCTAAAACGTTGGCGTATTGCTGGGAGTGTGCGCGCGGAGGACTACCCAACGAAATCGCCTCCATGCTGCGGCCGCATGGAGGTGAGGTGGAACTCCTGTTGGCTATTCCAGAATATGGGGTGGCGCTTCCTCGAGCTTCCGGATGTGAAAGTCAGAGCGACATCTTCGCTCTTGCGCGTGCTGGACATAAAACATTCGCGATCACGGTCGAAGGAAAGGTCAACGAGCCCTTCAGCGAAACGGTTGGCGATTGGCTGCAAACCGCATCTGATGAAAAACGCGAGGGGCTCGCTTTCATCTGTGATCTATTGGGCCTATCCTTGCCCTTACCAGATCATATTCATTACCAACTGCTTCACCGTACCGCCTCCGCCGTAATTGAGGCACGACGCTTCAAGACGGATGCGGCCGCGATGATAGTCCATTCCTTTTCGCGCGAAAGGTTGGGGTTCGGGGATTTCGCACAATTTGCTTCTTTGTTCGACACGGCAAAGGAGGTGACCGTGGTCGACCGACTCGTTGCTGTTCGGGCAAACGCGAGACCTCCCCTCTACCTGGGATGGGCGTGTGGGGATTGCCGTTTCTTGAGCGCCTGACGGAGTGGCGAGAGTGCGCTGCCGATGACAAACGATTGCCGTTATGGCGCGCCTGAGGAGTCCCGTGTACCAGGGACGTGGTCCCCGGAAAGAGAATGCCGCCCGAACCGCCCCAAGGTACCTCTGTGTTTGCACACTCTGGGAAAGTATTTTCCGGAATCTTACAAAAGATGCCTCAGAGTGGGGTAGCTGCTTCTACTGCGACGGTGGCATTTCCTCCTACGCGCTGTAGCAACTTCCGTACATACGTGGCGAACCTTCAGCTCAGCGCTTGGTATCAAGTGTGCTAAACACTGCATCTGGGCTATTCGGTCGGATGCTTCAATCCCATCCTCCGAGGGACAAGGAAGGGGATTTGATCTGTCTGGTACCGGTAGCCCGCAGCACTCTCCTCATTGATCATAATCGAAGCCGAATCCGGTGGGACGTTTCACCGGCGAGATCAACGCGGCGAGACAGCTTATGACCTACTAGCGTCGCGACGACGTTCAGGATAAGGAAGCCAGAATTTCCCGGGCCTTCAAACGAGGAAGAACCTCAAATGTGGGATTTCAATTGGGGTATTTTCTGGGCCTTGGTGGCGTACGCTGCATTGAAATTTGGGGTCATACGGGCGCTGGGGCTTCATGGTGCTCGGACTAAGCAGAAGCCGAGTCACAAGCCTTTTCACATCGAGTACCTCCACGGCAAATAGAATTAGGCAACGTAGGCTTCTCAAGATGACCGGTTGTTGCGATTCACTCGAAAATTCATTGCACCCCAGGTCCCTACCATCGTTGGCCCGCACCACCCTCCTCACCACTCACCAAGAGTAGTGACGCAAATGGAAATCTTCGCATCACCTAGCAAATCTCCAGTCCGACTTCTCCCTCCTGCTGGGAGCCAGCTTGGCCCACCCAGACCACACGACAGCGTACGGAACGGAACGGTTCTGGGTCAAAGACAATTTCGACAAATTGTCCGCGCCGAAGGTGGAAACTTCCGCGTAACCTGTAACCTTCTTTCGAGGAATCGAGGACGAGACAGGGGAGCCTTTTCTGGTCGCGGTCCAGATTGACGACTAGGCTGGCGCGCCTCTTGAACATCACACGCTTCGACCGGCGGCCCTCGGAGGTAGGAAAGCTGGGCATTCTCTCACCACTTCTTCTTCGAACGGTGATAATACACCCAGATTAGTTCCGCACTGAATAATTGAGAAGCATCCTTTGATCGGCGGGTTCTCCCAAGCCTAGAATTGCTGGGCGAATACACCACATACACCACCATATACCACAACGAGACTGGACACCCGGTCCCCATTCCCCTACTACCAATGTCCTTCGGGGGTGGAAAATGGGGGCCCGACAGGATGGGTGAGAATCTGTGAGCTGGAAAAAGCGGCAATTGAACATCAGTCCGTTGAGAAGTGCATCGAACTAGAGCGAAAACTGGATCCCAACTGTACAGAAGAGAAGTCGAAGGCTTTGTATCAGCGCAAAGAAGCATGGCTAAAGGAATCCACCGAACGCCTGAATGAAGCCCGGGCCAACCCTTATTGCCACAGAGGAACTAGATATCTGGTCTCTCCTCGGAACCTGAGAGGGTATTGCCAGCCGTCGACGATGTCAGGCTAGAAGCGGAACTCAGCTCCGGTCTGGAAACGGAAGTTGCTCTGACTGTTGTTGCCACCAGTAAAATTGTTGCCAATTTTATTTTTCAATAGCGTGTTCTTTGCCAAACGGAAACCAATGGCAGTCTCCTGCATATATTCAGAACTAGTTTGCATCTATTCGACCAACAAGCGGGCACATGTGCGATCATTGGCAAAGATGTCTTCCAGTTCGAGTTTGCAGCAACGCTAACCTAAATCGAATTCACACCTCTACGGATAACGATGATGGCTCGACCAGCCGACCATCCGTGAGGGCCTTGCCGGGCAGGCATTTGACGACATTGAGACTGCTGGTGTCAACAAAAGGCATACGCGTCTCTCTGCAGCATCCTAGCACGGCGCGTCTCACGTTTCTGGCCTTAGCGACGGTGCGCTTGCAGCTTTGCTCGGCCGCACGCGACGGGTCACGTGCTCTTGTGGTGTAGCTGCTGCGGCTTGGCACCATAACTGCCTTTGAGTTGGCATTTGCGTGTCCCAGAATGACCCTCAGACGCGCTCGTCACTGGTCCTCTAGCATTTTGCTTTTAAGGCTTGATACCTTGCGAGAAAAAGAGGTCGCGCGTATGCACCTTACAGAACAATTGCGCCAATCAATGCTCGGAGAACTAGTGCTTTCACGAAATTAGAGCGGGCTTGGAAGATAGCGCAGGCACTGCCTGTTAGGCGAACCAGAGATGATTTGGGAAATGTCTATCAACGTATTGCCCAGCTTGTCCCGAATACCAAAAAAAGTTTCCTTTCTTCAACTGCGGTGCTTAAGCTTCGGAGTACTTCAGAATCATGCGTTTTACCCAACAGTTTGCATTTATACGAAAATAACGATATTTTCGTATAGGGGCCCGGGGTAGCCGCCCATCCCGGGTTCTCGCTTTATCCCGAAATAAGAATGGCTCCCCACGTTCGAGAGGAGCCATCCCTTGCGACTTAAGCCGCAACGATTCACTCCGACCAGGGGAATCGTGCAAGCCGCCATCGCAAATTCCTTTTGCAACCTCTTATTCTTGCTGAGCCGCTGCGTTGGTTCCCTGACCATGCGCACTCTGCCGTAGCCTCCATCAACGCACTAGACGTTCCGTAGAGTACTTCCCGATGGAGTCCGCGAGCCCAAGCTATGAAGGGCTATACCAAGGACGAGATAGTTGGCGAGAATTTTTCCAAGTTCTATCTGCCTGAGGCTGTGGAGAGTGGCTGGCCCCAACGCGAACTGGCACTAGCCCCAAAAAGAAGGCCGCTTCGCCGACGAAGGCTGGCGCGCCAGAAAAGACGGCGCGTCCTGTGGGCATCCGTCAAGTTAAGCGCTGATTACAATTCGCGCACTTAAGACCACATGTAGCCAACGTAAGCTCACTACTAATCCGCCATGTACCGATGAAGGGGAATAGATGCACCCACATCGCTGTATCTTTGCCTGATTGGTTCAGATGACCGCGCTGTCGCTCTACGCTCGCATCGAGGGGGGCAAGGTTCAACAACTCGGATCTCGAAGGAACTGATTTGCTGTATACGGTGGTCCAGCGTGCGCAAGGCACTCGCCCGTAAGCCACTAAGGATAAGAGCCCCTTTTTCTTGAGAAGCTGACACTGCTAACTGATGGAGGGAACTTTTCTTCGAACTTCGGGGAATACATATACCAAGACCACTAAGCACCACAGATTAGCCACCCTCCACCAGGCTAATCAAATTCCTCGGGAGAGGAATAGGGGGAGGCGGGAAGACCTGCCTGCCTCCCCCGACCATTTTGATTGCTCCACCTCTCAGCCACTGTCGTGTCACTGGGGTGGCGCCTACTCACAACTTCTCCAATTCGTTCTTGGCCTTGTCCAAAATTTCTCCCAGTGTCCTGATGGCTTTGAGGACTTTTTCTCGGTCCGCGCGAAGTTTCGCGTACTCTAGCGCTTCTTCACACGCCCACAGATTTCGCACACAGCGAAAACGAGGAATCCCTGTGAAAACCGTTGTACAGTGTCGGTACAATTTATGAAAGCGTTTCGGAAACATTCACTTTCATTGGCTCTTCGTGTGCTTGTGGAGGCGCGGGTGGGAATCGAACCCACGCATAAAGGTTTTGCAGACCTCTCCCTTACCACTTGGGTACCGCGCCTCAACCTTTCAATTATAGCGAAAACTCGATTGGCCCGTAAGCGTGGGGTTCCACTTGCAGCACGTCTCCTTCGGCCTACTTTTTCTTGACGGCCTCTTCCAGTTGCGCCTCGCGCAGGAATCGCGCGGACTCTTCGGGCGGCGTTGGAT
>Ga0126369_10001093_pt1 | contig 18535 bp, 13 predicted proteins | sample PanSoiMetaPlot_1_FD_109646 | JGI IMG/M metagenome (GOLD analysis project Ga0126369, IMG submission 109646) | Tropical forest soil microbial communities from Panama - MetaG Plot_1 | ecosystem: Environmental > Terrestrial > Soil > Tropical forest > Bulk soil | place: Panama | collected 2016-02-17 | reverse complement strand
CAGCCAAAGCGAAATCGGTCACCGAGATCGACCGCCGCTTTCCGCAGCAGGCGAGCTCTCCAGTCGGCATCCCCAACGTCATTCATTCGGGAAAACCCCAGTGGAGCCCGAAGCTGTCGGACCAGGCTTTAGCGAAGAGCGCGCAGGGCGAGGAGCACCTGCGGCTCCTCCAGGAGCTTGGATTGCGCTCGTACATCATCGCGCCGTTGCGCGCGCACGATCGAACGCTCGGAGCGATCACCTTTGTCACCGCGGAGTCCGGCCGCCATTACGAGGAGGCCGACGTGCAGTTCGCCAACGAGCTTGCCACCCGCGCTGGCATGGGCCTGGAGAACGCCCGCTTGTACGCTGAGGCCCAGGAGGCGATCCGCATGCGCGACGAGTTTCTCTCCGTCGCCTCCCATGAGCTGAAGACGCCGCTCACCACCCTTCAGCTTCAGCTCGGCGGGCTCGACCGCGCGCTGGCGAGCACCCTGGTGACGGAGCAGCGACTCGCCAAACGGATCGAGACCGCCAATCGCCAAACCGTTCGACTGTCCGGCCTGGTGGAAAACCTGCTCCAGGTCTCTCGCATCACCACGGGTCGCCTGGAGCTGCAACGCGAGGAGGTCAATCTCGCCGAGCTTGCGGCGGACGCGGCGGAGCACTTCGAATCGGCGGCGCGCAGCGCGGGCTCTCCGCTCACCGTCGCAGCGCCCTCGTCACCGGTGCTGGGCTACTGGGATCGATTGAGGATCGAGCAGGTGCTCGCCAACCTGATTTCCAACGCGCTCAAGTACGGCGCCGGCAAAGCGGTCCAGGTCAGCATCGGCGAGAGCGAGGGGATCGCACGCCTGACCGTCAGCGACGAGGGTATCGGCATCGCGCCCGAAGACGTCACGCGGATTTTCGGCCGCTTCGAGCGCGCGGTGTCGACGCGCCACTACGGCGGGTTGGGGCTGGGCCTGTTTATCGTCCGGCAGATCGTCGAAGCGCACGAAGGGGAAATCAGAGTCCACAGCAAACCAGGCGAGGGCTCGGAGTTCACCGTGCTACTGCCCACGGAGCGCCCTGCCAAGTTGCCGCTCACGAAGCAGTTGCCGAACTGAAAGGGAGGGCTGACAAGCCCGCGGCGCCACTGGCAAAAAACCAGTGGGCCCTCCAGGATTCGAACCTGGGACCAATCGGTTATGAGCGCGGAATTTGCTCAATCCATTGAATGCCAGCCAGTGCTGCCGAGTGGTAATCCGTTGGAATTTCAGGAAAGGGCAGAGGCCGCAGAAGTCCATACAGTGCCAGGAAGTCCATCGATCACCGATCGTTTTGGTACCTATTTGGTACCAAGCTTACCGATAGAGCAGCTCTTCACGGTCAAGGACCTAGCGGAGCGATGGGCTGTGTGTACCGCGACGATCTACTCGCTCGCGAAAAGTAGAAGGCTCGAGAGCCTCCGTATTGGGAATTCGATCCGATTTAGCACGGCAGTTGTCGCTGATTACGAACGCAATCGCGCCGGCGCGAGTGCTGAGCGCCATGCCAGCTCTACCCTCGCTTAGTCAGGATCTTCAGTCGTCCGTCATAAGAGTTGCCGATGCCGACCCCTTATCGCGATTACGATGTCAACCAGTTTTTCACGTACTTTCGAAGCCGCGCAGCGACAATTGAGCAACTCGCTTCTGAGCCAAGAACGCGCCCGGACGCCAGCATTTTGCTCGCCGCGTCCTGGATGCCTTAGCTAGCTAGTTGGAGGAAGCCTTTGGGCTGTCGTTTGGCAGAGATATGCGCCGGTTCGGCTAGTTCCTCCAAGAATTTGGTCTTCCTGAGTTCGAACGCGTTTCAGGACGCACCTGCTGGAGTGCGCCCGTGGCATCTCACCCGCGACTCAATTTTCGCGCGCGGCTGCGTTGCTAGTTCCGGAAGAGCCTGGCGGCTTGGTTCGAACTTGGCCGGCCAACTGGCTCCCTCGGTCTTTCGCTCGATGCGGTCAGGGAAAGTAGACAGCACGCCGCTTTTGGGTCCTATCTTCACCCATGGTGCGGGACTTTCCATCCGCGCGCGCCACCCTGACGCTGGTCGCCATCGTCGTCCCCGTTCTGTGGTTCGGAGAGGTGCGGCCGAATCTGGTGGAAGCGCAGTGGCCCTGGCCTGGGCACGCAAAGCCGTTCTCACTGCCTAGCTATCTGCCGGGAGACTGTACCTTCTACCGCGCTGCCCTCGTCTCGCTGCTCGAAGACGGCGACCTCGACCTGCGCAACAATGTTTTCTGGCGAGTGCTCTCGCCGGACACCCAGGTCGCGGTCGGGCTTCGCGGAGAGTGGTACCCGAAGCATCCGATCGCCATGGCAATCGCAGCCCTGCCTTTTTACGCCGTACTCGGGGATCGCGGCTTGCTCTTGTTCAACCTGGCTCAGCTCGTGGTGCTGGACCTGCTGCTCCTCGTCGCCGCGCGACGCTTCGCCAGCGAAGGGGTGGCGCTGATCGTCGCGGTCACCTTCGCGTTGGGGACGTTGTTGCGGTCGGCCGCGCACAATTTCTCCCCGGACGTCTTCTCCACCCTGCTGGTGATGTCGGGCGTGCTCTTGCTGACCGCGGCGCGGCCGGCAGTCGCCGGGGTGTTGCTGGGAGCGGCGGTTGGCGCGAAATGGACCAACCTCGTTTTCCTTCCCATTTCGATGGTATGGACCGTCTTGTACCAGGGCTGGCGTCCGGCCCTTCGTCTGGCGATCGGGGCGGCACCCTTTCTGGCCGCCCTGGCCGCATTGAACGTCCACATGTTCGGTTCCATCTGGGTGACTCCGTACGACCGGGTTGGCATCCACCTGCTCGAGGTACCGCGACTGGAAGCGAGTCACCGGACCCGCTTCGCGCTACCGTTCTGGGCGGGACTCGGAGAGCAGATCCTGGATACCCGGAGCGGACTCCTCAGGTCGGCGCCGCCGATTCTGCTGTCCGTAGCCGGTGCTCCACTGTTGTTTCGGCGCGCTCGGGCCGAGGCGGTGCTCATCACCGTTTTCTCTGCGGCGCAGCTGGCCATCTTCGCTAAATACAGCGATTGGATGGCGAGCAACTTCGGTCACCGTTTCTTGCTCACCGTGGTGGCGCTCGGAGCCGTACCAGCGGCGGCCCTCGTGGCGTGGCTCCTGGACGGGTTGGCGAACAAAGTGTCCACTGGCCCCCGGTCGAACACGAGCGGGTAGCGGATCGCGGCGGCGAGGGCGAGAGGTACGCTGAGCAATGCCAACGCGAGCAATGCGATGGTGAAGGCGCGGCCCTCCCTCTGCTAGACCAGCACGCCCTGGAAGAATGCTACCGCCATCGGCAGGAAGAGGAACAGCGCGGAGGCCGTACCCGCAAACAGGAGCGCTGGTGGTCCCTGGGCGAGCAACACCGTCATCGGTAGCAGCAGCGCTTCGGCCCGATAGAGCGACAACTGACCGCCAAGGATCAACGGGAAGCTCCAGTAGAAGACGGTATAAAGGCCGAGAAGCACCAACTCCAGACGCGACCGCTCACGCAGGGCAACCCAGCTTGCGCCGATCACGAGCGCGAGGACGAGAAGCGTCTGACCCGCGGTGGCCAAGGCGGCGGTCGTCGCACTGCTGGGCATGGTCAGTGGCGCTAGACGCGAGCCCAGCGTTCCCAGTGGATCCGACAGTCCGTAGCCAAAGTGGGCCTGATTCTTGATGAAGGCGTCCCACACGCCCGTCTGAGCGGCCATCATCCCGAATACGGCCGCGAAACCAACGAGAGGCCCAGCAATGGGCAGAAGCCGGCGCCAGTCGCGCTGCGCTTCCGGCATCGAGACGAGCAGCCAAAGGGCGTAGACACCGCCGAGCAGAAAGCCGGTCGGGTAGGTGAACGATGCTGCGGCACCGCAGGCAGCGGCAATCCACCACCGCCCGCGAACGCAGGCGATCAGAAAGCCGAGTGCAAAGCAGAGGAAGGTCGAGATGGGAAACACTGCTTGGCAGTAGACGGCACCCGGAAAGAAGGCGGCCAGCAGAAGCGCTGCGAGATTGCGCGGGCTCGGCGATGCGTCGAGGAAGGCTCCCCACAGGAGGACGATGAGCACCAACTGCGCGATCAGAGCAATGGCGATGCCGCTCGGCGCGGGCGGGATGCCGGCGCGCACGAAAGCCGAGATGAGAGTCGGATAGCCGGGGAACCAACCGGTTTCACCGCAGAAGTTCGAATCACCACCTGGACACTGCCGTAGTTGGTAACCGTGTTCGGCGATCCTGAGGTACCAGTGCGAATCCCACCGGATCCAGCTGTCTGCGCGCAGGGGATCGAATCCGAAGCGCTTTGCCGCCGCGGCACTGGCGAAGCGTGCCGCCGCGAGCGCGACCAACGGTGGACCTATCAGCCAAAGAAGGGAAACGTGCTTGGCCGAGGACGCAGCGGCCCCAGCCGTGGAACTGGCCATGGCCGCCCGACGATGGCGCAGCGGGGGACGGTGTTCAAGCTGTTTGACGCTCGACGAAAAGACTACCTACATTGCCGCGACCGATTTGGACGCCGCCCCCCACGCAGCCAAAAAAGAAAGCCAGCGAATTCCGCCATGGGTGCTTGCGCTCGTTGCTTGGGCGGTCCTGCGGGAGGTTCAGGTCGCCATCGCGTCGGGGGGTTTTGGCAACGACGTCATGGAGTACTTCGGCTACGCCCGGGGGTGGGCGGAGGGACGCGCGCCATACGTTGACTTCAACGTGGAGTACCCGCCAGGCGCACTAATCCTCTTCCTGGTGCCGCTGCTGGTCGGCGGGCGTGCTCGGTACATCAAGTCCTTCGTGGGCGAGATGGCCGTCTTCGACCTGCTCGCTCTGCTCCTGGTGATGGCCCTGGCTCGCCGGATCGCGCCCGAAAGCCGGCGGCGGCCCGCCATCGCCGCAGCGGTGTACCTCGCTTCCACCGCCCTGCTTCATCCTGTGCTTTACGCGCGCTTCGATCTCGCGCCCGCAACTCTATTGCTGGCGGCGATTTTTCTGGCGCGCCCTGGCCGCCCCTGGAGCCCCTTCCTGCTCGGGCTCGCCGGCGCGGTCAAACTCTGGCCACTCGGTCTCGCGCCGCTTTGGCTCGGCTCCGAGTACCGCCGCGCCGGCAGTAAACGTTTGCTCCGCGCCGCCGCTTGGATCGGTGCTGGCTACATCGCTCCGGCGCTCTTGCTCCTTCCGCGCGTCGGGGGGCGGGTGACGGCGTTCCTACAGTTCCACGTCCAACGCGGGGTGCAGATCGAGTCGCTGTGGGGAACGCTTGCCTTGGCCCTCGACCGGGTCGGGCTGGGCAGTGCAAAGCCGTTGTTCGAATTTGGCGCCTGGGACGTCCAGTGCCCGGCCTGTCCGGCGTTTGCGACCGTCTCCGTTCCGCTACTCGTCGTTGCAGTCGCCGTACCCCAGGTCCTGGCATTGCGACGAGGGGCGTGGAGCGACCAAGATGCGGGCGGGCGGATGGCGATGGCCACCTGCGCTGCGGCAGTTCTGGGCGCTCTCGTCACCGCGCGGGTGCTTTCGCCCCAGTACCTGCTCTGGACATGCGGGCTAATCGCGATCGCCGGATGGGGATGGACGCGGGCCGGCTTGGTCGCAGCGGCGGCGCTCACCACGGTCATCTATCCCGTGCTCTACCCCGCATTTATCGACACCCGAGCCGAGAACCATGGGCTCGCGCTTGCGTTCGCGCTCGCGCGCAACCTCATTCTGCTCGCGATGTACGTGGCCTTCGTGCGCCTGCTGGCGAGAGCTGCCGATGGCCAGCACCGGGTTGGCGCATGAGCGCGTTCAGGGCTCGGTGTTCACGTTGCCTGGGTTAGCTGCGTATTTTCTGGTGGCCGAGGCCGGCTAGGATGACGGTGACCGCCATCAGCAGGAACCATGGCGGGTCTCCGCCGGTCGTCGAGCATCCCTGGGCGGACTCGCCCGATGCGCTGCTCAGCCCGTCGTTTCGACTCTGGAGATCGTCTCCCTCACGGCCGAAGTTCGGGTCGAGCCGGACCATTTGCGGTGTGCTCTCGGTTTGCGCGCCGGAGGGACGGACTGCGGCGACGGTGACGGTATTCTCGCCGAGGAACAGCCGGGTTGAGCCCTCGAACTCCGTGGTGAAAACACCACCGTCGACCCGGAAGTCGTCCCGCCGCAGGCTGGAAACAAGCGGTCCGCCGACTTGAGTCGAAGCAACGCCTCCGTCCGACAGGCGGATGAAATCACCGCCGTCATTCAGCCGGGGAAGCTGCCCGCCGCCATCGGCGCCCGAGCCATGAACGGCGACGAAGACGTGCGCGTTGGGATTCAGGGCGAAGTCGGGGCCGTTGTCCTGGACTATCGCGTCGATGTCGAGCAGCGGAGCCCCGGTGATCGACGGAAAGCGCGAAACAATGACCGAGGGCGGCGGCTGGCACTCGACTCCACCGTCCAGGCCGACGACCCCACCGTCGGTACACAGGACTCCGCCGTCTTGGCCGGTCCCAGCGTCCGGATTGCCCCCGCCGTCCATTTGCGCGCGAGCGCCGAACGCTGCCAGGGTGGCTGCAGTCGCGATTACGACGAGCTTACCCCGCATAATGACTCCCCCAAAACACAACGTCACGTGTCGCTCGACACAAGTCAAGCGATAAACCGAATCGCTTTACAGCCTGCCCGTTGGCCTGGCGCCGGTGTTCCCCTGGGCCCCTGGAACAGCACGACAGATATGTCTCGTTTGGCGAGGCTTGCGCGGATCGCTGCTGTGACGCGCTTACCAAGGCGACGCGAGCTTGATCTGCCTGGGTAATCGAGCACCGAGCGGTCCGGCACGCTGACGGGAAGCGCCGATGCGGTTCCACTCACCTTGCCTGCGTGGAAATCAGGCGCAATCCTCAACTATGCTCGGCAACAGCTACCGATTGGGTGGGGAGCAAGTTGAGCGACGATCGCCCATTGACCGAGCCTCTGCATTGATGCGATCCGCCTCTTTCTGCCTGCCCGGAGCCTTAGGCGAAGTTACTTCGAAGCATGGTGAACGCCCAGCAAGGTCGGCTCCGAATGCAGCAGGCGCCTTGAACGAACGTGGCCTCACGCTGCGCCCCACGCCGCAAGGTCGCCTCCTGCTTGCTCCTTCGGATGATGCGCCCGAGCTAGAGACAGCGAGGGCCGAGCACATCGAGCGGCTTTTGCTCGCGCGCCGAGTCACGGGCTCTTCCGGCTCAGGGCGCAGAGACGCCGAGGCACGAGTTCCGCTTTAGTCTACCCACCGACAGCGGGATACGAGCGTCGGGATCTCCTGATCCGGACCCCGCAGTCGACGTTGACTAAAGTTAGATGCAAACTTACATCCAATCTCAGATCCAGGGTTACTCTGGCCGATCTAAGTCTCGATCTAACTCTGGCTGTAACTGTGACCATAAGGCCCCATCCGCGAAGCTACGACTTCGCCTCGCGATTTCGCCCCGCCCTGCAGCGTTTGCGGCAGTGCTTGACACCACGCCCCGACCGCTGACCCCTCCCTCTCAACCACGAGGAAGGGGTCAGCGCTCGGGGCTACAAAAAAAGATCACAAAACAGTCAGAGGGCCACTAGGTCATAGGTCAGATAACCAGCAATATGTTTACTCGATGGTCCCTTGACTCCCGTGAACTGCGAGCCCTGCGGCCGTGCTACGCACCGGCCCGCAGGGCAAGGCGGGCACCGCGCCGGAACATCTCACAAGGCAGCAAAGCCGCAAAGCGGCCGGAGGGCACGCGAAGGTCTGTCAGGGAATATCGCCTTCCGATGCATGTTCGTCGCGGCGGGAGGCAAGGGTGCCCGCTTTCCCCTTGACGATCAACGGCAAATCTCGGCGCGTCACCGCTGCTCCCGATACGCCTTTGCTCTGGGTGCTGCGGGACCTGTTGCGGATGACCGGTACCAAGTATGGGTGCGGCGTCGGCGTCTGCGGTGCGTGCACAATTCATCAGGGAAATGTCGCGGTACGCAGCTGTCAAATTCCAATCTCGGCCGCGGCCGGAAAGAGCTACACCACCATTGAAGGTCTCTCCAGCGATGGCAGTCATCCCTGTCAGAGGGCGTGGATTGAGCTCGACGTCGCCCAGTGCGGCTACTGCCAAGCTGGGATGATCATGGCGGCAGCCGCGCTCTTGAGACAAAAGTCAAATCCGACCGACGCTGAAATTGACACGGTGATGTCGGACCTTGTTTGTCGCTGCGGAACGTATCAGCGCATCCGCCAGGCCATTCATCGGGCGGCCGGCGAAGGCAAGAAGCCGTGAAGGTCTCCAGACGCGCGTTTCTACAGACGGCTACAATTGCCGGTACGGCATTCGCGATTCGCTTTCATCTGCCTTCTATCGCTCGTGCCGCTTCAGAATCGCCGGTCGTCTTCGAGCCAAATGCCTACCTGCGGATCACCGCCGACAACGTGGTTACGCTCTACGTGACGCGTTCTGAAATGGGTCAGGGGGTACGCACCAGCCTCCCAGCGGTGCTCGCTGACGAGCTCGAAGTGGATCTCTCGAGCATCAAGCTCGAACAGGCGATCCCCGGAGCGCGTTTCAAGGCCATCCGCTTGAGGACCAGTGGAAGCGGCAGCAGCTCCGCCACGTTTCTTGCCCTTCGGCGCGCCGGCGCGAGCGCCCGTGAAATGTTGATCTCCGCCGCGGCGGAGGCTTGGGGGGTCGACCACGCGTCTTGCCGAGCGCAATCCGGATCGGTCATCCATCCTGCCTCGGGGCGCAGGGCCAGCTATGGTGACCTGGCGAAACTCGCTGCGAAACAGACAGCTCCATCGGATCCACGGCTCAAAAACAGCAGCGATTTTCGTTTCATCGGCACCCCGATCAAGCGGCTGGATGGCCCGGCCATTGTTCGTGGGCAAGCGCTTTATGGCGTCGACGTCCGCGTACCTGGCATGCTGGTCGCCGTCGTCGACCGCTGCCCTTATCTGAGTGGAAAGGTCGGGGGTTTTGATGCTCGGGCCGCCCTCGCCTCAGCGGGCGTTCGTCACGTGGTTCCAGTCAAGAGTGGAATTTCCACGGGCGTGGCCGTCGTGGCAGACACGACCTGGGCAGCCCTGAAGGGTCGAGAAGCGCTCCGCGTTCAGTGGAAGGAAGGACCTCACCGAGATTTTGACTCAGACCGTTTCACCCAGACGATGCAGAGCGCCCTCGCAGAGGAGGGTTATCCGGTCCGTCGCCAGGGAGATGCCATCAAAGCGATGGCGAGCGCGAGCCGCCGTCTCGAGGCGCTTTATTCATACCCGTTCCAGGCACATGCGCCTGTCGAAACGATGAATTGCGTGGCCGACGTTCGTTCCAACTCTTGTGAAGTCTGGGCGCCGTCGCAGACCCCAGAGACCGCGCGCGACGACATCGTCAAGATGTTGGGAGTCTCGCCTGAATCGGTAAAGGTCCACACCACCCTCATGGGCGGGGGATTCGGCAGGCGCCTGTTTGTCGATTACGTCCACGAGGCAGTCGAAATCTCCAAGGCGGTTGGCAAACCCGTTCAAGTTGTCTGGACGCGAGCCGACGACACCCGACACGGTTTTTTCCACCCTGCTTCGATGAATCACCTGGTAACCGGTCTCGACCGCGACGGCCGGATCTTGGCTTGGGTTCACAAATGCGTCGACACCCCGCTTTCGATGTTTGGCCTGCCCACCGAGGAGCAGAAAAAAGACTTGCAGCGGTACGCAAAGGAAGGATCCCCCTGGGGTGCGTTCGACAATCCCTACAACTTTGAAACGATGAAAGTGGACGCAGTTCCGGTCGACTGCCCGGTGCCGACCGGCTCCTGGCGGGCGGTCGAGTATCCGGGAACGGTGTTTGCCCGAGAGTCTTTCGTCGATGAGATCGCCCATGCCTTGGGCCGAGATCCCCTGCAGCTTCGGATCGACCTTCTCCAGCCGGGGGACGTGTTGAACTTGGGCGATCAGAAGATCGACCGCAGAAGGATGATTCGCGTACTGGAGGTTGCCCGGGAGAAGTCCGGTTGGGCAAATCCCATCGCTCAACCGTCCCCAGATCGCTTCGCGGGCCGCGGGCTGGCGATCAACGTCTACCACGGCGGAAGCTACATCGCCCAAGTCGCCGAAGTTTCGGTCGCGCGAGATCTCGGCGATCTGCGGGTGCACCGCATCGTTTGCGTGGTCGACTGCGGGTTGGCCATCAATCCGGCCGGACTCGAAGGACAGGCGGAGAGCGGCATCACTTGGGGGCTCTCCGCCACTCTGCATGGCAAAATCGATTTTCGAGGCGGGCGAGCGATTCAAGCGACCTACTCGGATTTTCAGGTCATGCGAATGAACGAGATGCCGGTAATCGCGACCCATATTTTGCCGAGTGATGCACGCCCCGGCGGCTTTGGCGAGCACCCGGTACCGCCGGTAGCTCCCGCCGTGGCGAACGCTGTCTTTGCGGCCACCGGTAAGCGGGCCCGCAAGCTCCCGATCACCGCGGCCGACCTGAGGGCGTAAGTCCCCTTCATTTGGACCCGCTTTTCGGGCGGCATAGGAGAGGAACTCGGTAGCGTCGGAGCTAGCAGGATTCGTACCGCAATGCAGCGAGGGAGCAAGTGACAGCTCCCCTTGTAATCCGTGCCTCAGACTTTGTGCGAAGGCTCGGATCTCGTCGGGGCGCCTGCCAGACTTTCTTAAGGCCGAGGAGGTTCCCGCCGTACTTCGCGCGCTCGATGCGCGATTCCAACCGCTATTTGCGACTGCAATCTACGCAGGGCTCCGAAAGGGAGAACTTGCGGGCCTTCGGAAGACGGACGTGGACCTTAACGCGCGACTGCTGACCGTGGCCCGCTCTTACAATCGCGAGACTACGAAGGGCGGACACGCGGATCGGATTCCCATTGCGGCGGAGTTGGTCCCCTACCTCGAGTGCGCCATCAAAGCTTCGCCTTGCGAGTACGTGTTTCCAGCTCCTGATGGCTCGATGCTTCGCCGCGATACCGGGCTCGAGACAGTCCTACGCCGCGCTTTGGGGAGGGCAGGGATCGTGTTGGGCTGGAGCCACGTATGCCGGCGGAAGGGCTGCGGCCACATCGAGAAGGCGCCCAACGCGGGGCTGCGGCGGTGTCCAAAAGATGGACGGAAGTTATGGCCGAAGCCCATCGTTCGGCCCATTCGCTTCCACGAGATGCGTCACACCACGGCAAGCTTGCTCATGATGGCCGGCGCCAATCCCGCGGCCGTGCAGCGGATCATGCGTCACAGCGGTCCGAAGTTGACCACCGAAGTTTACGGCCATCTCGCGCCCGGCTATCTGCGCGCCGAAGTGGACCGACTCAGCTTCGGAATCGCGCCATCCGAGCCCGCGAAAACGCAAGCTCGGGTCGCAAATTTGGTTCCGTTTGTCCCGCCCTTGTCCCCGGAACGCGCTGGAAGCGTCGTGCCGCTGAAAGGGAAGGGCGACAAGCCCGCGGCGCCACTGGCAAAAAACCAGTGGGCCCTCCAGGATTCGAACCTGGGACCAATCGGTTATGAGCCGACAGCTCTACCGCTGAGCTAAGGGCCCTCGACGAACGAGCGCAGCCTCTTCGACCGCGAGGGATGCCGCAGCTTGCGCAACGCCTTGGCCTCGATCTGGCGGATGCGCTCGCGAGTCACCTCGAAGTCCTGGCCCACTTCCTCGAGCGTGTGGTCGCTCTTCTCGCCGATCCCAAACCGCATTCGAAGCACCTTCTCCTCGCGCGGCGTCAGCGTCGCCAACACCTTTCGGGTCTGCTCCGCCAGATTCATGTTGATCACCGCGTCCGAAGGCGACACCAGGCTCTTGTCCTCGATGAAGTCGCCCAAGTGCGAATCCTCTTCTTCGCCGATCGGCGTCTCGAGCGAAATCGGCTCCTTCGCAATCTTCAGGACCTTGCGGACTTTGTCGAGCGGCAGCTCCATCTTCTCCGCGATTTCTTCCGGAGTCGGCTCGCGGCCGATCTCCTGGACCAGGTAGCGGCTGGTGCGAATCAGCTTGTTGATGGTCTCGATCATATGCACCGGGATCCGGATCGTCCGAGCCTGATCCGCAATCGCCCGGGTGATCGCCTGCCGGATCCACCAAGTCGCGTAGGTCGAGAACTTGTAGCCCCGCTTGTACTCGAACTTGTCCACCGCCTTCATCAGGCCGATGTTGCCTTCCTGGATCAGGTCCAGGAACTGCAACCCGCGGTTGGTGTACTTCTTGGCGATCGACACCACCAGACGGAGGTTCGCCTCCACCAGCTCGGACTTCGCCTGTTCGGCCTTTTTCTCGCCGATCCGAATCCCATGGTAGTTGCGGCGCAGGTCAGAGATCGGAAGGTTGGCGTCCTCCTCCACCTTATGGATCTTCCGCACCGCCGTGCGGATGTCTCGGTCCAGCGCTTCCACCTGATCGGCGGTCATGTTCAAGCGCCGCTGGAGCTTCTTGCTCTCCGCGGGGTTCTCGCGTGACTCCTTAAGCATGGGGCGAAGCTCGCGAATCGAGATAGCCAGCTTGCGCTCGTACTCGCGAAGCTCCTCCTCCGCCTTGTCCACCTGGTCGATCATCGAGCGGAGGTGAAGGACGATCCTGTCGATCTGCTTCTTGTTGAGGCGCATCTCCTCCAGGATTTCCATCATCTTGACGCGGATTTCTTTGATCTCCTGCTTCACCTCGCGCTTGCGGACCTCGGTGACCTTCTTTTTCCCGTTGAGGTCCTCTTCGAGCGTCTCTACGTCCTTGGCGTACTTGCGGATCCGCTCGATCTGCTTGCAAATCTGCTCGATGCGATTCAGCTCGCTCTGATTGAGCTGTTGCGCCGTTGCCTCCGGCTCCGTGCCTTCCACCGCCTCCAACTCCTCGGTGGGCTCGGCGGTGGGCTCCTCGGGAGCGTCCTTGACCACTTCTCGGATCCGCAGCTTGCCATTTCGCAACTTGGTGCTGATCTCGAGGATCTCCGCCACCGCCACCTTGCACGCCAAAACCGCGCGCAACACTTCCTTCTCGCCCTCCTCGATTCGCTTGGCGATCTCCACCTCGCCCTCGCGCGTGAGCAGGGACACCGAACCCATTTTTCGCAGGTAAAGGCGTACCGGATCGTTCGACTTGCCACCCGGCTCGTCGTCTTCGTCCTTCTGCTCCTCTTCCTCGAGGTCCTTGTGCGGTTCCTCGACGGTCGCGACCGCCGGCTTGGCGTCCGATGCCTTGGCCGCCTTTTGAGCGTCGACGATCTCGATCTCGTTGTCGCCGAACATGCTCATCACATCGTCGATCTGATCCGACGAGACGATGTCCGCGGGCAACGCGTCGTTCACTTCGTCGTAGGTGAGAAAGCCCTTTTGGCGGCCTACCTCGAGCAGGTCCTTGACCTCTTTGCGATCGGCGATCGGCTCCTCATCGACATGGTCCTGAACCGCATCAGGATCCACTTCCGCCAACGCCGCCGCTTCGTCCGCGGCCTCTTCGGGGTCGATGTCGTCCGCGGCAGACGGGACGACCACTTTCGACTTTTTCAGCTTTTCCTTGGCCTTAGCCGACGCTTCCGAGCTGCTGCCGGCAGACGCTTTGGCTCCAAATCTCCTGGCGCCGTTGGAGTTCTTTTTCGTTTCCTTTTTCTTGCCCTTTGCCTTGAGAGCGGACTTCTGCTTGGTTTTCTGCGTGGGCATTAAGCGACTATCTCCTTGAATTATCTCAGCCAGCGGCGCGGCGGCGGCTCGTGTACCGTAAACGTTCTACTATGACAAATTCCCGCAAGGAAATCGCGCTTTCATTGCTCCTAACTCGTTTCGTGGGTTTCCGCCGGGTTTTCAGCAGCGCCTTGTAAGACTTGTTTGCGCAGCGCCAGCAGGGTGATCCGCTCCCCCTGGAGCCGCTTCGTCTCTTCAGACCAGTCGTCCGCGGCGTCGACTTGGCCGGCCACCTGCGCAATGTAGGAGAGTTGCTCATCTATCCTGCGCAGCTTCAGCTTTCGGCACACTGCTAGGAACAGCTCGAGCCGCGCCGCTTCTTCCCCGGGGAGCTGCTTGGTGGCTTCCTCCACGGCAGCGCGCACCGGGTCCGAGGCCGCGAGCATAGCTTCCTCCAGACCATCGCTCTCAGCGTAGGCAACCAGCGCTCTGAGTCCGGGGTGTAGGAGCTGACCCACCAGGCCAAAGGCGTCCTTCGCCTTGAGCACTGGATCCAGCAGTAGCGCCGCGACGAACGTCGTTTCGAGCCGGTCCGGCGGGCGATCCGCGCTGGTTTTGCGTGGGGTGGGCCCCGATGCTGTGGGGGACGCGGTCAGCTTGGGCGCCGGCCGATAGTGACCTGGCTTGCCACGGATCGCGGCTTCCAGCTCGGCAGCGGGAAGCCCAAAGTGGTTGGCCATCGCCGCGAAAAACACTGAGCGCACCAAGCCCACCTGCATCCCGGCGGGGATCGGTCTTAGCCTCTCGATGGCGGACATCTTTTCTTCGAATGAGCCCTCGCGACCCTTGGGCAAAACATCGGTGAACAGGTGCTCGGTCAAGGGCTTGGCGCGCTCGAGCAGCTCTCTGGCCGCGGCCTCGCCCTGGCTTTGCACGAAGCTGTCCGGATCTTGATTGTCCGGAAGTAGGGCAACGCGAGCCGTGGCGCCCGCCGCGAGCAGGACGCTGGCGACCCGCTCGATGCCTTTCCTACCCGCCTCGTCGCCGTCCAAGAAGAGCACCAGCTCCTTGGCGTCGCTGCGACTCAAGAGAGCCAAATGCCCGGGGGTGAGGGCGGTGGAACAAAGCGCCACGGCGTTTCGAATCCCGGCCTGATGAAGCGCAATGCAGTCGAAGTAACCTTCCACCAACACAGCGCGGCGCTTGCGCCGGATTTCCTCGCGCGCCTGATCCATCCCGTAAAGGGTTTCGCCCTTGTTGTACAAAGGCGATTCGCGCGAATTCAGATACTTCGGTCCTGTGTCGCCCTCCAACAGCCGACCTCCAAAGGCGATGGTCCGTCCTTCCGGAGAGCGGATCGGCACCATCAGCCGGCCGCGAAAGACGTCGTAGTAGCCGTCGGCCTGGGGCCGCTTTTGGACCAGTCCCGCGGAGAGACCCCAGTCCAACATCCCGGCTTTCAAGAGCGCCTCGGTCAGCTCATTCCAGGAAAGCGGCGCCCAGCCCAGCCCAAAGCGCCGCGCGGTTTCTTCGCTGACGCCGCGACCCGCGAGGTAATCGCGGGCAATCCGACCGTGCTGTGGGTTCCACAGTCGTTCTTTGAAGCGCTCGGCTGCGAGGTCTGTTACCTCGCGCAGTTGCCGGCGGGTCTGGGCGAGCGGATCCACCGCCGATTCGAGGTCAACGCCCACCTCGCGGGCCAGCTCCCGGACCGAGTCCACGAAGCTCTTTCCCAGGAAACGCTGGATGAAGGTGATGGCATCGCCTCCCGCCTGGCATCCGAAGCACTTGAAGCGGCGCAGCTCCGGGGTGACGTGGAAGGACGCGGTCTTCTCCTCGTGAAAGGGGCAACGGGCCTTGTAGCTGCGCCCGGATTTTTTGAGCTCGACGTAGCGGGAAATGACGGCGACGATGTCGGTCCGCTCCAGGACCTCTTCAATCTTGCGCTCCGGAATCAGCAAGAACCTTCCCCTAGGACGGTGCCGGTGCGCCGTCGAGCCGGGTTAGCCAATCCTGTTGCGCTTCGAGTTGGAATTCAAGTCGGCTTGGAAAGCTGGGCCTTGACCTCGTTCGAGATCGCCTTGCCTTCGGCTTTCCCCTGAACCTTGGGCATCAACGCCTTCATCACTGCCCCCATGTCCTTGGGGCCTTTGGCCCCGACGGCGGCGATCGCCTCGCGGACCGCGGCGGCGAGCTGCTCTGGGGTGAGCTGCGCCGGCAGGTACGCCTGAAGCAAGGAGATTTCCTTCTCCTCCTTCTCCGCCAGCTCAGGACGTCCCCCAGCGCGAAATTGCTCGACCGAGTCGCGCCGCTGCTTGATCAGCGTGCCGATCACCTGAAGGACGCCCTGGTCGTCGAGCGGTTTTCCTCCCGGCTCGACTTCTTTGTACTTGATGGCGCTCTTGAGCATCCTCAGAACGCTGGTGGTCAGCTCGTTCTTCGAGCGCATCGCGTCCTTGAGCTCTGCGTCCACGCGCTCCTTGAGCGTTCCCATGCGTCTGCTCCTGAGTGCCTAGTAAATCTTACGCAGTTTCTTCACCGCGCGCTTCTTGGCGGCGAGGGCCTTCTTCTTCCTCTTCACCGAAGGCTTCTCGTAGTGCTCGCGCTTGCGGATCTCCGAGAGGATTCCCGCCTTCTCAGTCGCCTTTTTGAAACGCTTGAGCGCGCTCTCGATCGATTCGCCTTCCTTGACGCGAATGCCGGGCATGCAACCACCTCCTTACCGCCGACATGAGACCGCGCGATATTGCGCAGCGCGTGGGAAAAGGCAAGGCGTCAAACGAGTGCGGCGCAAGCGCTTGGCGGCGTCAAGGGCCGGCGCGCAGCATTCCCGCGGTTGGTGCGCTGCCTGCTAGGGTCCGCTGCGAAGCTTGCCTTCGACGCGATTTCGGCCCAGCTTCTTGGCCCGGTACAGGAAACGGTCGGCGGCGGCGATCAAGTCCTCGGGCTGGCTGAAATCGGAATCGAGCAGGGTCGCGATCCCGACGCTGATGGTCACCTTGATCGGTGTCCCGCCGAAGTTGAAGTCGGTGGTGTCCACGATTCGGCGACAGCGTTCCGCCGCCACGTAGGCCTGTTCTTCCACCGTCTCGCGCAGCATCAGCGCGAACTCCTCGCCCCCGTAGCGAGCGAACAGATCCTCGGCTCGGACGACCTCGCTGATCCGCTGCGCGATCCGGGCCAGAACGTAATCGCCGGCCTGATGGCCATAGGTGTCGTTGATGCGCTTGAAGTGATCCACGTCGAACATCGCCAGCGACAGAGGAATCCGGTGTCGCAAGCAATAAGCGAACTCCTTCTTCAAGCTGTCGAGCAGATATTTCTTGTTGAAGATCCGCGTCAGGCCATCGCGGGTAGCCGACTCGTAGATGCTTCGCTGGTACTGCTCGTCGAGCTGATCCTGAAGCGAGAACTTGAGAACGGTGTTCGAGCCAATCTGGATCTTGTCGCCGTCGCGCAGCGGCGAAACGTCGATCCGGTTTCCGTTGAGGTAAGTCCCGTTCGTCGAGCCGAGATCCATCAGCGTGAAGCGACCCTCGGCGTCGGAGAGGAGCTTGGCGTGCTTTCGCGAAATCCCATCGTCTTCGATTTGGAATTCCGCCTCGAGGCTCCGCCCCAAGACGATCTCCGCTTTGTCAAGCTTGTGCATTCGCCCGATGCCCGCCGCGGATTTGGCGCTGATCACGATCAGGAACGCGCTTTGTTCCCGCCCCCCGGGCGCGTCGCTGGGGATGGAGTAGACGGAGGTCTTCTCCTCGGACATGATCTTGAACATCTTAGGGGGCCGCTCGGATCCCTAGCAACTACGGGTTACACGCGCTTTACAAGAATTGATTGCGTGACCTAAAACCCCGCGCGCTTTGACCAACTCGCGAATCGGCTGTGCGCTGCGGGTGGTAGCCGCCGCTGTGATGATCCGTGCCACCTGCGACAAAAGCCATGGCTCAGCGGTTGCCAACCCTGCGGGCCAGCGCACCGATGCGAGTACCCAGGTAGTCGCGGCGCCGCCACCCAGCCCCGGGGAAGGACAAACGCCTGCACTCGGCGTCGAAAAGTCCCCTGAGGTGGTCACCGGCATTCCGGGGATGGACTTCACCACCTTGCCGCTTCCCGCCCAGAAGGAGCTGAAGCAAGTTCTGAGCGACGAGTTTTGCTATTGCGGCTGCCCGCACTCGCTGGGCGCCTGCCTCGCGGAGCACCGAGGCTGCCATCACGCGCGCCGGATGGCTCTGCTCGCCGCCAAGCTTGCCACGGGGGGCGCCCCGGCGGGGGAGATCGGCGTGATGCTTTCGAAGTACTACCTATCGTTTCGCGAGCGGCGGCAGGATCTCAAGGTCGATCCCCTGATGTGCACTGGCGCCGCAAGTGCGAGAGTCATCTTGGTCGAGTTCTCCGACTTCGAGTGCCCGTTTTGCGCAGCCGCGCGCCCGATCCTGGCCAACTTCATGAAGGAGAACGCCTCCAAGGTGCGCCTCTGCTTCGCGTCCTTTCCGCTTCCCGCCCATCCCCATGCGATGTTGGCGGCTCAAGCGGCGCTCTATGCGCGAGATCACGGCAAGTTCTGGCCGATGCACGACGCTCTTTTCGACAATCAGTCCGAATTGAGCGATCAAACGATCCGAGCCCTTGCAGAGAAGCTGGGAATGTCCGGGGCCGACATGGCGAAGGCGATAGAATCGAGAAAGCTGGCAACCGAGGTGCTGATGCAGAAACAGGTGGGGATCGAGGCCGGGGTTGACTCTACGCCCGGGATCTTCGTGAACGGCCGCAGACTCGCCCTGCCGCTGGCCCCCGAGGTCCTCAACGTCACCCTCCAGGACGAACTGGAGTGGATCAACAACGGCAACGCGTGGGCCGTGGACTGAAGCTGCGATGGCGCCCCGATTCATCGTCGATGCACGGGGTCAGCTGGTCGCCGAGGATGCGCAGGCCAAGCAGGCGCTGTCGGCGAAGGCTGGGCAGTTTTTCCTGGTGCCCACCAGTCCCGATCTGTTGTTCTTTT
>Ga0126369_10001090_pt1 | contig 18556 bp, 14 predicted proteins | sample PanSoiMetaPlot_1_FD_109646 | JGI IMG/M metagenome (GOLD analysis project Ga0126369, IMG submission 109646) | Tropical forest soil microbial communities from Panama - MetaG Plot_1 | ecosystem: Environmental > Terrestrial > Soil > Tropical forest > Bulk soil | place: Panama | collected 2016-02-17 | reverse complement strand
GTAGCTGGTAATCGGCGATCCGCCATTGTCCGCTTCGGACCACGTCAGCGTAGCTGTTCCTCCATCACGGCCAACCGTCAGGTACGGGACGCCCGGGACCGTGGGCGCGGACGATGGATCGTTCGCCGCAAATAACCGCGGCCCGCCTGATTGGCGCGCAATGGCGGCGATCTCAGTATAAGAATTGCCCGTCGAAGAATTCTGCCCCTGCACACAAGCGGGTCCGGTACATCCATCGGCATAGGCGACGAGAATCCGGCCCTGCTTGTCGGTGTCTATGCCGATAAAGTCGAGCAGGTTTCGATGCGGCGGCGAACCACCGCCCAGGTGAATGCCATTTCGTTGGACCGGATCGTTCGGCGTCGCGTCGCTTACATTCCAGGTCGTTCCGCCATCGATCGTTGTAGCGATATATAAATGCCAGAAGCCGGAAAATGCGCGATCGTCCGGGCTGCCCGAAGTGTTTGATCCGAGAAACGCATAGGCGGCGCGATCATCGTCGCCGGCGACAATTGCCGGAAAGGCGACCGCCTTGATTCCCGCCAGTGAGCCGACATCGAAGGTGTTGTGCCAGGTGGCGCCGTGATCGTCTGAGACGGAAACGCCGGCGGTACTGTCACCGCTGCTGAAGGCCTCGTACAAACGTCCGCCGGAAACTTTATCGCCGCGTCCTACGGCCACGGCCGGATCGCTGTTCGAAGTGTTACTGCCGGGAATATTTCGAATGGTCCAGGTGACGCCGTTGTCCTGCGACACGACGACGGTCGTCAGGTTGTTGCAGCTGCGATTCGGCACATAGACCGTTCCGTCTGGTCCAACCTTGACGTGGCCATGCAGGCCGACGCAGCTGGTGTTGTTTCCATAAATCGGCACGCCGGCGCCGAAAGTCAGCCCGCCGTTGTCGCTGCGCGCGCAGAAGGCCTGGACGACATCCTGCGAACAATAATAGACCGCGTTCGGATAGACCGTGCCGCTCAACGGAAAGTGGAACGGACCCGCGCCGACAGTCTGATGATCGACGCCTGACGGAATGCCGCCGCCCTGGCTCGGGGTCCAACTGTCGCCGTCGTCATCGGTGTAGGCGGACAGACTGTCCTGTCCGGAGAGTTCAGAAACGATCGTGCGGCCCAGGGGTGACGCCGGGTTGTAGCCGTGATCGGTAAAGAGAATCGGATCCAGAGAATCGGCGTTGTTCGGCGCGCTCTTGTCTTCCCAGGTTGAACTTTGCGCATTCGCGGGACAGGTGTCGTCGAAGGTCACGCGGAAGGTGGTGAGATCAGAGATGTACATCGCCTTGCCGGTTTTCCAGTCGACGCCAATCGATGGCTCGCCGGCGTCGGTGCCTTTGGCTGCCGCGATCAGACTGGTCTGCGGATAATGATTCTGAAATCGCGCCGCAGCAGTGCTCGCCTGGGCTGCCGGCGCCAGGCCCGCAACGACCTTCGCGCTCCCGGAATAAATATCCTGCCCCGGCGTGTTGGTCGCGTAAGCCACATGCACTGTATAGAGACCGGTGCCGGCATTTGCGGGATCGAGAAATCCGTTCTCTTCGGTGCCCGGTTGGCCGCCGTTTGCGCCTGAGCCTGCGAGTGGCCCGGTGAGGTCGCCCTTGTGAATATAAAGATCGTAATCATCGGCCGGCAGATTCCACGCGATCCGCACCTGGACCAGCTTGCCGATCCAGTCGGACGGATTTCCATTCACCGTCAGTTGAAAGCTGTCGCAGTTCTTGGCCGCGCCACTGTCGATGCAGTTGCTCTCGCCTTCCGTGGCCCCGGTGGCCAGCGAATCGCCCGCCCAGGTGATCGCGTTTGAACTGCCGGCGCTGAGGCTGCCCGACGACGGCGTCGCCGCGCGTCCTCGAAAGATTGTGCCAAATGAAGCGATGACTGCCAGCCCGATGCAGAGCAGGATGAACAGGTATGTATGAACGGAACTATGACGCCGATTTTGTCGCATGAGTGTCTCCCGAGTGTCGCACCGCAAAAAATGACGGGGAAATTTGTCTGGACGAGGGGAATATCTCTGGTGGGGGTTGAGAAAAACTTGAGACCGCGGAGAGCGCTCAACGCCGAGGGCATTCACTATTCAAACGAAAGCGAATCGCAACACTTCAGAGTTTGTGTTACGGAGATAGCCATTCCGGGCGCACGCCGCGCACACTCTCTTGATGGTCCGAGACCTTCGCTGGTGACACGCAGCTTCAGCCGATCGATTTCGCTATTCGTCTGTAGGGGAATTGCAAAGCTATGGGGTGAGGCGAATCTACCACCGAAAAACTTCGTCTGTCAAAAACCTTCGCTTGGCCTTCCACATGAGACCCTGTATAAAGTGCTTCGCAGAATGTCTGATTTGAAGGTTGTCTCGCATGGGATCCAATGAACTATCAGATCGTTACCAAGACCGTTAGCTCGCAGCCGCTTGCCGCGGTCAGGCGGCGCGTGCGGGTGGGAGAAGTTGCGACGGCGTGGAAGCCCGCTCTCGATCTCGTCTGGGAATTTCTCGGCCGCCATCCGGGGCTACGCGTAGATGGCCATAATTGCTTTCTCTATCACCACCCCGCTAATCGTGGCGAAGCGATGAACGTCGAGTTTGGGGTGCAAGTCGTTCGTTCCTTTGAAGGCGAAGGTGAAGTCAATTTCACGGAGACGCCCGCGGGCGAGGTGGCCGTGACGACGCACATCGGTAGCTACGCAGGAATCGGCGACGCGCACAACGCGATTCATCGCTGGCGATCCGAAACGGGCCGCGATTTCGCCGGTTACTCCTGGGAAATCTACGGCGATTGGACAGCTGACGAAACCAAGCTCGAGACTCAGATCGTCTATCTGTTGCGATAACAGCCGCACGGTTCGTTGATCTGGTTGAGCGAATCTCTCGCGGACCTCATGACTTTCAAAACGCGACTTTTTTTGATCCTGTGGGTGGCCGGCATGACGGGTGTGGTTTCGGTCATGCTGCTGGATTTATCCGCGCTCATGGCGAATCTGCCGGTAACCGCAGGGGCCGCCCTGCCTTTTCCTCCGCTGGTGGTAAAGCTCTTGAATATCATTGAAACCGGGGGCCTGCTGTTGTGCGCGGTCCTGGTTGGCGTTGGGCTCGCTTCGCCGGTGCAGTTGTCTGCGCCGGCAGCCGAAGCCGCGGCGCGCAAAGAAAACTGGCCGGCGGCGTTGAGACCACAGATCCTGCCTGGCTTAATTGGAGGTCTGGCGGGCGGACTGGGAGTCGTGTTGCCTTGGTTGCTGTGGAAACCATTCCTGCCGGTGATGTTTGTCGTCCGGGCTGAACGGCTGAACAAGGCGCTGCCGTTCTTGATGCGACTGCTCTACGGCGGCATCACGGAAGAGCTGCTGCTCAGGTGGGGAGTGATGACCTTGCTGGTTTGGTTAGCATGGCGGCTGCTTCAAAGAGGGCAAGGGCGACCGCGCGTCATCTGGTTTGTCAGCGCGATAATCATCTCGTCGGTAGTGTTTGGTTTGGGCCATCTCCCGCTGGCGTACGCACTGGGCGTCCCCCTTACGCCGGCCATCGTTAGTTACGTGGTGGTCGCAAATGCGCTCTTCGGTCTAATTGCCGGCTACCTTTATTGGAAGAAGGGTCTGGAGTCCGCCATCATCGCCCATATGGCCACGCATGTTCTCCTGGAGACGGCGATCTATTTTGGAACCTGAAATACACAGGTTTTTTCAAACGAGCGGTGGGTTATCTCTTTGGCTCATCATAAAAGCGTTCGACGCCAGATGGTGTGAAAGCCGAAGGCGTTCGCGAATTTCAGCCCGGGGCGACGCCCTGGGAAACCGTAATGAAAGATATGATCCAACTCTGAAAGAGTTCGCGAGCCACAATCCTGAATTCAAACCAATGAATCGCGGGTCGAAACAGATCGTTCAATTCGTAGATTTTGCGTGCTGGACATCGCGAACTCTTTCAGAGTTCGATCATCTTTTGGTGCTGTTCCCAGGGCGTTGCCCTGGGCTGGACTTTGCGCACGCCTGCGGCGTTACCGATCCGCAGAACCATCTTGCGGGTCAAGTATGTTGACGCCGTGGAAACGGTTTCCCATCTGACGCGGATAGCGCGCGAAGCTCGAACAGGTTTGATCTTCTGTAGCAACCTTTATGGCAGGATGCCTCGCTGCAATTTCGCTCTCCGGCGTGCAACGAAGCTTCAGTCAAATTAAACTGTGGGGCAGGACGGAGACTTATGAAATCTCTGGCACTGACACTGTTGATAATCGGATGCCTCTCTGGCGTGGGTCTGCCCTCTGATTCAATTTCGCGGCAGCAGACAAAACCGGCGTTGACCCTGGCGGACGAGGACGACATTCGCGAGGCCGTCTTTCGTTTTCAGTTCACGCACAACAACTCAGGGCAGCAACAGAACGCGAACTTTTACTTCCTCTCGGTGGGTAAGGATAAAGACCCGGATGATGCTTTTATGAGACGGTTCGACCAGAATAGTCCGCCGGTTAAGAAACGCTCGCAAGCAGTGGGCAATGGTGAAGTCTTCGACAAGGATTCAGGCAAAAGAGGAGTGATATTTCGGATTGCGAGGATAGAACAGGTGACCGAGGATCAGGCGCTGGTGGATGGTGGTTATTTTGAAGCCGATCTAAGCGCGTCAGGCAATACCTATACAGTTGAGCGCCAGGACCACAAATGGATGGTCACAAAGGCTCAGATGCACTGGATCTCCTGAGCCAAGCTACGAACTCTCAACCGAACGATCTTGATGTGATCGGATTATGAGTTTATTCGACGCGCCAGCCCAGGTCCTCGACGCCCGCCCGCCGGGCGCAAAGGACTTTGACTTCCTGCAGGGGCGCTGGCTCATTCATCACAAAAAGCTGGCAGAGCGTCTGGCCGATTGTCACACCTGGCAAGAGTTTCGCACGCCGGCTGCCAATCAACTGATTCTTGGGGGCCTGGGAAATATCGATCACATTCGCACTGAGTCAGGCGAATTCTACGAGGGCGCGTCGCTGCGCTTGTTCGACAAAGCTTCCGGCCTTTGGCGCATTTACTGGATGGACACAAATGGCGCAACCCTCTATCCGCCGGTTGAGGGTTCCTTCGCCGGAGCCATCGGGCTGTTTCAAGGACACGATCAGCATAATGGCATTCCGGTCCTGCTGGAGTTCCGCTGGGACAAGACCAATCCCGAAGCGCCCACCTGGCAGCAATCTTTTTCAGCTGATAATGGAACCACCTGGGAAGTGAATTGGTATATGTACTTTTCCAAAGGCGCTCAGTAAGAAAATGAGCGGTGGTCACGAAAATCATGATTTACCAGCGGCTGACTCTTTTGATCGTCGTTATCATCAGCCTGGCGTCGATTTGCTGCGGAATTAAGAAGTCCCCGTCCGCTCTGCAATGGCGACCTGACGGGCAGATGAACTCAAATCACCTTTGGGCTGGAATGACCGTTAACCACTCCCTCTTCACTCCCGGCTCGGTGGATCAAATGCTCATCGAGTTTTCAGTTTTCAATGACGGCAAGACAACGGTCGCGGCAAATCCCTGTATCAGTCGTTCAACTCTGGTTGTCAATGGCAATGAGCTGTCGTGGAGAGATGCGGAATGGTTTGCGTTTAATCTCGCCAACGGTCTACGGTCCGGCGATCCGCTCGCTGCGGGAGTTGGCTCCAGCTTTGGCAAAAGCGGCATGGGGCGGCTGTTTCATAAACCAGGGCTCTACAACGTTGTTTGGAAAAGCGACTGTTTCGAGGCGCAACCTGTTTCTTTCCGGGTGATGGCCGGCGACAAATAGTTTCTGTAGCAAGGCCACCATCACCAAAAAGGTCTCCCGACTTAAAACAACGGAACTCTTGTATGGCCTCAAGAGTCGAAGCATGCGGCTCTGCCGCTTTCCAGTGCGGAAAGGCCGCCTTTCCGAGAAGCCAGTTCGCGATATTTCCGAGGCTGCGCCTCGTCTTGCCGGCGAGCCGGCAAAGCCGGAACTCTTACTCCCGGCTGTTGTCTATATCGCCTATGACAAACTTTGCACTCCCATTCGTTCTTATAACGCTGGTTGGCGTTGCGGTGATGTTGCCGGCGACGCGCCAGTCCAACTTAAGTGTCGCGCAGACGGTTTTCACCGCTGACGCGCAGCGTCCCAAGCCGACTCCGACACCCGTCGTCGACGATGATGTGATTCGTGTGTCCACGAATCTGGTGACGATTCCCGTGATGGTTAAGACTCGGCAGGGTGCTTACATTCCCAACCTCGATCGGCAGAACTTTCGCGTGCTTGAGGACGGAGTGGAGCAGGACATCTCAGACTTTGAAACGGTCAATCAACCGTTCACGGTAGCGCTGATGCTGGACGTCAGCGATTCAACCAGGGCCGAACTACAGCAGATACAGGACGCCGCCCTCGCTTTCCTGGACGAACTGCGTCCCGATGACCGCGCCTTGATTGTGGCTTTCGACAAAAACTTTACCAGGCTGACTGAGGTCACCGGAGATCGAAAAGTGTTGCGCGACGGAATTCGCCGGACCAATCCCGGTGGCGGCACCGCACTTTACGATGCCCTGGCCACGACCATCAACGTAGATCTCAAACGGGTGGCCGGCCGCAAAGCGATCGTCTTGTTGACCGACGGCATCGACACCTCAAGCGTGAACGCGACCTTTGAAAGCACGGCCCGCTCGGCGAATGAGCAATATGCCCTGATCTATCCGGTGCAGTGGGATACCTCGAGAGGGGCGGCGACCCAACAGCTGTCGGAAGCTTCAGGCAGTAACGCGGTCATGCACACCACTCCCAGCGGCGAGCCTCTGCGGAAGGCTTTTGAGCGCGGCACTCGGTTTCTTCAACTAATCGCGCAGACCTCGGGCGGGCGCTTCCACTATGCGGAAAACGTGCCGAACCTTCGCAAGGCCTTTGCGCGGATCGCCGAGGAATTAAGAGAGCAGTACAGTCTGAGTTACTATCCCAAGAACCAGGATGCGAAGCGGACGAAACGGCGAATCAAGATTACCGTGAATGTCGACGACGCTGTTGTTCATGCGCGTGAGAATTATCTCTTTAAATAGATAGATCGCCCGACGTTACCTCCGAAACCACATTCTAAGACGTTCGACTCGTTGAGATTATCAATTAGGGAGATTCCCAATGATTGGAAGAATAAGTGCGACGGTCCTGGCGGCTGTCTGTCTGCTGCTCGGCTTTTTGATGGGCCATCGATCAGAAGAACAATTTGGCAATACGCTCTTCATCAGCGGCGCGATTATCATAAGTGGCATTCTCCTGAGCGCGGCGATCTCGGAGCGACGCCAGCAACCATAGTTGACGAAGTGTCTAAGTCGACGCCGGCCAATTCAATTGCCGCCCAGCATCATTAGATCCGGTTCGCGTTCCTGAATAAAGTTTTCCCCGGCTTTCAGGGGCTGTCGGCGCAGCGTTATTTGGCGGTGGAATAGCAGGCCGACGCCGATCAATGACCAGAACAGGTCGCGCGCTTTGCGAATGATCGCCAAGGTAACTCCCGCGGGCTCGCTGAATTGCAACAGCGCGGAGACCTTCGCGGTTCCTGCCTCATCGACTCCCAGGCGGAGCGGGATGAACTTGAAGATCATACTAATAAGACGATTTACCGATTCGAGAATGAATGCCTTGAAGAGCGTCGGAGGCTGCGCGGGACTAATGAACCAAAGAGTCGTGTAAATTTCCAGCACCCCCGCGCAGTGAAAGCATCCCTCGAAAAAGAGAATGGGGAGAAAGCGCGAGCGGTGACGCCGGTGAAATCCATAGACCTGCTCTTCAATTGCGCGCGCGCGATCGATCCCCTTCGGAAACCAGCGCTGGAATAGACCAACGACCCCGCTCAGAACCCTGATTTCTCTGCGCAGGCAGAGGCCTCCCAAAATCACAATGATGAAAATGGCGGCGAACGTGACCAGACTCGCTATCCGGAAAACATTTGAATTGAAGGTGAGCAGCGCCGTGACCATCCCGGTGGTGATGAAGATTATGACCGAGATGCTGTAGAAAATATTTTCGATCACAATCGACGATAAGCCCGTGGTTAAGGGGACCCGATCACGGATGAGGGCCGGCTTCGCCGGTTCAGAAACGATAAAGCTGGCGAACGGCAGGATGTTGCCGATAGCATCACCCATTAGACGCGCGCGCAAAGCATCCGGGAACCGCAAGCGGTTCCCTTCGGCGCAAAATACCCAGGCGATCGATCGGGCCAGCTGGCGCACCGAAGAAATCGCGAGAATGAGCACGAAACCGATACCAAGATTTCTGATGCCGGCGGTGATCTGGCCAACGCCCGCTCGCTTCACAAAGTAGGCAAACAGCACTCCAGCCGCAATCGCCACCACCAGGCCCAGCGAAGTTACGCGCTTTCGATTTTCCGATGCCGTGTTAATGGAACTCATAATCAGATCAAGTGGCGAGGCGCGCTCCGGCCTGATAGCTGACGGCCACCCAAAACGAAGCCCAGAGAAAGCCGCTGGCTAAACTGAGCACACTGTACTTCCGGGCCGGCATGCCGGCGCTGGCGCAAACCAGGGGAATGGAAATCCGAAAACCGGCAGCGAAGCGGGAGAGCAGGACGGCGAGCGCGCTGTGACGCAAAACGAATCGGCTAATCCTGGGATACCATTTGTTCAGCCGTTTGGATTTTCTGATCAGCCGCGCCGCGCGTTCATGGGCCGCGTAAAAATACATCTGATCGCCGGCCGACCCGCCGATGGCCGCCAGCAGGATGGTCCACTTCCAATCCAGATAGCCCCGGCCGCACAAGGCGCCGGCGGCAATCAGAACCAGCTCACCTTCCCAAAACGCGGCCAAAGGAATCGCCAGATAGCCGTACTTCGGCAGCAGGCGCAGAGCCCAACTTTGTTCCGCCAACAAAGATGCGAAAGCGAATTTTTCCAGCGGGAAATGCAAGCCAGGCGTCAATCGTTTAACCAGAAGCCGGGTGCCAGGATTGGAGCTGATCGCCTTTCACGAAGATCGATGCCTCAGCAGTCTCGGCGATCGGTTCCAGGTCCTGGGTCACTTCGCGGACCACTCGCAACACCCTCGAGGCATCCGTGTCGCGCAGCCGGGAGTAGACCGGCAGTTGCAGGGCCTTCGCGGTCAATTCTGCTCCGGGACAATCAGCGGCGAATTCCTTGAAGAGAGGCAGCGATGAACAGACGTCGACGTGCGTCGTTTCAAAATCCACGCCCTTGCGAATCGCCCGCCGGCTGGCCCGCGCCGCATCGGAGATGTAGACACAGTATTGATAATAGACATTGTCACACTCTTCGTCGGCCGCGGCCGTCTGTATCGATCGACAACCGGCCAGGCCCCGCGCGTATGAGAACGCGTGCGCCTGCGAGCGCGCATTAAATTCATCGAGCTGCGCCAGTCCGCGAATGCCCAGAATTGCCTGAGCATTCGAGTAACGCTGCCGGTAAGCACGCGGAAACGGATCGAGGGGACGGATCTTCTCCCAAATAAATTTCGACAGATCATGGTGCCCAAATACAGAGGCCGAGGCTTGCAGCGGCCAGCCCCAAAAAGTAAATCCCCTGGGACTGATGCCCATGCGCGCCGCCAGGCCGCTGGCAAAGCGACGGGCGAGGTCAGCGGCGCTGGGCCATGGTTCGGCGTTTATCTGCTCGCGAATTCTCGAACTGAGGACGGGGTTGCCGGTAATCGCCATGCCTCCGCCATAAGTGTTGATGCCTTTCAACATCTGGAAACTGAAGAAGGAGGCGTCGCCGAAGGTCCCCACCAGCCGTCCGCGGTGACGCGCGCCGGCTGCCTGGGCACAATCCTCAATCACCGCGAGATCATGGACCGTGGCGATCTGCATGATTTTGTTCATCTCGCACGGACGCCCGTACAGGTGCGTCGGCACGATCGCGCGGGTGCGGTCGGTGATGGCGGCCTCGATTTTTTGAGAGTCGATATTGAAGGTGAGTGGATCGACGTCAACGAACACCGGCCGGTAACCAGCCTGTCGGGCCATCTCCGGAACGGCCCAAAACGTGAGCGCCGGAAAAATGACTTCGCTCTGGGCCGGGAAATTGAAAGCCCGCAAAATGTAGTAAAAGGCCATACGCCCGAACGACGTCGCCAGCGCATGCTCCATGTAATGGTAGTTGGCGAAGAGTTGTTCGAACGCTTCAGTGGCCGGGCCCTGGACCGCCTGGCCGCGTTGGAACGCGGCGATGATCTCTTTTTCGTCGCCGGGTATCGAGCGCACTCCGTAGCGCGGGATGGTTCGCAGATTCATACTGCCACCTTTCGCTCTGAAAGCCATGGCCGATCGAAATAATCCTGCTGCCGCCACGACCAGGCATCGGCCTTCTTCAGCCAGTGGTGATGAGAGTACTTATGCAGGCCCAGCCAGTTCATTAGTTGACTGGGGCGCGCCATAAAGCGCGAATAGGCCATGCCCAGCATCAAGCGCGCGCGGCGCGGCGTTAAATGCGGATGACGGAAGGTCAGCGTGTAGCCGTCAAATTGTTCCCAGTCCTTTTCGAAGATGAGCGGCTGCAACTGCTTGAACTGCGGCGTGCCCGGATAAGGCGTCAGGATCTTGAAGTTCGCATAGGTGGTGTCCAGGTCACAGGCGAACTGGATCGTGTCTTCAATCATTTCTTCCGTCTCTTGCAGGAACCCAATCACGTAGAAGGCGGTCGTCATTACCCCCAGATCCCAACACAGGTTCACCATCGCCTTCATATGCTCATGCGGAATGTAGCGGCGCCCGGCTCTCTTCAGCACCATGGGATTTGGTGATTCAACCCCGAAAGAAATCTCGCGCAGGCCGGCGGCGTGCATCATGCGAATCAACTGCTCGTCCAAATCGTCCATTCGGGTTTCGCATTCGAAGGTCAGCTCCAGTTCGCGGTCCAGGATTTCCTGGCTGATGCGAAAGCAACGGTCACGGTTATAGGTGAACAGCGGATCGCGAATCTTTATGTGCGGGCGCGGCGAGAATTCGCAAAGTTCTGCCATCTCGTCCACCACCGAGTTGACCGATCGGGCGCGGAAACTCGCGGTGATGCGATGGGGACAATAGGTGCAATGCTCGGGACAGCTGCGGCTGGTCAGCATCGGAAACGCGCGCGTCAGTCCGATACCGCGATGAGTCGCGTACGAGAATCGGTTTGTTTTGAAAAGGTCCCAACGCGGGAACGATAAAGAATCGAGATCGTTAATGGCGGGACTGTTGACCAATCCCCACCAGCGATCTCCCTTGGCGATGCCCAGGCCGGCCGCCTCAGGTTCGCCCTGAATGATGAAATCGCCGGCGCCGTCGAACAGTTCCGGCAGGTGCGTCGCCGCGGCGCCAAAAAACCCGACGCGCAAGCCGCGTTTACGTGCGGCAATCCCCCACGCGCGTTCGTGACGATAATCAACCAATGAGGTCAGCACCAACGCCAGGTCGCCGGAAATTGGCTGATCATCGTGAGTGATAACGACCTTGTGACCGGCGGCGGCAAACATTGACGCCAGGTAGCCGGCGTGGATGCTCGGAACATTCAGGAAAACGCGCCGCGCGTTTTTGGCCAGCCGGGTCACGACTGAATCGCCGCGAAAGCGCGATCCGTAGCCACCAACCACGGTGTCCTTGGCGACAGAACCACGTTTGCCGCGTAGATCAGCAATGACGACAACAGACATCGGAGGCACACCCCCATCGCGCCGCGAAGCCGCGGCCACGAGCGAACGACTGAATCAGGGGATCACTGCGAATCTATCGAAGCCAAGATGAACGGAAGATAAACGCGGTCAGGCATTGCCTTAAAAGTCGAAGAATGCGGCTCCGCCGTTTTCCGGTGCGGTAAGGGCTTGCCTTTCCCATATTTTCGAAGCTGCCCCTCGTCCTGCAGGCTTAGCCTGCAAAGACGCCTCGACCGCGGGTGCCGGTAAGGCGAGCCTTACCGCACTGGGGAGCGGCAAGCCGCAGAGCGTTGATGATCCTGGTTGATTGGTACGTCGACGGACTTTTGGGGCAAAGCCCGGCGGTTAAGAATTAATCGCCGGTAGGGTGGTCACAAAGATGCTGCCCTGAGGGTCGGATTTGGCCAGTTTGATTTCGCCGCCGTGCTGCCGCGCGATCCATTGCGCAATGGAAAGACCGAGGCCGGCGCCGGTCCCAAATTCACTGGCGCTCCCGCGCGCCCGGGCTTTGTCCACGCGATAAAATCTTTCGAAGATGTGCGGCTGCGCCTCACGCGGAATTCCGGCGCCGGAGTCCTGCACGGTGATCTGATGAGTGGCGTCGCAGGTCGTCAGGGCCACGCTGACGTGTCCGATTGGCGGCGTGTGCTTAATCGCATTATCGAGCAGATTCAAAATCAGTTGACGCAGCAGTCCCTCATCACCCCGGTAGAGGGTTTCGGCCACGCTATGACTGGTGACGCGCACGCCCTTGCGCGAGGCCAGAATCTCGGCGGCCCGCACGCATTCTTCGATCAGCCGATCCAAATGAAAATCGGTGCGCATGAGCGCGCGCTTTTCTGTGTCAGCGCGCGCCAGGGTGAACATGTCGGCCACGATGCGCGTCAAACGGCGGGCTTGTTCGTCAATCAAAGTAAGCGCATCGCGATATTCCTCGGCGGCCCGTTCATGATCGAGCGTCACACTGATGGCCGTGCGCATCACCGACAAGGGCGTGCGCAATTCGTGGGACGCGTCGGCCATGAAGCGTCGTTGGTGCGTCAGGCTTTCGTCTAGCCGGCCGAGTAATTCGTTGAAGGTGGCCGCGAGGTTGCCCAGTTCATCGCGAGCATCCGTGACCGGCAGCCGCTGTTCAAGGTTTTCCGCGCTCATGCGTCGCGCTTGTTCGGTCATGCGCGCCACCGGTTGCAGGCTTCGCCGCGCCAGAAACGATCCGCCCAGCGCTGCCAGGATCACGCCGGCCCCGGTGCCGAAGAAGAGAATCAGGCGCACTGTATGGAGCGTGGCCAGCACTTGATCCACCGGCTGGGTAATCACAATGAAACAGGTTTGTTCCGGAGAGCCAATAGCGAAACGCTTCAGGGCCATGCGGCGGCCGCTGCTTTCGGCTAGGTTGGACGGGTAGTTCGATTGACTCGGATCCATGTTGGGAAGTTGAACCCGAACGCCTGCCAGATCAGGGTTCTCAGCGATCACCTGACCAGTCTGATCAAAGATGGCCGCCGACTGATCCGGCCCGATGTGATCGTTCAACTCGTCCACGGCCGCTGCTTTTAAATCTTTACCGCTGGCCACCATCCGCACCAGCGAGGCACTGGTGCTTTTGGCCGTCTCCTGAAGATCGTAGTTCAGCTGGGCGTACAAGGCCCGGGTAAGGGTGACGTACACGCCGACGGAAAAAGCGACCAGCACCAAAGCCAGCACTCCGATGTACCAGACCGTTAAGCGTGTGCGTACCGAACTGAACATCTAGGATTCTTCGTTAGCGACAAATACATAACCCTCGCCGCGACGGGTCTGAATGAACTTTCGTGAATGCCCGTCGTCGATCTTGCGGCGGAGTCTTTGAATGTAGACCTCGATCGAATTCGAAAACAGATCGAAGGTCTGGTCCCAGACGTGTTCGGCAATCTCGCCGCGGCTGAGCACTCGATCCGCGTTCCGCGCGAAATATTCAAGCAGCGTATATTCCTTTGACGTTAATTGGATTATTTCGTCTGCGCGTCTGACGCGGCGCGCGCGCACGTTGATTACCAGGTCGGCAATCGTGATCGACTCGGGGAGTAATCCATCGGGGCGGCGCAAGAGCGCCCGCAGCCGCGCCAGCAGTTCGCCGAAATCAAAAGGCTTGGTGAGGTAATCGTCTGCTCCGGAGTCAAGACCGCTGATGCGATCGTCTACCGCATCCCGGGCGGTCAGCATCAAAATGGGAATCGCCGAACCGGCGTCACGAATCGTCTGGCAAACTTCGAAGCCGTCCTTGCGCGGCAACATCACATCGAGGACTATCAAGTCATATTCGTTGATACTCTCCTGGTACAACGCTTCCTCCCCATCAGAGGCGACATCCACCGCATACCCGTGTTCGCGCAGACCTTTGGCCAGCATGCGCGCGGCGTTCGGTTCATCTTCGACCAGCAGGACTCGCATGGAATCGTCTGATTGTCTGAGGTGATGCAGAGGAATTTACTCAGTTCCCTGATGAGAGTAAAGAGAGGCTTGATGGCGAGTCGCCTACTTTGGAGTGCGCCGGCATGCCGGCGCTTTGGCCACGGCGTGAAAGCGGTGACCGATCACCGCACTCCAAAAATTGCCTCTCCGGGCGTCCGAAACCCGGAGAGGCGTTTAGCTGGGGCGAGAGAACCGCTGGGTGCTGCCACTACGACAACGTCTTACTTTGGAGTGCGCCGGCTTGGTCGGCGCTTTGGTCGCGGCGTAATAGCGGTGATCAGTCACCGCACTCCAAAAAAGCTTCGCTAGTTCAACCTGATGATTTGAGAAGTGACTGACTTGGTGAGTGGATTCGCCGTGAACCGCATCACCGCCGTGACTTTGGTCAGCGGCAGCGCCGGCAGCCCGCCGCTCGAAGCTGACGAGCCACCGCTTGATGAAGAACTCTGCGAGCCACCGGAAGGTTGCGCGCCGTTCTGCACAAAGGCCGTCACCTGCACGTCCCACGAGAACATCACCGCTTGAGTATCCTGGAACCGCACCGTGCGCGCGCCGCTGGTTTCATTCGGACTGAAGATCTGGTCCGAACCCAGCCGCGATGAAAAGCTGAACAGCGCCGGATTCGCCGCGCTCGTCCCGTTGCCGCCGTTGTCGGCATTGAGCACGCGCACGTTCGGCGTGCTGATGCCGATGACGTTGAAATCGACGTACGGCACGTAAGCGTTGGCCGCGTTGTTGACGAGATTGACGTCCTGCTGCCAGACACCGCTGTTGAACGACACGTTTGAGACGGGATAACTCACCAGACTGGTGATGTCGACTTTCGCCCGTGTATCGACCAGCACGCTGACCGTATTGCCGGGATTCGTAACGTACTCCCCGATTCTTCCCGGCTGCAGCCCGCGGACGCGGAACGAGTAGGTGTCATTCGCCAGGTTCGTAAAGCTATAGCTGGTCGTGTTGCCGGGAACGTCGGCCACCACGGTCCAGACGGGATTGGCCGCACCGGATCTTTCAATTTCAAAACCCTGCTCGCCGCCTGCCGGTGTCCAGTTCAGCGTGAGTGAACCGTCGAAATCGACGTTGCGATTCTGTGAATCGACGAAGTCGCCGGTAATCGGCTGCGCGGCCGGCGCGGCTGGTCCCTCCGACAAGGTGCTGGTGATTGTTACCGTCGTGTCCGCATTGGCGAAGCCCACCAGACGATGCGTGTAGGTGCCGCCGCGGCTGAGACCGACACTGACTGATTCGGTCGTGCCGGCGCCATTGCCCGAACTCGCGATGATGTTCCCGTCGGGATCGAGCAGTTCATAGTCGATGTCTTCCTGGCTGCCGGTCGGGCGCTCAAACCATTCGGCTGAAACATTGAGATGGAAAGTCGAGGCCGGCACGGTCATCGGCACGTCAACGTAATCGACGCCGCTCACCAATTTCTGCCCGGCGCCGGCGGCCGGAACCGTGGCCGTTTGCGTCTGGGTTTCGGTGACCGGCGAGGCCGGCATACTGGCGCCGGGTTTGAAATAAAACGGCATGCGCAGAGATTCCTTGCCGTCGCTGCGTTGCGCAGTCACGTACCACTGCATCTCGATGTTCTCAAATACGACCGAGGCGCCGACAGTCTTGGCCGCCATGACGTCGCGAATCTGATCGCCGTTGAACGATGCATTGACCGTGAAGGTCGCCGTCCCATTGGCCGGCACGTTTACCGACGGTTGGGAAGTCGAAACATTGATGCCGGCGATCTGTAGATCGCGATTGTTGGCGACGTTCAGGTTGTAAGTCCCGCCTTCGCCCGACAGATCGCGAACCGTCACCACGATCGGTTGCGTGGAGGTGATGCGATTGTTGACCACCGGAACTTCGCCAAACGAATGACTGCCGAGAATCGCCGGTTGCTCAATGCCATCACCCGTGACACCCATCAAAGCCTTCGCATAAACAGCGTGATAGACGTCGATCAGCCCGCCGCCCTGCGCGATGATCGAATCAGCGGTGTCAGTTCCATCAGCCTTGGCGGCGCCGGCGTTGTTGCGCATGTTCGTCGCGGTGTTGATGAGCGCCGTGCGCACCACGTCGGGCGTCCAGTCCGGATGCGCCTGTTTAATCAAAGCCACTGCGCCGGTAGTGTGCGGCGTCGCCATCGAGGTGCCGTCGATGCGGATGTAATTCGGCGTCAAGGGATTCGCGACTGCGGCCAGCGCGCCCAGAAGAGATCCCGGAGGGCAGGCCGCAAACACCTGCACCCCCGGCGCCGAAATGTCCGGCTTGACCTGGCCCAATCCCAGTACCGGGCCGCGCGAGCTGAATCCCGCCATCTCGCCCATGAACTCGCTGCTGAAGAACGGCTGCATGCGAATCGGCAATTCCGAGATTGCGCCGTTCGCCGGATGATCATCGTCCGTTTGCGAGATCGCGCCGATTAGGATTTGCGCATCTGCCGGATCGATGTTCGCTGAAGGAATCGTGCCTTTAACTGCGGTCGGATTTTGCGTGGCCGCGACATAAATCACTCCGGCCGCGCCGGAGGCCGCCGCCATGTTCGCGACGTAAGCGAACGGCGTCGTCGGCAGGCCCGTGTTGTTGACCAGCGCGATGCGTCCGCTGACCGCGGCCGGCCATGGACCAGTCGGGTTATCAACAAAAACATAATGCTGGGCGAAACCTCCGGCCGCCGGCGAAGGCGTCCCCGCCATCGGATACAACTTGATGCGGCTAAAGGAAGCATTCGCCGGTAAGTTACTCGCCGGAGTCACCGCGCCAACTGTGGCCGCCGGCACCGCGCTCGCTTGGAGAACATCCGTCGACCAGGTCGAGCCCGCGCTGCCCGGATGGGTCGTCGCCCCGACCGAAATCACGTGGACACCTGACGCCGGCGATCCGGTGGTGCCTTCACCCGGACCGGAATTCCCTGAGGCGGCGACGACCACGCATCCCATCAATGCTGCGTTGCTGGCCGCAATTGCATCGGGGTTGTCGGGGCCGCCGCCGCCGCCAAGACTCATGTTGATGACCTGCGCGATCGGTTTTGGCAGGAGCGGATTGTTCAAAGTGAAGGGCGAAACCGAATCTTCGATCGCCATGATGATGTTCGAGGAATCGCAGCCGCCGATTGGCTGTACTTCGCTGGCAGTCGATTCGATGTCGCTACAGACTTTATAAGACATCAGCTTTGCCTGCGGCGCGACGCCGTGCAGGATCGGACTGCCGTCCAGCGGCTGCGCCGCATATCCGGCCACGGTCGAAGCGACGTGGGTCCCGTGACCAAAGCCATCCTCCACTGCGGAATCAGTCAGCGGCAGGTAATACACAACTTTCTGGTTGGTCTTGCTCTGGGTTGGACCAGCGGGCAGCACCGCCAGACGTGGCGGTGTGGGATCGCCGCCAAACATCGGATGCGTCCAGTCAACACCCGTATCGATAATCGCGACGAAAACACCCTGGCCCTCGTCGCCGGCGGGCGCGGTCGAAAACTGCGTCAGGTCATTCGGGTTCGATCCGTAAAGCTGCGGCGCGCGAATATAGGGCACGCTGTGGTTGAGGTTCGTCGTGAGCTTTTCATCCGAGTGCACGCTCTTGACCTGCGGCATCTTGCGAATCGCGGCGATCGTTGACTCGTCAACCATCAATGCCATGCCATTGAAAACCAACGAGTACTGTAGAGGCACGGTCGCCGCGAAACTCCCGTCAAAGTTATTGACGGTGCGTGAGACCAGAGATGCGCTGATGCCGTTCGAGGCGAGCGCCTTTAGGAGGTCAGCTTGTTTGGCGACAAGAGAGTCTCGATAAGCTTTGAGTTGATCGTTCGAAACGGTGCCGCCGGCTTTTTCCGTCCGCGCTTTGTAGATGGCGGCCGGCTCATCCTTCAATTCGACGATGACCGAAACCTGAGTCGCGCTGCTGACTGCATGCGATCTAAAGAAGGGAATTGAAAGCAGCAGACCGCCTACCAAAATACCGGCGACAAAACGAGCGATGCGTAACATGTCGGAACCTCCTCGGGTGCGTGCTGTCGTTTGTTTTTGCGCGGCGAATTGGTTTGGCCTGATTTCTTCCGGCCACCGAACACTGCCGCTTTTCATGGGCGTAGCCTATGAAAAACGGCTTGAGTCAGACTTGAGAGATCCTTGAGAAGGGAACTCGAGAAGGGATTAGCGAGATAGCGGCAAGGAAATTGTAATGGTTGTAGGGCCCAGAGATGGTCACCCGCAATCGGCGCAATTTTAGAATCAGATCAAGATTCTGGCAATTATCTACTTGACTGACCAGCAGTGCGCGGTGCGCACGACAGCGTAAAGCCCGGGGCGTGAGCCCCGGGGAGACGCCACCAACAATGATCCAAGCCCGCGGAGCGGGCGACAGCGGTTCGGGACGAGGCATTTTGCAATCGCAACGGCTGCCGGCCGCTTCCGCGGGCTCATCGCTCTTAATTGATCGGTGACCTGGGGTTCCGTCCCGATGAATCGGG
>Ga0126369_10001089_pt1 | contig 18573 bp, 18 predicted proteins | sample PanSoiMetaPlot_1_FD_109646 | JGI IMG/M metagenome (GOLD analysis project Ga0126369, IMG submission 109646) | Tropical forest soil microbial communities from Panama - MetaG Plot_1 | ecosystem: Environmental > Terrestrial > Soil > Tropical forest > Bulk soil | place: Panama | collected 2016-02-17 | reverse complement strand
TCCCGCGACAGGTCGTCATCCCACACGGATAGTGCCTCGTGTATCCTCTCCCGGTATGGCACCATTTGTACCGGCGATTCGAGAGCAGCCCACGGCAACAGTCCTGTTGGAAACATCAGTGCCAACTGCGGGAACGTGATTACCGAGTAGCCGGCTTCGCGTAACTGGGCCTCGACACCGATACCCCTATAGATGGTCACGACGACAGGTACGTAACGACCAAATCGTCCGGTCGCCTCCGCCAACGACATTACGATGAGACCATCCACAGAGGTACCCCAGCTCCGAGGCTCGTTATCGACGAAGCACAAGGGTTCGACCTCAACCCGGCGGAGCCCTCGAGCGACGACGCGCCCCAGAGCTCCAGCGCCAAAAAGTGCCGGGCGCCAGCTGGCATCCACCCCCATTGACGACCGCGCGGAGATACTTCGAGTTTCGAGATCGGCCGCAGCTTCGTCTATCCACCGGTCAAGCTGCTTCGCCATTTCACGCATGTCACGCACACGTGCTCCTTTGACTAGCAAGGCCTGACCGAAAACCCCTCGGCGCCTATCGATCGTCCGTGTGGCACTGCATAACACACTGTATCCCAGCATTCTGGCATGTGAGGCCGCAGGAAAACATGGTGATCCTGCGTGATTCGGCTTAGTGCGATGGGGATATTCCAAAGATGATCCTGAGCATGGTATACGCAAGCTGCAAGGATAGGCCTCTCTTCATTCAGAATCCGCTTGCACCCTTCTATCGCGTCGGGTTCTGCGCCTTCGACATCCATCTTGATGTACGTAGGATGGGAGGCCGCGAGCAGATCATCCAAACGGACACAACTCACCTCGATCGAGCCTGTGTTTCCAACGGCGGACGCTACGCCTTCCCCTCCAGCAAATCGAACTCTTCCCGCGTGGCTAGCGGCCGCGAGCTCGTAAAGTTCAATCTTCGCCGAAACTTCGACTGGTAGTTCCGACACGTACCGCGACAGCTTCCCGAAATTCTCCGGGTCTGGCTCGAGCGCGACAATGCCACGAAACTCGTTGCCTCGAAGCTTGAGAAACCTTCGAATCGTGTCTCCATCGAATGCACCTACATCAACGATGAGGTCATCGCCGGTGAACCGAAAAAGATCTTCCGGAAAATACTCTTGCTCCGCATCAGGTGCACCAAGAACGTCGAAATCACCGTGTAAACGCCACGCCACCTGCGCAACAAACTCGCGCCGCGACGGCTCGTCGCTCCAGAGAGAAAACGCTCGGTGAATTGCATCGGCCTCCAATAAGACCTTGTGGGGCAGATCGTCGCGAAAATACGGAAGAAACGATTCCCAATATTTCCACCGGAGCGGAATAATCGAAATCACCTTGCGGCAACCCAAATTCAGCAACTGCGTCCGTGTATCCGGGAAGCTATGGCGATTATTGTAGATGGTGACAACAAAAACGGCGTCACTCCCGAATCGGGCAACCGCATCCCGGGGAGCGAGAATGTCAAGACCGTCAATCGCTTCGCCCCATTGGCTGCTTTGGTTGTCGGAGAAGGCGAGTGGTTCGATCCCGTCCTGTCTCAGCCGAGCCAGGACGCGGCGCCCCATGTTGCCGCCACCGAAGAGCACAAAACGGTTCTTGAAGGCTCCTACTTCCCTGTCGAACGCCGTACGTGATCGCTCCCTGGCCGCTTCCAGCGGCTCGGAAAGCAATTCGCTTAGTTGTTTTTCCAGAGGCGCGGCGCGAGTTCTTTCCAATTCGTATTCCTCTCAATCATCGACGATGGGACGAGCACCTTCCCGCGTTCGAACAATGCCGGCGCGTGTAATGTTATCGTCTCTTTACAAGAAGAGCATGTCCATTCAGGTTATGAACACACAAAAACTTATTCGACATTCGTAACTCATTCACCAATTGGGTGACGCCTTCGCACCCGTGGAAACCGTAGTCGTCAAATATGACAACGGCCCCTTCACTCAATCGTGAGCTTGCCCAGCAAACAACCGACTTTGCCGACTCATAGACATCGACATCAATATGCAGTAAAGCAAGAGAATCCCTGACCGAGTCTCCAGTATTGTCCGGGAAGATCCCCACGAGCAACTCCGTATTCGGCACATTTGTCATCGATATCAGATTCTCGACGATGTGCCTGGACGTATCAGCGTGTTCGCCGCCTCTGTATGAGGTGTCTTTTTTTCCGGCCTTCACGACTCCCGCGAAAGTGTCTGCCAGATAGACACGCTTCGCCGAAGACTCCACAGCCTTTGCGAGCAAGACACCACTCCCCCCTCGCCATACGCCCACCTCCAATATGTCTCCCGTCACGGTTCTTGCCTGTTGCCCTAGACACCACAGCTCATAACAGCGATACATGTCGACAAGGGTATGGGACTTTATCACTTCGTAGATCTCGAGGAAGCTGGCATCGCTCAACCAGGGCGAATACGTTGCGTACGGCAGTACTCTGCTGTGGAGGATAGTCGGCGTAGCGGGGTGCCCCCAAGCCTTCGTTGACCGAAGATATTTATACGCGTTTGTTGTTCGTTCTTTCTCGCGTCGCGCAGGCGAGGACATCGCGGGTCTCCCCTCAATCTTCAATGATCGGAATGAGCATGTTCTCGCGGAATTCTTGTCGATCCAGGAATGGATAGAGATCCTCCAGCGGTCTCGATGCCATGGAGCCGTCCGGGCGTATCACCGAAGCCACGCGCGGGATGCGCGGCTCATCGGGAAGGACGACGATTTCGCATATCGCCGGCCCCGGCTCCCCGAGCACGATTTTCAATTCTTCAGCCAGTGTCTCAGGGCTCGAGATTCTTCGGGCGGGTAATCCGTATGCCCGAGCCACTTTCATGAAGTCAGGCAAGGTCAAACCACTTGTTGCGTCGGCGCCCACCAGGAGCTTGAAATAATTGCCTTGCGAGGCACGAATCGACGCATAACCATTATTGTTCACGATGAAAAACTTGACGGGAAGGTAAAGCCGTCTTATGGTCTCCAGTTCCTGGATGTTCATGGTGAAGCCGCCGTCACCGTCGACGCAAATCGTGCGCTTGCGGCCCGAACCGAGACAGGCTCCGATGGCCGCAGGCTGCGCAAGTCCCATCGCTCCCGTTCCCTTGTTGTGGAATACTCTCTGGCCGAGCTTGCACTTGAATGCCGTCAGGAAAATTTCCGCGGCAAATCCCGAACTGCCTGGAAGAACGACGTCACCCTCGCACAGGAGATCTGCCAAGAGCTCGGAAAAGGCGTACATGCTGATCCCGGATCTTTGCAGGCGTTGCTCTGCCTGAACAAAGGGGTAACGCGCCTGCCAGTTACGGCAGCGCTCCAGCCAGGCAGTCCGGTCGGGTGGGTTGAGCTCACTTCGCAGCGACAGTAGTTCCGACAGAAACAGCTTTGCATCGGCCTGGACTCCAAGCTCGATGAGCTTGCCCAGCTTGCGAATGTCTGCGGCGTCGATGTTGACCATCACCTTGCGCGCCGCGCGCGCGAACCGCTCCGGCGCGTACGCCATCATCTGCATGTCAAGGCGCGAGCCAATCGCAAGTAGCAAATCGCTGTTCTGGAGGGTGAAGTTTGCCGACCGCGCCGCGATGCCTCCGGGCATTCCGAAACACAGCGGATGGCTTGCGGGAAGGAGGTCTACGCCCAGCCGCGTCGTCAGAACCGGCACCTCCAGTGCGTCAACGGCTTCTCTGAAGAGATTTTCCCCGCCGGCGAGGCGCACGCCATTGCCGACGAGAATGACGGGGCGCGTCGATCCATTGAGCATTTGAATCGTTCTGGCCACGAGCTCTCGGATGTTCGCGACCTTCGACGACGTGTCCTGTTCATCGGGCGCAAAACCTTTTAGGCTTTCCTCGTCGACCTGTGCCGCCTGGACATCAAGAGGAATGTCGATCCATACAGGGCCTGGGCGTCCGGATCGAGCCAGGTGCACGGCCTGTTCGAGGTGGAAGCGGATTGTCTGCGGGTCCAGAATCGTGACCGCGCATTTGGTGATCGGTTTGACGATAGAGACGATGTCGATTTCCTGCACGCCTAACTGCCGGAGCTGCTGATCACTGCGAATATCTGCCCGCTTCACCTGTCCGGAGATAAAGAGGACCGGCGTGGAGTCCAGCCAGGCTGCTGCCACGCCCGTTACCGAATTCGTACCTCCTGGGCCGCTTGTCACCATTGCGACGCCGAGCTTGTTCGTAACGCGCGCGTACGCCTCTGCAGCCAACGCGGCCGCCTGCTCATGCTGAACTGAAACAAATTCCACGCCGGCGCATCGACCCAGGGAATCGTTAAGATGCATTGCCCCGCCACCGGGCAGCATAAATACGTGTTGGACGCCTTGTTCGGCCACGAAACGCATTACGTAGTCAGAAAGCTTCATCGAGTCCCCAATTCAGACAGAAAGGATAGAGCCGACCAGAACCCCGCCCCGTGATCTTTATGACCCTGCCAGACTTCAGGAATGAAGCTTACGTCGGGGTACTGCGAGATCTTTCCCCAAGTCGCGGGCCAGTCAATATCCCCGGTGCCCATAAGGACACCCTCGCCATTCGTGCCCTTGGCGTCGGCCACATGCAGATGGGCGGAACAGGGCAACAGCCGGGTCAGCTCGTCCTGGAAGTTCAGGCTAAAATGGGTACACATCATCTGCAGATGCGAGAGGTCGAGGCAAAACCGCAGTCTCAGCTCCCGGGACTCGGCCGCAAGCTCGTCGGGCATCATGAAGATGTTCTGGTGCCGCTGCCCTCCGAAATGCCATGGGAACGGGGCCATGTTCTGCGGAATGAGCTCGGTTTTCCCGAAATCGATCTGCGCGCAGGACTCGTGGAAGCGCTGGTAGAGCAGCGGGCGCTTGTCGACCGGGAAGGGTGCGTCGGCAGAGAACCCCCCAACGTTGGCGACGATCAGGCGCGAATCGGCGCGGGGAAAGAAGTCTCCGATTACTTCCGTAGCCTCGACCACGCGCTTCAGGTTATCGATGGATCGCGTGCGGTAGGCTTCGTCGTCGGCGGCCAGGTCCAGCAGCTCGCTGTTCTCGAACAGCTCGGGGGCATGCACGACCAGGCGCGAGCAACCTGTCTTCTCGAGATAGGGCCTGGGATCGATGCCGAGATCGCGATAGGACAGGTGAAATTCGAACAGGTCTGGCTTGATCCAGCTCTGATACTGCCTGAAATCGTGATACCGGACCGGTACGCCCCATTTCACGGGGAAGCGATAGCTGCGGTCAATGCTGTCCTTGTCCTTCAAGTCGCTTTCAAAGAGAAAGTCGCCGCGCCGGATGGCGCGCCCCGCCTTCCTGCCGATGAGCCCGCTGAGTTTGTAGGGCGGCAGCCCCTGGCCCGGGCTCGCCACCCGGAGCGACGCCTCGGTGAAGGTTTGTCCTTCGGCGATATCGCTGGCGGCGATCACGCTTTTTGCGAGGTTTTCGCGATTCAACAATTCGCCCTGGCTTACGTGCCGCGCAGGGCCCGTCCATGGCAAGGCCTTCTCGACCTGGCGAATCCCCTCGACTAGGCTCCGGAATTCCCCAGGCTCAAGACTCGCCAGGTGATCGGGTCCTTCCATGTTCCGGTCGAGCGTGATGTGACGCTCCACGACCTTGGCGCCGAGCGCGACGGCGGCGATCGTGATAGCCGTGCCGCGCTCATGCCCGGAATAGCCGATGACGTCGTGCAACTCTGCCAGCCGAGTCAGGTAGCGCAGCTGAATGTCAGTTTCCGGGGCGGGGTACGCGCTGTTGCAATGGAGAAGGGCGAACGGAACCTTCAGCTCCTTGAGCTGCCCGATCGTACGAACGATCTCGCGCTCGTAGGACATGCCCGTGGATAGTATCAGAGGCTTCCCCAGCGACGCGGCCTTCCCGATCAGATAGGGGTTGCAGAGGTCCGCCGAGGCGATCTTGAGCGCCGGAACGTCGAATGTGGCCAGCACGTCGACGCTCGGCTCGTCCCAGGGGGTGCACATGTAGGTCACCGACTTCTCGCGGCAGTACTCCCGCATCTCGCGGTGCTCGGCTATGGTAAGCTCGACCTTGTTGAGGAGGTCCTGGATGTATTCGACGCCCAGGTCTTCGGTCACGGAACCGTCGGTGCGAACGCGGTAGAGCGCTTCACGATTCCGTAGCTGGAACTTGACACAGTCTGCCCCGGCTTGGATGGAAGCATCCACCAGCTTCCTCGCCAGCTCGACGGAGCCGTTGTGGTTGTTCCCGATCTCCGCAACGACGAAAACGCGGTCGCCACCGACGGTATGGCCGCCTATGCCGAATGTGCGGGATTTCACGACAGTTTCGTCCGCCACGAAGTGACGCCCCGCGACTCGAAGCGGAACGCCGAAATCCGACAGCCAGCGCTCTTCAGGGCCTCGGTGACCGCCTTCCGGAAATGCGGCTGCACAAAAAAGAGGAAGAAGCCGCCTCCCCCTGCTCCAAGCAATTTTCCACCTAGCGCGCCAGCTTTGAGTGCGGAGCCGTAGATTTCATCAACCCGAGTATTGCTGACAGATGCTGTGAAGCCCCGCTTCAGCTGCCACGCCGCATGCAGAGTCCGCCCGAATTCGACCAATTCGGCGCGTATCAGGTGTCGATGCATCTTTCGACACAGATTCACGCCTTCCTTCAACTCGTTCGCCTTTTGGCCCGCGTCGAAATCACGGCGCTGCTCTTTGTGGATCGCGCCGGATTCGTGCGGGATCTGCGTGTCGCACAAGATGAGGCATTCCTCGAGCTCATTGACGACCGACGGCTCCAAGCGGATCGGGTGCACGAGATTTCGGGACCCATCGAACTCGATCAGGTTGAATCCGCCAAATGCTGACGCATACTGATCCTGCCATCCGCCCGCGACGCCGAAGCAAAGCCGCTCCGCCTGAAAGCAGACCTCGGCAAGCTCGTACGTTGTCCAGCGATCGAGCCGTAGCTCGTTGAAAGCCGCCACGATAGCCGTGGTCACTGCAGAAGATCCGCCGAGGCCGGATCCCACCGGAAAGTCGGAACGAACGAAGAGATCAAATCCGGAAGTCGGACGTAAGACGGAAACAGTCGCCGCGAGAAGGCTGTTCCGCTTCAATTGCGCTTGAAGGTCCCCCAGCGATTCGTACCGCTGATAGACATTGAGGTCTTCAGAGTGGAGATGCAATTCGCCATCGGTCCGGGGAATAAGCGTAACGTGGCAAAACAACGAGATCGTGGTGCTGAGCACAGCGCCAGGGTGATCGACGAAGAAATAGGTTAGATCAGAGCCCCCTCCCCCGAAGCTAACCCGGACCGGCGCACGCGACCGCGTGAGCACGGCCGCCTCTGGCACGGTCGGAAGATACTCCGGAGTGAGGACATCGATGAGGCGGCCATCGCTATCGATTTTTGGAATCGCGTTGAAGCCGAGATCGAGCAATTTCAGCAGTTCCTCACGGGACGCGTCGTCCGGTGCAGAACGGAAGGTGCGGTTCATGCACAACTGAACGTTCTGGCTTGTGTCGCCGCCCTCCAAGAGAAAACGCCTTACGTCACCATTTGTCACGACACCCAAGAGGCGATCCGCCTTGTCGAGAACAAAGGCGATCTGGACACCACCTGACTCGAGCCGCTTGATCGCCTGGAGAACCGGCTGGTCGTCCAGCACGCACATTTCCCTGAATTGAGGATTCAGGACATGCATACCTTCGACCTCTTCACCTTGTCACCTCTGCAACCTGCATGTTGAGGAACGGCACGGCCTCAATCAATTTCTCTATCACGGAGGTCGCGCCGGCAGGGCGGTCGGACGGGCCAGCTTCTGCTCGGCCGCGATACAACAGGTTGCAGCCAACGCCCGCGGCAACACCGGCCAGGATGTCCGTCTCCTTGTCACCCACGAGAACGGACCGCCTCACGTCGATGTCGAACTCCGCAGCCGCCTGAAGAATCATGCCCGGACCCGGTTTGCGGAAAGACGATTCACGCTTGTAGCTGCCAACTCCATGATCCGGATGGAATGGACAGTAGTAGACTTTGGTAAGCGACGCTCCGCGTTCGTGGAACACCTTGCACATCCACTCGGTGAGCGCCAGGAAATCTTGCTCGCTGTAGTAGCCACGGCCGATTCCCGCCTGGTTCGACACCACGATGACCAGGTATCCCAGCTCGGTCGCGGACCGACAAAGATCAAATATTCCCCCGACAAACTCGACTTGATCCTGCGCGCAAACATAGCCGCGATCGATGTTGATCACGCCATCCCGGTCGAGAAAAAGCGCGCTGCGCTTCACCAAGCCTCCATCAGGCCGTGCCTTTGAAAAGGGCTTTTTCGGTGAGACCGCAGAGAATGTGTCCGAGTACAAGATGCCCCTCTTGAATCTTTGGGGTGTCGCTAGAGGGCACGGCAAGGTAGTAATCACAGTCAGCCGCCATGGGCCCACCGCGGTTTCCAGTAAATCCGATGCAGGTCAATCCGCGAGCGCGAGCCTCTTGCAAGGCGAGAAGAATGTTCGGGGACCTGCCTGAGGTCGAGTAGGCAACGAAGACATCTCCCCTGTTGCCGAGCGCCTGTACCTGTCTGGCGAAGAGCTTCTCGTAACCATAATCGTTGCCTATGGAGGTGAGGATGGAGGTGTCTGTCGTCAGCGCCACCGCGGCCAAGCCCGGTCGATCGACGGCAAAACGGTTCACAAATTCTGCCGCCATATGCTGCGCGTCCGCCGCGCTGCCACCGTTTCCTGCCAGCAGCACTTTGCCGCCATGTTTCAGGCACGCGACACAAGCCTCCGCCGCGCTCTGCACCGTTGCAACCAGCGAATCATCGGCAAGCATGGCAGACATTACCCGCCCCGCTTCAGCAATCTGGGCCGTAATGTAGTCGCGCATCCAATCAATCCCACACCTTCCAGGGCGCCCTGCTCGAGTGCCACAGGTCCTCGAGGAGGTTCTTGTCTCGAAGCGTATCCATCGGCTGCCAGAAGCCGCGGTGAGTAAAGGCTGAGAGTTCACCGTCAGCCGCAAGCCGCTCGAGTGGATTGCGTTCCCATAGCGTGTGGTCGCCCTCGATGTAGTTCAACACTTTTGGCGAGAGGACGAAGAAGCCGCCGTTGATCCATGCGCCGTCCCCATGCGGCTTCTCGACGAAACTGCGCACCATGTCTCCCTGCACGTCGAGCGTGCCGAAGCGTCCCGGCGGCTGAACGGCGGTGATAGTAGCGAGCTTGCCCGACCGAACGTGAAAACGGACGAGTTCCTTGATATCGATGTCGCTGACGCCATCGCCATAGGTCATGCAGAAATCATCAGCTTCAACGTAACTTCGCACCCGCTTGAGCCTGCCCCCGGTCATCGTCTGCTCGCCCGTGTCCACCAGCGTTACACGCCATGGCTCGACATGCTTCTGATGCACCTCCATCGCATTGTTCTGCATGTCAAATGTAACGTCCGACATGTGCAGGAAGTAGTTGGCGAAGTATTCTTTGATCATGTAGCCCTTGTAGCCGCAGCAGACGACGAATTCGTGTATGCCCGCCGCCGAGTAGCCCTTCATGATGTGCCAGAGGATCGGTTTGCCGCCGATCTCCACCATCGGCTTGGGGCGGACCACGGTCTCCTCGCTGATGCGGGAACCGAGGCCGCCGGCGAGAATGACCACTTTCATGAGTTAATTATATTTCCATTTTTTGCTGCCGGAGGGCCTTTCCCACCATGTTCGCTAGGGGGCTGCGGGCCTCGGCCAGGCCGCAAGAGCCAAAGCGATTTGCTTGGTTCCGCACCCCACCGCATGGGGGTCGGTGGACCGCAAACTACCATAAGACATTGATAGCCGCATGAGTCAGTGTGCAACTGCTTCGATCTGTGGTCTAATTCCAGCGAATGCCATGAAAGTTCTTATTAACGGCAACATGGGTTACATCGGGCCCAACGTCGTGCGCCACTTGCGCGAGACCCATCCGCGTGCCGAGTTGATCGGTTTTGATGCCGGCTATTTTGCCAACGCCCTTACCTCTCCGCTGCTTTTCCCAGAATGCCAGTTGGATGCACAGCTGTTTGGTGATGTCCGCGCCATTCCACCAAGCACTTTCGCCGGGGTCGATGCCGTCATCCACCTGGCCGCCATTTCCAACGATCCTATGGGTAACGCCTTCGAGAAGGTCACCCTGGATGTCAATCACGCCGCCAGTGTGGCCATTGCCCGAAGGGCCAAAGAAGCCGGCGCGCGCTCCTTTGTCTTCGCTTCGAGTTGCAGTGTTTATGGTTTTGCCGAGGATGGTGCTCGCACGGAAAACTCCAGCCTAAATCCGCTGACTGCTTATGCCCGGTCCAAGGTCGCTACTGAATCGGATCTAAAAGGGCTGGCCAGCCGTGATTTCAAAATTTCCTGCCTGCGTTTTGCCACCGCCTGCGGCATGAGCCCGCGTCTGCGCCTGGACCTGGTCCTGAACGATTTTGTGGCCAGTGCGATCGCCGTCAAGAAAATCAATATTCTGAGCGACGGTTCGCCCTGGCGTCCGCTCATCAACACCAAAGACATGGCTCGGGCTATTGAGTGGGCCATCGAACGTGACCCTTCCCAGAGCGGTGACTTTTTGATCGTCAACGTCGGAAGCGACAACTGGAACTATCAGGTCAAGGAGCTGGCTTTGGCCGTGCAAGAACAAATACCGGGGGTGGATGTTTCCATCAATAAGAACGCCCAGCCTGACAAACGCTCCTATAAAGTCGATTTCTCGCTCTTCAGGAAACTGGCCCCGCAACACCAGCCCATTCACGATTTGGGCGCGACTGTCCGAGAGTTGAAAAGTGGTTTGGAATCAATAAATTTTGCCGATGCCAACTTCCGTGCATCGCGCCTGATCCGGCTAGAAATGTTGAACAGCCTCAAGAATGCAGGATATCTGGGGGGTGAACTGTACTGGAAATGTTAGACAGCCCTGACGATCTGAAAACCGAAATTCTCCGGATGACGCGGGTTTTCTCGCGCCTGACCCACGGGCCCAACCACCCCGGCTACGAAAGTCCGGCTAGCGCTGCCCGGCGGCCCAAGTTTGTCGCTGGCCAGACCACCGTTCCTTATGCCGGCCGTGTCTTTGATGAGGAAGAGGTTGTTGCCGCCGTTTCCAGCACACTCGATTTCTGGCTGACCTTGGGCAAGGAAGGGGCAACGTTCGAGGACGGTTTGGCTAAATTCTTGAGCGTCAAGAAAAGCGTCCTGTGCAATTCAGGTTCCTCGGCCAATCTGCTCGCCGTCTCCGCCCTTTCCAGCCAAAAGCTCGGCAATCGTCGGCTCAAGCCAGGCGACGAGATAATCACCGTGGCGGCCGGCTTTCCCACCAGCGTCGCCCCAATTGTCCAGAATGGGTTCGTCCCTGTTTTCATCGACAACGATCCAGCCACACTGAATGCCAAAGTGGAGCAGCTCCCTGAGGCATTCGTGCCGGGAAAGACCAAGGCTGTGATCTTCGCCCACACGCTGGGTAACCCATTCGATTTGTCTGCCGTGCTCGAATTCTGTAAGAAGCACGAACTCTGGCTGATCGAAGACAATTGCGACGCCTTGGGCTGCACATATGACGGCAAATTGACCGGAGCCTGGGGCGATCTCTCCACGCAATCCTTTTACCCACCCCATCATATGACCCTGGGCGAAGGCGGGGCGGTCAATATCGTGCACAATCGCAAGTTTAAGGCGATCCTCGAAAGCTTTCGAGACTGGGGGCGAGACTGCTGGTGCGCAAGCGGCATGGACAACACGTGCGGCAAACGATTCAACTGGCAACTGGGTGAGCTGCCCAAAGGCTACGACCATAAATTCATCTACTCGCATTTTGGATACAATCTGAAGCCGCTCGACATCCAGGCCGCCATTGGAAACATGCAGCTCAAGAAACTGCCGCAGTTTATTCAGGCCCGCATTGACAACTGGAATTACCTTCGCAATGGCTTGCGTGATTGCGAGAACGTCCTTGATTTCATGTTGCCAACGCACGCCACCGGATGGTCGCCGCAAGGTTTCTCCTGGGACGCTTCCGGGCACCGGACGGTTTGTTCTTGGTTTGGGTTCATGCTGCGAGTCAAGCCAGACGCGTCCTTCACGAAATTTGACCTGGCCCGGCACTTGGACCAGAACAAGATTGGCAATCGCATGTTGTTCGGGGGCAACCTGGTCCGACAGCCTGCATTGGTGCAGTTAAGAAAGGATCGGCCCCAGGCCTTTCGTGTCGTAGGAAACCTCGAAGGGGCCGACAAAATCATGACTGAGGCCCTGTTTGTCGGGACGTACCCCGGCCTCACCCGCGAGATGCTCGCCTACGTAATCGAAACCATCTGCGCCTTTGCCAAGAAGCAGAGCTGACCACAAATGACGCAGACAGCTCAGGCACCTCTAAGCCAGGCAGATCGCCACCCGTCTGCTCTTCGGGGGGACCTCCTTCGTCAGCCGGCTTACCTCAACATCGACATGCGTAAGATGGGCGACCTCCCCCAGCTCCGAGTTCGTCATGCGCCAGGTCTTCTGGGTTCGCGTGTGCCGGATTGACTTAGTTAAAAGATGCTGGCATTCGTCATCTCGACGCCGCAAGCATTCTGCTCTGCAGCGGATCAGCGAGGTCGTGCGCGGCGAGATGACCGATGTGATCTGTCTACAGTTGGCTATGCTCTTGCTCGTAAGCCCATCCACGACTCGGCTGCCGTTCTGCTGAGAATCAGGAACCGCACCTGAATCGGGAGCCAGCGAGTGCGCGAGTCGCCGACCTTGGCGATGGGACAGCGGCGCTGGGTCTCGCCCGAGCTGTACTCGCGGAGTAGGAGGCCGAGATAGGCTGCACGTTGGGATGATGGCGAGGAAGGCGGTGACGGGCTGATGCTAGGGACCGAGTACGTTGCAGCGTGGAACCCCCATGAGTGGAAATTATCGAGTTAGATGTACGTCGAGCTTCATTTCTCCGCTGATCAGCGGCTGCATCTGGTCAAAGCCAGTGGACGAGGGAGGGCGTCGCATGAACCCAGCTGTTGCCGTCATCATCCCCACGGCTAACCGTCCCGAGTTCTTGCGTAATGCGCTTCGCTCAGTGTCGACGCAAACTGCTGTCACCCGCATCGCTGAGGTGCTCGTTTCGGAGAACGGCGGCAATGAAACATCGCGCGCGATTTGTGCCGAGTTCGCGGGACTTCCCATCCGCTACCTCTTTCGTACTCCAACCACCAGTGCAATGGAGCACGGGAATCTCCTGTTGGGCGCCCTTCCACAATGCGACCTCACCGCCTTCCTGCACGACGACGACTGGTGGGCTCCGTACCATTTGGAACACGGTATCAAAGCACTGGAAGATCGCATTCATGCCGCCGCCTACTACTCATCTGTCTTTGAAGTAACGGGAGAAACTGCTCTCCTGCGATGTGATACCAATTCGGGCTTCTGGTTTGGGGCAGGCTATCCTCCGCTCACATGTCTTTGGGACATAAGTAGGCCTCAAGTGATCTTGTCATGTCTATTGCGGACACCAGGCCGAGCGTCGGCGATTGTCGCACGCACCGCCTCCCTGAGGAAAGCCAGTGTAATCATTCGCAACTCGGGTAACCCGTTTGATACTGACCGAATGCTGCCCGTGCTTCTCTCCAGAGAAGGAACAATTCTTTACAATCCTCTTCCGCAGGTTTTCATCCGCTACCATGAACTGCAAGATCAGCGGAGCTTTACTCCTAAAGAGCGTATCGAATTTGCGTCAAAAACCACGGATTGGATCATAGAATCAGCAGAAGAACATCCGGCGGACCTTGTTCAACGTTTTGTCGAGGTCGTCAAACGCTGTCCGCAACAGGATCGTCCTACTCTCGACTTTCAGCTGTCTCAACCTTGGTGCGTTCCACGAATGGCGTTAGATCCCCAAATGGAGCGCGAACTTCGCTTCTTGTTGGACACCATGAGCCGAAGCAGCAAATATAAGACTGCCCTGAAGCAGTTTATTCCTCCCATAGTCCTGTCCGCAAAGCGGATAATTTCGCGCCGTTTCTTCCATTTTTAACCTCCTTGACCCCTCGGACCCTCTTATCGCCCAACCCGCAAATCCGAGAATAATCGCCACGGGCTGTCTGCGCACCCACGATGAAAATCGGGTATGGCTTACCGCGCGCCGGGGGCCCGGGAACGGCTAAATTTGGTACCGCGAGTCCGCGAATAATCTGACGTAGGAGCTGTCGGCACCCTGCATTGTTGCCCTTGAGCACGCCGGGCAGACTCGCGCGAACGAAGCCCCTCCGGGCGCCGGAGGAGGCGGCATCCATGGAACGGCTGATCGAGGGGGTGGGCGGGCTGGATGTGCACAAGCAGACGGTGGCGGCCTGTGTGCGAGTGTAGTGCCCCCTCGGAATCAAGCCACCTGAGTCGCTTCGTGCGCCCGGAATTCATGCGGGCTCCGATAACCCAGCGCCTGATGCGGGCGCGGGTCGTTGTACCAGCGGATCCAGCCCATCAGCTCCCGGCGAGCGTGCTCGAAGCTGACGAAGTGGTGCTGCCAGATGCATTCCTCCTTCAGGCTTCGGAAGAAGCGCTCGATGATGCCATTCTGCTCGGGCGTGTAGGGGGTGATGAACTCCTGAGCCAGGCGGTAATCGCGACACGCCGCCCGGAAGCAGCGGCTCTGATAGATGAGCCCGTTGTCGGAGCGGACGACCGGCGTCGCCCTCGGTGGGCGCAGCGTGCCGAACCGTGCCCGACAGGCCTCCTCGAGTGCCCGCTCGGCCTCTTTGGCCCGTCCGCGCAGGGCGAACTCATGACCGATGACCTCGCGGTCGTGACAATCGATCACCGCCGCGAGGTGGGCCCAGCCGTCCGCCCCGCAGTACACGTGGGTGACGTCGGTGGCCCAGCGTTCGTTGCTCCGCGCCGCCTGGCTGCGGCGCCCCTGGACCCGGGGCCGTGGTGTCGTGGCTCGCTGATGCACAAACCAGCCCCGAAGTCGGCAGATGCGATACACGGTCTTCGGGGTCAGGCGGGTTCCCTCCCGAAAGCGCAGCAGCGCCCATAGCCGCCGATACCCAAAGGTCGGATGGCGGCGAATCAGGTCAGCGATCCGGGCGGCCAGCGCTTCGTTAAGCCCCGCCCGACGGGGCCGCCAGCGGGAGCGTCGGCGCACGCCGCTGCGTGCCACCGCGAGGATCCGACATACCCGGCGTTCCGACACGTGCGGCCGCGCCTGCTTCACTCGTCGGACGTCTTCGGGAGAAAAGGGCGCTCCTTGCTCGCCTCCTTGAGCACATCGAGGTCGAGCCCCAACTCGCCGACCTTCTGCTTGAGCTTCTTGATCTGCTCGTCCTTCAGCGCGTCGTCGTCTTGGGGGCGTGCCCGCAGGGCATTCTCGGCCCCCAGCAGGAATCGGTCCCGCCACTCCTCCACCTCGGCCCCCGTCAACCCATGCTTTCGAGCTGCGGCTTGGGCGGAGGTCTCCCCCTTCGGGATGCTGAGGATCAGCGATCCCCGCCGCTTCGCGGTCCAGCGCTGCGGGGACTCCGGACTGTCGTCCGCCATGGCCCACCTCCTGCCGTGATCCCCTCACGGCTTGTCGGTGGCCTCAATTCCGAGGGGAGCAGCATACGAGTGCCCAGAGCGAAAGGGACGCGCGAGCAGCACGTGCGGACCTTCGGGACGACGGCCGCGGAGCTCCTGGCCCTACGCAATTGGCTCGAGGCCCTGGGAAGTCACCCAGGTGGCCATGGAGAGCACGGGAGTGTGCTGGAAACCGACTTACGAAACTGCTGGTGGAATTTGTAGAGAGTTTGAATATCGTTTAAATTAGGTGTTTGGCTTCGAGTAGGCACGCAGGGACGGTGGAACGGTGTCGGAGCCGATGGCGATGTACCGGAGACGTAACGGAGCGGAGAGCGTGGTAGGCCAGGAGACGGGGAGGGACGTGGTTGAAATCTGCCGATCCCTGCAGTGGGATGCCGCCACCGAGCCAAGAGTCGAGGGACTCGGAAAGTGAGAGAGGGTTGCCTAAACGCGGAGAAGCCGGGTGGGGCCACTTGGGCCGGTGGGTGGAATCTCGTGCGAGCGGCAGAGCAAGGGAACGATTCATCCGCTTGAAATTGCGGGACATCAATACGAAAGGATGACCACAAGAGATGGCGCGAAGGCGGGGTTGGAATAAACAGTGAGGGGGCCGGGGTGCGAAATAGCTGCGGTGATCTGCACATTCAACCGATGTGTAAGTCTTCGACGGACCCTGGAAACTCTGTGCGAACTGGATATACCGCCTGGACTCGAGTGGGAAGTATTGATCGTAGATAATAATTCGAAGGACTCGACTCGACGAGTGTGCGAAGAGTTTGGGACACGACTACCGATTCGATATGTTTTTGAGGAGCGCCAAGGAGTGAGTGCGGCCAGAAATCGAGCCATTCGGGAGACGATGGCCGAGGTGATGGCCTTCACCGATGACGACGTGGATGTAAATCAGGGTTGGTTGGTCGCGTTGAGACACGCTGCTGGAATTTATACAGACGGAGCCTTTTTTGGAGGCAAGATTCTCCCAAGATGGGAGAGAGAACCTCCCGCGTGGATGACGAGGCATTCGAAGGAGATCAGCGGCGTTACAATGCATTTTGATAGGGGCGATGCTGCGAAGGTCGTAGAGGGGAAGGGGGATACGTTTTTCGGAGCAAATATGGCGTTCCGGCGACGGGTATTCCAAGGTGGACGGAGATTCCGTGAGGAACTAGGGGCATCGGGGAAGACCTTCCTTCCGGGTGAGGAAACTGACTTCATGCGGGGGCTGTTGGCAACAGGCGAGAAGGGATATTACGTACCCGAAATGATCGTGTACCATCGAAATCCCGTAAAGAGGATGACGGAGAAGTTCTTGCGGCAATGGTATATCGGTCAAGGAAGGTCCGATGTTCGTAAAGGAGAAGTGAAGATTGATTTGAGCTCCTACTGGTTTGGTGTTGGTCGCTGGTATTGGATGGAATTGTGTCGTAGCGCATTGAAGTATTGCATGACACGTTGGACGTGCTCGTCGAAGGTCTGGCTGCCTGCTGAGATTCGAATGGCGACGACGTGGGGAAACATTGTCGAGGGTAGGAAGTTGGTGACCCGTCGTGAGAAGTAATGTGTTGAATAACGGCGTCTAGCGGCGCGTTCCCGAATTGAGGTCATTGACCCGGCGTCTCAGAAGTTCCCGGCGTGATGGGACCTACGGGACCGAGGCGTAAGAACGCGGCTGCCCTGCTAGCCGTGGGACCCGGACGGCGCTGGATGGCACGCCCTGGTCGAGCCCGAGGGCGGCAGTGAGGAACATGAGCCAGGCCAAGGTGAACGTCTCCATTGGAGTTTTCACGTGGAAGCGGTGCGAGCTGTTGCGTAAGGGGCTTGAGGCTATGACGCGACTGACGATTCCTTCCGACGTGAATTGGGAGGTGCTCATCGTCAACAACAATTGCACTGATCAAACCGATGATGGCGTGAAGTCATTCGAAGCGAGGCTGCCGATCCGGGCTGTGTTTGAGGCAAGGCCAGGCAAGTCCAACGCGTTGAACAAGGCGATACACGAGGCGAAGGGGGAGTACATCCTCTGGACGAACGACGACACACGAGTCGATGAGGGGTGGGTCGCGGGGTATTGGCGAGCGTTCGAGCGCTGGCCCGCCGCGGCGGTTTTTGGTGGGGCGGTGGACCCATGGTTCGAGGATCGTCCGCCCGCATCGCTGAGCCGGGTCATGGATCGGATCAGCAGCGCCTATGCCGTTCGGGACTTCGGAGTGGAGTCTGTGCCGCTGGCCGACGATGTGGTTCCGTTTGGGGCAAACATGGCGGTGCGCCGAGACGTGCAGGCCAGATACACTTATGATGCATCGCTCGGACCGAGACCCGGGAGTCCGTTGCGAGGCGAAGAGACGACCGTGGTGAGACGCATGCTGGGAGATGGGCTCGAGGGTTGGTGGATCCCTGACGCTCGGGTGCGGCATTTCATCCCGAAGAGTCGCCAGCGGGTGGGCTTCCTACGTGATTTCTTCTTCGGGCAGGGGTTGCAGGACGGGTTGGAGTTGCCCGCGGAGGGATATTCGGAATTCTTCGGGAGGCCCAGGTTCCAGTGGCGGCAAGCGCTGGGATCGGAGCTGAGATATCGCATCGGTCGTCCCTTCAGGAAACCTGAGGTGTGGATTCAAGACCTTGCGGAAGCGGCCCAGGCGTGGGGCCAGATGTCAAGCTATGGAGCTCGCCGGTGCGCCGCCTCGACGGGAGCAGATCGCCGAGGCGCCTAGCTCAGGGCCCCTCGCGCCGATGAAGAACTTCGCCGAGAGGAAACGGCTTCTCGGGCGCCTGGCGAGGGGGCTCTATCGGAGGTTGTCCGCGGCGCGCCAGCCGGCGGAGCCATTCCCTGGGTCCTGTCGATACTGGGAGGACCGATACAACGCGGAAGGGAATTCAGGTGTCGGCTCCTACGGAAAGTTCGCGGCGTTCAAGGCCGAAGTGATCAATGCCTTCGTGGCGACACGAGGGGTGCAGTCGGTCGTGGAATTTGGTTGTGGCGACGGAAACCAATTGATGCTGGCGAGATACCCGACGTACGCCGGATACGACGTGAGTGAGACAGCGGTGCGCCAATGCCGGAGGTTGTTCGCCGGTGACGCGAC
>Ga0126369_10001088_pt1 | contig 18591 bp, 12 predicted proteins | sample PanSoiMetaPlot_1_FD_109646 | JGI IMG/M metagenome (GOLD analysis project Ga0126369, IMG submission 109646) | Tropical forest soil microbial communities from Panama - MetaG Plot_1 | ecosystem: Environmental > Terrestrial > Soil > Tropical forest > Bulk soil | place: Panama | collected 2016-02-17 | reverse complement strand
CTCGACCCGTTGTTGCTGGCCGACCGAAAGTTCTTCGATGGTGGCGTTCGGATTGACTGACAATTTGAATTCGTCTGACAGTTTCCGAATTTCAGCAGACGCTTTTTTCAGGTCGAGCGCCGCGGCGCTTCCCGGCTCTGAACCCAGGACGATATTCTCGGCGACCGACATCGGCTCAACCAGCATGAAGTGCTGATGGACCATCCCGATACCGAGGGCGATGGCATCATGCGGCGTCCGGATCTCGCGGACTTCCCCGTTTACCAGAATCTCTCCCTCGTCGGCCGCGTAAAAACCATAGGCAATGCGCATCACCGTCGATTTCCCGGCGCCGTTTTCACCCACAATCGCATGAATGGTGCCGGCGGGCACTTTGAAAGAGATATGATCGTTCGCCAGGACCGCGCCGAAACGTTTGGTGATGTTGCGAAGTTCGATCATGTTGGAGCGCGGCCATCCCTGGCCGCAAAGCGTGCGGCAGCACGCTCCAGTCTCTTAAAGAAATGCGGGCAGGGATGCCCGCGCTCCGTTTCACTGCGCCATGCGGTCAACCACTTTGATTTCTCCGCCTACAATCTTCTGCCTGGCGTCATCGGCAGCTTGTTTCATCTGGGGCGTAATCAGACTCTGATTGTTCTGATCTATCACATAACCCACGCCCTCGCTGTCCAGGCCGAAAACGTGAAAGCCGCCTTTGAACTGGTGATTCACCACGTCTTTGACGATGTCATAGACGGCGTTGTCGACTCGCTTGACCATGCTCGTCAAAACAAAACCGGGCTTCACCATGTTTTGGTTGGAATCGACCCCGATGACGAAGTGGGTGGCGCGGCCGCTGGCGTCCTTGCCCGATTGTTCGACGGCATCAAATGCGCCCAGACCTGAATTGCCGGCGGCCGTGAAGATAACGTCGGCGCCTTTGCCGATCTGCGCCAGGGCAATCTCTTTTCCCTTGCCCGGATTATTCCAGGCTGCATCAGTGACGCCGACATAATTCTGAATCACCTGAATGTTCGGGTTAACGGCTTTTGCGCCCTGCTCATAGCCGCCTTCGAAACGGTGAATCAAACCAATGTCCATGCCGCCGAGGAAGCCGATGGTGTTGGTCTTGGTAGTCATCCCGGCCAGCAGGCCCACCAGGTAAGAACCTTCATGCTCTTTAAAAACCAGCGAGGCTACGTTCGATTTCGGCGTTTTGCCGTCGGCTTCAAAGATCACACCGTCGATGATCGCGAACTGGATGTTTGGATAGTCCGTCGCGACCTTCTGCATAATTGGCCCTTGCGCAAAGCCGACGCCGATGACCAGGTCGTAACCGCGTTCCGCGAAGGCCCGCATGGCCGGCTCGATGGAGACCGGATTGCCGGGTTCCACATCGCGCACGATCACATTCAAAGGCGGCTTGCCACAGCTCGTCTTGCCATCCGGCAGCATTCCCGTCTCGGCACACTTAACGCCGTTCCACGCGGCCGCATTGAACGAACGATCGTCTTTGCCGCCGATGTCGAAAACAATACCGACGTGGATCTTCGATTTATCGTCCGCGCCGTAGGTCGCGTGATTGCACGCCTGGCCGGCAAAGAGCAGGCACCACAACAACAGCAAAGCTAGTAAGACCTTAAACTTCATTCCTTCGTCTCTTAATCCCTCTAACATTCGGAGGGTTAGCGTGAGGGACTTGCGCGAGGGATCTGATTACCGAAAAAACGAACCGTTATTCAATCCAGTAGCCCTCATCCCTCCCCCTTTGCCAAAGGCAATTAGATACTGACCGACCAACAGTGCGCGGAGCGCACGATGGCATAAAGCCTGGGTGGAGTCCCGATTCAACTCCAGGTCACCGATCAATTGGAACGATGGGCCCGCGGAAGCGGGCGGCCGAGGTTGCGATTGCAGCACCTCTCGTGCCGATCCGCTGCCGCCCGCTCCGCGAGCTTGGATCATTGTTTGTGACATCTCCCCGGGGCTCACGCCCCGGGCTTTACGCTGTCGTTCGCTCCGCGCACTGTTGGTCGATTAACCGCCCAAAGGGAGAAGGCCAAACAACAATAAAACGCTCGGTCCTTAATCTATTACTTCCTTGATCAATTCCGGCCGCGCTGGTAGTGGCGCTTCGCTGAGTTTGTATGCCGCCGCGATGCGCGCCGCGGCTCGCTGGCCGCGGGCGGAATCGTCACAATAGACAACGCCGATCACCTCGGCCTCCTTCATCTCATCGCCAATTTTGACGTTCGCCATGAAACCGATCGTCGGATCGATCGAGTCCTCCACGCGAACGCGGCCACCACCCGCTTCGGCGATGGCATTGCCGATTTCTTCAGCGTCGATTGCCGCGACAAAGCCGGGGCGCGGCGATTCTACCTTAAACGTCTTGTCTGTCAACGGCAGAATCTGGCGCGGCTGGTCACAGACGCTCGGATCCCCGCCTTGAGTTTCCACGTTGCGACGGAAGCACTCCAGGGCGGCGCCTGAGTCATACACCTTTTTGATCCGTTCGCGCGCCGCCTCGATTGACAATTCCAGCTGCACCAGCAGCACCATCCGCGCCGCCAGTTCAATCGACAAATCGAGCACCGGCCGCGCGCCTTCGCTAATCTCGCCGCGCAGCAGCTCGATACACTCCAGGACTTCAATGGAATTTCCCACGGCCTCGCCCAGCGGCTGATTCATGTCGGTGATCAATGCCTGCGATTTCACCCCCAGCGAACTGCCGGTCCGGACCAGCGCGTGCGCCAGTTCCTGCGCGCGATCGTATTCGCGCATGAAAGCCCCGGAACCGGTCTTCACATCGATGACCATGGCCTCCAGGCCGGCGGCGCCTTTCTTGGAAATGATGGAGGCCACGATCAGGGGAATGGCTTCGACCGTGGCGGTGGCATCGCGCAGCGCGTACAGCTTGCGATCGGCCGGCGCAATCTCCGCGGTTTGGCCGTTCATCGCAAAGCCGCACTTATGAAGGGCCGTGCGAAATTCCGGCAAAGAAAGATTGACGCGGTAGCCGGGAATCGATTCCAGCTTATCGAGCGTTCCGCCCGTATGACCCAATCCGCGCCCCGAAATCATCGGCACGCAAATGCCCGCGGCCGCCGCCAGCGGCGCAATCAAAAGAGATGTCTTGTCGCCGACTCCCCCGGTGGAATGCTTGTCCGCTTTGGGTTTCGGGATGTCGGAGAAATCGAGAATGTCTCCGGAACGCAGCATCGCATGGGTCAGTAGCGATTGTTCCGCATCAGTCATCCCGTTGAGCAGGATGGCCATCAACAGCGCCGTGCTTTGGTAATCGGCGACGCCGCCGGTGGTTACTCCGCGCACAAAGAATTCGATTTCTTCGCGCGACAATTCGCCGCCGTCCCGCTTTTTACGAATGATGTCCTGAGGCCGCATACTTGTGCCTGGGTTCAGTGTCTCCTCAATTTTCGCAGCAACACGATGGCCTGCGCGCTGACCGCTTCGCCGCGGCCGACAGCGTCAAGACCCTCACCGGTTTTTGCTTTGATGCTTACGCAGCCAGCGTCGACATTGAGGGCGGCGGCCAGGTTCTCGCGCATGGCCGCGACGTGGAGTCGCAGCTTAGGGCGCTCGAGCATTACATTCGTGTCGGCATTTTCGATTTCAAAACCCCGTTCATGGGCCAACCAGACAACCCGCGAAAGCAGTTGCATGCTGTCGGCGTCTTTCCACTGCTCATCGCTATCCGGAAAATGAACACCGAGGTCGCCTTCGCACAACGCCCCCAGAATCGCGTCGGTGATTGCGTGGGTGAGCGCATCGCCATCTGAATGGCCGTCGCTGCCGCGCTCAAAAGGGATCGTCACGCCGCCTAGAATTAACGGCCGGCCCTCAATCAAACGATGCGTGTCGTGTCCAATCCCAATGCGAAACATATGAAGCGCCTGCGGTGCTCAGGCATCCCTGCCTGCAATCGTTTACAAATAATGCCGCCCGGATGGCGGCGACGCAGGCAAGCAGGCCTGCGCTCCGTCAGCTCAACAGGGCCTCAGCCATCAGCAGATCTTCAGGAGTCGTAATCTTAATATTCCGCGCGTGCCCTTCAACGTAATTTACCGCGACCCCCAGACGTTCAACCAGGAAACTGTCGTCGGTCACGTCGATGCCGGACGCTTCAGTTTCTGTTAGTTCCTCGTAGGCACGCTGCAAAATCTGAAAGTGAAACGCCTGCGGTGTCAAGGCGCGGCGCAATTTTGCGCGGGTCACCGTCCGGAGGATACGCTCGTCTGCCACCTCCTTGATGGTGTCGCTGACCGGGGCGGCGAGGATGGCCGCGCCGGTTTCGGCAGCCACAGCGACGACCCGATCGATTTCATCGACGCTCACCAGCGGACGCACCGCGTCGTGCACCGCCACCACTGCGGCGCTCTCAATCACGGCCAAACCATTTCTGACTGAATGCGCGCGAGTCTGGCCACCGCCAACTGTGCGCGAGACTTTTCGTACGGCAAATTTGTCGAGCAGGGCTTGAAAGGCCGGCACTTCTGCAACTGGCAGCACCACGACGATTTGATCGATCTGACTGCTCTGCTCAAACTGACGCAGGGTGTGAATGATGATTGGGGTGCGCTTTAGTTCCAGGAACTGCTTAGGGCGGGTGGCGCCGAACCGTATGCTTTGTCCACCAGCGACAACAATCGCGACGTTCATTCGTTTTACGATTCGGTGTCGTTGATGCGCGTCATGCCGCTGGCGGTCTTCACTTCCCGCAGGGGCCGCCGCGCGCCGCTATTGCCGCCGCCGTTCTCCGCATCTTCATAAATTTTTCCGAAGATCATCTTACCGGCAGTCGTCTGCAACACGCTGGTGACGGCGATATCGGCATTCTTTCCAATCAAACGCCGGGCATTGTCAACCACGACCATGGTGCCGTCATCGAGATAGGCAACGCCCTGGTTGTATTCCTTGCCTTCTTTGAGAATGAAGACACGCATGGCTTCGCCGGGCAGCACCACCGGCTTCAGCGCGTTCGCCAGTTCGTTAATGTTGAGCACGTTGACGCCGCGCAGCTGGGCGACTTTATTGAGATTGAAATCGTTGGTGACAATGACCGCGTCGAGCTGCTTGCCCAGCTCGATCAATTTCAGATCCACTTCACGGACCGAGGGGAAATCAGTCTCGGTGATTTGAATATCCAGCGAGGCGTTGTTCTGCAGGCGATTCAACATGTCGAGACCGCGCCGCCCGCGCTGACGTTTCGACGAGTCCGGCGAATCAGCCACCTGCTGCAACTCGCGCAGGATAAATTGCGGAATGATCAAGGTGCCGGTCAGAAAGCCGGTCTCGGCCACGTCGGCAATTCTGCCGTCGATGATGACTGAGGTGTCGAGAATCTTGAGGTCCCGCCGGGCCGCCTTGTCGCTGAAGATGCCGCCGAGGGCCGACAGCTCGAGGTAATCGCCCTTGGCGGCGCCCACCATCAGCCCGACATAGGCCATGAAGAAGACAAGACTGAGAGTCACGAAAGTGCGGACCTCATGCTTCAGCGCCTCCTGCCGCATGATCAACTCGCCGATCAAGAAGGCTCCGAGAATTCCCAGGATGGAACCAACCGCAGCGCCAATCAGCGTCTTCAGCGTCGCCTGCCGGATGCGGAGTTCAAACAGAATGATGCAGATCGCGACAAAAGCCCCGAGCCCGGCGGAAATCCATGGCCTCCCGGAAATTGGCTGTAGCCACGCTGCTGCGCCGACCAAAACTCCAGTAAAGATAATTCTAAGGAGAATGACATCAAGCCGCATAATCCGCGCATTCTAACACCTTTGCCGGAATGCGTCACCGATTCGTTTCATGAAAAACGCATGAAAAACGCGACCTGGTTTGACTGAAGCGCAACCGTCTCGTTTGCCCCATTTAGCGAAAGATAAGCGAGGACGCTTGCGCTCAACTCCAAAGCGATCGCCGAGGGCACTGGCCCGCCTTGGCGTCTTATTTGCGACTTTGCGTCCTTCTCGAGAGATACAGTTTTGGCCTGCTCCGGTTTTGGCCTATGATGTCCGCCATTACTTAACGACGATCCGGGAGGCTGGTCAGATGAGCGATCGAAAATATCGACAACGGGGCTACCAGGATCAGGACCGCCAAAGCGAACGCCGGCCCCAGCCGCAGGGGCAGTCAAAACCGCGCGAACGTGAAGGCCCACGGTCGCCCAAAATGATGGCCTTTGGTGAGAAGGTTAAGTGTGCGGCCTGCGCCGCGATCGTTCAGGCGAATGTCGGACCTGAGAGCGCCTGCCCGAAGTGCAACGCCGACCTGCACACCTGCCGCATGTGTACGTTCTTCGATCCCGGCTCGCGTTTCGAATGCCGCAAACCTCTGACCGCGCGCATTCTGAATAAAGGCGGGAAGAACAACTGCGAACTGTTTGCCGCCCGCACAGTCGTCGAACGTGAAACCTCGTCCGGCAAGCCCACCGATGCGCGCCAGGCATTTGCGAACCTATTCAAGAAATAAATTAGAGCGCCTGCTCCAACTTAATCGGCCTTGTCGATCAGCACGATTTCCTGCATGCGTAAGCCCGTGGAATAGGCCAGGTTCTTGCCGTCCGGCGACCAGGCAAATTGATAAACCTCTTTATCTTCGAATCCCGGTAAGGGTTTCGATTTATCATCCAGTGGCTGGCGCCAAACACCCAGGAACGCGTCCCGGTAAATAATCGATTTCCCATCAGGCGCCCAGACCATATCGGAGGCGAAAACCGTGTTCGCGACGTCGAAAGTCTTGAGCGCGGCCCCTCCCGAAAAAGGCACTATCACGATGCGCACCTGAGAACCCATTGGTTTGAAATAGGCGATGTATTGTCCGTCCGGTGAAACTACCGGTCTCGTGCCTGCGTCTTCGGTCAGCAACGCCGGGTCGCCGCCATCGATGCCAATGCGGCAGAGCGCGGATCCGGCCGCATGCTCGCAGGCATAAACAATCCAATGGCCGTCGGGTGAGAGCGCCGGCCAGGTGTTGGCATCCGTATTAGTGAGCTGTTTCAGATTGGTGCCGTCGCTGTTCGCACGCCAAATCTGAAAACTGCCGGAACGATTGGAGTGAAACACAATGTAGCGGCCATCACTCGTCATGCTCAGGTGGCGGTCAACCACGTCCGCTTTGTTGGTGGTCAATTGACGGGCGTTGCGGCCATCGCCGTCCACCTGCCAAATGGCCTGGCCGTCACCGACATATGCGGAATAAAGCAGGTGGCCGTCGGCAGCCCACGCCAAACCGTCGACTCCTTCGTAACCCGGCTCAACGCCGGAAAAGACAGACCGCGAACGCGCGACGTCGCCACCGGGGGCCACGCGAATTTCTGAGGTAAGATGCGCCCGCAGCACCGCAATCCTGCCGTTGGCCGAGACCGAGAACGAATTTCCCTGATAGATGTCCAGGTCGCTGGTAATCTTTCGCGGCTCACCGGCCGGGTAAGGCACAAACCAAATCTGGTTCTTTCTGGCAATGATATTTTCGCGCCGGGTCACCAATAGCCCGCTTTGATCGTTGAGCCACACCAACTGTCCCACGACACCCCAGCCCGCGCTGCTCAGTTTTTCATGGACGCCGTCGGCAACTCTGACTGCGAGGATTTCGCTGTGATTGCGATCGCCGGTGCTGGTCGCCACCACCGCGATCGATTTTCCATCCGGGGCCCATGACAAACCTTCACCGGTAAAGCGTGCCGGCGAGTTGAGCGAGGCGATGACGCGCTCGCTCTTTCCATCACTGGCATTGGCAGTGACAATCACCGACTGCTTCGCCTCGCGATCATTCCGCAAAAATGCAATCTGGCTGCCGTCGGGCGAGAAGGTAATGCCACTGTCAATTCTTGCCGTCACTTCCGTAGCCACTCCGCCTAACAGCGGCAGGCGGACCAATCTTGTCTGTGACTCGTTCAGATTTCGTTGAATCAAATAAACACTCTGCCCGTCAGGAGCAAAGGCGAGGTTCTGGACACTGACGTCCGGATCGTTCCGAATCATCACGCTGCTGTTGTCCGCCACCCGTCCCAACCACATTGAATCTCTGCCATTAATCCGTTGCCGATAGATCAGAGACTTGCCGTCGGGCGAAATTGCTACGCGATAGGGAATGCCGCCCTGGGTAACGAAGCGATGCAAGGTAACGTGGCTCCACGCCAGGGGCGCTGTTGGGTTGCGATGCCTTCCTTTCACCCACAACCCGATCCCGGCAATCGCCAGGACGAACGCGAGGGTCATTAGCAGCACTACCGGGTGGGCCATGACTTTGCTGAGCGCAGTTGCCGCCTGCCCGGCGAGAGGCGCCGCAATGGTTGACTCTTCCTGTTCAACCGTGAGGCGCGTAAAGCTTTCGCGTTCAATCGTCAGCGTCTCGTCCGTGCGCTGGCGCACTTCGCCGTTGAAGCGATAGCCGCGACCCGAAACCGTCGTAATGTAGTGCGGATTGCCCGCGCGTTCGCCCAGCGCCCGCCGAATCGCCGACATGTTCACGGTCAGGTTCGATTCTTCGACGATCTGATCCGGCCAGACCAGCCCCAGCAGGTCATCCTTAGTCAGCAACTCGCCGCGATGGTGAATCAAAACCAGCAACAGATCGCAGGCTTTGCCTTGCAGCGGAACTATCTGCCCGCCGCGCAGCAGCTTGCGGGTGTCGGGCTCGAGCTGGAACTCGCCGAATTCGTAAATGAGTCTGGGGTGACTTGTCATGACCACCTGGAGTTCCGCTTTCGAGCGCCGCTTGCGAGCTATACCGGACACCGCCTGAAGGCAGATCCAAGCAGCCGGCCTTCTAATTATTCGGAAAAATTCCGCGCTCGCTTAAAGATTTTCCCTGGCTGACCGCTGAAAATGCACCTCGTTCCACGCCGAGTTTATTTGGGTTGGGGGACCTCGTGGGGACGCTGAGATTTTAGCAGAAGCCGCCGGAACCAGCCCAAACACTTTTTGCGAAGCACCAATGAGGCGCCGATGAAGCGGAAGAAGAAAACCACCATCGTAACCTTCGAAGCCCGGGAACGGACTACGATTCGCTGCGAAACGCCCCGCGTGTTCGCCTGGTGCAACCAATGCGGTGAAGAGGTTTGGATGGTAACGGCATCCCAGGCGGCGCTGATGTCACTCACCGACATGCGGACAATCTTCCGCGGCGTCGAGGCCGGCGCCATTCATTTCATCGAGAATGACGGAAACGCAATCCTCGTTTGCAGTAAATCACTTCTCTCGCACTAGGAGATTGCAGCAACGAGGTAGAAGACACTTGAGAATGACATTTCGAACTACTGGCGGGAATCGATCAACGTTGCGGCAAGCCGATGCGCTGCAACAGAGCGCGAAATCTTTCATCTGACCGCAGGCCGTCCCAGCTCGGGTCGACGCCGAGAAAAGGCACGCCATCGTCTCGATCCTGGTAAGCCTTCTCCAACCAGGCAAACGCCTGGTCCTTATCGCCCGTGCCGGCGTACGCGGCGGCCATATCAGTTGGCAGGACGTACTGGCGCTTGGACATCTCCTGCAACTGCGCAATGGCCGCGTAGGCTTCTTTCTTTTGTCCCATCAATCCATAGGTAAGAGCCAGCTGAGATAGGGCATACGATTCTTCGCGATTTATTTCCAGCGCCTTTTTGAATTCCGCGATGGCCTCTTGATATTGCCGGTTTTGTCTAAACGCATAACCAAGTTCGATGTGCGTGCGCGCATCGTGTGAATCCAACTCCAGGGTTTTGCGCAGCTGATCGATTGACTCGTCGAATCGGCCGGCGAAATAAAGCATCGTCCCCAGTTCACGGTTGATTAGCAGCGAAAGCGGTTCCAACTCCTGGGCCCGCCTCATTTCGGCGAGCGCTTCATTCGAACGTCCCATGAGCGCCAGATACTCGCCATACGATTTGCGCGCGTCGGCATAGTTAGGGTCGAGGGCAATCGCTCTTTTGTATTCCTGTGCGGCGCCCGCAAAGTCCCAGTCGTAATCGCATTTGATATCCGCCAGCGCCGCGTGGGCCTCGGCCAGGTGGTCATCTTTCTGCAGGGCCTGCGCCGCCGCGGCGCGGGCTTTTGAGTAAGCATCCTGGGGCGTCGTGAGGTTGTAGTTGGAAAGCAGAAGATACGAGTTTGCCAGGCCGGCATAGGCTCGGGAGTAGTTTGGATCCTTCGCGATTGCCTGATTAAAACAGTCGATGCTGGTCTTGATATCTTCGCTGGTCCGCTTGCTCCGAAAATAGCGGCCGCGGAGATAGAGCTGATAGGCCTCCGGGTTGTTGGTGGCATGCTGCGCCACCAGGGCTCTCTCCTCTCCGGTGAGTTTCATTACCAGGATCCCGGAGACGCGTTCCGAGATTGAGTCCTCAACGGTAAATATGTCGGTGAGCTGATCGTCAAAAGTATCTGTCCAGAGCGTTGCGCCGGTATCTACTCGCGCCAGCCGCACCCTCACCCTGATTCTGTCGCCGGCTTTCTGAATGCTCCCGTCGAGCACTGCATCAACTTTCTGTTCGCGACCGGCGGCCACCGGATCCTGATCGAGCGCGACATAACCACGCACCGCGCTAATGGGCCGGACGTCGATCTCTCGGATATTGCTCAGCCGGGCGATCAGGGTATCCGCCATGCCCAGCTCGAGTGATTCGTCGCGGCCTTCAGCTACCAGCGGCTTGAAGGGCAGGACCGCGATCGATTTGATCTGGGGCGCGGCCGTGACGGTTCCCCGCCTGGCCCACCAGAAGTAACCAGCGGCGAGCATCGCCACGACGGCGATGGTACTTATCCCGGCCCACAGCCAACGACGGCGATGGCCAGCCGTATCCGGGAGCGCGCGCCCGGCCGGCGCGTCATCATTTTCGATCACGATCTGCCCGCGCGTGTACTCTTCGATGATGAGCGCGCGCGGCCGCAATTCTCCGATGAAGCGATAGCCTCGTCCCGGAATGGTGATGATATATCGATGCTCGCCGGCCTTCTCTCCCAAAGCCTTCCGCAAATTGGCCATCGTCACGGTGAGGTTCGCATCTTCGACGATTTGGTCCGCCCAAATGCGCTGCATTAGCTCTTCCTTTGACAGCTCGCGGCCGCCGCTCTCGACCAGGGCAAGGAGCAGATCGAAGGCCCGCGATGGCAGCGGCACTTGCTGGTCATCGCGCAGCACCACCCGCCTCACGGCGTCGACGGTGAATCCATCGAAGCTGTAGATGCTGTGGTTTTCCTCAGCCATCACGCCATTTCTAAGACCTTGGAAGAATTTGCCAGCCGCTTAAAGACTTTTTGCCTGGGTCCCGCGCAGGATGTCGCTCGGATTGCGGGACACGATTTGTTTAGCGCATCCCCGGCCGGGGGGCCGTCCATATTACCAGAACTACATTTTCCTTTGTGAGGCTTAGTGGAGCATGAGCATTCGTACAACCATCAAACACGAAACGCTAAAGGTTACGGTCGTCAGAGAAGCCGGCGGGGCAATTGAGCGGCCACGTGAAGTGAACGGCCCGATGATAGCGGCCGCTCCGGCGCGGCCTGTGCATCTTCCGTCAGACGAGCGCGTCGCAACCACCCAACGCTTCGAGCTCGTCGACTCGATTCGTGGCTTTGCCCTGCTTGGCGTGTTTTGGGCGAATCTGCTTATCTTTTCAGGCATTGAGTACATGACCACCGCGCAGCGCGCAAGTCTGTCAGCGTCATCCTTTGACCGAATCGCGTATTTCTGCATGCGGTTCTTCATCGAGAACAAGTTCATGGGATTGTTCTCATTCTTGTTCGGGATCAGCTTTTGGCTTTTTCTCAAGCGCGCGCATGTCCGCGTCAGCTCACCCACTCTTTTGTTTTACCGCCGCATCTTCTGGCTGTTCGTGATCGGTCTATTGCACGGGTATCTCCTCTGGTGTTTTGACATTCTGCGTTTCTACGCGTTGTGGGCAGTGCTGCTGCCGTTGTTCATCTGGATGAAACCGCGCAAGTTGCTCGCCGCCGCCCTCAGCGCTGCCGTCCTGGTTCCGGCAATCGTTGCCGGACTCCGAGTTTGGCTCGGTCCGGCCGGCGATTCCGGCCAGGCCTACGATGCGATGGCTCTCTTCGCGTTTGCCAATGGAAGTTATCGCGATGTGCTCGTCTTGAATTGGAAATACGACTGGTATCTGACGCTTTCCATCAGTCAGATCGGATACCAGGTCGCGATCTTTGGCCGGCTGCTGCTCGGTCTCTATGTCGCGCGCACTTTTGACTTCGGCAATCTCGGCAAGTATCGCCGGCTGCTGGTGTACGTCCTGGTCTTTGGCGCCGTGTGGGGACTCGCCGGCAGCACCGTACACGCGGCCAGGTTAATCAAGGGCCCTGGGATGGGTCCGCTGCTGGCCTTTATTAGGGAACTCATCGTTGAAGGCGGTCAGCTAGGCCTGACACTCGCCTACGCCTCAGCTCTCGCGTTCGGGTTTCTCAGTTCCAGCTTTAACAGATTGGTCCGGGCTATCGCGCCGCTCGGCCGCATGGCGCTAAGTTGGTATCTGCTGCAGACGGTCTTTGGGATTTGGCTCTGCTACGGCTTCACCCATGGACCGGCGCTGATGGGCAAGCTCTCTCCCGGAACGATCGCGGTGATGGCGCTCACCGGCTACCTGCTTCAAGTCGTGCTAGCCCGTCTCTGGCTAAGTCGATTTCGCTTCGGACCCGCAGAATGGCTGTGGCGCACGCTCACTTATTGGAAGCCGCAACCGTTTCGAGTGAGAGCTGCAGAGCAACGTCAGACTTAAGCCCAGGACGAGTCTGCGAGCCTGGGGTAGGTAGTCACGCATAATTCGAGCTGGGAAGCAGCGACTGGGAGTTAATTCCCAAAGGACTCTTCGCAAAGAATTCAGTCGCTGCTCCAGAGCTCCAGGTTATTTCTGCACCTTAATCCAAGGCTCGTAGACTCGCCTTGGGCTTAACTCTGACCACTGCTCCGCAGCTGTTTGCGCTCGCGTCGCGGAAGAGGTTCTTTGTGAGTGTTAATTAGGCGTATTCAATTCACGGCAATCCCACGCGTCTCGTCAAATCACCAAAGCGCGGTTGTGAGCGCAGCGGGTCGAACATGGGATCGACCTTTAGCATCACCAAAATGAAATCGCGTTCGTCGAACGCATGATCTAAAAGCGCGAATGCCTGTGCCTCGTCGCCCAGCGCGCTGAAGATTCCCGCCATGACACACGGCGCTACTTTGCGATCCGTACGACGCTTCAGCTCATCAACTATTTTCAGCGCCTCGCCACGTCTGGCCATCAGCGCATAGGTGCGCGCAAGTTCCGCGGGTTCGTCAGGGCTGTCGCCGGACAGCGGGATCGCTTTCTTAAGCTCTTCGATGGCCTCGTTATATCTCGCCTGTGCCGTGAAGGTGCGGCCCAGCGCCCAATGCACAAAGCCGGAATTCGAATCCATTTCGAGCGCCTTCCGGTACTGGACAATCGCCTGATCATAACGGCGCTGGTAATAGAGCAGCTCTCCGATGGCGGCGATCTTTTCCACCGACAACGGCTCGAGTTCCTGCGCGCGCTGCATTTCACCCAGCGCCTCATCAAACCGGCCCATGGCCGTGAGGAAATAGCCGTAGGTCGAGTGCGCGTCGGAATAGTTGGGATTGATTTCGAGGGCGCGGCGACACTCTCGCTCAGCCCCGGCAAAATCCCAATCATAGGAAAACTTGACGACCGCCAGCGCCTGATGAGCTTCTGCCAACTCGCCATCGAGCCTGAGCGCCTGCTCGGCTGCGTCTCGCGCTTTGGGAAAAGACTCTTTCGACGCCAGCGCGTCGAAGCCGCCTAGAGAGTTATAAGCATCAGCCAGCCCGGCATAGGCCAGAGCGTAGTTGGGATCCTTTTCGGTTGCCTGTTGGAAAAAGTCGCGGCCTTTGAAAAATCCCTCGTCTGTCAGGCGGTTCAATTGATAACGCCCTTTCAGATAAAGCTGATAAGCCTCGGCATCAGCGGTGTGCCGCTTGGTCAATCCACGCTGCTCTTCACTTGTCAGCGTCACCGCCAGCGCGCTGGTTACCCGCTCTGAGATTGAATCCTGAACGGTGAAAATGTCGGTCATCTCTTCGTCGAAGAGGCTGGCCCACATTTGGGCGCCGTCGCCAACTCGCAAGAGACGCACCGTCACCCTGATCTTTGTCCCCGCTTTCTGGATTTGACCATCCAGCACTGCATCGACCTGCTGCTCGCGCCCCGCGGCGATGGGGTCCTGCGCCAGCGCAGTGTAATTGCGAACGGCGCTGATGGGCCGGACCCTGATCTCGCGATTGCTACTGAGCCGGGTAATCAAGGTGTCAGCCATTCCCATCTCAAGCGATTCATCACGACTGTCGGCAACCAGCGGTTTGAAAGGCAGGACGGCGATCGATTTGATTGCCGGAGCGGCAGTCGCGCGGGTGCGCCGACCCCAAAAGTAATAGGCGGTGATCGCCATCGCCAGCATGAGCGCGAGGCAAACAACCAACGTCAGCCCCGGGCGGCGAAAGCCGCGGACCTGCGCGCGCGACCCGGCCGGCGGTGTCGTCGCCGACGGCGGCAAAAGGGGCGCGTTGTCGTTGGAAGTCTGCCCATCCATTGAGGGCGCTTCCCGACGTAACTCCCCTACAAAGCGATAACCGTGGCCCGGAATTGTCACGATGAAGCGCCGGTCGCTCGCCTTTTCGCCCAGCACCTTCCTCAATTGCGCCATGGTTACCGTGAGGTTCGCATCCTCGACCATCTGATCCGCCCAGATGCGGCTCATCAATTCGTCTTTGCTGAGCTCGTGGTCTTCACTTTCGAGGAGCGCCAGCAGAAGGTCGAAAGCTTTGGAAGCCAGCGGCACAGCTGCGCCGGCGCGCAGCATGATGCGGCGATGAGGATCGACGGTGAATTCGCCGAAGCAGTAATTAACGCGCTTTTCTTCAGGCATCTGACGATTTCTAAGAACTTGGAAAAATTTGGCCGCGAATTAAAGATTTCTTGCCACCGCCTCGCGCAGGATGCCGGCTGGATTTACCCATGACTTTGTTAACGCTCCCGCGGCGGTTGGGGGGCGGGATCTTAACAGAGGCCTTGCGGTGATCCAACCATTTCGAAACCAGCACTGGGAGTAGGAATGATTGTTACCAAACATCCTGGAGGCCTGATCATGAACTCTGCAACTCAAATCCGAACGGTTCGCGTGATTCGCCTGAGTCTGTTTGCCGGAATCGTGTTTCTGACCGCATCGCGCACAAATTGATTCAAACCATTTTCCAGCGGAGGTGGAAATGAAAGCAGGCTCGTTTCAAAATGGATCGATTAGCTTCGCGTTGGTGTTCGGTTTGCTGCTGGCGCCCGTCACGCGCCCGGTAACCAGCAACGGCACGGATCACGCCCGCACGAGCGCAGTTAAGACTCTTGCTCATTCAGCCGACAACCGCGTAGCGGTTCCGCCGGCGGACAAAAGCCAAGCCCATGCTCCAGCTTATTTTGAAGAGAACCAGGGCCAGTTCGATTCCGAAGTGCGTTTCATTGCGCGCGCCATTGACTGTTCACTGTTCCTGACATCCAAAGGCGCTGTCTACGTTATCTCTGATGGAAAAGGCATGTCTGCCAGACAGGCCAACGTGCCGGAGTCGATGTCCTCATCGCAGGATGCAGTCACCAGGCACGCGCTGCGTATGGAGTTTGCGGGCGCGGGTGCAACCAAGCTTTCCGGCGCAGAAGAGTTGCCGGGCGTAGTCAATTATCTGAAAGGCAATGACGCGGCCCAGTGGCACACCAATATTCGGACTTATAAAAAGGTGCAGTACGAGAATCTCTATCCGGGAATCGATCTCGTTTACTACACCAGGGCTCATCAGCTCGAATATGACTTGGTGGCCGCGCCCGGCGCCGATACGGGTCAGATCGTCTTGTCTTTTTCAGGCGCAGACTCGGTGTCGATCGATACGGCCGGCGATCTGGTTTTGAAGCTGGGCAGCCAGGTGCTCAAGCACCAGAAGCCTCAGGCTTATCAGGAAGTCAACGGCGCCCGCCGGGAAGTCGATTGCCGTTATCAATTGAACCAGAGCGGACAGGTAGAGTTCTCGCTCGGCGCCTACGATCACTCGCTGCCTCTCACAATCGATCCGGTGGTGCTGGGTTACTCCACTTATCTCGGCGGTGATCAGGTTGACCAAATCACTGACATAGCCGTCGACAATTTCGGCGCGGTCTACGTCACCGGATATACCGAGAGCAATTCTTTCCCGACTACCGCGGGCGCTTATCAGACCAGCCCCGCAGGCTCGATCGATGTCTTCGTAACCAGGTTTTTCCCGGGTAGTACCGTGCCCGAATATTCCACTTATCTCGGGGGCGGATCCGACGATTTCGGCAAAAAAATTGCGGTCGATGCTTCAGGCAACGCCTACATTCTGGGCGGCACCAGCTCTGCCGGCGCGTCGCCATTTCCGACAACCCCGGGCGCCTTTCAAACCACCCACGGCGGCGGCACCGCCGATTGTTTTGTGACCAAGTTAAATAGCACCGGCACGGCCCTGATCTATTCAACCTATCTTGGTGGTGGGGACAATGATAGCGGGGACGGGATCGCCATCGACAACGCCGGCAATGCTTATATCGCCGGCAGTGCGTTTTCGAGCGTGGGCCTTCCCTTTCCCACCACGCCTGGCGTGTTCCAGCCTACGCCGCCCGGAGGTGGTGATGCCTTTGTGACAAAACTTAATCCCGCGGGTTCGGCGCTCGTGTTTTCAACTTTCCTCGGAGGCGGCTCGCAGGATGCGGCCACCGGTGTCGCCGTGGATACGACCGGCAACGTCTATGTTACTGGCGGCACGTTTTCCGGGGGCGCCAGTCCTTTTCCGACGACGGCGGGAGCTTTTCAAACCAGCAAAGCCGGATCGCGCGACGCGTTCGTGACTAAAGTGAAACCCGATGGCAGCGGTCTCTTATATTCGACCTACATTGGCGGTGCGGGAAATGATCTGGCGCGGGCGATCAAGATCAACGCTGCCGGAAACGCCTACATCTGTGGCGGAACGGACTCGAGCGGAGCTACACCTTTTCCAACCACGGCAGGCGCATTCCAAATTACCTCCGCCGGCAACTTCGATGCCTTCGTGACCAAGCTGGCGCCGGCTGGGAACGCGCTCACATACTCAACCTATCTCGGCGGTTTCGATCTCGATGAAGCTGCGGATCTGGCCATCGATACATCCGGAGACGCTTACGTAACCGGCCTCACCAAGTCTCAGGGACTGCTCCCGTTCCCTACCCAAAATGCTTTTCAGCCGGTCCTGGCCGGCGGTCAGGACGTCTTCGTAACCAGGCTCAATCCAAACGGAACGGCGCTGCTCTATTCCACCTATCTGGGTGGTGGCGGCGATGATTTCGCCTTTGGCATTGCGCTCGACCTCTCTGGCCTGGCTTACGTAGCCGGTGTCACCGAGTCAACCAACCCGGCGCCTTTTCCCACGACTGCTGATGCGCTGCAAACTACTCTCAAGGGCACAGAGGATGGTTTTGTCGCCAAGCTCGTGCCTACCTTCGAAGTCAACGTCACCGGTGACGCGGTGGATGCCAATCTCGGTGATGGAATTTGTCAGACCGCCACTCCCGGTAATTGTTCGCTGCGCGCCGCGATTCAGGAAGCGAACGCTGACCCCGGCGTCGACAAGATCAACTTCAACATTCCCGGCAGCGGCGTCAAAACAATTTCGCCCACTTCAGCCTTACCACAGATTAATGATCCGGTGATTATCGACGGCTATTCACAACCGGGCGCCACCGCCAACACTTTGGCGGCCGGCGACGACGCGAACATTTTGATTCAACTGAGCGGCAATCTCGCCGGCGCGACCGCCAACGGGCTAAGACTCAGCACGTTCTCAAGTGTCATTCAGGGAATTGCCGTCAACCGGTTCAAGGGCGACGGAATTCAGCTCGTAGGCAGCGGCGGCAATGTCGTGAGCGGTTGCTTCATCGGCACGGATGCGGCGGGGACTACCGCCCTCGGCAATGGCGGCTTCGGAATATCTCTTTCGTCGAACGTTAATGGCATTGGCGGCTTTACTCCCTCCCGGCGCAATGTCATTTCCGGTAACGGCGACAGCTCCATTTTAGATTCAGGAGGCGTTGGGATTCTTCAAGGTCTTCAAAACGGCGTCTCCGGAAATTACATCGGGACGGACAAATCCGGCACCCTACCGCTGCCGAATAGTAAAGGCATACGCATCAACGGCGGCACCAACGCCACGATAGGCGGCGCCAGCGCGACGACACGCAACCTCATTTCCGGCAACACGGGCTCAGGCGTCGAGATTGTTGGCGCCACTACCAACAATCTGTTACGCGGCAACTTCATCGGCACCGACGTCCACGGTACCGCGCTCCTCATGAATGGCTCGCATGGTGTGGTAATCAGCGGCGGCGCAAACACTAACACGATCGGGGGCTCCGTCTTCGGCGCGGGCAACCTCATCTCCGGGAATGGCGGCGCAGGCGTATTCATAACCAGCTCCGGCACCACGGGGAATAGCGTGCAGGGCAATCGAATCGGCACCGATGTCAGCGGCGCCGTCGCGCTGGGTAACCAGGTAGAGGGCGTCATAATTGGCCATGCCGCCGGCAACTCCATCGGCGGCACTACCGCGCTAGCGCGAAATATTATT
>Ga0126369_10001087_pt1 | contig 18603 bp, 13 predicted proteins | sample PanSoiMetaPlot_1_FD_109646 | JGI IMG/M metagenome (GOLD analysis project Ga0126369, IMG submission 109646) | Tropical forest soil microbial communities from Panama - MetaG Plot_1 | ecosystem: Environmental > Terrestrial > Soil > Tropical forest > Bulk soil | place: Panama | collected 2016-02-17 | reverse complement strand
TAGGCCACCGCGCTCCGGTGCGAGAGCGCGTCCGTCGCGCTGGTGACCCGGCCGAGGCCGTCGTAGGTGTACGTGGTGCCGGCCTGGGCGCTGTCTGGGATCGAGTACGCGCTTGCCCCCGGGCCGCCGGCGTACGCCCCCACGAAGTAGGGCACGCTGTGGAACGCCATGCGCTCGGACTGGTCGTAGAAGGAGTACGACACCACGTCCCGGCCGCCCGGCGCCGGCGTGCGGGTCTCCACCAGGTGGCCCAGCCCGTCGTAGAACGCGCGCGCGGTCACCGTCGTGGCGCTGTTCAGCCGCTGGGTCCTGTCCACCTCGAGGCAGGACGCCTGTGCGGCCGTTCCCGAGCACCAGAACGTGTAGGCCCTGCCCTGCGTGGTGAGGCCGGCCGTCTCACCGGGCAGGGTGGTGCCGGTCGGCCGGCCCAGCGCGTCGTACGTGAACGAGGTGGTCTGCTGATTGACGTCGGTCGTGGAGATGGGCCACAGGCCGAAGCCGGTGGTTGCAGTGCCGGTCGCCGGCGGCTGGTAGCCGGTCGTGGACACCTGGCCGAGCGCGTTGCTCGACGACACCGGCTGGACGTCGAACGTGCCGTCGTACTGGATGCAGGCGCTGAACGCGGCGCCCCCGACCGAGCAGCCCTGATGGGCGGTGTTGCCGGCCACCGCGTCGGCATCGTCGACGCCGAGCAGGTTGCCGGCGGCGTCGTACGCTCCGGACATGCTGATCGCGCCGCTCGGCGCGAACCCGTTGGAGGCGGTCCCGCAGCTCGTGTATACGGTCGCCTGCGTCATCCGGCCGAACGTGTCGTAGCTCGCGGCGCCGCAGCGGGAGCGGTTGCCGGCTCCGTCCTCCACGTCCCGGAAGGACGGGGAGTCGACCAGGTACTGGCCGGTCGCGGAGGTGGCGGTCGCGGTGACGCTGTCGGTCGTCGCGTAGGTCGTCTTCTGCACGATCGTCGTCGGGCTGCCGGGCCCGCCGCCGTCGTTACTGGTCGTGGTTGCGGCCGTGACCCGGCCGTACGAGTCGAGCGCGTACGTGGTGGTCGCGTGCGGCGCCGTGCTCTGGCTGCCGCCGTTCACGGAGTACGCGTCGACCTGCGTGGGAGCGACGTCGCAGACCGCCACCGGGTCGAGCGGATCGAGCTCGCTGACCAGGTTGCTCGCCTTGTCGCCGGCGACGCCGGCGGGCGGGCAGACGGCCTGGTACTGCGTCTTCGTGACCTGCTGGAGCGAGCCATCGGGGTTGTAGCGGTCCAGTTCGATCTCCCGGCCGTGCTGGACGTTCGCCGCCAGCCACCAGGGCGAGACGTTGCAGCCGCTGTTCGAGGGATTCGAGCACCACCCGGCCTCCATGGGATCGCTGGTGCTGTACACGCCCCGGCCCTGCGTGCCCGGGTACTGGTGGACGTCGGTCGAGCCGTCGGGGTTCGTCACGGTGGTCGTGGCGAAGCCCATGAACCGCCAGTTGTAGAAGTCCAGGACGTCCCAGTCGAAGCTGTCGCCCCAGTAGGAGTCCAGCGGCGCCATGCGGTAGGCGAGCGTGGTGGTGGCGGTCACCGGCGTGCTGGTCTGCGCGCCGCCCTGCCCGGCCTGGCTCACCCGCAGCACGGTTTCGGTGCGCCGGGTCAGCACGATCCGGCTCCACGACCCGTCGTCGGTCACGTCGCAGGGCGAGGTGCTCTGCATCGTGTTGCACACGAACGGGTTCAGCAGGTCGGCGCCGCTGGGCACACCATCAGTGTTGTTGCGGGCGTTCTGCCAGGCGAATGTCTGGGAGAGGCCCTGACCGTTGCTCAGCGAACTCAGGTAATAGCTGTCGCCGGCGTAGCTCTGGCTCCACAGGTTGCAGCCCTGGGCGAACGTCTGACCGTTGTTCCAGGAGGGTCCGCAGTTGGTGGCCGGTGCCGGCGCCCAGACCGAGTCCTCGTACAGCTGGACCTGCTGGCCGTAGCCGAACGTCCGGCTGGGCAGCGCCGTGCTGCCGTCCGCGCCGATCTCCGTGAGCCCGGTCAGGAGGAGGCGTCCCGCTGTCGACTGGGCCACGCCACTGAACGGGTCCGTGATCGTCGCCGGTCCGCCCTGGTCGTACGCCAGCCGGTAGTCCCGGAGCGTGTTCCAGGCGGCGGTCCCACTGCCCCTGACCTGGACCAGGACGTCGTTGAGGACGAACGTGCTCTCGACAGTCGGCGCGGCGAGGCCGCCGCTCGCCGAGAGGTCGACCGGATCGTCGCATCGCAGGGTGCCGCTGGCGGCGCACGAGCTGCCGGCAACGTGGGCCACGGAGTGCGATGCCTGGAAGCTGACCCGCATCAGCGGCGTCCAGGCGGCACCCGTGCACGCGACCTGCGCGTCGTGGCAGGCGGGCGAGTCGTACTCGACCGTAGCCATCACGGCATCCCGCGGGTACGCGATGCCGCCCGTCCCGGACTCCACGTCGGTCTGGTACGTGACGTGGATCTGGTTGCCGCCGGGATCGGTGATGAGGTCGAGCAGCCAGTTGGCGACGAAGTCCAGGTTGCCGCTGCTGGTCGACTGGGGATAGAACTGGAGCGAGTCCGGCGTGCAGCCGAACTCCTCCATCACCCCACTGGGCAGGAACACGCGGAAGCAGGGCGGCACCGCGGCCATCCCGGGCAGCGCGTTCGGCCCGGCGAACGAGATCACCCGGGCGTGCATCTCGGGGGCGCTGTGCCACGTGACGGGATCGGGCGTGATCGACGTCAGGTTGTTGTCCTCGTAGTACGTGCTGACGCCGGTGCTCGGCGGGATCAGCTCGGCCTGGGTCCCGAACGCGTCCACGAGCTGCCAGACGTCGTTCCACTGGGGGCTCTCGCAGATGGTCCCGCAGCCCAGGTCGATGTTCCGCTCGACCCAGCTGATGCCGCCCAGCGTGAGGTGCCAGCCCTCGCCGACCCACGGCGCGGCCGCCGCCACGTCGTGCTGGTCGCTGACCGCCGCGCTGTCGTATCCGAGCGCCAGCGGGGGCGTCAGGCCGCCTGGTCCAGCCGGCAGGTCGATCGTCTGCTGGAGCGTGAGCGAGCCGGCGCCGGGGTTGGTCTCGGTCGGGTTCGGCGCCCCGAAGGTCGAAACGGGAGCCGTGCTGTCGAAGCCGAACGAGATGCTGCCTGTGCTGGCGAGGGCGCTCGTGGACAGCGTCTTCGCCTGCGCGTCGACGACGGCCGACCGCACGGCCATCGGTCCCAGACGCGCGGTTGGGCTGGAGCCGCCGCCGATCGCGGCCCGGCCACCCGCGCGCGCCTGCGAGGGCGCGGCCGGCGCGGTCGGGTCCAGGCTGACGCCGGGCGGGAGCGGCGCGTTCACGATCGCGACCGCGTGGCGGACGTCGAGCGCGGCTGCCCGGGTCCCCAGGCTGAGCTGAGCGCCGACCGGTCTGCGGAGCCCCTGGCCAGCCACGCGGCCGCCGGCGTCCAGGACCTGGACCAGGTACGTCCCGAACGAGACGATCCCGGAGCCGCCTCCGCTGCCGCCCGATGCCGGCGCGACCTGCCGGACGAGCAGGCTCATCGCCCCTCCGGCGGCCTTCACGTCGCTCGCGGTCACGGCGCCGGCCGGCACGTCGACCTGCATGGCCGCGTCGCCCGACGTCAGCCGGATCGGCTTCGCCGGGTCGAGGGCGACCGTGGCGGGCGCGGCCAGGTGCGCCGCCGGACGGCTCCTGGACGCATCGGACCGCGTCGCGGACGCCGGCGCCGCCGGCTGCGGGTGCGCCGCGGCAACGGAGGCTGCCCGCGACGTCGGGTCGAAGCGGTTCGGTGTGACCGGGGCCCGGACCGGAGCCGGGGCCCGGCCCGCGCCCGCGTTCGCGTAGACCGGGACCGTGCCGTTCACAGCGACCGTGCACAGCCACGCGACGAGCCCGAAGCTGAGCCCGCCGATCATCCTGCGGCGCCGTCGCGTCATTTCTACCCTCTCCCCCTGATGTCGAGATGACCGTCCATCCGGCAGCGTAGGCAAGGCGCTCGCGCCGCTCCACCCACACTCCAACGGTTTCTCCTACAGTTGTCGGCTGGGGGGTGTGGGCAGCGCAGGGGGGAGGGCAATGGAGCTGTCGGGCTCGGCCGGTCGGTCCGCATTCGGACCTGTGCTGCGCCGGCACCGTCTGGCGGCGCGGCTCACGCAGGAGGCACTGGCGGAACGTGCCGGGCTGAACGCGAAGTCGGTCAGCGCCCTGGAGAGCGGCGTCCGCCGGAGCCCGTACCGCGCGACCGTCGACCGGCTCGCCGACGCCCTGGACCTCTCGGCCGCCGATCGGGCGGAGCTGGCCACCTCGGCGCGCCGGCCGCCGCGGGGCACCGTGGGGCTGGAGCGACCGGGAATCGGCGAGCCGGGCCCCGGCCTGCCGGTGCCGCCTACTCCACTGGTCGGCCGCGACGCTGATCTCGCCCTCGGCCTGGAGCTCATGCGCCGGCCCGAGGTCCGCCTGCTGACGATCATCGGCTCCGCCGGCGTCGGCAAGAGCAGGCTCGCCATCGAGCTGGCGCGGGCGCTGGCCGCGGGCCGCGACGCCGTCGGGTTCGTGCCCCTGGCCGCGCTGACCGACCACGGTCAGGTGGGCCCCGCCATCCAGCAGGCGCTGGCCGTGCCGGACGGCGCGGCGCCGGTCGGGGAGCGCCTGGCGGGCCACATCGGCGCCCGGCGCGTGCTTCTCCTCCTCGACAACTTCGAGCACGTGCTGGAGGCGGCGGGGCTCGTTGCTTCGCTGCTGGCCGCGTGCGCGCACCTGCACTTCCTGGTCACGAGCCGCGCCCCGCTGGGCATTCGCGGCGAGCACCGGCTGCCGCTCGGACCGCTCGAGGTCGCCGACCCATCGCGCCGGCTGGCTCCTGTCGACCTTGGTCACGTGCCCGCGGTCGAGCTCTTCGTGCAGCGGGTCCGGGCCGCCAATCCCCGATTCAGGCTGGACCGCGACAACGCGGTCCCGGTCGCCGAGATCAGCCGCCGGCTGGACGGCCTCCCGCTGGCGCTCGAGCTGGCGGCGCCCTGGCTCACGACCCTGTCGCCGGACACCTTGCTGGCACGCCTGGAGGACCGGCTGCCGCTGCTGGCCCACGGACCGGCCGACCTGGCCGAGCACCAGCGGACACTGCGCGACACGCTGCGGTGGAGTCACGACCTCCTGGGCCCGACCGAACAGGTGCTGTTCCGCCGCCTGTCGGTTTTCCGGGGCGCGTTCGAGCTGGAGGCGGTCGAAGCCGTCTGCTCCGACCTGGGGCTGGACGCCGGCGACGTGCCCGAGTGCCTCGCGCGGCTGGTGGACAGGTCGCTCGTCGCGACCGAGCCGGTTTCGGGCGGCACTGCCCGGTACCGGCTGCTGGACACGATCCGGGCCTACGCCGCCGAGCAGCTGGCGGCCGCCGAGGCGCCGGACGCCGTGCGCGACCGCCACGCACACCACTACCTGCGGATGGCCGAGGCAGCTCGTGACCCGCGGTGGTCGCCCGGTCGGGTCGACCTGATCCACCGCCTCGAGGCCAGCCACCCGGACCTGCACGCCGCGCTCCGCTGGCATCGAGCACACGACGTGGGCAGCTGGGTGCACATGGTCACCGCGCTTGGCTGGTTCTGGTTCACCTACTCGCACCTGGAGGAGGGACGAGAGTGCCTGCTCGCCGTGCTGGACGTGGTGGAGCCGGTCTCCGCAGAACGGTGTCACGTGCTCCACCGGCTCGGGACGCTGGACACCTGGCAGGGCCAGTACGAGACGGCCGGCGACCTGCTGCGTCGGAGCCTGACATTGGCCGAGGAGCTCGGGGACCAGGAGGAGGCGTCGAGGATCACGGCGTCGATCGGGCACACCGCGATGGCCGCGGGAGACCGGGCTGGTGCATGGACCGCGTATCACCGCGTCATGGCAGGACCGGCCGACGACGGGGAACGCGCTCTGGTGCTCGTCCGGATGGGCGATCTGCACCTCCAGGAGGGTCGCATCACCCGGGCCCGTGACGTGCTCGTACATGCCCTGGCGATGGCGACGCGGTCTGGCCGTATGGACGCGGTCGCGCGAGCCCATCTGTTCCTGGGAGTCGCCGCCTACCTGGACGGCGACCATCCGGAGGCGCTTCGGCGCGGCGCCGCGAGCCTCGTCGAGTACGCCCGCATCGGGCACTGGAGCGGCGTCGCCGGGACGCTGGAAGGCATGGCCGCCCTGGCCATGGCCGGCGGCGACGCCATCCGCACGCTGCGGCTGGGTGGGGCGGCAGCGGCCATCCGGCGACAGATCGGCTCGCCGGGAACGAGCTGGCAGGCCATGGTGGCGAGCGTGGCGTTCGCGCCGGCCCGAGCCGCGGCAGGTCCCGCCGCTGAGGAAGCATGGGCGGCCGGGGAACACCTCTCCGTGCCGCAGGCGATCGAGTACGCCCTGGCCGCCGTGCCGTAGCGAGGCGATCGCGGGGGCGCAGGGAGGCGGGCCCGCCGGTCGAGCCGCCCCATAAACTGGAGCACACGATGGCCGAGCGCGCAGCGGCGCCGACAATTCGTTTCGACGCCACGCTCTATACGATCGACAGATCGACCATACTGCGGCTGCCCGAGAAGGCGAGTAATGAACTGCCTTCGCGTGGGCAGGTGGCGGTACGAGGCACGATCAACGGCCATGAGTTCCAGACCGTTCTGGAACCGGACGGCTGCTCGGGCCACTGGTTGAGGGTTGATGAAGCACTGCAACAGGCCGCTGGCGTACGCGCAGGTGACAAGGCGACGCTCGAGATCGAGGCAGCCAGTGACTGGCCGGAGCCGACCGTGCCACGGGATTTTGAGACAGCTCTGACAGCTGCTCCTCAGAAGATCCAGGACCTGTGGAGTGAGATCACGCCGATGGCGCGGTGGGAGTGGGTTCGCTGGGTGAACGCAACGAGGAATCCTGACACCCGCCAACGTCGAGTCGAAGTGAGCATGTCGAAAATGAAGAGCGGGAAACGCAGGCCCTGCTGTTTCAACCTGGCGGCGTGCACCGACCCCCAGCTTGCAAGAGGCGGCAGGCTCGTCCAGGAGGTGGGCGAGGACGCGGAGGCAGAGGCGGGTCCGGATGCAGGCGATCTCTGAGTTGCGACGCCACGCCTCGTCGTTCGCGCCGTCGGTGCTCGAGGGAGGATCGGACCGGTCAGAGCCCTGACCCGATCGGGACCCGGCGACCCTCCAGCGCCGACCTCCTGACCGCGTCCGTGAATGCCATGTACGCAGCGCCGGTGGCGAAGTCGGTGAGCCGCACCTCGTTCTCACCGCGGATCGCGCCGATGAACTCCTGCTCGACGCGCCATTCCCCCGCCTCGCCTGGGCGGACCTCCACGGGCCGGTAGCCCTCCGCGCCGGTGGCGAGTTCGATCCGGCCGCTCGAGAAGTCCACTCGCAGGGTGCCACCGGTGCCCCGCAGATGCACGACCCGCTCGTCGAAGGCCGCACCAGTCGCCATCTCCAGCGTGGCGAGCAGCGGCCCTGGGAACTCGGCAACCAGGTTCAGCTGATCGGGGACTCCGACCGTCGCCCGTCCGCCGTCGGCCCGCTCCTTCACCGGGTCGAACACGTGGGCCGCCGCCTGGACCGCCATGGCCTGGCCGAGCCAGCGTGCCATGGTCTCGTACACGATGCCGAGCGACATCACGTTGCTGCCGGACAGCTCGACCTGCTGCCGCCAGTGCAGGCGCGACCCATGGGCCGAGCGTTCCGACCACACCGCGCTCGCGCTGCGCAGCTGGCCGACCGCCCCTTCAGCGAGCAGGCGCTCGATGGTCCGGTCGGCCCAGAGAAGCGGCGACGGCACGACCATGGCGACGAGCTCTGGATGGGCGAGCGAGGCAGCGAGCATGGCCCTCGCCTGCTGGGCGTCCATCGCCATCCGCGCCTCGGTCAGCACGTGCCGGCCGGCGTCCAGCGCGGCGATGGTGATGGGCGCGTGCAGGTACGGCCAGGTCCCGATCACCACTGCGTCCACCTCAGGGTCTGCCACCAGGTCCCGCCAGTCGGCGTGCGTCCGCAAGAAACCGTGCTCCTCGGCCGCCCTCCGGCTGGACTCAGGTTTGCGGTTGACCACCGCCACCAGGTCGACGCCGGGGATGCGTTTGAACCCGGGAACATGGCGGTCGCGTGCGATCTGGCCAGCGCCGACCATTCCGATGCCAATGCGGCGGATCGCTCCAGTCACCGACCGCCGATGGTAGTGGAACGGGAGGTTCCCCTGATGGCCCGCGCGAGCTCTTGCCGTCCGACCGCGGCGCGTCAGAGTGCATGAAGATGGGCGACCTACCGCTGCGGCAGCTCGTCCGGCCCGCCGACCTGACATCGGAGCTGCGAGACCAGCTCGTGGAGTGCTGGATCGAGGTGACCAACGCAGGAGGCGCGGCCGGGTTCCCGTTCCCGCCGGTGGGCCAGGCCGAGGTCGGGCCGGCGATCGACCGCCTGGCATCCGACCTGGAGCCGGAGCGCGCCAGGTTGCTACTGGCTCTGGAGGCCGGCACGGTCGCCGGCTGGGTAGCGCTGACTCGCCATCCTCACCCGCCCGTGGCCCACTGGGCGGAGGTCCGACACCTCCAGACGCGCCTTCGCTACCGCGGTCGCGGCGTCGGCTCGGCGCTGATGAACGAGCTGCGACGCATCGCGCACGAGGAACTCGGCCTGGAGCAGCTCCATCTCGCCGCCCGGGGCGGCGTGGGTCTGGAGCGGTACTACGAGCGGCTCGGCTGGCGCGAGGTCGGACGCTGGCCAGGTGCGCTGCGGCTCCGGCCGGGAGACGACCGGGACGAGGTGCTCATGGTCCTGACCCCGCTCTGATTCGCTCATCGCAGCTCGGGGATGGGCTCGAAACGCCTCCGAACCACGCGGCGTTGCACGGATGTGTCGGGTCCGACGCGTCCGAGGACGGTGGCGAGTGCGGCGGCTCTGGCGATGGTGGCTATCCCCTTCATCGCATGCGTGCCGGGGTCGGCGTCGTCATCGAACCGTGCGCCGCAGCCCGAAGCATCGTCGCCGACATCGGCCGCTCGGCCCACGGCGACTCCGTTCAGCTCGGCCACGGTGCCCCCGTGGCCGCCCACGCAGAGCCACGGACCCTGCCTTCCTCAGGACCTGGACGGCACCGGCGGCCTTCCGCATGGCAGGAACTCCGCGACCACGACGTTCGATGTCCAGAGCGGCCTGCTGCTCATGGCGGGAGGCGTCATGAACCAGTACGCGTGCGACCAGCCCGCGATTCTCTGGCAGTGGAACGGCGCGGCGTGGAAGGCAAACCCCGGGCAGCCCCGCGGTCAGCTCGTCTACGACAGCACGAAGCACCGCACGCTGGCGCTGGGCGACCAGACCTCTGCGTGGGATGGCCGGACGTGGAGTCCGATCGCCGGACCGGCGCCGATGGGTGCGGCTGCCTTCGATGGGAAGCGAGGCCAGGTGGTGGTGTACTCGGACTCGGGGGGAATCTCGCAGACGTGGCTGTTCGACGGCTCGAGCTGGGCCCTTGCCAGGCCCGCTCATCAGCCTCCCGCCAGGCTGTACGCCGTGGCCGCGTGGGACGGCACGTCGAGCCAGGTGGTGCTCTGGGGCGGGTCGCTCGACGGCAAGCCGTCCCAGAACCGGGTGGCAGAGACGTGGACATGGGACGGAAGCGACTGGGCGAATCGGACCGGTGCCCAGGCCCCGCCCGCCTCTGAGGCGGATTCGATGTCGAGCGGGCAGTCGGGCGTCGCGCTCTACACCGTGGACGCGACGGGGACCGCGCAGGCCTGGGCCTTCGGCGGGTCGGCGTGGACGAGGCTCCAGGCGAGCCCGCCCCCGGCCCGGTACCTCGCGGCGATGGCCTACGACCCGAACCACCAGATGCTGTACCTGTTCGGAGGCGAACGGGGTGCTTGCTGTGGCGGCAAGACCAACGAACTGTGGGCCTACGACGGCAATACCTGGCGTCGAATCAGTCCATGACGGCCTCCCGGCCGCGAAGCCTCTCCGCTCACGATCCGCTTTCGCCGAGGTGCTGCGGGTTGATGCCGTGCAGCTGCGGCACGCATTCGTGGATCGGGGTGCTCATCTGCGGCGAGTTCGGGTCGATGCCCACGGACTGCAGATCGAAGGTCGGCCGCTCGGGGTGCTGGGGGTACCTGGTCGGGTCGGGCCAGTTCGCCACCCCGTGCGAGCGCATGCACCGCGCGAAATTCCCCATGTCCCTCCACGACTGCTGCAGCTCGGCCGAGGTCGGCCCGCTGCCGGCGGTCGGGAGCAGGTGCATGCAGGCACTCTGGGCTGACTGGAGCTGCGAACTGGTGACCCCGAGCTGCTGCGGCGTTTCCTTGGGGATCCCTCCGGCGCCGGCGGGATCCGGGAAGCTCGGCACTCCGTGGGAGCGCATGCAGCCGGAGTAGGCGAGCTGCTGGGAGCTCGCTGCCCGTCCCGAATTCGGTGGGCCGCCGGAGCCTGTGGACGATGGGCCGCTCCCGCAAGCGGTCGCCAGCAGGCCCATGGCAGCCGCAGCCGCTGCGATGGCGGCGGTTCGTGTCCTCCACACGCCGCCAGCCTGGCAGCGAGCGGCGCCGGCCACATCCCCCGCCGGCGGGAGCGCCGCTCCCCCATTCGTCCAGGAGCGGCGTGTTCGCCACGGGTGTGACCGGCGGCCGCAGGCCGAAAGGCTCAGGGGCCGGCCAGCCGGTCCTGCAGGCGGGCGTGGCGGAACTGGTACACGCCGCCGACCTGGCGCAGGATGCCGCGCTGGTGAGCCTCCTCCAGGAAGGCGAAGAGGCGCCAGGGGAGCCGGTGGCGCAGGGAGAGCCAGAGGTGGGCGACCTGGTATCCGCTCCACGGGAGCACGGCAGCCATCCCCAGCGCGATCGGCATGCCGGCGACCAGCCCGAGCGCGACGCCACTGGTGAGCAGCGAGAGGCCTCCCCCGAGCACCGCGGCGACGCCGGTCACCGCGGCCAGGCCCAGGCTGCCCATCACGAGCGTGAACAGGCTCGCCAGCCGGTTGGCGCGCAGGCTGCTGCCCGGGGCAGGGGGCTGCTCCACCTGCCTGACGAGGCCGAAGACGAGACCGAAGCCGACGCCGACGGGCAGCCCGACCACCAGTGCCACGTACCCAGCGGCCAGCAGCCAGTCCGAGAGCCCGAGCCCGGGGGCAAACCCGCCGACGTACAGCGACTCCAGCAGCAGGTACAGGTAGACGAGCGGCAGCGCGATCGGGATCCCGATGACGAGGCCGATCGAGAACCTGCGCAGGAAGAAGCGGTCCAGGCGGAGGCGGAGCCTTGACGGTCCCGACAACGCGGCGCGACCGAACAGCCTCAAACCGACGACGATGGCGCTCCCGATGCCCGCCAGGGTCGCCGTCCAGACGGCGCCGGTGAGCGACACCGTGATCTCGAACGACAGGTTGAACCCAGTTCCCGTCGCCAGGTCGGCCACCAGCTCGGCCAGCAGCCCCGCCACAAGGCCGGCGACAAACCCGAGCCCGAGACCCCGGCGGATCCAGCGCAGCGCTCCGCCTCGTGCGAGCTCCCACCAGGCGAGGTCGCGGGTGCCGCGCCGGCGCAGGTGCGCGGCCAGGAACGCCAGCCAGACTCGGGCTCGATCGGCGGTCCAGCGGGTGGAGCCCGCGCCGAACAGCGCGGGCAGCAGCGCGTCGAGCAGTCGGTCCTCGATCGCCTCGCGGCTCGCGCAGCGCACCAGCTCCCCCGGGTCCGCGGCGCGGTCCAGCGCGTACACCGTGCGCGTCAGCGTCACCATGAGCGGGGTCGAGAGCGCGGCCGCCACAGGGCTGCTCGGGCCGCGGCGCAGCTCCGCGAACACCGGCTCCCAGCGCGCCAGACGGTCGTCGGGCGGCGTGGTCAGCCGCAGGTACCGCTCGGCCTGGTCCGGCCCGACCGGCTCGAGCTCCACGACCGCGGCTGCGGTCAGCACGTCGCTCGCGTGGACCGCCTGGGCGAACTCCCGCGTGCGGCAGGCGACGACCACGGGGCGCTCGAGCCCGGCCCGGTTGATCATCGTCACGGCGGCGGCCACGGCGGCGTCGGGCAGCTCGTCGAGGCCGTCCAGGAGTGGGAGCACGCGCCCCGCCTCGACGATCGCCCGCGCGTCGTCGGGCCGCACGAACGGGTACTCGTCGCTGAGGCGCCTGGCCAGCCACTGCGGAAAGCCACTTCGCGCTGGGTCCCAGGAGGCGACCGAGAGCAGGACCGGCACCGGGTCTGCCGGTGTCCGCCTCGCGAGCAGGCCCAGGGTGAGGAGCAGCAGGACGCTGGACTTGCCAGCGCCCGGCTCGCCGATCACGACCAGCCGGCGCCGCGGGAGGCGCGCGAACTCGTCGACGACCTCTTCGAGCCTCCCGGCCGGCGCCGGCCCGCGCCCTCGCTGGCGTCCGCCCGCGATCACCTCGGCGTGGTCGGTCAGCCGCGGGTCCGCGGCCGTCCAGCGGACGACGATCGGCTGCGGGTCGTGGAGCTGGCGGACGTTGGCCTCCCGCTCCCACTGCACGCGCAGGACGGTGGCCAGCAGCTCCAGCCGGTCGTCGATCGTGCCCGGCTCCTCGGCTCTGGCCGGGAGCCAGCTGGCGAGCGGTCCAGTCGCCGCCAGCACCGCCGCGACCACGGTCGCGAGAGTCCCGGCCGTCGTCTCGCCGGAGTGCCACCAGATGGCGGCCAGCGCGCCGATGAGCGCCGCCGCGGCCAGACCAACCCACGCCCATGCCCAGCGCATCCGAAGATCGTGCCCGAGGGGGAAGGGCCCGGCCTCCCCTCGGGGGACGGGCTCACTCGTGCTCGAGCGTCTCAGTGATCGTGATCCTCGACGCGGACTGTGCCGGGCCGACGGCGTCCCAGGCGACCGCCGCGATGCAGACCGGCAACGCCATGATGAGGTCGTCGCCGGTGACCCCGTGCCGTGTCACAGGGCCAGCCTGGCCAGGCGCCGGCGGCTGCGCCAGCGAACCGGTACGTAGTCGGCTACGTATGCAGCGCGACGGCGACCGCTGAGGTGCGGTTCCATGCCCGGCGGTACGGAGTCACCGGCGAGCTAGGTTCACATGATGCTACCGTGCCCCGGCGCGGACTCGGACCACCGCAGCCCGCGTCCCCGCCGCGCGGCCTGGTGAACCGCATGGGCGGCCTGTCTGAACAGGGCGACCTTCGCCTGGAACGTCGCGTTCTCCTCGGTGCCTCGGCGACCTTCGTCGTGAGCTGTTTCGAGCAGCAGGAAAGCGTCGAGCGCGACCCGGTAGGCGATCCGCGCCTGGTCGGTCAGCACTCGGAGGTGCTCGACATCGCCGGGCCGGACGGCGCTCGACGGGACCGCACGCTCCGGCCGGGTCTCGGGGCGGGCGGGCCCGCCCGTCGCCTGTGTCATTGCTCGATCCTGCGCGGCGCCGGTCCCAGCGCCGAGGGCCGATGGCCCCCCGCGGAGGGGGCCGGTCGGCCCTATCGGGTCTGCGCCGGATCGAGGTCGCAGCGGCTGGACCGGGTCCGGCGTCGAGATGGAGCGCGGCGCGCTGGCTCTGCGTGTGCACCTCCCGGGCGGTGGCGACGAGGCCGCTGACCGTGCGCATCGACCTGGATCCGCCAGCCGCGCGGCGGTAGCACCGGCCGTTCTCGCTACCCGATCGACGCCACTGCCTCGTCGATCAGGTCCACGACCCGGTCTCGAGGCGGCCGAGGCGCGGCCGGCGTCCAGCTCGATCGTTTTCCGTGCATGAATTCGGCCAGACACCGCACCACGCCACTCGGAATCCGCTGACGTCGCTGTCCGACGACGGCCAGCGCGTGCGGCGCGGCTGGTGCGCTAGGGTAGAGCCAGGTCTTCGCGTTCACGGACCCAGGCGTGGGGTAGTCGCCGGTCCGTGCGCCGCTCGTGGGTGCAGACGACGTGTGGCGGTTCGTAGTCAGGGGAGGGCGTGTAAATGCTGCTGTTCTCGATCGCGCTCGTGCTCGCCATTAGCGGAGTGGGTGCCTACGCTCTCTACAACCCCGGCGTCCACGACATCACCCTGCGCAGCCACTACTTCGCAGCGGTGCCGGACTGGGTGCCGGTCGCTCTGGCGGCGGGGGTGCCGCTCGCCCTGTTCCTGCTGGACGCCGTATTCGCCGGCAACCACATCCGGCTGCTCGAACGTGGTTCAGAGGAGACCGCCTATCGGTGAAGTCGCCGGGCGCGCGCGCCCAGCGACCTCCCGGAATGCCTGGCGCCTGCGCCGGAGGACGTGGCGCGGCAGCCTGGATCGCGTGCACCTCTATGTGCCCGCGGCAGGTCGAGGGCCGCCCCGCCTTAGGCTGGTGGTTGATGCTGATCGGCCAGGGTCGAACCGCGGGCAGGGCGGCGGCTCAGCCAGGCGGCGGGCCTGACAGGAGAACGGAGTCATGCCAGAGCCGAGTCTTTACGAACGCCTTGGCGGCATTTTCGCCATCGCGGCTGTCATCGACAGCTTCAGCGACCGCCTGCTGAAGAACCCGAAGATCGTCGACGCGAACCCCGAGCTGCACGAGTGGCACACGGTGACCTACCGCACACGAATGCCGGGCCTGAAGTGGGGCAGAACCCTGTGGCTCGCGGCGCAGGCGGGGGGACCGTTCGAGTACACCGGCAGAGAGCTTCGCGATGCGCATTTCGACCTCAGGATCACCCCCGAAGTGTTCGACGAGGTCGCCGCGGAACTCTCCAGGACGCTCGATGACTTCAACGTGCCCGACCGCGAGAAGGGCGAGGTCCTGGCTGCGTTCGCTGGAGAGAAGGGAGAGGTCAGCGCGGGTTCTCAGGCCGGAGCCGTCAACTGGCGCCGCTGGCGTTGAGCGCCCGTGCCCGGTGGCACCTCTCTCCGTAGCGACGCGGCGGCTGCGGGGCCGCGCGGTGCCTACCGTTCGGGAAGCAGCGCCAGCGCCTCCTCCACGATCCCGCGCCGGGTCGGCGAAGGCCACGGCCCTTCGCGCAGAGCGGCGATGAGGGCCGTCCGGCGCCTGGCGACGATGGCCGTCGCCAGGTAGCGGACCAGGTCGAGGTGGGTCGAATCGCGCAGGAACCGGAGCAGCACCGCCTCGAACGGCTCCGGCTCGGAACTGACGGCCAGCGTTTCCAGCACCGCGTCGAGGAAGCCGAGCAGCCCCACCTCGTCGGCACTGTCACTCCACTGTCCGGCCAGGCCCAGCAGGACCGAGTCGGGAGCGCCGACCAGGGCATGGAAGCACTCGGCGGCCACCTCGCCGTCGACCCCACCGCTCAGCAGAGACGCATAGAGCGGAAGCGGCTCGCCCAGGTCGACGAGCAGGCGGGCCGCGGTCAGCGCCGGCTCGCCGCTGCCCCAGGCAGCCTCGCGCAGCAGGCGGACGGCGTGGAACCCCGCCGCCCGATCATCCACCTGCGACAGCGCCAGCAGGGCCGCGGCGCGCAGGTTGGCCGCGACCTCGCCTGTCTCGCCCGCGGACCTGTACTCGTAGGTCTGCGTCGCCCGCTCCAGCAGCCCACGATCGTCGACCACCGCGCACGAGCGCAGGCCCTGGAGCAGCGCCGTTCGGAGGGCGCAATCGGCGTCCAACCGCCCGGGCGCGGCGGCGATACGCCGGTAGCGTGCGAGGACCGCCTCGCGGACCGAGGGATCGCCTCTCGGGAGTGTCTCGAGGGCCTCCCGCACGGCGTCGGCCGGCCTGCCCTGCCTCACCACGGCCAGCGCCCGCGTGTGTGCGTCCCGCCGCGGGTCGTCCACACACGAACCGTACTGTGTGGCGACATGCCGACCTGAGCAACGGGACGGGCTCGCCCTCGGAAACCCTTGACCGGGGGCTGCATGCGGATTAGGCTTCGCTGTGAAATAAGTCTTGTACTAAGTCTTCCACCATAACGTGCCCCCGTACAGAAGCTGGCTCAGGGAGGACAGATGAACATGCGGATCCAGCTACGGTGCCCGCCGGGGCGCGGCAGATGGGCCGGGCGATCCCGGCGGGCGGCCACCGCGGCGGCCGCCGGCATCGCCCTGGTCCTCACGGCACTGGTCACCGGCGTAGCGGCGACAAACGCCTCCGCCGCGTCCTGCGGGACGACGAACATCGCGCTCCACCGGCCGACGACGGCGTCGTCGCAGGAGAGCGCCAGCTTCCCGGCCGCGAACGCGACGGATGGGAACCTGAACACGCGCTGGTCGAGCCAGTTCTCGGATCCGCAGTGGCTGGAGGTGGACCTGGGCTCCACCCAGAGCATCTGTCAGGTGGTACTGACCTGGGAGAGGGCGTTCGGGAAGGCCTTCCAGATCCAGACCTCCAACGACAACAGCACGTGGTCGTCGATCTTCTCCACCACGACCGGGACCGGCGGCACCCAGACGCTCAACGTCAGCGGCAGCGGCCGATACATCCGGATGTTCGGCACCGTCCGCGGCACACAGTACGGCTACTCGCTGTGGGAGTTCCAGGTCTTCGCGCTGACCGGCACCGGCAACACGGTCACGGTGACCAATCCGGGCAGCCAGACGTCGACCGTGGGTACCGCGGTCAGCCTGCAGATCCGGGCCAGCGATTCGGCGTCGGGACAGACTCTGACCTACAGCGCCACCGGGCTGCCCGCCGGGCTGTCCATCAACTCCTCCACCGGGCTGATCTCCGGCACCCCGACCGCGGCGGGCAACGGCAGCGTCACCGCGACCGCAACGGACACGACCGGAGCCTCCGGCTCGGCCACCTTCAGCTGGACCGTCAACAACGCCGGCACCGGCTGCACCAGCGGTTCCAACACACCCAACTTCGGGCCGAACGTGTCCATCTTCGACCCCAGCCAGGGCAACTCGAACATCCAGACCACCCTCAACAACGTGTTCAACACCCAGAAGGTCAACCAGTTCGGGACCCAGCGCTTCGCCCTGCTGTTCAAGCCGGGCACCTACTCGGTCGACGCGAACATCGGCTACTACACGTCCATCCAGGGCCTGGGCCAGAACCCGGATGACGTCACGATCAACGGCGACGTGACCGTGGACGCGTTCGACGGCACCGGCAACGCCACTCAGAACTTCTGGCGGTCCGCGGAGAACATGGCGATCACCCCGTCGGCCGGCAGCGACCGCTGGGCGGTCGCCCAGGCCGGCCCGTTCCGCCGGATGGACGTGCACGGCGGTATGAACCTGGCCCCGGCGAGCAACGGCTTCGCCAGCGGCGGCTTCATCGCCGACAGCAAGGTCAGCGGCCAGGTCTCGTCCGTGTCACAGCAGCAGTGGTACTCACGGGACAGCAACTTCGGCAGCTGGAACGGCTCGGTGTGGAACATGGTGTTCTCCGGCGTGAACGGCGCACCGGCGCAGAGCTTCCCCAGCCCGCCGATGACCACGCTCGGCACCACCCCGGTGTCCCGCGACGTCCCGTACCTCTACATCGACTCGTCCGGCAACTACCACGTGTTCCTGCCGTCGCTGCGGACGAACGCATCCGGGCCCAGCTGGAACAGCGGCCCGACGCCCGGCACATCCCTGCCGATGAGTCAGTTCTTCGTGGCCACGCCGTCCAACACGGGGGCGCAGATCAACGCGGCCCTGGCCCAGGGCTGCAACCTGTTCTTCACCCCCGGTGTCTACAACATCGAGCAGACGATCAACGTCAACAACCCGAACACCGTGGTGCTCGGCACCGGCCTGCCGACGCTGATCCCGATCAACGGCGTGGACACCATGCACGTCGCCGATGTCGACGGCGTCCGGATCGCCGGCCTGCTGCTCGACGCCGGCACCACCAACTCCAGCACCCTGCTGACCGTCGGCCCCTCGGGCTCCGCGGCCAGCCACGCGGGCAACCCGATCTCCGTCCAGGACACCTTCTTCCGGATCGGCGGTGACATCGCGGGCAAGGCCACGAACAGCCTGGTCGCGAACGCCAACAACACCCTGATCGACGACATCTGGGCCTGGCGCGCCGACCACGGCAACTCGGGCACGGTCGGCTGGACCGTCAACACCGCCTCCCACGGCCTGATCGTCAACGGCAACAACGTCCTGGCGACCGGCCTGTTCGTCGAGCACTACCAGAACTACGAAGTGCAGTGGCTCGGCAACGGCGGCGAGACCATCTTCTTCCAGAACGAGATGCCCTACGACCCGCCGAACCAGGCCGCATGGATGAACGGATCCTCCAACGGGTTCGCCTCGTACGAGGTGGGTCCGAACGTCACCAGCCACACGACCTACGGGCTGGGCATGTACTGCTTCTTCAACGTCAACAAGTCCGTGGTCGCGGATCACGCGGCCGAAACCCCCACCGGGTCCGGCATCCACTTCCATGACACCCTGACGGTCTCGCTGGGCGGGGTGGGCGTGATCGAGCACGTCATCAACGAGACCGGGGGGGCGACGCCGTCCAACACGACTCCGGTCGACATCACGTCGTTCCCGTAATCGCGAGGAGTGCAGACGCTCCGCCGGTCAGCTGGCGGAGCGACTGCTCTCCATGGGCGCGGCGGCGGCGTTGAGGAAGCGCTCGACGGGCAGCGTCGCGGCCCCCAGGGCGACCGCCTCGGGTCCGAGGCGGCCGAGCTCGATCGAGGTGTCCGCGAACGGATGCCTCAGCGAGTGCCGCCGGGCGGCGTCGCGGATCGCGGGAAGCAGGCGCTCGCCGAGCAGCAGCCCGGACCATCCGCCCAGGATGATCTG
>Ga0126369_10001086_pt1 | contig 18607 bp, 19 predicted proteins | sample PanSoiMetaPlot_1_FD_109646 | JGI IMG/M metagenome (GOLD analysis project Ga0126369, IMG submission 109646) | Tropical forest soil microbial communities from Panama - MetaG Plot_1 | ecosystem: Environmental > Terrestrial > Soil > Tropical forest > Bulk soil | place: Panama | collected 2016-02-17 | reverse complement strand
CGTGGCGGTGTTTTTTGTGTGTTCCACTCATCGGATCGGGTAGCTGTTTCGGCGAAACCCAAGAGAGATTCCTCACTCCGCAGACCCCGTTCGGAATGACAAAACTAACGTCTTTCCGCTAACGGAGAAGCCGTGCCCTCTCATCGGGAGCAACGGCCTCACCCTAGAAGGGGTGAGCTACCGGAAACTCCCAAAAACCGAGTGATGAAGGAAAACTTGTAGGGATAAGGTAGACGGGATTGCGCGAGTTTGCAAGCGGCCGCGGAAATGCGCGAGGCCACAAGCAATGGAGCAAAATGCCGGGGCGCAACGACCGGCGAGTTAGCGGCGTTCGCCGGTAAGCGGGGGACGTTGGCCGAATAGTCGGTGCGGGGCAAGAGTGGAGGACCTAGTCTGGCTGTGGGCAGCCGAGATGGGCAGCCTGGAGGCGGGCATGGCCAGCGCGAAGGGAACGGAACGGAGCACGAAGAGCTGGACGATGTTGGCGTTATTGGTAGCGGGCATCGGGCTACTTGTAGTGGAAATGAGCGCGGGTATGGATTATGTTCAGGCGAACCTGAAGCAAGAGATGGTGGACTTTCTGGACTGCGTCCCGGCGATGGTCGTGACGGTGCTGAGGGTTGCGCAGCAGGCGTTCTGGGGCTGCGGGAGCGTGGAGGGCACGTTGCGGGTAATGCCGCTAGTAACGCTGCCGTTTGTGCTAGCGGGAGTGGGGTTGGCATTGGGAAAGGGCACGACGCGGTAACGGTTGACCGAGAGGGAGTGAGACCAGCCTGAGGCTGGCCACGACAAAGGCTGAGATGGACGACCACTACCAATACAAAGACAAATTCAAACGCAATCTCGAGGATGAGATCCAACAGAGGGCTCATCGGGATATTCACCAAGGCATGCAGGAAGCCATGCAGCGGAGCACGCGGCCGCCTGGGATGGCAGCGGGACTGATTCTGATTGCGCTAGGGACACTGTTTCTGTTGGGTCACATGGGGTTCGTAGACACGGGGAGACTGTGGAAGTTCTGGCCGCTGATCATCGTGGTGGTAGGACTGGTGAAATTCTTCAAAGAGCGAAGGCAAGTCGGCGGCGCAATCACGATCGTGGTTGGCGTGATGCTGCAGTTGAGCCAGTTGGGATATTTGCAACTGAGTTGGGGATCGATGTGGCCGCTGATTTTGATTGCGGCGGGGATTGCGATGATCTGGAGCCGATTTGAAATACCGAAGTTTCCGCCCCCCCCGGTCGACGCCGGAATCGCGGGCATGGGGACAGTAAGCGGAACCAGCAGTTACGAAACGTTGAACGAGTATGCGTTGTTCGGCGGAATCGAGCGGCGGATGCACACGAACAGTTTCCGGGGAGGAAGCATCGTGTCGGTGTTCGGAGGAGTAGAAGGGGACTTCCTGTCCGCGGGCATCGAGGGCCAGGAAGCGGTGATTTATGTGGAAGCGATTTTCGGGGGAATCGAATTGAGGGTGCCAGAGCGATGGAAAGTAGTGTTCCACGGACAGAGCATCTTTGGAGGTTACAGCGATGAGACGAGGCCACCATTAGCGGATACGCCTGGAAGCGCGCCGAGAAAGACGTTGATCCTGCGAGGCAAAGCGGTTTTCGGCGGAATCAACGTGAAGAACTGAACTCGCGATGAAAATAACCCCACTGAGCAAGACGCATCACATGGTGTTCTGGGTTGGCTGGTTGTTTTTTGGGCTGGTTTTGGCGGCGTTGCTGCGCTCAGCGGGAGCTATCAGCTGGAAGCAGGCTTTGACGCTGGCGGCGCCGCTTTCGGGAATGGCACAAGTCAGCGCGATGTCGGCGAGCTTCTCCTGCAAGACCACACCGCTGACAAAGACATCGCTGGGGCGGCTGCTGCTGACGCATGTGACCGCAGCCGTGGTGCTGACGTACTTCTGGGTGAGTATCGGGGACTTTGTGGCACGCGGGTTTGATTCCATGCAGGGATGGGCAGGACTGTACAGCGAATACACGCGAAAAACGGGACTGCTCTACGCGGCGGGAGTCTTTTACTACCTGCTCAGCGTGGCGTTTAACTATGCCGCGATTGCACAGAAGGCTTCGAGCGATGCACAGGCACGGGCGCTGGAATCGAGCATGAGGGCGCGCGAAGCGGAACTGACTGCTTTGAAGGCGCAGATCAATCCGCATTTTCTGTACAACAGCCTAAATTCGATCAGCGCGCTGACGAGCATCGATCCAGCACGGGCGCGGGAAATGTGCGTGCTGCTGGCGGATTTTTTGCGGATGACGCTGGGAATGGGAGAGAAGGCGCTGATCCCGTTGCGCGAGGAGTTGGCGCTGCTGGAAAAGTACTGCGCGATCGAGAAGGTGCGATTCGGGGAACGCTTGACGGTGCGAGAGGAGATTCAGGAGGAAACGAAGGAGTGCGCGGTGCCTCCGTTGCTGCTGCAACCGCTGGTGGAAAATGCGGTAGTGCATGGAATTGCGCAATTGCCGGAAGGTGGATGGATCTGGCTGAAAACGACGCGAAGCGCAGGGAGAATCGGCGTGACGGTGGAAAATTCGTGGGATCCGGAAGCCGGGCCGTCGCGGAAGAATGGCGTGGGATTGAAGAACGTACAGCGGCGGCTGGAAGCGCGGTACGGGACGGAAGCACGCCTGGAAGCGAAGGCGGAAGAGGAAGTGTTTCGGGTGAGCTTGTCGTTTCCGGCAGAGGCGGAGGGCAAGGCGTGAGTGCGAATCGGAAGTGGAAAGCGCTGATCGTGGATGACGAAGAGCTGGCGCGGAAATTGTTGCGGGAGATGCTGGCCAGTCATCCAGAGATTGAGATTGTTGGCGAGTGTGGGAACGGGATGGAAGCGGTGAAGGCGGTAGCAGAGTACGAACCGACGTTGCTGTTTCTGGATGTGCAGATGCCGAAGTTGAGCGGGTTTGATGTGCTGGAGCTGGTGGATCCCGCGGGGCTGGCGGTGATTTTCGTGACGGCGTTCGATCAATATGCGATGAAGGCGTTCGATGTGCACGCGGTGGATTATTTGCTGAAGCCGTACAGCAAGGAACGATTTGAGGCGGCGCTGGAACGAGCGAAGAGCCAGAATGCGGAGAGAGCTCCGGACGCGGTAGCGCTGGCGGCAGTGGCGCGTCCCGCGGGGCAATTTCTGGAACGGATCGTGGTAAAGGATGGCACCAAGGTGACGTTGGTGCCGACGGCGAAATTGGACTATGTGGAAGCGCTGGATGATTATGTGTCGCTGGCGACGGAAGGAAAGAAATTGTTGAAGCAGCAGACCATTTCGAGTTTGGAGGCGGCGCTTAATCCGGCGGTGTTTGTGCGGATACACCGATCGTTTGTGGTGAATTTTGAGCGCGTGAGCCGGATTGAGCCGTACGGGAAAGAAAGCAAAGTGGCGGTGCTGGGGAATGGAGTGAAGTTACCGGTGAGCCGAGCGGGTTATGAGAGATTGAGGAAGGTGATGGGGGAGAAGGATTAGCGAGCGAGGTGGTGGCCCCCCGGTCGCGATAAGTTGAGAGTCGAAAGTTGAAAAGCTAGGAGTTGAAAGGCAAGGCGGCGGCGAGCCGCCGCACTCAAAGCGCCCGCCTCAGAAGGCGGCGCTACACAGGCAATCCACACAATACCGGGGTCAGGCTAGGGCGTAGAGGTACTCGACAAATGAGCCGACCGCTCCATCGATGCCGAAGACTTTTGGATGGGTGGAGTCGATTAGGTAGTACTCGTTGGGAGCGTGGGCGCCGGTGCCGTGACCTAGGCCAAAATGTCCGGCGGGAAGATTGAGCGGTTCAGAAGTGAAAATGTATCCCGGCCAAGAGCCAGCGGATCTGGGCCAAAGCACGGGATTGAGGCCGAGTTTGCGGTAAGTGGCAATTTGCGCCTGAATGAGCTTAGAGTCCGGGGAAGTTTGCGTGGGATCGTAGCCGCCGGTCATGTTGACTTCGAGGTCGCCGAAGCCGTGTTTAACAAGATGGTCTTTGAGAAGCGCGAGAGTGCCGGCGGCGGTCATGTCTGGAACCAGGCGCATATCGATTTTGGCCACGGCGCGGTGAGGGAGAACGGTCTTGCCACCGGGACCGGTATAGCCTGCGACGAGTCCTTCAATGTTGATGGTGGGCTTGGACTCGAGAAGAATGAGGGAGTCCAGCCAATTGGTGTCTTGCACCCAGTGTTCGACACCGAGTTGCTTTTTCACCGTGGCCTCGCTGCGGACGGCGGAGACATCCTGAATCATTTTGATTTGCACGGGAGTGAGCGGCTTGGCTTTGTCGAAGAAGCCGGCGACGGCGGGAGTGTGACCGTCGGGCTCGATGAGTGTGTTGAGAGCTTGCACGAGATGCCACGTGGGGCTATCGACTTGCGCTTCGAGACTGGAATGGACGTCGTGTTTGGGGCCGCGTCCCCAGCGCTCGCCGGTAGAGACTAGTTCGAGTTCCACGACGCCTTTCGCGCCTAGTGAAATTTCGACGCCTCCGTTGGCATCCTGGCCAGCTTCAGGAATAAAAACGCCCATGCATTTTTTCAGCGCGGCGGTGACTTTGGGTTGATAGACCACCTCGGGAAAGTGGGGCGAGCCGATCTCTTCTTCGCCTTCGCATACAAGCACGAGGTTGACGGGGACCTTCTTTCCCGCTGCCTTGAACGCGTGCAGCGCGCCGAGGAAGGCAGTTTCCGGACCTTTCTGGTTGACGGCGCCGCGGCCAATGCAAGTTTTGCCCAAGCCTTCCTTGTCGACGAGGCGAGCTTCGAGCGGAGGCGAAGACCACTCGGAAGGGTCGAATTGTTTCACGTCGTACATGAAGTAGATGCCTACCCATGTGGGCGCGCCGGAGTCGCGGAGACCAAAGACACCCGGCTTGCCGGGCGTGGGAATAATTTCGACGTCGGAGAATCCGGCATCGCGAGCGAGTTGCGCCATGTACTCGGGGCCTTGGGGAAAATTTCGGTCTTCAGCGGCGATGGATGGCAGAGCGATCCAGTCCTGGAGGCGCTTCACGTTTTCGTCGTGGAGCTTGGGGATTTGGCTCAGGACGGACTGGAGATCGGGATTGTCTGCAGTAGCGAAGGCGGGGATTGGCAAGGAGTTGATGGCAATTCCCGCAAGGGCGCCACCGATGAAGTCGCGGCGATTGAAAGCGTTATCGTTCGACGTGGTCACTGGGTCTCCTCTCGAATGGGCGCTTACACTGATCCCGCTGGTCGGGGCGTGAGGCCACTAGAAAGAATGGTTTGAGATATAGGTAGTGCAATTCTCGAAAACGCACCGCTGGCTTTGCGTCGATGGGTGTCATGGTAGTTGATTTTGAGAGCGGCGGCAAGAGTGGCGAGAGTTGAGAGTTAAAAATTGCAAGTTGAAAGTTACAGAAAAGCGGCGGCGAGCCGCCGCACTCCAAAGGAGACCGCATTAGCCAAGTATTCTTGTTGGCGGACGGCCTGCGAAGCCGTTCCTACAAGGGCAAAAACGAAACGGCGCTAGGCGGCTAGGCGGCGGACCCAGATGCGGCTGGTGGCAGGTTTGCCGAGGTGCATGGTGTGGCCGGCGGCGCGAAGAGTCATGGTCTCGTCGTACTCGCGCTTTAGGACTTCGACTTTTGTCGAAGGGCGAAGATGAAGGTTCTCGAGAAATTCGAGGAAGCCTTCTTCCTTTTCGTAGACACAAACAATTTCGGCGGAATCGTGAAGTTGCAGTTCGGAAAGAAGGACCGCGCCTTCCTTGCGAAGCTGGGCGAATCCGCCGCGCAGGGGAACGCCATGAGGACAGGTTTTGTGTCCCGCGAAGCGCTTCATGAGGAGAGCTTCGACTTCGGGGGAGATGGCGTGCTCCATGCGTTCGGCTTCGGCATGCGCTTTGGCCCAAGATAGGCCGATGACTTCGGTGAGAAGCATTTCGGCGAGTTGGTGGCGAAGCGAGAGATGCTGGGCAACTTTGCGGCCCTTGGCGGTGAGAAGAATACGTCCACCCCGCTGAACTTTGACGTGGCCATCGCGAGCCATGCGCTTGATGGCGGCGGTGACCGCAGGCGGGGTGACGTCGAGCTCCTCGGCGAGGCGAGCGCTGATGGGCACCTGGTTTTCTTCCAGCATTTCCCAAATGGCTTTGAGGTAGTCTTCGCGCGAAACGCTGGTTCTGTTGCGTTGCAAGGTGTCTCCTGCTGGTGCTGTGTCCCAAGCTTTTTTCGGAAGAAATTCGGAGTCCCCAGGGGCTAAAGCGCCTGGATAGCTAAGCGCCTAATGTCGGAGCTAAAGCTCCGACCGCTAAAGAGAGATTCAAACCACCAGCGACGCTATACAAGATGAGGTTACTTTGATTTGCGTTGCCGGCGCAAGCGATTGGCGAGGAGACGGATGCGCTGTTGCAGTTGCTCGAGGATTGTTTGGTAGAAGGCGGGATTGGCGCCGTAAGGATCCGCGACCTCCCAGTCTTCGACCTTCGCGGGATCGTCGAAGGCGATGTCGCGAATGCGGCCGCTGAGATTTATGACCAGATCGGCTTCGTTCCAGGCTTTGTTGGTAATGGGCTTGGAGGAAAGACCGACGGCGGAATAGCCATTGCGCGAGAGTGTTTCCTGGGTTTCGTCGGGGATTTCGCCGAGCGGATAGAGGCCGGCGCTGGAGGCCTCGAGGACATCTGCGGCCTCGCGCTTGGCAACGGCTTCGGCCATGGGGCTGCGGCAGGCGTTTCCAATGCAGACGAAGAGGACACGAACTTTCTTAGCGGACATGAGCTGTCTTGGAGTTAGATGCGGCCATGGAGATGAAGTGTTGGTGGACGGTGAGATCGTCGGTGAGTTCGGGATGAAAGGTAGCGGCGAGAAGATTATCTTTTTGGACGAGTGTGGGCTGGCCGGAATGGCGCGCAAGCACATCGATGCCGGGGCCAAGGCTCTCGATAATGGGACCACGGATGAAAACCATCTCGAGAGGGTCTTTTTTCAGGGTGCAGGGGCCGAAGAAAACATCGCTGGCAAGTTGGCGGCCGTAGCCGTTACGGAGGATGGTCATATCGAGAAGGCCGAGCGAGGGTTGCGGCGGATTGTTGACATGAGTGGCGAGGAGGATTGCGCCGGCGCAGGTGCCAAAGACGGCGTTGCCCGCGTTGGCGAATTTGCGGATGGCGTCGTAGAGGCCCTCTTCGCGGAGAAATTGCAGCTGGGTGGTGGATTCGCCGCCGGGAAGGATGAGGCCGTCGCAGGATTCGAGATCGTGGACGGTGCGGACCTCGACGGTGTCCGCGTCGAGGGACTGCAGAGTGGCGGCGTGGGCGGCGAAGTCACCTTGGACAGCGAGGATGCCGATTTTCATTGACGGAAACCCTCAATTCGTGAAAAAAACCGAAAAGCGAAATTCGCTAAAACCAGTGTACAGATCAGCGACTACAAAACCAGGAGTCCTCAGGGGCTAAAGTCCATTGATAAGCTAAGTGGGCAATGTCGGACCTGAAGGTCCGACCCCCTGAAGACAAAGCCAAAAAAAGAAACCCGGCGGAACCGCAGAGCACAGGCTGAAGTCTGTGTTACTAAATCCAAGAGCGGACTACCTCCCGCACTGGGGAAGCAGAAGGCGGTGCCTACAAAAGCAAACCCAACTGCGCCCGCCTCGGCCCCTCGCGGCTCGGGGGTAAAAATGCGGCCGCTACAAAGGCAGAACCGGTCTAAAGAACGGCCACTACAAAACTACAACCACGAGCACAGACTGAAGTCTGTGCTACCTACCAGCCGCGAGTGGAGAGTAGATCCTTCTCTTCCATTTGGCGGACGTCCAGGCCGGGCATGGCTTCGCCTAGCTCCTCGTGAGCTTCGAGGACGGCTTTGGCGTCTTCGAAATGCGTAGTAGCCTTTACGATGGCCTTGGCGCGGGCTTCCGGATCGCTGCTCTTGAAGATGCCCGAGCCAACGAAGACGGCTTCCGCGCCGAGTTTGCGGACGAGAGCTGCGTCGGCCGGAGTGGCGATTCCGCCAGCGGAGAAATTGGGAACCGGAAGCTTGCCGGTCTTGGCGACGGAGCGAATAAGATCCAGTGGCGCACCGTGTTCCTTGGCTTTGCGCATCAGTTCGTCTTCGCGCATGGTCGTGAGGGCGCGCATTTCGCTAACGATGGTGCGCATGTGACGGACGGCTTCGACAACATTGCCGGAGCCGGCTTCACCCTTGGTGCGAATCATGGCCGCGCCTTCGGCGATGCGGCGAAGCGCTTCTCCAAGATTGCGCGCGCCACAGACGAACGGGACGCGGTAGTCGTGCTTCCAGATGTGATTTTCTTCGTCAGCGGGAGTGAGGACTTCGCTCTCGTCGATGAAATCCACTTGCAGCGCTTGCAGAACTTCCGCTTCGGTGAAGTGGCCGATGCGGACCTTGGCCATGACCGGGATCGTGACGGTCTTCATAATCTCGCGGATGATTTTGATGGAAGCCATGCGAGCGACGCCGCCTTCCTTGCGAATGTCGGAGGGCACGCGCTCGAGAGCCATGACAGCGCAGGCGCCAGCGTCTTCGGCGATTTTGGCTTGCTCGGCGTTAGTGACGTCCATGATGACGCCGCCCTTTAGCATTTCGGCGAGTCCGACCTTAACACGCCATTCGTTGGAACCTTTGGCGTGCCGACCGCTACCGTTTACTTTTTTTGAATCCATAGTACTTCTCCTATTAAATTTTGAAACTCCCTTGAACCAATCCCCAAAAGCTCTTCTCTGCATCTCAGGGGCAAAACCCTGAGGCCCTGGAGGCTTACGGCACGGCTAAAGCCGCGCCCTCCCGCATGACAGTCCCACTAACCGGCACTGCGCAGATAGAGTGATTGCTCACTCCGCAGACTCCGTTCGGAATGAGGGAGTCGTGGCGTTTGCGAAATGCTCGGCGCCGACGACCACGAATCTTCCTTTGCCACGGGCGAGCACGGTGCCGTGGGCATCGCGAATTTCCGCTGTGCGAAAGCGGTTTCTTCCTTTCTCTTCTTCTTGCCAGCCTTCGACAAGAATTTCCTGATCGACAGGAACGGGCTTGCAATAGGCAATGGACATTTCCGCAGTAACGGCGCGCTCGCCGGTCAGCTTGGATAGTTTGCCCATGGCTTCGTCGAGAACAACAGCGATAATGCCGCCGTGAGCAAAACCAGCTCCGCCAGCGTAATTGGGGCCAAGCGAGAACTTGCCTCGGGTTCGGCGATCGTCGAGATCGAGTTCGAACGGGAGCTTCATGCCCGCCGGATTGCCGGCACCGCAGCCGAAGCAGTGGTTGCTAGGTTTCGGATCGAGTTTGAGAGTGCGACCCATGTTCAGACCAATGCCACGCGGGAGCGTTCGGCGCGACGAGTGCCGCGCTGGCGCTTGCGCATTTCAACGCGAAGAAGATCGGCCAGCGTGGCGACGCCGCGAGCAAGCTGTTTTTCGTCGAGACTGGCAAAACCCAAGCGGAGCGTGTTGGGCAACGGCGACTGCACGTAGAAGTAACGGCCGGGGGCGAAGAGCACGCCACGCTCCCGCGCGTGAATCATCAGTTCGCTGGCGTCGAAGCCGGGCGGAAGCTCGAGCCATAGGCACATGCCGCCTTCTGGGCAGGTCCAGCGAGTGCCCTCGGGCATGTGCTTGCGGAGAGCTTCATCGAGAGCGAGCAAACGCAGGGCATACGTTTTGCGCATGCGTGTTAGATGCTTTTGAAATAGGCCGCGCTTCAGGAATTCGGCGAGCGTGGCTTGTGCGAGTTGATCGGTGTGAAGGTCGGTCATCTGCTTGACGAGGCGGAGGCGTTCAATGGCGGCGGGGGGAGCAACGACCCAGCCAACACGCAGGCCAGGAAAAGCGACTTTGGCGAAGCTGTCGATGTGGATGACGAGGTTGGAGCGGTCGAGCTGCTTGAGCGAAGGGATCCGCTCGTCTCGGGCGTGCAGGCGGGCGTAGATGTGGTCCTCGACGATGGGAACCTGATAGCGTGCAGCGAGGTCAAGAACGCGTCGGCGCGAGGCGAGCGACATCGACATGCCCGTCGGATTGTGGAAGTCGGGAGTGAGGACGAGAAGCTTGACGCGATTGGCGGCCAGCGTAGCTTCGAGCGCTTCGAGGTCGATGCCAAGAGCGCTGCCGGGTTCGGCGCGGGTGCGCACAGGAACGCCGAGGCATCGAGCGCGAACGCCGTTGAAGACAGCGGAAGCGCCGGGATAAGTGGGATTTTCGAGGATGACAGTGTCGCCGGTGCGCACGAAGGCTTTGGCGATAAGGTCGAGCGCTTGCTGGCAGCCGTCGGTGATCAGCAGCGTGTCGTCCTTGGCAGGGATGCCGTCCTGGCGCAGAAGTTCGAGCACCGCTTCTTTGAGCGTGGGGAAACCGTCGGAGGCACCAAGGTTGAGAATGTCCTGGCCGTCGCGGCGGAGCGCGGCGTGAGCGCAAGTTTGCAACTCCTCGACAGGAAAAAGCTCCGGGTCGGGGCGGGCCATCACAAAATCAAGAGCGTCTTCAGGGGCATCGGCGGTGAGACGCGTGAGAATTTCTTCGCTGCGTTCGTCGGCGAAAAGAAGCTCCCAGCGCAGGCCATCATGGCCATGGAGAGAAGGAGGAGGGGGCGGCGTGATTTTCAAGCCGTTGCCATTACCACGAATAAATGTGCCGCGGCCAACGTGTCCCTGAATGAGGCCTTCGGACTCAAGTTCGGCGTAGGCGTTGGCCACAGTGGTGCGATGGACACCGAGCATTTGCGCGAGTTCGCGGCTGGCCGGGATGCGATCGCCGGGATGAAGGTCACCGGCGTGAACCAAAGAGCGAAGTTGATCGCGAAGCTGGACATAAAGGGGAACGTGGCTTTCGGGCTGAAGGTGTATTGGCAGCATTGTCTCTCACCCTGAGTGTATTTTAGCAGGGATTGGACTGGCGCAAGAGCCAAATTGTCTTTTGGGAGGACGGGCGGCGGTGGCTGTTCCTTGGTTGGGAGGCGGCGAGAGAGTGAGTCCCAGCAGAGAGATATCAGGAGCGATCAGGAAACGTGAAGCCGGCTTAGTGGCGTTCGCGGTGTGTGCACTCGTGTTCCAAGGCTCGACGGCCTAGGCTCCCAAGGAAGTACGCGGGAGATTTAGGCTTACTTGTCCCAGGGGAAATGGGGCTTGTAGCCTAGGCGACCGTTGAGTTCACCGGCGACAAGGTCGCGGATGCAAAGTTTGGTGAGGTCGGAGGCGTTGCACTGATAGAGCTGCTTTAAGGGAAGATCGTCTACCTGGACTTGGTAATTGCCGAACTGGAGGGCTTCGCTGTCGTCAACGGTGGAGGCGACGAGCGGGCTGCCGTCGGGATCAACACGAACGCGGAATTTCAGCGTGGAGGGCTCGTAATTAGAGACGAGGAAACAGTGGGCTATACAGGAACGATCGATGAGGTGCATGTAGAGTGTGCGATACCCGGGGGGCGCGAAGACACTGCTAGCGACACGCGTGCCGAAGGGCAATTGTTGGGTGATGGCTTCGGAATTTTTTTCGAGGCGATCGAGGAAGCCGGTGTCCTGATAAAGAAAGACGAAGAAGAAAGCAGCGCTGAGTGAGAATGCAGCGAGGTGCCATGGGTGAGGGCGCAGCGAGCCGAGTACGACGAGAGCAAAGATGGCGCTGACCAGCGTGAGGCGAGTGACGATGCCGCCGATCCAGCTGCCTTCGGGGACGGGGCGGATATTTTCAGGAAGGAGCGTCATGGCGCACAAAGAAATGAGGTAGAACTCGACAAGGAGCCACCGGTCTTTCCAGTTGGCGGAGGGCTCGGTGGCGGACGATGGTTCGACGGAAGTCCTGGGAGAACGCCAGAGTTCGAAGACAACAGCGAGGAGAGCGACGAGAATGATAGCCAAAGAAACGTAGACATAGCGCTCTCCGTAAACGGTGAATTGATCGGCGCCGTTCCATTGGTAGAGAGGCGGATCGGGCCAGTCGCCCTCGAGTTCCGGATGATGAACGGTGATCCAATGGACGGTGTAGAAGGCGACGAGAGAGATAGCGGGAAGGATGAGGCGCGTCCAAGCTTTCAGGAGAGTCCAAACGAGGCGATAGGCGCCAACGCCGAGAACAAGAAGGACGCCGAGTGGATGCGCGAGGTAAATGACGGGAAGGAGAAGCGCGGCGGCGATAATGCCGCGACGTTTTGCCGGCCAGAGGAAGGCGAGTGCGAAACAGCCCAGGCCGATGGAGAGGTAGTAGTTCATGTAGCCCATGTTGAAAACGTAGCCGTAGGAAAGCATGGCGATAAGCGGAGTGAGGAACCCGGGAGGGCGGCGCGTGGCGGCGTGGATGAAGCAGAAGACTCCCCAGAAGAAAGCGAGAACGCAGAGGGAGACAGCAAATTTTTCGGCGAGGGCGAAGCCGACGACTTTCGAGAAATAGTAGAGGACGAGATCGAAGAGGATGTTGTCCCATTGCCAGGCGAGATAGAGACCGGGGGCTTTGCCCTGGTGGATGAGTTCGGCGAGCCAGGCGTTGTAGGTGTGGCTGCCGAGATCGCCGGCCTGAATGTGGGAGTGCCAGAAGCAGGGGATGAGGAGAAGGATGGAGACGAGCGCGAAGAGAAGAATGGGGCGACGAGAGATCGGTGTCATTGCGACGAGGACAGTATAGCGCGGATGGAAGGAGAGTGGCCGATGTCAGGCGAGCGATGGCCAGTGAAGAGCCTAGCGTGGGCGCCGTGCGAAAGGAACAGATTCCTCGCTTCGCTCGGGATGACAAATTGGAGAACGACAAAAAAAGTGCAAAAGAACCGGTCTAAAGACCACCCCCTACAAGGGAAAAGTGGCCGCCCTGCGATGCTCAAGATAAAACGAACCGGCGCGCACTGCAATGTTAGTTGCTCGGCTGATTGTCACCCAGGCGCTTCAGGCGGTCGCGGAGCTTGCGCTGCAAAGGCGACGGCGTGTTTGGGTTGAAGGCTACCAGGTACCAGAGGGGTTGCGTTTTGTCCCTGCTGAGATAGGAAAGGGTGTGGGCGTCGGCGTTGGGATGACGGGCCACGTTTTCCCGGATGGCGCCGTAAGGATGCTTGGCGAGACGCGCGAGGGTTTTGGCATTGGCGCGAGGATGCTCGCTGATCAGCCGCAGGAGATAGAAATCTTCTTCGGGAGCTTGCTTGGTAAGTTTCTCGAGCATTTCCGGCTTGGCTTCGGCGCTGAGGACCAGACCGATTTTTTCGTCCCAGGCAGTGTTGATCTGATTCAGTTCCCGGGTACGCGCGTGGATCAATTCCTCCAGAGTGCGGCGTTCCTGCTGCATGCGTGCGATGGGCAGTTGCGTGCCTTCGAGGGAATCGAGGACGCGGAGAAGGTGTTGGCGTTCGCCGAAAACAATTTGCGAGGTGCGGCCGATACGGCCATTTTCCTTTTCTTTGTGTTGCACAAGGTCTGAACGTCGCATGTTCGGATGCTCCCAATCGCCCTTGGGGACTTCCCCGAAGGTAACATAGGCACTCATGGAGTGAACGGAATAGCTCATGGTCGTCCTGCAGCTCTCTTCTGGGCTAAATGGATTATGGAGTCGTGGTGGAGTAGGGTAAAGAATTGCGGGACGGGTTTGTGCCCGATGTGCTATCACCCGGGTGGGGCGCATCGAAAGGGGAAAGAGAGCTGCGACATGTCGGCATTCAAGGAATACCGGGAAGAGCTGGAGCAGTACGAGCAGATGTTCGGACGGGAACGCGGAAGGCTGGCGGTGTCGCTGGACCGAATGACGAATGCGCTGGTGCTGGTGGGACAGCACGGGGTGTATTGCACGAGCCAGAGGAATCCAACGCTACCGGCGATGGACATACGAGTGATCGCGCAGGAATTGACGCACGCGAAGGAGTTGGTGCAATCGGTGATGGAAGAGTTGAAGAAATCGAGAGAGGAAAAGCGGGGCGCGGAGGGGCAGAAAGAAGAGCGGTAGGAAAAGGCAGAGAGGCGAGTCGAAGAAGAGCGATCCTCACTCCCCACACTCCGTTCGGAATGACAATGAGATTTTCCGGTAGGTGTGATGATCTTCGAGCTGAAGCCGCGGATTGCATGAGATCCTTCGCGGCGCAAAAGGCGCGTCGCTTAGGATGACACCGCGTAGCGATGTGCGCGAGATTTTGGCTAGCGGTTGGCAATGGGGATGACGAATTTCAGGGCGGTGTGGGTGGAGCTGAAGCTGGCGACTTTGACGTCGGTAAGGCCGGAACGGAATCCGGCACCGCGGACGTCGTGTTCGGTGACGGATTTTTGTCCCTTGGGATAAATGATCCAGAGGGCGGCGGAATTTTTGACGGCGCTGGCGGCGGATTTGACGCTGGCGAGATCGGCTGGAGAATCGACAGCGAGGAAAATCCAAGAAGGCGTGGGGGATTTTCCGCGAATGATTGCGGCACCTCGCCGCTTTAGATCCGCGAGGAAATCGGAGGAGAAAGAACCTTGGAGAGAGACCGAATCGCCAGGTTTGACGCCAAGTTTTTCGAGAAGCGATTTGGGATTGGTGATGCGGTCGCGCCACTTTTCGGCTTTGGGACCAAGATCGAAGACATAAAGAGCGTCTTTGGTGCGGACGCTCAACTTCCCTTCCCCAGCTTCCATTTTCTTGATGGAGGCCAAAGGAATCTTCAAGCGCAGGTCGCCGTGGAAAAGGATCTCGTTGGATTCGAGCAGAGCTTTGCCACGATGCGATTTCCCATTCGAGAGAACGGAGCAAGCGAGTTCTTGTCCCATGAGCGATGTCTCCAAAGAAGAATTTGGGCGGCGAAAACGAATATCTCCTATTGATTAAGAAAGGGATTGGAGGCGCGCTCTCGGCCGATGGTGGTGATTTCGCCGTGGCCCGGATAGACGAGCGTGTCGTCGGGAAGTTGTAGAAGCTTCTGGGTGAGCGATTGCATGATTTCCTCGAACGAGCCACCCCAAAGATCGGTGCGACCAATGCTGCCCGCAAAGAGCGTGTCTCCGGCAAAGAGTTGCGGCTGGCTGAGCTTAATGGTGCCGGCTTCCTTTGGCAAGAAAAGGCAAACGCTGCCGGGAGTGTGGCCGGGAGTGTGGAGAACGTCGGCGTGGTAGCCGCCCCACTCGAGGGAATCACCATCCTTCAGAAGTTGATCGACGGCGGTGAGTTCCGGAGGGCGCATACCGAGGAAAGCAGCCTGGACCTCCATGGCGTTGTAGAGAGGGAGATCGTCGTTGTGCATCATGACCGGGGCGCCAGTATATTGATGGAGTCTGGCCAGGCCGCCGACGTGATCGATGTGGGCATGGGTGCTGACAATGGCTTTGACAGAGAGTTTGTAGCGGCCGAGAAGGCTGAGGATGCGTTCGACTTCATCGCCGGGGTCGACCACGATGGCTTCATGAGTTTTGGGATCGCCGATTATGGAGCAGTTGCAGTGCAGCATGCCGACCGGGATTTTGATGTAGATCATGTCCGGATTGGCGGCGTCGGGTGTGTGGAGGGCATCGGGCATTAGGAGAAGTATAGCATTGAGGGAAAGGAGTGAGATTTCGCCGGCGTGCATCGGCACGGCGGATCGGTTGAGATCTGGCGAGGTTGGGTGCCATGACTCCTCTGCTCCGAGCCGCAACGGGCGCGGCTCTCCGGTCGGGATAGGATGACCGGCGGGGAAGGGCGAACCTTGAAAATGGAAAATAGAAATTCGGAGGCTGCAGGTTTGACGCCCTGGCTGGCATCAAAGCCAGCGCTACATGGAAGATAGGTCGAACGGGATGGCGGAGCTGAATGATTCAGTTGGCGGACAGCTTAAGAAGAACACCCTACAAAACCGAAGTGGGTTGGGTTTGGTAGACTGGACGAGAGGAAAAGGAAATTGGATTCGCAGAGTGCGGCGATTGAGACGCCACTGGCGGAGTTGCATCGCGCGGCGGGTGCGCGAATGGGGATGTGGTTCGGGTGCGCGTTGCCGGACGAGTTTGGCGATTGGAGGGAGGAATACCGCTTCGCGAGAGAGAGCGTTGCGCTGGTGGACAAGAATTACCGCGCGTATCTGGAATTAGCAGGGCCAGATCGGGTGCGCTATCTGAATGCGATTTTGACCAACAACATCAAGGATCTGCAAGAGAATCACGGAAATGTATCGTTGTTTCTGAATCCCCAAGGACATATACAGGCAGAGATTGAAACGTACGCGATGGCGGACAAATTGCTTTGCGTTTCGTACGCGATGATGCGCGAGAGGCTCGTGGCCGCGCTGGACAAGTACATCATCATGGATGATGTAACGCTGACGGACCAAACGGAGGTATATGCCACTGTCGCGATGGAAGGTCCGAAAGCGGCGGAAGTGGTGAAGGAAGTGAGTGGAGTGAATTTGCAGGAACTCAGCGAGCTGGAATCGCGGGAAGTTTCGGTGGGCGCGATCTCGTGCGGGTTGCTGAAGCGTTCGCCGGGTGGGGTGGGTGGCGGCGAGTTTCTTGTGCTACGGGAACAAGCGGAAGCGCTTTGGAAAATTCTGGGGGCTGCAGCGAGAAAGCATGGCGGCGGGCCAATGGGCTACACGGCGCTGAATGCGCTGCGGCTGGAGCTGGGCGTGCCGTGGTTTGGCTACGACTTTGGTGAGAAGCAGATACCGCACGAGACGGGTTTGCAGGATTCGCATATCAGCTACACGAAGGGCTGTTACACGGGGCAGGAGATCGTGGAGCGAGTGCGCTCGCGGGGACAGGTGAACCGGGCTCGAGTGGCATTGAAGTTCGACACGAAGGAACTGCCGGCGGCGAGAGCGCCGCTGTTGGTGGAAGGAAAAGAGTATGGATATGTAACGCGAAGCGCGTTTTCACCGGCGAAGAATGCGTTCATCGGGATGGGCTATGTGCGCAGGGAGAAGGCCGCGGCGGGGCAGGTGCTGGAAGTTAGTAGTGGAACGGCGACGATTTATGACTGGTCGAAGTAGGTGCTGGCTGTGTATCAGATATCAGTGATCATATTATCAGATTTCAAGGATCAGGAACCTCGGAAAATGCGTGAATTGGTCGCGCGTTTTTTCCGAAGCTTCGTTCTGGGCACTTCACAGAGACGTCGATTCCTTGTGTACGCACCCAAACATGGGATGGCCGCGCGCGGAACTGAGCGTGTTTGGGACGGGCGCGCCGAGACTGCGCCATCGGCCCGGGGGGCCCTGGGAAGGCGAGGTGCGGGAACGAGGGGGTTCGGGTATGATGCGAGGCTTGAGGTTAGGAGAACAATGGTGGCGAGAGAGAGTGCCGGGAAAGCATCGCTGGGCGCGGCAGACCAGGGTTTCGCAAAGACTTTGAAGAGCGAGATTGTTTATCAAGGGCCGGTATTTGGAGTGAGGCGGGATGAGGTGCTGGAGCCGGGAGGATTGCTGACGACGAGAGAGGTGATCACGCACCCGGGGTCGGTAGTAGTTCTACCAGTACTACGAGATAAGAGGATCGTTCTCATCCGGCAATACCGGCATGCGACGCGGCAGTATTTGTGGGAGTTGGTGGCGGGGCGGATGGACGCAGGAGAGAGTGTGAAAGAGGCGGCGGCGCGCGAACTGCTTGAGGAGACAGGTTATCGAGCAAAACGGTTCAATGTGTTTCTGGACGTGTTCCCTTCCCCGGGGTTTCTGGAAGAGCGCATGTACATTTTGCTGGCGGAAGGGTTGACGGAGGGCGAAGCGGAACCGGAAGAAGATGAAAAAATTGACGTGCGAGCGTACAAGCTGAAAGAACTGAAACAAATGATACAAAACGGCAAGCTTCGAGACGCCAAATCAATCGCCGCGATTCTATACTATCTGACATTTATTCGAAAAGCCTGAGCGGGCATAAGCGATTTCAATCGATTTATTCGTATAAATATGCACACCCGCAGAAATTTTCCTCGCACTGTGGTGTTGACTACAAATACCAGTTTGATACACTCCGCGCAATTCGTGCTCATGGCGGCGCTTGGTAAGATTTCCGCCCCCAAGAGTAAGAAACACTTGAGTCACCAAGGAGACACGAAGTGCAAGGAACGGTTAAGTGGTTCAATAACTCAAAGGGTTACGGATTCATCGGTCGGGAAGATGGACCAGATGTATTCGTGCACTACTCAGCGATCGTCGGAGATGGTTACCGGACGTTGCAGGAAGGAGATGCGGTCGAATTTGAGATCGTGCAAGGTCCCAAAGGGCCGCAGGCGGCGAACGTAGCCAAGCCGAGCTAGTGCGAAGCCAAGTAGGTTGATTCCAGCGATGCCGGCGGGAGCGAAAGCTTTCGCCGGTTTTTTTGTGTGGCAGGACGCCTGAAGCGCGATGGCGGGGAAAGATATCAGGGATCAAGGATCAGAGAGCAGGAAGCCAGCCAGCAAAGAGCTGGGTCTTCGATCGAGATGACATTTGAACCAGTCGGAATGGTCTCGGTGGAATGGGCTGCAAACCTGCAGCGTCAAAGAAGCGGAATAGGGCGCGGATGACTGGGAGCGAGACGTCGCTGTTGAGATCCTTCGCGCGCAAAAGGCGCTTGCTTAGGATGACCGGTTCCTTGGTGAGCAGAGCTGCTCAGAAGCGCCTGTCGCTTTTTCGCTCGGCTCACGCATGTTTGGAGCAAAAGCGGCGGCGAGGCGGCGTACTCCAAAGTGGGGATATAATCGCGGGATGGACAACAAACAAATTGCACGAATACTGCGGGAAACCGCGCAATTGCTGGAAATTGATGGCGCGATCAT
>Ga0126369_10001085_pt1 | contig 18623 bp, 15 predicted proteins | sample PanSoiMetaPlot_1_FD_109646 | JGI IMG/M metagenome (GOLD analysis project Ga0126369, IMG submission 109646) | Tropical forest soil microbial communities from Panama - MetaG Plot_1 | ecosystem: Environmental > Terrestrial > Soil > Tropical forest > Bulk soil | place: Panama | collected 2016-02-17 | reverse complement strand
GTTGCCAACCAATTCCACGAGCCAGGCTTTCCGGAAGTCATGGTGCTGTCCAATATGACAAAGGATGGCAAGCCCATCGGCCTCGGCGATGCCGGGCAAGGCTGGCATACGGATATGTCCTACAGCAGAGACATCGCGCTTGCGAATGTGCTGTACGCTATCAAGGTGCCCTCGCGTAATGGCGTGCCACTCGGCGATACGCAGTTCCGCAGCATGCAACTTGCCTATGAGCACCTGCCGGCGGACATCAAGAGCCGCCTGGCCGGTCGCACAGCGACGCACGACTTCGCCAAGTTTTGGGACATGATGCGTAGTCGACCCGGTTCACAGCGCGCGCCCCTGACACCCGAGCAGCGCGCCAAAAGGCCGCCGGTTTCGCAACCGATCTTCCGCACGCATCCGATCACCGGGCGCGCCGTGCTCTACTGCAATCCCGGCTACACCATTTGTATCGACGACATGGCTGAAGCCGAGAGCGTCGAACTGCTGGCGTTCCTTTTCGCGCATCAGGAGCAAGACAAGTTCTTCTACGCTCATAAATGGGCCGAAGGCGACGTGCTGATGTGGGACAACATCGGTACGGTACACAATGCCGTCGCCGACTATCGTCCTGACGAGTCGCGTTACATGCGGCGCCTGCAGGTGATGGCCACCAAGGACTACGCGGCCATGGCGGCGTGAATCGACGCCGCCGATACACCGATATGAACGGAAGCGGCTGCAAACCGCGCGCAAGAGTCGAGGGGAGGAGCAGGTGAGCAAGCACTTTTCCGGTGCGGTCCGCCGCCGACTTGCCGCCGTGGTACTCGGCGTCGCGGCGATGATTTTTCTCAGCCCCGGTGGCCGGGCGCAGTCGCCTGCCGACAGGTACCCGGAACGACCCATCAAAATCATCGTTCCGTTTGCTCCCGGCGGTTCCGCCGACATCGTTGCGCGCATGATTGGGCAAAAGCTCACTGAAGCTTGGGGTCAGACAGTCCTTATAGAGACGCGGCCCGGCGCGGGCACGATGATCGGGACGCAGGCCGCGGCGAAGTCCGATCCGGACGGATATACGTTGCTCGTTACGGTGAGTAATCATGCGACCAATCCGTCGCTTTACGCGACCATGCCCTACGATGCGCTGAAGGATTTCGCGTTCATCAGTCTTCTGGCGCGTGCACCCATCGTCATCTATTCCAACCCCAAGTTCGAGCCGAGCAACCTGAAGGAACTGATCGCCTACGCGAAATTGAAGCCGGGCACGCTCAGCTTCGGCTCGGCGGGTCCCGGAAGCATGACGCATCTCGTCGCCGAACTGCTCAAGGTCCAAGCCGATATCGACATGACGCACGTGGTCTACCGCGGCGGCACGCCAGCCATGAACGATGCGATGGCAGGGCAAATACCGATGACTTTCGCTACCGTGTCTCAGGCATTGACGCAGTACCAAGGCGGGTTCCTGCGGGCCCTTGGGGTGACATCGGAGAAGCGCTATCCCGCCATTCCGGAGGTGCCTACATTCAAGGAGCAAGGCGTCGATCTCGTCGCCTCGGAATGGTATGTCTTGCTCGCGCCGGCTGCGACCCCGAGGCCGGTTGTCGAAAAACTCAACATCGAGATTCGTCGGATGATGGCAATTCCAAATTTCGGAGATCGCATGCCGGCACTCGAGCTGACGAACTCCTCGCCTGAGGAAGCGAAAAGCTTTGTCGCGAGCGAAATATCCCGCTGGGCACCTATAATTAAGAAGCTCGGACTCAAGCAGGACTAGAGTCGGCTATGCTCTCATGGGCGCATGACAATTCCTCAGCGAAATCGGCGCTCAATGGCGCACGCCGACAACTTTCTCGCTCCCTGTTGTCCGCAGAGCGCAGAGGTTGCGGTCGCGACCGGCGCTCGCTTAATTGCGATTATCAATTGCTTCCGAAATGGATGCGGCGAAAGGTCGATGGCGTTATACCGAACGTGCGTTCGAACGCTGCCCTAAGCCGATGCGCGGAGCCCATGCCGGTTCGCGCGGCAACGGTCTTCAATGGCAGACCTCTCGCGAGCAGGGCCCGCGCCGCGTCAAGCCGCAACCTCTCGACAAATTTTGCTGGTGTCAGTCCAGTCGCTCGGACGAACTTTCTGTAAAAGGATCTCTCGGATAGTCCAGTCCGCGCAGCCAAATGAGCCACGTCGAGCCGGCGCGCAATGCGTTCCTGCACCCACACAGCAAGGTCGCCAAAGCCACCGTTGGCCGCTGCCTGCACCTGCAGCAGTTCGCTGAACTGGGACTGAAATCCGGGCCGACGCGAATATAGGACCATAAATTTTGCAACCCGATCCGCCATCGTGCGGCCGATATCCCGTTCGACCATCGCAAGCGCCATATCGATTCCGGTAGAAACTCCTGCGGACGTCCACAGCTTACCCTCCGCGACGAACAAGGAATTCACATCCACCGACACGTCTGGAAATTCGGCTAGCGCCCGGCAGCTCGCCCAGTGGGTTGTGACGCGCGCCTTGCCAAGCATGCCGAGTGAAGCAAGCACGAGAGCCCCGGAGCATACGGATCCGAAGCGCTGCGCGGTCTGCGCGCACATCGGGAGCCACTTTCGAGTGGCTGGGTGCGCCGTGGCCCGCGCCATGGCCTCTGGCGTGCCGCCCGCCACCAGCAAGGTATGCACCTTGCCGGGATTCAGCTTCGATATCGCAAGCGTCTGCAGAACCACACCGCAACTGCTCTCGACAAGACCGCCACGCGGTGACGCCACCACGATCTTGTACGCCTCGCGGGTGCCCAAGGCGCCGGTTAGGCCAAAAACGGATGCCGGCCCTGTGATGTCCAGGAGCTGCGCGCCGTCGAAGGCGAACAGTGCAATTAAGCGTGCACTCATAGTGCTGGCCATCACATTGTCGGGTTGGCAGAGAATATACCATATTTGTCATTCCTGCCAACCGTCGCGTTGCTAGCATCAAGAACCATATCGATGTCAGACAAATCGCGTCGGACATCGGGCTCACGAGCTACGATGTCGAAGGCGGAAGCCATTCTGGGTGCCCGGACTCTGCATCGCGCCGAGTAGAAGCAAAGGAAGAGAGAATGGCCGACCGCACACACCGATATGAATCTCGATTGAACTGGACGGGCAGTACCGAGTCGCTTCCTTTCCGAAATCACGATCGTTCATATCAGCTCGATGCCTTCGGAAAGCCTGCAATACTGGGCTCCTCGGACAAAGTGTTCCGCGGCGACGCGCGGCGCTGGAATCCAGAGGACCTCCTCGTGGCATCGCTCTCCGCCTGCCATCACCTCTGGTACATGAATCTATGCGCGGGCGCCGGCATCGTCGTCCTCGCTTATGAGGACGCAGCCGACGGCGAAATGATCGAACAAGGCGCCGGAGGCGCTGGACAGTTCGTCCGCGTGACGCTGCGGCCTCACGTTACGCTGGCGGTGGGCTCGGACCGAGATAAGGCGCTTGCCTTGCACGAAATCGCCCACAAGAACTGCTTCATTGCACGATCCGTCAACTTCCCCGTGGAACATGCTCCAGTCGTAGTCGAGAGCCTGGCGTAGCTCGTGGCGACGCTCGAAGCGCGCGGTTTAGCGCCCAAGATTGACACAGGCGATTTGCCAAGCGTGAGGATTGGCGGCGCGAGTCGCTGGGCTTCGTACGCGATTCCGACGTTGTCGTCTTTATAGTCAGCATAGTCAGTCCGAACTCTGTCCTCTGGCCAGAAGGTGCATGCGAAGTGGAGCAGGTCGCAAAGATGCCTCGGCGGCCGCGCGCCAGCTACGAGCGCACCTCCAAGCTCCGCTCGGCCAAAATGCAACGCACCGTCCGGCCAGCCGCGAGCGTTGGTATCGAAAGGCTGCGCCTGCATGGTTAACAAGCCCCTGCCGGCGGCGTAGGTTGCCACCTCGATCCGAGTTGCAGCAATGAACGACGTGGTACCAACGGATAGCGCGCGATTGGTCGGCGACATTGCTGCGCTCTTGCAGCGCGCCGTCGCGGACCATGTCTTTCCCGGTGCCGTGGCCGCGGTGGCGATGGACAGGGACAGTGTTGTGATCGCGGCCGGTCATGAAACCTACGACCACGCGGCGCCGGCGACCAAAGCGGAAGCGTTGTTCGACGTTGCCTCGCTGACCAAAGTCGTCGCAACCACGACGGCGATCACGCAGTTGATCGAGTCGAACGCGCTCTCGCTCGATGATTGCGCCGCGCGGTTCCTGCCCAGGCTGGATCAGCCAGGGAAGAATGAGATCACGATCCGGCAGTTGATGACGCACACTGCCGGCTTTCCCGGGCCGTACGAGTTTTATCGCTTTTGTCACGCCCGCGAGCAATTGATCGAGGCGATCTATGCCGTCGACCTGATCGATCGTCCCGGCAGTCGGCGGCTCTACGACGATATCAGCTTCATGCTGCTGGCCTTCATCGTTGAAAAACTCACCGATACGAGCTTCGATCGCTATTGCTCGCAGAACATCTTCACGCCCTTGCAGATGAACGATACCTGCTTTCGTCCGCAAGCCGGCGCGAGCCAGATTATTCCGACCGAAGTCGATCCCGATCGCGGCGGATTGCTGCGCGGCGTGGTCCACGACGAGAACGCATATGTGCTGGGCGGTGTGGCCGGGCACGCCGGTCTGTTCAGCCGGGCCTCTGATCTGTTGCGCTTTGCCTGCGTCATGGCGGGCACGACTGAAGCACACGCTGAAATATTATCCGACGCCAGCATTCGCCGTGTGCGCCAACGGGAATGGCGCGACCATGAAGGCGAATACGGCTTGGGATGGGATCGCACGCGTCCGCACTACATGGACGCGATCGACGACGACGATGCGATCGGCCACACCGGATTCACCGGCACGTCGATGGTCGTCAGTCCGCACCGTCAATTGGCGATCATTCTTCTTTCCAATCGCGTGCACCCGAAGCGATCGGATCCCGGAGCCATCAACGCGGTGCGGCGCGAATTGGTGCAGATAGTGCTGCGATATTGGCGATAGCTTGAGTCCTATTTCGGCAATGGCGGCAGCGGTGGCACGCTGTTGTTTGGTGGTTCGGCCTGCATGGTGATCAGCGTCATCGAGACCAGATCGTAATAACCGATGATGCTGATGATCTCCATGATGCCACGCTCGCCGAACTGATCGCGTGCGGCCTTGTACGTCGCATCCGATACGGTCTTATCGCGGTACAGTTCCTTGGCGAGGTCATACACGGCGGCCTCGTCGGCCTTCATTCCATCCGGCCTTTTTCCGGCGGCGATGTCCGCCGCTATCTTGGGATCGAGGCCGCCTTTGATCGCAAGCGGATAGTGCGCGTGCCATTCGTATTGCGCGGTCCATTCGCGCGCGGTGATCAGGATCGCAAGCTCGCTCAGCCGCGGCGGCAATGACGTGTTCCAACGCACGTAGTCCGACAGCGGGATGACACGTTTGGCGAGCTCGGGAGCGCGGATGTAAGCACGATAGGGAGGGTTGGCAAAGTTGGCCTTGCGCGGCGGCGCGGTGATCGAATCTGCCCACGCCTTCTGCTCCTCGCTCAATTGATCGGGTCTCAGCGGGGCGAATCTTGCAGTTTCCTGACCGCCGGCATGCGAGCCGAAGAGGAACAAGGCAATGCAGGCGGCGATGGACAAATGTTTCATGGTGATCTCCCTGGTGCCTTTTTCCAATTTGGCCCGGACGGAGCGAAGCGCAGTCCGCGGTCAGGCTTCAGCTGCGCTTCACCCGCGCGACGACTTCGTCTTGCCGTCTGCCCCGATTATTGACAATGTTTTGGTTGAGAACCAAGGCGTCGACGGGCCTGCATCCGGCCGACGTTTCGCGTTAGATGCCGCTCCGAGCATCATCACTGATTTCAAATGCCAAGCTGTGGCCACCGCACGGCGACGGAGCCTCCCATGCGCCAGACCTACGGACCAGCCTATCCCGCGACCTTGAGCGCGCTGATTGCATGGTCCGACCGCGATCCGCTGGCGCCGGCGGTGACTGACGCGGCAGGCACGCTCACCCGGCGCGCCTTTCAGGAGCGCGTGTTGCTTCTGGCTGCCGGGCTGCGCAGGGCCGGCGTGGAGCCCGGTGAACGTGTGGCGCTGTGGCTGCCGAACGGCAGCGACTACCTTGCTGTGATCTTCGCTTGCGCCCGCCTCGGCGCGCTTGCGATCCATATCAACACGCGCTTTCGAACTGCCGAAGTCGGCAGCCTCCTGCGTCGGTCGAGAGCCGTCGCCCTGGTGACGGATTGGCGATTCCCGCCCGTGGACTTTCCGGCGATCGCCGCCGCGCTGCCGGCGGAGGATCGCGCGGCGCTGCGTTGCCTGCTCGGCGTGTCTCCTGGCGCGAGCGAGCTCGCAGGCCTGCCCGTGCATGCGCTCGATGGCGCCGCAGGCGACGCTGGGCCGGATCACGCGCGCGGGCAGTTACCTTGCCTGACGTTCACGACGTCGGGGACCACCGGCGGGCCAAAATTGGTCCTGCACGATCAACAAACGATCGCCGGCCACGCCGTCGATGTCGCCCGCCGGATCGGCCTTGATGCGGCGGAGGCAGTTCTGTTCGGGGCGCTGCCGTTCTGCGGCACGTTCGGCAATGTTGCGGTGATGGCGGCGATCGCGGGCGGCGCACATATCGTTTGCCTCGAGCAGTTCGACGGCGACACCGCCGTCAAGCTGATCCGTCAGCACCGCATCACCCACGTCATCGGTGGCGACGAGATGTTCGGCCGCATTGCCGCGGCGGCCGGTGGGCGCCGGTTTGGCTCAGTACGCTTCTCCGGATTCGCCGCCTTTCACTCCAGCGCCGCCGTCTCGATCGCCGCCGCGCAGGCCCTGGGCATGCAGCCGCATGGCCTCTACGGCAGCTCGGAAGTGCAGGCGCTGTTCTCGGTCTCGGACGACGAGAACCGGCTGCTCGGCGGTGGCGTGCCCGTCAACAGTCAAGCGCGACTGGCGGTACGTGATCCGCAGAGCGGCAGCAGCCTGCCAGCCGGCACATCCGGCGAGCTGTGGATCGACGCGCCGTCTCGTTTCATCGAATACCTGGAAAATCCGGCCGCCACCGAAAAGGCGATCGACGCTGGCGGCATGTTTCGGACAGGGGACCTGGCGCGTCTCGAGGGAGCCGGCTTCGTCTACGAGGCACGGATGGGCGACGCCATGCGGCTCGGCGGGTTCCTAGTCAGCCCCGAAGAGATCGAGGCGGTCATTCAAGCGCAAGCGGGCGTTGCCGGGGTTCAGGTGGTGGCGGCCGCGCGGGGAGGGGCCGATCCAGTGCCGGTGGCTTTCGTCCGGACCAACACTGGGGCGAGGCTCGACGAGGCGGCGCTGCGGACTCGGTGCTTCGAACTGTTGGCGCGGTTCAAGGTGCCCGAACGCATCGTCGTGGTTGACGCATTCCCCACCGTGGACAGCCCGAACGGACCCAAGGTGCAGAAGATCCGCCTGCGCGAGATGGCCGAAGCGCTATTGCGGGAATAGTGGCAATAAGCAGACAATGCTGATGGGGTGGCTTCTTGGGAGGTGAGTATGAAGAGATCGGCGACCTTCGCATCCGCGTTGTGGTTCGCGTGCGTGTTGCCTGCATACGCCCAAGAGAAAGTTTCTGACAAGATTTCCGACGGCGTGGTGAAAATCGGCATGCTCGAAGACATGTCGAGCATCTACGCGGACATTACCGGCGTCAATGCGGTGGCCGCGGCCAAGATGGCGGTCGAGGATTTCGGCGGGACGGTCCTGGGCAAGCCGATCGAGATTGTCTCGGCCGATCATCAGAACAAGGCGGATATTGCCTCGACGACCGCTCGGGAATGGTTCGACACCCAGCACGTCGACGCGATCTTGGATGTCGCGGCCTCCGCGACGGCGCTTGCGGCCATCGAAGTCGCCAAGATCAAGAACAAGATCATCGTGGTCAGCGGACCGGGTTCGACCCGCATCACCAACGAAGCGTGCACGCCGATCTCGATCCACTACACGTACGATAATTACGCCCTGTCTCATGGTACCGGTGCCGCCATGGTCAAGGCGGGCTATGACAGCTGGTTCTTCCTGACAGCCGACTATGCCTTCGGTCATGATCTCGAGAACGTTACCGCCGCCGTCGTGAAAGGGGGCGGAGGGCAGGTGCTCGGCAGTGTCCGCGTCCCCATCAACACGTTGGATTTCTCCTCGGCGCTGGTGCAGGCGCAAGCGTCGAAAGCCAAGGTGGTCGGTCTCGCCAATGCCGGTGCCGACACCACCAATGCGATCAAGCAGGCGGCCGAGTTCGGCATCGTGCGCGGCGGGCAGAAGCTTGCGGGACTGCTCATTTTCATCAACGACGTCAACACGCTCGGATTGCAGGCAGCGCAAGGAATGCTGCTGACCAACGCTTTCTATTGGGACCGCAACGAGGACTCGCGCGCCTGGGCGCAGCGCTATTTCCAACGCGTGGGCAAGATGCCGAACATGGTGCAGGCCGGGATCTATTCGTCGACCATGCACTATCTCAAAGCCGTCGCGGCGGCCGGCACCGACGAGACGCAGGCGGTGATGGACAAGATGCGCTCAACGCCGATCAACGATTTCTTCGTGAAGGACGGAAAGATCCGTGAGGACGGCCGGATGGTGCACGAGATGTATCTGTACGAGGTCAAGAAGCCAGAGGAATCCAAGGGCGCGTGGGACTACTACAAGCTCGTCGCGACGATCCCGGCGGAGGCGGCCTTTCAACCGTTGTCGGAATCCAAGTGCCCCTTGGTCAAGAAGACGCAGTAAAGGCTCATATTACAAATCATACCTGTGGATCAGAAAATCGTCCCCATGGACCACAGACGAATGTCGGCTTCGCGTTCGGACCATGTCCGACTGCAGAGTGAGTGACACGAACGCAATCGGATCCGTAGTACGACGTAATCACAAACACCTATTCAACAGAAAAATGCGCAGTGCTGGGTTCAAGCGCGCGCGCCCCTCGACCGGACCGACAACGACTCTTTTCCCTTGTGGCTGAGAATGCGAGAATATTGGTGCTATCGAACGATAATCTGCGAATTAAATAATCTCTTCCTTTTTGTATCGTTGCACACGAAACCGGGCGGCCATTTTGGTCTCACGATATGGTGAAGGCCGGATCGTGCCCAAAAAAAACTGCACCTTGATCGAAAACTTGCAATTTGCGAGTGTATAGCGTGAGGGTAGCATGTGTGCGGCGGCACGAGAACCCGACAAAGAGGGCTTTGTGAATGGACGATCGGATGGTGAGTCAGGGGACCAGGCGCCGAACGGCGCGCCGCCTTTGTTGCCGCCATTAAGGACGGAACCGCCGTGGCGGCTACCCGGGCAGCCCGGCGCGTTTGGCGACGAGGCTACGACGGCGGAACTGGGCCGGATCTCACCGAAAACAATTGTCGTTGTTAAGCCTCCGGATCCGCCTGCGCGCGGATTTGGCGCCAAGGGATGGTTCATCGGCTTCGCGCTGATAGCGGGCGGCGTCGGCGGATACGTGTTGGGCTACGCGCCATGGGTCGCGCCAGAAGCGATATCATCGGTCGCCAAATCGGAACATGCGATCGCAGAACGCGCGATAGCGACGACCGGCGGGGTCGCCTCGGGCGAAACCGCGCCAGCTCGAATATCGGTGCCGAGGTTGACGGTCGCAGTGGCCGGCCTTTGGCGAGCTGACGAGCCCGCGCCACTGGGCATCTCGTACGCAGACGCGGGATCGAACGTGAGCGTGCTGATCGATGGGTTGGCTCCGGGATCGACGCTATGGGCGGGCATGCCAGCGTCTCCAACTGCCTGGCGACTGGCCAGCAAGGACCTCAACTCCGCAGTCATCTGGCCCCCGCGCGGGTTTGTCGGCATCATGAGCCTGACGTTGGAGTTGCGGCTCGCCGACGATACAGTGGCCGACCGCAAAAGCTTGCAATTGGAATGGGGCGACGAGAGAACTGCTGCGCGCACCGCGTCTGCGGAGCGTCCGCAGGGAAATCTCGGTGCCGCTGACATGGCCGTGCCGATGAAGCGCGGCGCAGCGTCGGAGGCCACCGGAAATATTGCTCCAGATGCGCCCCGGTAGATGGCATGCATCGACCAATTTGGCCCGATTATCGCCTGCGCCTTGACCGAAAACCGATAAGCCATTGCCGCGCACACGCTGTTGCGTCGCGACAAAGCTCAAACGTCCAGTTGAAAAAATGAGCGGCCTAGGTTGAAAAAATGAGCGGCCTAGAATGAGCGTCGATTGCGAGATGCGTGGTCAGCGCGAATCGATCCCATCAACCAAATGTGTCCTCTTTCCAGGACGCCAGAGAAATCCGTGGCTCCGTCGTCACCTCTTCGTGATCTTGTACCTTGGCCGCAAATCCGCCAGATCCGAAGATGAGATTTCGGCAAAACTGATTTGCGGCTGGCGACTTAGCGGTTGAGAAACGGGGGAGTCTATGACGGTGTATCAGCCGGCCTCATCTGCATCGCCAGATGCGATCGTCGACAAAAATTATTCCAAGTATCAAAAGCTGGCATTTTGGTCGGCTTTTCTCGGATACGTTTTCGATTGCATGGACCTGAATATATTTACGCTGGTCCTCGTCCCAAGCATGCGGGACTTATTACAGACAACAGACGCGAAATTGATCCAGCAAGCTGGCAGCATCGTCATTGCGGTCAAACTGGTCTGCTGGGGGGTTGGTGGCGTTCTGTTCGGTATGGCCGCCGACCGGTTCGGGCGGGCCAGAACCTTGGTGATGACGATTTTGATCTACGCCGTCTTTACAGGCATCTCGGCATTGGCACAGGACTGGTGGCAACTCGTTGCCCTGCAGGGGGTCGCTGCATTCGGGATCGGTGGCGAGTGGGCCGTGGGCGCTGCGCTGGTTGCTGAGGCGTTGTCGGACCGAAAGCGCGACTGGGCCATGGGGCTTGTTCAGTCCTCATTTGCGATTGGGTTCCTGATGGCCGCAATCGTGAACCTGCTGCTCGGCCCTTATTCCTGGCGGTGGGTGTTGGCGTTCGGACTGTTGCCCGCGCTGTGGGTTTTGATGATCCGCAGCCAGGTCCCGGAATCGGACCGGTGGAAATCGGTCAGGGCGAGCACGCAGGGCTCGATCATCGATGTGCTGCGCCCCGGCCTGAGGCGGTCCACGATCGTGGGAATCATTATTGCGGCCGCGATGATGATTGGAAGTTGGGGCGGCATCACGCTGCTGCCCAGTTGGATCAGGCAACTGACCGGCGCAAACGGCGACCCTGTCGCCAACACCAGCTTTGCATTCATCGTGATGATGGCGGCCGGAATCCCAGGATATGCAGCGGTTGTATTGGGCGGCAAGATCATGGGTCGCCGGCCACTGTACTTCCTGTGCGCGCTCGGCGGGTTGTTGGTGTCACTCTACATGTTCCTTGTCATCGAAACCCTCGACGATCTTCTCAGATTTGCGCCGATCTACGGGTTCTTCGTCATGGGAGGATTCGGCATCTTCGGGCTGTACCTTCCCGAGTTGTTCCCGACCCGGGTCAGGGCAACCGGACAGGGCATTTGTTACAACGTATCACGGGCCTTGACCGCGATTGGTCCATTGATCGTCGCGTATTTCGGCCTCGCTGCCTTTGGCTCGCTGCCGCATGCCGCGGCGATAACTGCGATCGCGTACGCGGTGGGCCTGATCGCTATCTGGTTTGGGCCGGAGACGTGGCGCAAGCCACTCGCCGACTAATACGCGGCTGAAATCAAGTGGCACGGGCGGCGCACGCGGCGCCCGAGCGAGTGTGCTTTGCGCCGATGCAGGAGGGCGGACATGTACAAAGGCGATCTCCCCATTATCGATTTTTCGGCTTTTCATGGGGGCGAAACGGCTCGACGCGAACTCACCAGGCAAATCGGTGAAGCAGGCAGGGAGACCGGCTTTTTCTACCTCGCCAATTTTGGCATCGACCCAGCGCGCATCGCCGAGGCGTTCGCACAATCGCGCACTTTTTTTTCACTTCCCTCCAAGCGCAAGAGTGAGCTGCTTTGGGACATCAAAACCAACCGCGGCTACGATGGGATCGAAGCGCAAGTTTTCACGAAAGGGCAACCGGGGGACTTGAAGGAGTCGTATCGCTTCACAGCCGAGGCGGATCCGCATAACCCGGTCAACCCCGAAGCTGCGTGGAGCTTTCTCGTCAATCAGCCGAACAAATGGCCAACGGATCTGCCGCAGTTTCGTGGCGTGCTCCTCCCGTTTCTGTCGGACTGCGGGCAATTGGTCGAAAATATTCTGACTGCGCTGGAGGAGGCGCTTGAGATGCCAAAGCGGCTGCTCACCCGGCATCACGTGCGGCGCAACTACACGATGCGACTGTTGCACTATCCGGCCGTTCACGCTCCAGCCAAGGACGGTCAGGCACGGTGCGGCGAGCACACTGACTGGACCACGATCACCCTCCTGTTCCAGGGCGGGCAGGGCGGCCTCGAAGTCCGCCGGCCTGACGGCGAGTGGATACTGGCGCCCCCGCTCATCGACCGCGTTCTCGTGAACATCGGCGATCAGCTGCAAGTGTGGACGGACGGCAAGCTCGTCTCCACGCCACATCGTGTCCGGGCCGACCCGGCGGCGCCCGATGCGGGTGTTGACCGCTATTCGATTGCTCTCTTCTGCTACGCGGACTTTGATGCGGAAATCGATCTCGGCGACGCGCATACGAGCGGCGAGTATATCCTTTCCAAACTGCGGTCGACGCAAAGCGCCGGCACCTTGCCGGGAGTGAGCACGGCTGCATGACGTCGAATGGTGTCTGCGAAGGTTAGATAGCGGTTCGCGCCTCGCTTGCACGAACCCACTACGCCATGGGAGCCGCCTGTCTCACGTGCTCCCGTCATCACAACGGCAGTCGAAAAGAGCTGGAGAGGAGAAAGTCATGCGTCCCATCGCCGTGGCCCTTGCCGCTTTTGTTTCCGCGCTGTTCGCCTTTTGCCTCTCCCAGACTTACGCGGCTCCGTTCGGCAGTCGCGAGGAGGCGGTGGCCATGGTCCAGCGGATCGTCGCGATGTTCAAGAAGGACGGCGCCGACGCGACTATCAACGCCATCAACACGAAGGGAAAGTCGTTTATCGATCGCGATCTTTATCCCTATGTCCTCGACATGAATGGATACAACCGCGCGAACGCCGCCATTCCGGCGGTGCGGGGCAAGAACCTTTATGACATCCGCGATGCCGATGGAAAGTTTCTCATCCGGGAACATCTGGATATTGCCAAGGGGCCGGGGCGCGGTTGGACCGATTTCAAATGGCTCAACCCTAAGACAGGGTCGATCGACGACAAATCAGCCTACCTTGAGAAAGTTGGCGACTATATCGTCGCCGTCGGCATCTATCGCAGCGAGCAACCCAACGAAAATACGATCACCATCGTATCGGGAAGTCCGAGTTCCGACGACACCTATCTGCAGATGGCCTACGATCTGGCCGCCGTGCTCAACGACAGGGACAATCTTCGCATTCTTCCTTTGGTGGGCATCGGTGGCCCACAGAACATCCGGGATGTACGCACCTTAAAGGGCGTAGATATTGGCCTGACACAGACGAGCATATTAAATAGGTTCCGACTGACAAACGAGATGATGGGCGTGCACGATGAGAAGATCGTTTACATCGCTCCATTATTCACGGAGGAAATCCATTTGCTCGCGCGTCGCGACATAACGTCGATCGAGCAGTTGCGCGGGCAAAAGGTCAACCTCGATGAAATCGGCAGCGGAACCAGCTTCACGATGCGAGAGTTCTTCAAACGCACGGGAATCGAGGTGAAGGAGGTCTACCTCACACAAATCGAAGCACTGGACAAACTGAAGAGTGGTGAGATCGCCGCTTCCGTGTTGATCGCTGGCAAGCCTACCCGATCGATGACACGAGCCAAAGCTTCTGATGGTCTTCATTTCCTGTCGGTGCCATTTTCCACGACCCTCTCCGACGACTACGTTCCGGCCGAACTCGTGCATGAGGACTACCCCGACATGATCGCGAGTGGCGAAACCGTCGAAACGCTGGCGGTCAAGGCGGTGCTGATTGCATACAACTGGCCGAAGAATACGGATCGTCACCGTCGTATCCAGAATTTCATCGAAGCCTTCTTTCCGCGCATTGCTGAGTTCAAAGAACCGCCGCGCCACCCGAAATGGCGCGAGGTCAATCTCGCAGCGACCGTACCTGGTTGGAACCGTTTTGATTCAGCCGAGGAATGGCTCGCTGGCAGAAAGATCAAAGTGCAGGAGGCGGGAGGCCAGCGTGAACTTCTGTTCCAAGATTTTATGAAATGGCAGCGTGGTCAGAATCACTAGCCAGTAGGCCGCCGGCCGTGCACTGCCGTTTCCTCAGGCGCTTGGCAAGGTCTTCAAGAATCGGAATGAAGCCGGTCATTGGAAATCAAGCGGGGGAACCATGTGCAAGCGTCTAGCGCGGTGGCTGTCACTTATGAGCGCGCTAGGATCGCCGGAGCTCACGCACGCTGCCGATTTGCCGTCGCAGCTTTGGGGCAAATCGGTCATGGTGACGTGGAACTCGATGAATGATCAGGCGCCCGCGTCGATGTCCGACACGGAGTTCTGCGTATACGTGAGCGGCGCGGGGCGCAATTTCAGTCGACTCTCAGCGCGCGGCTCCCGATCGGCGCTATCGGATCCGGCCTCACCTGACGACACCGTATCGACGCAGCGCGAAGTCTATTTCGCAGACGGAGTATTATGGGTAGACGCCAAAATGCACAGTGGTGCAATACGCGTTGCGATCAGTTTTGATAGTATGTATGAAAAGTGCACGGCAAAGGTGACAAGCCTGTCGACGGAGAACGGGCCACGCGTTCATCAGGGAAACGCGTCGGGCTGCTCTATTGTTGCTGGGAATGCGTTGGTTGCGCGATAACAGGCCGCCGCAAGAGCGCGTTGACCAATGTCGAAGCGCGTCGCGGCGTTGGCAGCGAGTGGAAATAAATATCGCTGAGGATACGCGCCGGTGGTGGTACCCCGTCAAACAAAATTCTTTCAGAATTCCTTCAGTAACCTATCCCGTAGCGGCTTAAGCGCGAACAGCGTCAGGCCGACAGCGGCAAGGTTCATCAACGCCGTTATCAAAAAAACGGCTTGCCAGCCGCCAGTCAACCTCTGGACGATGTTTGCGACCGGTACAAGGAACGCAGATGCGCCTTTCGCAGTATAGAGGACACAAAGATTTACTGTCGCAAATTTCGCGCCAAATGTATCGGTGCAGATTGACGGAAACAGACTGAAGATTTGGCCCCAGGTCAGGAAGATGAGAGCGGAGAATAGAATAAAAGCCCAAGGAGCATGGCCTCGTGTCCCAAGTAGCCAATAGGCGATGCCACCCAGGCCGAACGCGAGAGCCATGGTGTACTCGCGGCCAATATGATCCGAAATCCAGCCAAACAGCGGTCGGGATGCACCATTGCATATATTATCGATTATCAACGCAACGCTGAGCGTAGTGGCACCAAACAAGACCGCCACGTTCTCGATATTGAAGTCCTTGGCGATCGGAGCGATCTGGGCCGCCGCCATCAGACCGCTCGCCGAAACCATAACGAACATGATGTAGAGCAACCAGAACACTGGCGTGCGCAACATCTCAAGGACGGTGTAGTCGCGCGCCGTTTGAGGGACCTTGGGCGCGCAAGCCCCGGACGTCTCGCCAGCGTCGGGGGCTCGGAGTGTCCAAGCGAGAATGAATATGATTCCGCCCTGGATCAGTCCGAACCAAAAGAACGCGGCCTCGTAACCGCTGGACGCGATGACCTCGCGAATCGGCACGACGGAGATCGCTGCACCAAAACCATAACCTGCGACCGCAAGGCCCACGGCAAGTCCGCGGCAGTCCGGGAACCACTTCACGGCAAGACCGACGCTCGTGGCCCAGACGGCACCAGCGCCGACGCCGGCCACCGCCGATCCCAGATAGAGCAAGGTCAGGGCATCGGCACGTGAACACATCATCCAGCCTAGCGCGACCGCGATGCCACCAAAGGCCCCCGTCAGTTTGGGGCCAAGTCGTGTACCCAGCGTATCGACGATCCAGCCTTCGAATGGTGTGGCCCATGTCTGCAGAGCGATGCAGATGCTGAACCCGAGCTGGACTGAAGTGATCGACCAGCCATGCGCCTGGTTTATGGGATTGACAAAGAGCGTCCAGCCGTACTGGAGGTTCGCGACTAATGCCAAGCAGACGATGCCGGAGATGAGTTGGAGCCAGCGTGTCGCGGGTAGTCCCGACGTCTCGGAGTTAATCGCTACTTCAGCCGTCATAGTCGCCTCCCGAAATGCTTGCGCCAGGTGGACCGGACTAGATTGCCTCCAAGTAAGCCTTTGCCAATTTGTCCCCACAGCCGACGGCGTCCGCGCTATTGCTCTCTTAGGCAGCACGAAAGAACTCGCCATGACGCGTCGGAGCGCTTTTATTTTCCTGATCCTCTAACAGTGAAAGAGCAGCGGTAACTGCAGGCGTGGTGACAGTTCCCGACAGACAATAGTGATCCTGTTCGAGTAGCGGTCTCGCCTACGAAAGTTGGGCCACTGGCGACTGCGCAAACCGGTATGCCGTGGTCAGCCTACTTAAGAGGACTTCCCCGGCACACATGCCCGGTTGCACACTCGCCCACCAATCTGCATGGAGAAACAGCGCAATGGACTGGCGAAGTTCACGGGCGTTCTCCGCGACGGCCGTCACGCAATGACGGGTCGAAGGCAGGCCATACTTCAACATGAGCACATCGCCGATGTTGCAGATCACCGTCCCTGGGATATGCGGCACCGGGTGCCAGAGACCCTCCAAAGGATCCTCCGGAGGCTCGGAACCTTTTTCTTGAATGATGAGTCCGGGACCGCCCGTGAAGAGAAATGTCAGGATCCCGTAGTCCGTGTGTTTTCCAGCTCGTTGCTGCCCTTCTTGCGTGCTCCCTATTACCGGCGGGTATGCGTTTGAGCGAGCACGTACATTGTACGCCTCGATGAGGCCTAAAATTTCTCCGCGCGGACAACCTACGACACTCTCTAGCGCTTCGCAGAAAAGCCGCATCGGGGCACGACAACGTTCGACAAGCTTGAGTTTCGCATCGGCAAATCCCGACAACCACGTTGGCCAACGGTTGGGCTTGCGCACGAAATCGTCGAGCCACGCCGGCACTATGCCCAGTACGTCCTTGCAACGGATCTCGAGTTCATCCGCTTCATGCGCTGTGAACTCGCGCGTCCATCCGAAAGACATGCTGATGTCGTTTTTTCCCTTCGCTACTCGAACGTCGAGCGTCCGTGCACCCTTCATCTCGATCCCGCGCCCCGAGAGATCACGGCTAGGATCAGTGAAGAGAGCTGCAAGTTGTGCGGGCGGCGACCCCCATAAGATTCGATCCAGCTCGAAATTCTGCTGGACTAGCCCCGCAGGGACGCCAGCGTTATCTCTAAATCTAAAGAATCCTTCGCATGCACATGCGCGTTCGATTACGCGCATCTCATGCGCGGCATCGGCACCTGCTCGTGCCAAAGTCGCAAGATCTATCAGCGGAACATCAGCGAAATTCGTCATTGGAACCCTCTTTTTGGTGAAAACGAAAAGACTTCATGCCGAAAGGGAAAGCAGGGAGGGCCGATAGGCGCTATGGGAAGGTCTGCCGCGACGATCACCAGCTCTGTTCGCGGATGAGATCGGCAGCAACCACCGGGAGCCGCTCCTCTCGGTCGTCAGTCCAAAGGAATTGATCGTCAGGTTTCGCGCACAGTTTTAATTTAATCAACAACTTTTAGTCGATTTTATCGACCTTTCTCAAATCTCAAGATATCGATGGGTGTTATATTGCCTTCTAGGTGTTATATTGCCTTTTTAATGGTATTATATTGCCTTTGACGAAAAGCATTGAAGGAGCAGAGCAATGCGCAAATTGATGGCGACATATCCTGCGGGCTGATGCAATTGAGCCGTGTCTCTTTGTGTCTCTTCATGAGATGCCTGGAGAGCAGTCGCTCTTGCTCCTGGCGCCGGCAATGAGAACGTCAACGACCTCCTGTATCTCAAGGGCGTCGATACGGCCATCACCCATGTCGATACCTTCGAGCTCTGCAGAAAGCAGGCCGGGTGCGAAACATCGAACAGCGGGTCAATTATATCTCCGAGTTGCTGGTCGGTGCGTTCTATTTTCACGCCCGACCGGAGCAAAAGGCACTCAAGGAGTTGGAGGGCAAGAAGGTCAGCCTGAGTACGAAGGGCTCGAGCGCCACCACCACGGGCCCCATCGTGTTCGAGGCGCACGGGGGTGCGGCCGGACATCGCCTACATCAACAACACCGTTGCGCTCGAGAAGATGAAGACGGGCGAGATCGCAGGCATCGCCTCGACGGGCGGCAAGCCGAACGACCTGTTCGTCAAACTGAAGCCCGAACCCGGATTCCATTTCTTTCCATCGACTACGCCCAAAACTCGCCGACTACTCCATCCCTGCCCCCTGTCCCACGACGATTGTCCGCAGCTGATCCCGGAGGGACAAACGACCGAACCTTGTGCACGCAGGCCGTGCTCGCGGTCGACAACTTTCCCAAGGGTTCTGATCGGGCAAGGCGCGTCGGCAGAATTCGGGCACTTCAACTGCAACGGGGGATCATCCATGCGGTGGGAACTTGGGTTG